>Ga0209131_1002599_pt1 | contig 12250 bp, 8 predicted proteins | sample GraSoi_2013_40cm_FD_185826 | JGI IMG/M metagenome (GOLD analysis project Ga0209131, IMG submission 185826) | Grasslands soil microbial communities from the Angelo Coastal Reserve, California, USA - Sample 9_17_2013_40cm (SPAdes) (version 2) | ecosystem: Environmental > Terrestrial > Soil >...
TGTGATCCAGCCGAGCGAAGCGGAAATCTCGGTGAACCCACGTTCGCGAAGTGCGAAATTGCGGTGCGCGGAAAGAGCCTGAGTATGACGAAGCGACGGAAAAAGGCGGCCCACACGGAATTTCACACCGTGAAGCGGATCGATAATTCACGGCTGGTGCGCCACGCGGAGCCTGTGCGTATGCAAGGTTTCTATCGCACGGCGGGCTGGGGAGCGGTGATTGCCGTGTTTCTGATGTTTTACGTGTACCAGCACTTTCGCTGCATCGATTTGAGTTTTCAGCTTGAGGATTTGAAGGCCCGGCAGACGAAAATGTCCGCGTTCAATTCGGAGTTGCGGCTGGAGATTGAGGGGTTGCGCGATCCGCGGCGCATCGACGTGATTGCGCGGCGGCAGCTTGGCTTGACGGAACCGCTGCCGACGCAGGTGCAGGAGTATGAGGCACCGGCGGACTCGGAAGTAGCGGCGGTTCGCTACGTGCGCGCGAACCGTGCGCAGTGATTCGCGACTCCTTTCCGCCGCTCAGGATTTCAGCAATTCAAATTAACTTCCAACCGGAGCGCTTACTGACCTGAACCCGTCATGCGACAAAATCGAGTCCACGTCCGTTTGCTGATGGTTGCTGGCGTGGCTCTGCTGTGGACCACGGGAGTATTCGGGCGGCTTTCCTACCTGCAATTGATCAAGCACGGCGAGTACCTGGCGCGCGCACAGCGGCAGCAGCAGCGCACCATCGAAATCACGCCGAAGCGCGGAATCATCTACGACCGCAACATGCGGGCGCTGGCGATGAGCGTGCCGGTGAAGTCGGCGTTCGCGGTACCCGCGGAGATTGCGGACGAATCGCTGGCCGCACGGTTGCTTTCGGGCGTGCTCGGCGTGCCGCAGGACGTGCTTGAGGCGCGCATGGCTTCCTCGCGTTCCTTTGTTTGGATTTCGCGCAAACTCCCGCCTGAGAAAGTGGAAGCGATCGAAGGGCTGAATCTCAAGGGCGTTTATTTCCAGGACGAAAATCAGAGATTCTATCCGAAGCGTGATTTAGCCGCGCATGTGCTCGGTTTCGTCGATCCCGACGAAAAAGGCCTGGCCGGAATCGAGTACGAGCTAGACAACCAGATTCGCAGCAAGAGCGAAAAAATCGTGGTGATGGCCGACGCGCGGCAGCGCTGGTTCGATGGCGGCGAAGCCCAGCGGGAACGCGGCGCGAACGTGATACTCACGCTCGATGAAAAAATTCAGTACATCGCGCAGCGCGAACTGCTCGCGGCCATCGAAAAGACGCGCGCGATTGCCGGCAGCGTCATCGTGGTGAACCCGAACACTGGCGAGATTTTGGCCATGGCCAATTGGCCGCGCTTCAATCCCAACGCCGCGAATGAAGCTGCGTCGGAATCGCGCATGAACCGCGCGGTCAGTGCGCTGTATGAGCCGGGTTCGACCTTCAAGTTGATCACGTTGGCGGCCGCCTTTGACCAGGGCATCACCCGGCCAAACGAAGTTTTCGACTGCGAAAATGGCGCGATTTACATCGCGGGGCATCGCATTCGCGATCACAAACCATTTGGGCTGCTGAATGTTGCGGACATTCTGGCGCAATCGAGCGACGTCGGCGCGATCAAGATTGCAGTGCGGCTCGGCGCGCCAAAATTCTACGAATACATTCGAGCCTTCGGCTTCGGTTCACCGACCGGTGTCGATCTTCCCGGCGAAAGCCGGGGTCTGTTGCACCGCCTCGAAAATTGGAGCGCGATTTCCATTGGCTCCGTTTCCATGGGGCAGGAGATTGGCGTTACGCCAATCCAGCTAATCACCGCGGTTTCCGCCATCGCGAACGGCGGGTTGCTGATGAAGCCCCACGTTGTGCAGACGATCAAGCGCGGGGAGAGGATTGTGCCTGCGGAAGGTCCGCTGGCTGTTCCGGAGCCAAAGCGCGTGATCCGGCCAGAAACGGCAGCGACGCTGCGCCGGTTGATGGAAGGAGTCGTGTTGAGCGGCACCGGCAAGCTCGCGCGTCTGGACGGCTGGACTGCCGCGGGCAAGACCGGCTCGGCACAGAAAATCGATCCGGCGACAGGGCGCTATTCGCCGACGCAACTGATTGCTTCCTTCACCGGCTTTGCGCCCATCAGCAATCCCGCGGTGACCATTCTGGTTTCGCTCGATTCGCCGGTCGGTTTGCACGAAGGCGGCCAAGTCGCGGCTCCTGTCTTCAAGCGTATCGCCGAGCAGGTATTGTCGTATCTCGATGTGCCGCGTGACGTGCCGTTGAACCCACGATTGATTCAAGCCGCGTACAAGCGCCAAATCGCCGGTGAAGCCACCACGCTGGAGGATTTTTCCCCAACGGATTTCTCCGGGCAGCCCGATTTGCCTCCCGTGGCGTCCAACCAAGCTGAGCCCGAACCCAAGTCTCACGCTCCTGAAGTCGCCATGGCTGCCGACGAGGGCGGCGACATCTCCGTGCCCGATTTTTCCGGCAAGACGATGCGCGAAGTCACCGAGATGTGTTTGCATCTCGGGCTCGAGCCGCTGGTGGTTGGAAGCAATCTTGCTATTGAACAACACCCGGAGGCTGGGACCCAGGTGCGGCGCGGCGCGAAGGTAACCGTGCAGTTCGGCACGCCGGCGCCGGCGAAGCCCGCCAAGTACGCTAAGCCGCGCGCGAGGTCCAGACGCTAGGATGAGTATCGGATTGACGTACACGGAAGAGAAAAAAAGTGACTCTAGCGCGAAGCATGCGAATAATGAACGGGGCCATTCCATGCCGGGTCGCATTGCCGGTCAAAGCAGCAAGCTGAGTACGTTGTTGGTCGGCGTTGAGGCCAGTGTGCCCACTGCGGCGGGTGAACTGGATATGCGTCAGGTGGCTTGCGATTCGCGCAAGGTGCGGCCGCGCGCGCTTTTTTTTGCGCTGCATGGCGCGAAGGCGGACGGGAACGCTTTTATTCGCGATGCGGTGTCCCGCGGGGCGGTCGCCATTGCCAGCGAAGACGCGCCGCCGGCGACCATGCCGTCCAGCGTGGCGTGGATTCGCGTGGCGCATGCGCGCAAGGCGCTGGCCATCGCGGCGGCTAATTTCTACCGGCACCCTGCCGAAGCACTCCAACTTGTGGCGGTGACGGGCACAAACGGCAAGACCACGACAACCTCGCTGGTCGATGCCATTATCAAAGCTTCGGGAGCAAAGACCGGCCTCTTCGGCACGATTGCGTACCACACGCCGCTCGGCGATTATCCCGCGCCAAACACGACGCCGGAATCAGTGGACTTGCAGGGATTTCTTGCCGAAATCCGCGACGCCGGCGGCCGCTACGGCGTGCTGGAAGCGAGCTCGCACTCGTTGGCGATGGACCGCTTGTGGGGCTGCCATTTTGCGGCGGCTGTCTTCACCAATCTCACGCGCGAGCACTTGGACTATCACAAGACGTTTGAGGATTATTTCGCGGCCAAGCTGAGGCTTTTTGAAGGCACCGGAGCGGGCGCACCGGATACGGCAGTGCTTAATACCGATGACGAATACGGAAAACGCCTGGCGGGCTTGGCGAAAAATCCGGTCACGTATGGCCTCAATTCCGGCGCACGGCTGACCACGAAAAAATTTCAACTGACTTTTTCCGGATTGTCGTTCACCGCGGTGACACCCCACGGCAACATCGATATAGAGTCGTCGCTGGTGGGGCGCATCAACGTCTACAATATTCTTGCCGCGATTGGCGCGGCGCAGGCGCTCGGCCTGCCCAACGAAATCATCGCCGTCGGTATTCGCAATCTCAAAAACGTTTCCGGCCGCTTCCAGCCGATTGCGATGGGCCAGCCATTTCTCGTGGTCGTGGATTATGCGCACACCGATGACGCACTGGAAAATTTGATTCGCACCGCGCGCGAGCTTAACCCCAAGGGCCGCATCATCACGCTCTTCGGCTGCGGCGGGCTGAAAGATCGCACCAAGCGTCCGGTGATGGGTGAAGTCGCGGGACGCCTCAGTGATCTGACGATTTTATCCAGCGATAATCCCAAGAGCGAGGACCCGCTGAAAATCATCAGCGACATCGTGGTCGGCCTGCAAAAAACGCGCGGCAAATACATGATCGAGCCCGACCGTGAAAAAGCCATTGGCCTGGCGATTGACGAGGCGCGCGCCGGAGACATCTTGCTGCTGGCCGGGAAGGGCCACGAGAATTATCAGATTCTCGCCGACCGCACACTGGAATTTGACGATCGCGAAGTCGCGCTCCGCGCGCTCCGCGAACGTGGGTATGACCGGCCGGAAAGCGGTCCAGGGTTTGGCACGTAGCGCGCTTTAACCTTAGCTGGAAGAGAGGCGCTTCGGGCCGTAGTTACCCTTACTAAGGAGGAGCCCTCAAAACGGTGAAAACAAACCGAAGCGCGCGGTATCTTCGTAACGCCAGCTCTTTGAGGAATTTATGCGGTGGACGCTTCTACAGATTTCTGAGCCGATGCTGGCTGACATTGGGCCGGAGCTCGATGCCATGGCCCGGGTGGCCGGCTACTCGATTGATTCTCGCACGATACGCCCTGGAGAACTGTTCTTCGCCATCCACGGACCGCGTCACGATGGACACGATCATGTGGCTGCGGCCCTGGGGCGCGGAGCGCTCGCTGCTGTGGTCTCGTCATCGCGCGCACGGCGCTTCCCGAATGCCTTGCGCGGATTCTGTCTCGTCGCGGACGACACACTTCTCGCATTACACCAACTCGCGCACGCCATGCGTGATTCCTGGGGCAAGAAAATTGCCGGCGTCACGGGTAGCGTGGGCAAGACCACAACAAAAGAGATCCTGGCGGCGTTGCTGGGCGCGAAGCTACGGATCTTGAAATCGGAAGGCAATTTCAACAACGCCTATGGGTTGCCGCTCACGTTGTTTCGATTGGAAGACGAGCACGATGCCGCGGTGCTCGAGATGGGCATGTCGCGGCGGTACGAGCTGAAGGAGCTTGCCGCGATCGCCAAGCCGGATGTTGGCGTGGTCACGCGCGTCGCGCCTGCGCACTTGGAATTTTTTGCTTCGGTCGAGGAAATTGCGCTGGCCAAGCGCGAGCTGATTGAAGGCTTGAACGGGCGCGATTCGGTTGCGGTATTGAACGCAGACGATCCGCTGGTGGCGGCGTTCGCTTCGCACGCGCCGGGACGTGTTTTGACGTACGGTATAGACAATGCCGCGGAGTATCGTGCGGAAGCGATCGAAGATCGCGGCGCACTAGGCTCAGCCTTTGTTCTAGTGGAAAACGGAAAGCGCACCCGGTTGGAGTTGGCGCTGCCGGGCCGCCACGTGATCGCCAACGCTCTGGCGGCATTGGCAGCGGCCAGCGTGTGGGGAATTGGCGCGGCGGAAGCGCAAACTGTCTTTCGCCTGCTGCACGCGCCCGCGATGCGCGGGGAGTTGTTGCGCTTTTCCAATGGAGCGGCGCTGATCAATGACAGTTACAACTCGAGTCCCGCGGCGCTGCACGCGATGATCAAGGTCCTGGCAGCCACGCCCAACTATCGCCGCCGGATTCTTGCGGCGGGAGAAATGCGCGAACTTGGCGCGACGTCGCCGCAACTCCATCACGAGGCAGGCAAATTTGCGGCGCAGACGGGAAGGATTGATTGGGTCATCGGCGTGGAGGGCGATGCCGCGCAGATCGTGGAAGGAGCCGTAGCCGCGGGCGTCCCGCGCTCACAGACTAAACTCTTTGTGTCATCCGAAGAAGCCGCGAAGTTTCTCGCGGGCTTTGTCGCTTCGGGAGACTTGCTGCTGGTGAAAGGTTCGCGTGGCGTGAAGATGGAGCGCATCGTGGAGAGTTTGCTCGCGGTGCACGCGCCGGAACTCGAGAACGCGGAGAAGGTCCGCCACTAGATGCTCTACTACATCCTCTACCACGTCCTGCAAAAATATTTCAGTCCGTTCAACGTATTTCGCTACATCACCGTTCGCACGGTTTACGCGAGTCTTACCGCCATGTTCCTCGCGCTGGTATTCGGGCCGTGGCTGATCCGCAAGCTGCGCGAGATGCAGATTGGCCAGTACATTCGCGAAGAAGGCCCGCAGAACCATCAGAAAAAAGCGGGGACTCCGACCATGGGCGGCGTGCTGATTGTCCTTTCCACCGTGGTACCCACGCTGCTGTGGGCCGATCTAACAAATGGATTCGTACTGCTGACGCTGTTCGCGCTGCTGGCGTTCGCGGCCATCGGATTTGTCGATGACTATGCGAAGGTCTCGAAGCAGCGCAATCTCGGACTCACCAGCAAAAGCAAATTTCTGCTGCAGATCTTTGTGAGCTCGATTGTCGGCATCGGATTGCTCGTTCTTGCCACGCGCAGCGCTTATTCCACCGAGCTGATGATTCCGTTCCTGAAGCGCGTGCATCCGGACCTGGTCGTCCATTCGCTCCTGAAGTCGCCGCACCTGTGGCCGCTGGCGTTCGTGCCATTTCTGATTTTCGTTTCTGTGGTGATAGCGGGAGCGTCGAACGCGGTGAATCTTACTGATGGATTGGACGGCTTGGCCATCGGATGCACGGTGATTGCCGCTGGTGCTTTGACCGTCTTGACTTACGTGAGCAGCAACTATCGCTGGGCCACGTATCTCGAGATTCAGTACATCCCGCGCGTCGGTGAACTGACGGTCTTGTGCGGCGCGCTGGTTGGCGCTTCGCTGGGATTTCTTTGGTACAACGCGCATCCCGCCGAGGTTTTCATGGGGGATGTGGGTTCGCTGTCGCTCGGAGGAACGCTTGGCGTCATCGCGGTAATCATCAAGCAAGAGATTCTGCTCTTCTTTGTAGGCGGAATTTTCGTCATTGAGGCGTTGTCCGTCATTTTGCAAGTCGGTTCGTTCAAGATGCGCGGCAAGCGCATCTTCCGCATGGCGCCCATCCACCATCATTTTGAATTGCTGGGCTGGAGCGAATCGAAAGTGATCGTGCGGTTTTGGATCGTCGCGCTAGTATTTGCGCTGTTTGCGTTGACCACGTTGAAATTGAGGTAGGCATGCCGGGCCGAATGGAGTTGAAAAATAAACGCGTGCTGGTTGTAGGGTTGGCGCGCACCGGCGTAGCCACGGCGCTCTTTTGCGCCGGGCGCGGCGCTGCCGTCACCGGAACCGATTCGCGCAATCAAGCTGAGGTCGGCGAAGAAATCACCGCCAAGCTGCGCGCTGCAAATGTGAATTTGGAGTTGGGCGGCCATCAGGAGCAAACATTCTTGCAGCAAGACCTCATCATTCCCAGCCCCGGGGTGCCTGCGGACGCGCCGCTTCTGCAAGGCGCGCGCGCGAAAGGTGTGACGATCTGGAGCGAGATCGAACTCGCGTACCGGTTTCGACAGGGCAAGCTCATCGGCATCACTGGCTCGAATGGTAAGACCACGACGACTTCGCTGGTTGAGCACATTTTGCGGACCGCTTCGTTTCCCACCATTCTCGCCGGTAACATCGGCACTCCGCTGATTTCCTGCGTCGAGCGCATGACGAATGACACTATCACGGTGATCGAGCTGAGCAGCTTTCAACTCGAACTCATCCAGAATTTCCGCACCGACATCAGCGTGTTCCTCAACGTCACACCGGATCATCTGGATCGTCACGGCAGCATGGATTCGTACATCGCTGCCAAGTCGCGCATTTTTGCGAACCAAACCGAAGAGGATTTCGCAATTCTGAACGCCGATGATTCTGGCACCACGCCACTCGCGCCCACGCGGCCGCATGTGTACTGGTTTAGCCGCAAACAACGACCCGCGCAGGGTGCGTTCCTGCACGGGGACGACATTGTCTTTCGCAATGAGGGCAGGGAAGAAGTGGTGCTCAAGCGGCAAGAAGTGCCTCTGCCCGGAGCACATAATCTCGAGAATGTGCTGGCAGCGATTGCCGCGGCGCGAATCGCAGGTGCAGGCGTCAAAGCGATCGCGGAAGGAGTGCGCTCGTTTGCCGGCGTCGAGCATCGTCTCGAATTCGTGCGCGAGATCAACGGCGTTCGCTACTACAACGATTCCAAGGCCACGAATGTCGACGCGACACTAAAAGCTCTCGATGCTTTTCCGGGCCGCATTCTAGTGATTCTCGGCGGCAAGGACAAGGGAAGCGACTATACGTTGCTGCAAACTCCATTACGCGAAAGAGCGGTCCTGGCGCTGCTGATTGGCGCAGCCGCTGACAAAATCGAAAGCCAAATTGCGGGCAGTGTGGCGATCGAGCGTGCGGGCACTCTCGACCATGCAGTCGAGATCGCATCGCAAGCTGCCCGCAGTGGGGATATCGTCCTCCTCGCGCCGGCGTGCGCGAGCTTCGACCAATTCCAGAATTACGAGCATCGGGGACGCGTCTTCAAAGCACTGGTGCACGAACTGGCGCAGCGCGCGAACGAGTTGCCGAGCCCGAATCGCGGCGCTACTTCGGCCCGGAGGTGAGCATAGATGCCCAGACGTCTCGAAAATGACCGCTGGCTTTTTAGTGTGACGCTTGCGCTCTGCTTGCTGGGCGCCGTGATGATCTACAGCGCGTCCGCCGTCACTGCTGACCAGCAGTACGGCCGCTCGTATATTTTTCTGCTGCGGCAGGCCGCATGGCTTCTTCTTGGGCTGCTCGGCATGTTCGCGTTGATGCGGACGGATTACCGCCGCCTGCGCGAGCCCGCCGTAGTGTACCCAACCATTTTCCTCGTGCTGCTCCTGCTCGTGGGCGCGTTTTTCCTCGACAAATCTCACGCCACGCATCGGTGGATCAAGTTTGGCCCGGTCAATATTCAGCCTTCCGAATTGGCCAAACTCGCCGTAGTTCTGTACTTGGCATGGTTCCTGGATTTGAAGCGCCGCGGTGTTTCCTCCATGGAATTCCGAAAAGAAGATTTTTTGCACACGATTCTTCCCGCAGCCGGACCGATTCTGGTCTGCGTCGTGCTCATCCTCTTGCAGCCGGACCTTGGAACTTCGGTCGATATCGTGCTGGTCGCCGCAGCAGTGCTTTTCGTTGCCGGACTTTCGTGGAAGTGGCTCGTCACGGGCGCCGCGGCGGCTCTGCCGATCCTCTACCTCTTGATTACGCACGTCTCTTACCGGCAAGCGCGGCTCATGGCTTTTCTCGATCCTGGCTCCGACCCGCAAGGCGCAGGCTTCCAGTTGCTGCAATCGCTAATTGCGGTTGGCTCCGGCGGATTCACCGGCGTCGGCTTGATGGAGAGCAAGCAGAAACTTTTTTATTTGCCGGAAGCGCATACGGATTTCATTTACGCGGTGATCTGCGAGGAGCTGGGATTCCTTGGCGCGCTGGCCGTCATTGCTCTCTTTGGGGTTTACGGATGGCGCGGACTGCGCGCAGCGTTTGCAGCCCCAGATGGATTTGGCCGATTGCTAGCGCTGGGAATTACGGCCATGGTGCTGTCCCAGGCGCTCATCAATTTTGCAGTCGTGCTTGGTATGGTGCCGACGAAAGGAATTCCGTTGCCGTTCGTCAGCTACGGCGGCTCAAGTTTGCTCGTAATGCTTCTGGCGACTGGTGTGCTGCTAAACATTTCACAGCAAGCCCGAGAGCCGGCATGGTGATCGATCTTGCTTGTAGGGGCGCAGCATGCTGCGCCCCTACTGGGCAGGAGCGTCATCTATGAAGTTACTGATCGCCGGTGGCGGCACAGGCGGCCACGTTTTCCCGGCGCTGGCCATCGCGCGCGAATGGATGTCGCGAGGAAAAGAAAGAGACGTCGTGCTAGTCGGAACACAACGCGGAATTGAAATGAAGCTGGTGCCGCAGGCCGGGCTGCCGCTGGAGACACTGCGCGTCGCAGGCCTAAAGGGGAAAGGCGGGGCGACGTTGGTAAAAAATATCGCGATGCTCGGCCCAGGGCTCGCCGATGCGTTCCGCGTGCTCCGCAAGCACAAACCCGTTGCCGCATTCGGCGTGGGTGGCTATGCGGCAGGTCCCATGATGCTGGCGACCTGGCTGAGCGGAGTCCCCAACGTGATCTTCGAGCCTAATGCCGAGCCCGGCTTTACCAATCGAGTCCTCGCGAAAATTTCAAAACGCATCGCTACGGGCTACGACGTCTCCGCGCGCGCCTGGGGCGCAAAGGCGGTCGTCACCGGATGCCCGGTGCGTGCCGAATTCTTCTCAATCCCACCGCGAGCACCGAAAAAGCCTTTTCGCCTGCTCATCACCGGCGGCAGCCAAGGCGCGCTTGCGATTAATCGCACGGTCGTCGATACGATGGACCACCTAGCCGCGCGAAAAAACGAGCTGACCATTGTGCACCAAACCGGCGAACGCGATTATAATGCGGTGCGCACCGCGTACGCGCGGCGCGAATATCCCGCGGAGGTCGTGCCCTTTCTCACAGACATGGCGGAGCGCTTTGCTTGGGCGGACGTGATCGTCTGCCGGGCCGGCGCCATCACTGCGGCGGAAATTGCCGCTTCCGGACGCGCCGCCATCTTCATCCCCTTTGGGCACGCCACCGACAGCCACCAGTTGCGCAACGCTCAGGAAATGGCGCGCGCAGGCGCTGGCCGCCTGATTCCGGAGCCGGAGCTCACGCCCGAGCGCCTCAGCAGCGAAATTTTCTCCCTCCTCGACCAGCCCGGGGAAATCGAACGCCAGTCGTGTGCCGCGCGAAGCCTGGCCCGGCCGAATGCCGCACGCGATATCGTCAACATGATTGAAGAGGTTGCCCGAGGATAAATCGATGATGGTCTCGTTCCGCAATTTTCAGCGCATTCATTTGGTGGGCATCGGCGGCATCGGCATGAGCGGCATCGCCGAGGTGTTGCTGACGCTGGGCTACTCCGTGTCCGGCTCGGATACCAAGCCCTCGAACATTACCGAACGCCTGCAAAATCTCGGCGCCATAATCCATGAAGGGCACAAAGCCGCGAATGTGGAAGGCGCGCACGTGGTAGTAACTTCGTCCGCGATCAAGTCAGACAATCCGGAAGTGATCGAGGCGCACAAGAAAAAGATCCCAGTGATCCCTCGCGCGGAAATGCTCGCCGAGCTGATGCGCTTGAAGTACGGTATTGCGGTAGCCGGGGCGCACGGAAAAACCACCACGACATCCATCGTCGCTTCCGTTCTGGCTGCGGCACATCTCGATCCCACATTTGTCGTCGGCGGCCGCGTCAATCAAGCCGGCACCACCGCCCGGCTCGGCAAGGGCGAATTCTTCGTTGTCGAAGCCGACGAAAGCGACCGCAGCTTTCTGCTGCTCGCGCCGGTGGTCGCCGTCGTGACCACCATCGACCGCGAGCATCTCGACCAATACTCCTCGCTCGAGGACATTCAGGACGCTTTCGTCCAATTCGTCAATCGCGTGCCTTTCTACGGCGCGGCGATCCTCTGCCTTGACGAGCCCAACGTGCAGGCCATCATTCCCAGCGTGAAGCGCCCGATCATCACCTACGGCACCTCGAACCAGGCCGATCTCATCATCAGCGACATCAAGCTCGAAGGCCTCGGCAGCGAATTTCGCCTGACCTACAAAGGCGACGATCTGGGCATTTTTCAGCTTTTTCATCCGCCAGGCATTCACAACGTGCGCAATGCCGCCGCCGCGGCGGCCGTCGCGCTGTACCTCAATGTTCCGGCAGAACTGATCCGCGAGGGCCTCGCCAAATTCGCGGGCGTCGGCCGCCGCTTTGACATCAAAGGCGTGGTCAACGACATCACGGTGATCGATGATTACGGCCATCACCCAGCCGAAATCCGCGCCACGCTCGAAGCGGCGCGCATCTGTAAGTTCAGTCGCCTGCTCGTGCTCTTCCAGCCGCATCGCTACACCCGCACGCAGCATCTCTGGGACGAATTCTGCCGCGCCTTCAACCAAGCCGATGTGCTCGTACTCACCGATATCTACGCCGCCAGTGAGCCGCCCATTCCAGGCGTGACCAGCGAGGCTCTGGCGAACGCCATTCTCGAAGCTGGCCACAAAAATACTTTTTACTTCCGCTCCATGCAGGAAAGCATCGAGTACCTGCTGCGCGAGGCGCGTCCTGGCGACGCCATCTTGACCATCGGGGCAGGCAACGTCAGCCGCGCCAGCAACGAGCTCATGGTTCTCCTGGGGACCGAGCACCCGACTCCCCATGCGCATTGAAGACCCCATGATCGTCGCCGCGCTGCCCGAGCTCAATGTCGAGCTCCGCAGCCCCTCCGCGCTCGCCGGACTCACCTCCCTGGCTATCGGCGGTACCACCGATCTTCTGCGCATCAAGAACCACGAATCGATTCCAAACCTGCTGAGCCTGCTGGATTCCCACGGG
>Ga0209131_1002600_pt1 | contig 12249 bp, 14 predicted proteins | sample GraSoi_2013_40cm_FD_185826 | JGI IMG/M metagenome (GOLD analysis project Ga0209131, IMG submission 185826) | Grasslands soil microbial communities from the Angelo Coastal Reserve, California, USA - Sample 9_17_2013_40cm (SPAdes) (version 2) | ecosystem: Environmental > Terrestrial > Soil >...
AAAAACCTTCACCTAAATTCACGAACATGGCAGCAAGGCTATATATAAATGAGACTGAAATTGCCAGTGAGATCAACATCATCATGCCGGGCTGCCGATTGCGAATTTCCGGCACCGCCATTTGGATGAACGGCACGCCGCCATATGCAAAGACGATTACAGCGAACAACACCGCTACCCATTGACTACCCACAAATTCCGGCATTCTGAATCCAAACCACATTTGAAGCATGGGTGTGTAAAGCAGAACTGGAAAGCTCAGCACTAAAGAAATCCAGAAGCGTTTCCGGAACATATCCTCGTGGCCGCTGTGGTCCACGTGTCCTGCATGCCCACCACCTGACTGCATTTGAGTCATTTCATGCGCCGCATGTCCGACGTGCATAGTATGCGGACTTTTCGACTCAACATTATGATTCTCATGGTCAGCACGCACGCCTGGCTCTTCCTTGATATTCTGATCGTGCTCCATTTTGGAATGGCCATGATTGTTATGTAAATTTGTCATTTGATCTCATAAAACGTTCAACTATATTAAATAAGCAAAAAATTTCTACTTGCCATCCGATAGCCCGAATGCATCGCGAATTGCTGCACGTTGCAGGCGGTGGAAAGTCTGCGCCAGGTTTTCGAGTGTATAAGATTGGCGTTTCTCCAGCCATTGTTGTACCAGCGCGATTTGGGCTCCTGCCAGATAGTTCGACAGCACGTCGAACGGGATCGTGCTATCGGTTTCCGTAAAGGCGCAACGCAGGCTTGCTTCGATTTCTTGCGCACTCCAGTCCCGGATTCGCCGCAGGATCAGCTGGCTATCCCTGCCCAGAAAAATGGAATATAACTGTGCTCGCGCCTCTTCAAGATGTCGGTAGGCGGATGTCATTCCCATCGGGGGGTCAGGTGATAGCAGTTCTTCTCGGGAGAGGGGATGGAGTGGCCCGATACGGAACTCGCTGATAATGGCCTCATGACAGCTTATGAATAATTCGTCCTTGCTATTGTAGTGCAGATAGAAGGTGGTACGCCCAACGTTGGCATGATCTACAATGTCCTGAATCGTGATCGTGTCATACTCACGTTCGTTGATCAGTTTGATCAGCGCCTTTTGCAGCAGCTCGCGCGTGCGTTGTACCCGCCGGTCTGTTTTCGCCATGAAGCATACTCAGATGATTAATTGTACTTAGTGTAAAGCGTTGAGGGTGATGTTTCTGAACAATTTGCTCACACTGTTCACAAATGAACAGATCGCGCGCCTTGATTATTGAAGTTCATCGCGTAACACTGTATTATTCCACGCATAGAACACCTCAAATTATTCCTGGAGAAACCGCCATGTCGCAAAATCGTGCAACACCACGCTGGGTTAAGATATCTATAATCATCGTCATTATCCTGATCGTGTTGTTTGTAATCCTACATCTCACCGGCTACGGCTTTGGTAACCACATGCATACGTCGGCTATACAACCATTATGGTCATGACACCCGGCCTCCGCAAGTTGGTGCTGACCGCGCATATCACTTTCGCGGTCGGTTGGCTCGGCGCTGTCGCTGGCTTTCTGTCCCTTGCTATCGCCGGTCTGACCAGTCAGGATGATCAGATTGTGCGATCCGCCTATCTCACGATGCAGTTGATCGCCCGCTTTGTCATTGTTCCGTTGAGCTTCGCCCCATTGTTAACTGGGCCCGTCTTGTCGCTCGGCACCCCGTGGGGCTTGTTCAGGCATTATTGGATCCTGGCGAAACTCGTGCTCACTATCCTTTCCACTTTCATCATGCAGATACATATGCAGCCAATTAACGATCTGGCAAGCGCAGCCGCAAAGACGACATGGTCCAGTGGGGATCTTCACAGTTTGCAGCTCCAAATGGTGATCGCTTCCGCCGCTGCCCTGCTGGTGCTGCTCGTGGACACGGCATTAGCGGTTTACAAGCCGCGGGGCATGACTCCTTATGGTTGGCGTAAGCAGGACGAGCAACGGGAGAGGGCGGAGCCATAATAGATGTATTGCTCTAGTTTTTATATTGTGATCAATCCCTCTACGGGATAATTGATCTCAGCCAGCAAAGTCTTGATCGTCTTTTCACTTGCCGGCATATCGAAAGTGATCTCAACTTTCTTGGTAGCTTCATCGGCCTTCACGGCCTGCACGCCTTGTAGTTCGCCCACTTCCATTTCAATGGTGTGGGTGCAGTGTTCGCAGTGAATAGCGGGGACGTTATAGGTAACTGTTGTCATGGTATTTCTCCTTTGAATATTTATATTAAACTTTGGCTGACATTTCAAATACTTCAGTAATTTCCTTTAAGACGCGCTCGCGTTCCTTCGGGTTATTTCCCTTAATTGCCGTGATGACACACGAATTCAGATGGTTCTCCAGGATCTGTGTGCTGACCTTGTTCAAAGCAGCGTCGATCGCCTGAATCTGACGAATAACATCGATGCAATAAGCGTCCTCTTCCACCATGCGGATCACGCCGCGCAGGTGTCCTTCCACAGTTTTCAAACGCCGAATAGTATTTTGATTTTCCATCTTGACCTTCTGTTCTCCAGGTAGATTCTGCGGTTACCGTCTTACCCCTCCCAGGGGGGTGGGGTGGTAGAAATATAAAACCGACCGGTAGATATGTCAAGGGAATCGGATAAAATAACAATATGAGACGCCCTCCCTATGCAGTTATCCTGATTCTCTTACTTTGCACATCCTGCTTTGGCAAAGCAACTCCCGACCCAAATCAACTGATCCGCCAAGCGGTTGCAGCGACTCTGGCCGCCATCCCAACCTCTACATCCATTCCGTTCTCAACGCCTTATCCATCTCCAACGCCCTTTGACTTAAATGGATTATTCTGTGAATATCAATTTTGTATCGGCCATCCGTCGGGGATGGCGTTTTACGACCATCTAGCCTCGCTCAACCCTCAGACTCCGAGTCAATACAATAATGGATTTATTGTGGCATACAAGGTCCCTGCGCTGGTCATCAATGTGATCTGGTTGCAGGCTCCTGGCACCGCTGACCCGCAGTTTTTGCTGGATACGATCCTCGACGACGCCTCGGACACAAGGGCTGGAAATTTGGACGTCAAACTTGTGCGCAATATGAACGTGATGTATACGCCAATTACAACGACCATCAGCCCGGACGTCCCGTTCGGCGGCGCAGCAGCCTGGACTTGTGGCGACCGCGTCTTCGCCTGGAAAGTCTACGCCCCGGAAGCAGCGACAGCAGGTCCCTTGTTTGATGAAGCGTTGGCAAGATTTATGTGCAACCAATAAATACCAAGATGAGTGGGTAAGCCCTCGGCTGATTGTGTACGATTTCACAGATTGGTAGTATAATCTTAGTATTCGAGAATTCTTCAATGTCAGAGTCAACGAATAATGCAGTGAGCTTGTCTAATTTGTTGCGCGAGGATGTTCGCGTCAACCCCTATCCTTTCTACGAAAAACTTCGTGCACAAGACCCCATCCACTGGGATGAAGAGATGGGCTTCTGGGTTTTCACCCGCTATACGGATATCGATTCTTTATACACAGACGAACGATTCTCCAGAGCGCAGGGCCTCATGCGCGGTTTTCAACGCCTGTCAGAATCTGAGCAGAAAATGGCCCAGCCGGTTTATCATTCATTTTCCAAGACAATGTTTTATGCCGACCCTCCATATCATACCCATCTGCGCGGATTGATGAATAACGCTTTTACGCCTCGCAGGGTGGAGCAGCTACGGCCGTATATCCAAAAAATTGTCGACGACCTGCTTGATGCAGTTCAAATTGAGAATCAAAAGGATGTCATCCGCGATTTGGCATACCCCCTGCCAGTAATGGTGATTTGCGAATTGCTTGGTCTCCCATCGCATGACCGCGCCCGTTTCAAAAGCTGGTCGGATGATTTATTTGCAATCCTTGGTACAGTTCGCCATGCACCTCATCTAATGGAACGCGCTGCGCAAAGTCTGGATGAAATGACAGAATACGTGACAGACTTAAGCCTCAAGCGGCGAGAACAACCAGGTGATGATTTGCTCAGCGCATTGTTATCTGTTGCAGAGGACGGCGGAGAATTATCCTGCCCACATGATTTTCATCACTCCGTTTCGCCTCATGTGCAGCATATGGGGCAAACGGTACATGAAACAGTACATGAACGAGAAGCCACTGCCATGTTGACGCAGGAAGAACTTGTTGCGAATATAAATATCCTGCTTAGTACAGGGCACGAAACAACCACTCATCTTATAGGCAACGGCATCCTTGCTCTAATGCAAAACCCCGACCAATTACAAAAACTGCAAAATCAACCTGCTTTGCTTAACTCCACAATTGAAGAAATGCTTCGATACGATAACCCAGTGCAGATCACGTATCGCTCTGCAGTTGAAGACGCTGAAATAAACGGCAAAATGATCCGCAAGGGCGATCTGGTCAATTCCATTCTTGGCTCTGCCAACCGCGACCCGGGACGATTTACCAACCCGGACCACTTCGATATAGCACGTAATGAAGGACGTCACCTTGGCTTTGGACTTGGAATCCACTTTTGTATTGGCGCATCGCTAGTTCGTCTTGAAGCAGAGATAGTATTTGCCACTATTTTGCGCCGTTTCCCCAAGATCAGACTCGCAACTGAAAATTTGGAATGGCAGGAACATCCTATCTTTCGCGGGCTTAAATCCCTGCCAGTATCTCTGTGAGCCGGGTATCCGGTTATTAAATTTTCGGCAATCCCTTTTGAATCTGCTCGTCAGTAAATAAAGTTTTCGGTGCCAGGTCATCTGGCAGTATTTGACTATCTGCCAGGGGCTTGCTGATTCCATCTGCCAGCATTTGAACTTGTGAAGCAGTCACCAAGGGCTTTGACATGAATCTTTCCGAGAACCATGCCAGTATTCGCTGAAATAATACCGGGAACGGCAGGACAATAAGAAAAGGCTTTCCCATAGTTTTCGCAATCCGTCGAGCGGCTGTGCTGAAAGGAAATTCTTCGGGGCCGATCACTGCCATGGTTTGGTGTGAAAATAGATTTTGGTCCAGCAAAGAGGCGCGGATGATATTTACAAGATCTTCGACTGCAACCAATCTCACAGTCCGCTCTTTGATGCCAACCGTTGCGAAGACCGACATCCTGCTGAATAGATTTCCCAAATTGTGCAATAAATGATCACCCGGACCGTAAACAAGCCCAGCCTTGAGAATCGTGTAATTCAATTTTGACTTTCTGACGATCTCTTCACCTTCCCATTTTGTCGTGTAATAAGCGGAGTTCGTGCCAAGACGAACATTCAAATAGCTCACCAATACAAATTTCTTTATGCCAGCCCGCTCTGCGGCCGAGACTGTCGATGTGGTACCTTCTACATGCAGCTGTCGAAATGTTTGATGCGCATCCTGCACACTGGTGCCAGCACAATGTGCCATAGCGTCACAGCCATGAAATGCTTCGGTTAATTTTTCAGTATTTTGTGTATCGCAAGCTATAAATTCTGCACCCTCGACCGGCTGGGCATTGCGCGCGTATTGGCCGCGTGCAATAATCAGGACTTCATGCCCGCGTGCGATCAGATCGTGCGCTAGATGCCTGCCAATAAACCCCGTTCCGCCAGTGATTGCGATTTTCATCTTTGCTCCTATCGCCCAAAACCGGGAACGGTCATTCGCAAAACAATGTCCAGAATAATACCCAGAATGTATAACGCGCCGAACAAACGGATATGCATTAATTGAGGAGTGGAAAACCAGCGCGGCCATAAATCGAAGCCGGCCGGAGCTTCGGTGGGGCGAGGCTTGCTGAGGAGTTTAATGACATTCCATCCGCGGCCGGCTGCAAGAAAAACCAACAAAACCGTTGGAGCATAAAAGCCTGTAATGACAAGATAAACCACCATGGCATACGAAAGCAGGATGGTAAAGATATTGACCATGCGCGCAGTAGATTCTCCGAGTCGAACAGGGAGCGAGCCAACGCCCTTCTTTTTATCCGCTTCGATCTTATCGATGTGTTTGCCCCAATTAAAGCTGCCGAATCCAAAGCCGAAGGCCATGCCTGCCATTACAAGTTCAGGCAGATTGGTGGGGACCCTGCCGGCCATGATTGCATACATACCTGGTATCAACACCATTCCCCAGTTGATGAAAATCAAAATCTCGCCCAGTCCCAGGTATTTCATAGGCCATGCATATGTGGGAAGAATGGCGATACCAAAAATAAAGAGCGCAATCACAATCGGGGAGAAGTTTGTATAAACGAGGACAAAGATGCCACACAACACGGCAAGTGTTCCTGCTGTGAGGAACCAACGCGTCCAGTCTTGTTTTGTCCAGAATTTATGCACCAATGGATGAATGCCATATTGTCCGCGATAATAATTATCTTCGTCGATGCCGCGCGTATAATCAATATAATCATTAACCAAATTTTCTGAGGAATGGGCAAAATAAATGCCGAGGGTCATTGCCAGCCAAAGTGGAAAATTGAAGAAGCCAGCGCGCAAGGCTAGTAAACCAGCGATGACTCCGGATAACAAAGTCAGTTGAGTCACCGTCGCACGGGTGGCGATCAGCCATTTGGTAACTACGTCAAATCCATCCCAGACTTTCTTGTCTTTTTCTTTGACAGGTTTTTGCAGAGCGAACCACCAAAGTTTTAAGTCGATGTTCATGGCTTCTTTCTCCTAACTCGTATATTTCTGGTATAAGGATTCCCAACCAAAAAGCTGGCCAACGGGATAAAAGACATTCATCCCAAGTCGAAATAATAAATCCGGAACGAAAGCAGGACGGGGCAGGGAGCGCGCCTTCGCTTTCTTTAACAAGTACATGATTTTAGGGATATTCACCATGCCGCTGCGATCAATATCTCCATCGAGCGTTAATCCGGCGAAGCATTGCATCGTTTTGTAATGATCGAGTCCCGGTTTATAGTCGACAATGCACACCAATTTTTCTGGCCGATTGTTATAAGCAATATGCTTAAGCCCACGCGGGATAAAGACAGTCTGTCCTGCTTCGCCAATGTGTACATGCCCATTGATCTTCACGCGTATTTCACCTTGTTGAACATGGAAAATTTCGTCCTGATTGATGTGGACATGTTCAAAAGGGACGTACCCGCCAGGCTGCACGATCCATTCCATTGTAAAGGCGTCCTCATTAAAAGAGATACAGCGGAAAGTCTCTTTTGTAATTGGGTTGGTGAAAGGCTGATATAGATCGATTGCCATTTTATAAAGCCAGTGGGTCATGCTTCGAGCGTAATCTACTTAATAAACTCTCGTTTCAAATTTCTTAAAGTCTCATAGGCATGGATCTTGCCAATCAGGCTGGCAAACGGCTTGAAAATTTTCGTCCAGCCTGTGGGATTAAGCTCCAGCCAGAATTTGATCTCCGTGCCGCCGTTTTGGCGGTTCAAGATATACCCATCCTTGAATGCCACTGGTCCCATCAATCCCTTCATCGCCAGTTTGCTTACGGGTTGATGCTCGATAATTTCATACTGAACCGGAACTTTTACCAAACCGAAGTAACTCAGTACCCCGCGCGCGGTGGTACCAACCTTGCCAAACATACCGTCCGATGTCTGTTTCAGCTCTGCCATATTCGGGATGAAGTGTGCATGGCTTTCGGCCTCATTCAGGAAGGCAAATGTATCTTCAACAGATTTTGAGACGACGATGGTGGATTCGATTCGCGCCATGATTGAAATCCTACGGCTTTTTGCCGCGCAGGAAGGCCAGATCGCCGAAGAAGGTCCAGAAACCGCCTAGGATTTCTGTTTTCAAACCCGGTGCACCAAAAATTTCAGGGAGTTTTCCATCGATATTGTCATTCGCTTCTTCGAATTTATGGAGGAAGGGTCCGAGCAATTTTCCATACAATGTTGTTGGCTTTCCAAAGTCTATGATATGCAGTTGACCACTGGGTTTGAGAACGCGATATACCTCGCCTGCAGTTTTTTCTTTATCTGGAGTCTTCAGGTGATGGATCATGATGCTCGACAACACGCGGTCGAACGACGCATCCGGATAGGGCAGGTCATTGGTAAAACCAACATCAAATGAGACGGGGGCATTTTGTTCTGCAGATTTAGACTTGGCCACTTTAAGCATATCCGGGTCTGCATCCAAGCCTGAAACTTCAGCGCCGGGTTGGGCCTGTTTGACCATGATCGCCAAAGTGCCGGTGCCGCAACCCAAGTCTAAAACTCGATGCCCTGCCTGAATATTTGCCTGTTCAATTAAGCGAGCCTTGTAGCGCACATCGCCAACTACCCAATTTTGTATAAAGTCGTAAAAGGGGGTCAATACTCTGAAGCTCAGAGCGGGGATATATTCTTTGTTGGTGTTCGTCATGTGTTCTCCGGTTGAAAGAGATTTTACCAAACACTTTGGGTTATCCGATTGCCTAATATAATTGTATCATATTTCACAAATCGGTAGTATACTTTGCCCGGTCTTCTTCACTGTGTAATTTCTGTAAATAGGAGAATCGAATGAATATCAATTTTGGAATGTGGCGTAAAGCCTCCTGGCAATTGATCAAGATGGAAGACAAAAAAGAATGGGACGCGCTCGATGTTGTCTCGAAATGGTTGATCGCCACCCGATCCGCGGTAACACTTGTAACAGTTTATTCCTGCGTCATTGCGGGCATCCTTGCCGCTCGTGACGGATATTTTTCCTGGGCCCCATTCCTGATCGTCACCCTTGGCCTTTTCATTGCGCATGGAACCAACAATCTCCTGAATGATTACACCGACTATAACCGCGGCGTGGATAATAATAATTATTTTCGCACTCAATATGGCGTTCATCCGTTGGTGCAAAAGTTTTGGGATAACAAGACTCAGATCCGCTGGTTTTTGATGAGTGGAGTGCTTGCCACTATGGCTGGAGTGTATGCGCTTTTCTACACTCGTCTTTCAAATGGGGCTTTTAACCCGGTGGTTATCGGATTATTTGCCTTTGGCGCGGTAACACTTCTTGCGTATACCTATCCTTTCAAATATTGGGGGTTGGGCGAACTTGCCATTTTCCTTATTTGGGGGCCGATCATGATCGCGGGAGTATATTTTGTCCTCTCCGGGTATTGGAATTGGAACGTTGTCCTGGCCGGCGTTCCATATGGACTAGGTGTCGCCAGTATCAATATAGGTAAACATATCGACAAGCATGATGATGATAAAGCCAGAGGTGTTGGCACCTTTCCGGTGCGCGTCGGCCCAACCTTTGCGCGCCGCGTGGATCAAGCTGTGCTGATCCTGATCTATGTTGTCATCCTTTACCTTGTTTTTGTCACCAGATATTTTACCCCGGCGATGTTGATCGTATTCTTTGCTTTTAGGCATGCATGGAGTGCGATCAAGCTGCTTAATCATCCCCGCCCAACTGATGCACCTGCAGGTTACCCGGCATGGCCCACCTGGTTCTCTGCCGTCACGTTTTTCCACAATCGTCAGTTTGGCGGTTACCTGATTGTGGGTCTCATCATCGACGCATTGTTGCGTACTTTTTTACCGGGCTTCTGGCCGATCGCGTTCTAACAACTAGTCAATCTGCAGATCACTTATTTCGATCCAGGCGGGTTCGGGGTTTTCTAAAACCCCGAACCCGATTTTTCCTTCAGGGGTGAATGCGGCATATTGATTATCGATCCAGATGACCAGGCCCAAAGGGGGATTTGGACGCGCAGGCGACTCGAACGCCAACGCATCATCTACCCAAAAAGCGGACCGACTCATGCTCCACTCGAGCATGTATCTGTGCCATTGAGTGACATCAACACTGAGAGCGATTCCATCTTCCCGGATTACTTTGCTCAATATCTTTCTTGTTGTCTTGCGCGAGAGAGGAAAAGTTAAACCTGCCATCATTAGTGAAGGATGAAAACGCGGCGCATGAAATACTTGCGCCAGAAATCCCTGCGCCGGTTTATCATTTCTGAATGAAAGATAATTATGTACAGATGCTTGAAAGAACCAGATCGCGTTTGGCAAAACGGGCAATTGAAATCGATTCCCGCCGAATCCCAAAGACATTCCAAACGGATCATTCCAGGCCCCGAAGCCCCAAGTGCCGGGGATGGAACTGCTGGAGGCCCGCGCACGCAGGTTTAATGTCAAAGAACGATGCGGAAACCTCCGTCGCGGGAGTCCGAAATAGTCATCGAGTTGGGCAAACCGATAAGCCGAATTATCCCCTTTGGGAACGCTTAACCTCCAGCCGTTTTGGATTGGATCTACGCTCGCATTTGGTGTAGACCGCGCTTTCATTTTCAATTCCTGTTTACCAGCCATACGCCAAATAAAATGATCCCACCACCAACGAGCGATGCCAGAGTGATCGCCTCGCCCAAAATTATCGCGGCTACGACTGCGGTCACAAGCGGTTCAATATAAAGAAAGACGCCGGTTTGTGCTGTGGACAGGGCTTGCAGGGCGTCGTACCATGCGATATAGGCGAAACCAGAACAGAAGACGCCCAGGAATCCTACCGCGAGCCATCCATTGGTTTTGAGCTGGACAACTTCCGCGAGCCCTTTTCCGCTGAAGAATAAAATCGATGAGAATATCCAGCCAAGCACCATTACAAAGAACATCATACGCGCTGCCGGATGAGTTTTGAGTCCGCGCCGTGAGAGAACAGAGAATACTGCCCAATTCATTGCGCTGATTAGAATAAGGAAATCTCCGATCGTACCAAACCTGCCGTCTATTATAGAGAATAAATTGCCGTTCGTAACGACGAGCAAAACCCCCAGAGTGGCCAGGGCAATACCCAGATTCTTAATCCAATTCAATCCTTCTTTTAAAACCAGCCAGCCCAGCAAGGCCATGAATATCGGTGTAGTCGCCACGATCCATGCAGTCGTATTGGCTTGAGCAGTAAGCAGCCCATTCGATTGAAGCCATTGATGAAACGTAATGCCGAGGAATCCAAGTAAGGCGAAATACGCCCATTCATTTTTATTGGGCAGAGCGAATTGCTTGCGCGCCGCTACGGCAATTCCGAGGATCACTACGCCCATTGAGAATCGCAGCCACACAACAGTAATGGGTGATACCTGACCAACAGCGATCTTTGTTGCGATGAAGGAGGCGCCCCAAGCGATTACAGCGAACAGGGCTTCAAGATAGGGGAGGATCTTTGTTTTCGGCATATGTTCCTTTTTCTATGAGGATTATAAAGCTTGACGCCGATCAGTTTTGTGATAATATTCACAAAACGGTTGATTCAATGACTTCGGAGGCGAAATGACAGCCAGAATCATTTTACTTAATCCCCCAAGGCACTTTATCGCGAATCGTGCAGGGCTAGGTTATCTCACTCCTCTGGGTTTAGTTCTGATAGGGAGTTCATTAATTGACGCGGGTCATCAAGTGAAGTTGATCGATCACGACATGAACGGCTGGTCGATAAAAAAATTATTTGAGGAGCTTAAGGAATTTCGACCAGACTATGTTTTGCTTGGACATTCCGGTTCGACGGCTTCTCATAATGTCGTTGTGAATACTGTAAAGGAAATTCGCAGAGCTCTGCCACAAATACGGATTATTTATGGAGGCGTCTATCCATCTTATGCATACCAAAGTATCCTTCGGGACGTTTGGGAGATCGATGTAATTGTTCGTGGAGAAGGGGAAAAGACCATCCTTGATCTGATTTCTACCTGGGAGCAAAGTTCGAATCTTGAAAGTGTAGCGGGCATTGCCTGGCGTAGAGATTCGGAGATTGTCGTCAATCACTCAGGACTGTTGATTCAAAATCTTGATCATTATCGACCCGCTTGGGAACTGTTGGATGTACCGAAATATAAGATGTTCGGATTCAATAATGTAGTTGGTTTCCAATACAGCCGGGGATGCCCGTTGACGTGCAGTTACTGTGGGCAGTGGCTGTTTTGGAAAAAATGGCGGCATCGGAGCCCGGAAAACGTTGTTGCAGAATTAAAGTCGTTGAAGGAAAAATATCACGTGACCATGGTCTGGTTTGCGGACGAGAATTTCGCCGCCGACAGGGAAGCGACAAAACAACTGCTGAAAATGATCGTCGCGGCTGATCTTGGCCTCTCTTTGAATATCAACATGACGGCAGCAGATGTAGTGCGCGATGCCGACTTAATTCCATTGTACAAGCAGGCCGGGGTGGATTATGTTGTAATGGGAGTTGAGTCTTTGAAAGATTCGGTGATTGCCGGGATACGAAAAAATAATCCGTTTGCAATTTCAAAAGAGGCAGTGCGTCTTCTGAGGG
>Ga0209131_1002602_pt1 | contig 12243 bp, 8 predicted proteins | sample GraSoi_2013_40cm_FD_185826 | JGI IMG/M metagenome (GOLD analysis project Ga0209131, IMG submission 185826) | Grasslands soil microbial communities from the Angelo Coastal Reserve, California, USA - Sample 9_17_2013_40cm (SPAdes) (version 2) | ecosystem: Environmental > Terrestrial > Soil >...
TGGTTGGTCCCTTCACCCTCCCGCAGGACTGAAAGCCTGGAATCGAAATTCAACGTTCTGTGAGTTCGCGCGCTGCTGAAGCGTCGAACACCGGAACGAAAAACCAGGCAAAGGGTTTGTCGCGTGAAGGGGGTAGGGCGTTCAATGACTGCCGCTGACACTTATCGCAGATACGCTGCCGAATGCGTGAGCATGTCCCGGCGGCGCGAGAACGTCAGGGATAAGGTGCTGCATTTACAAATGGCAACGATGTGGCCGAAGTTGGCAGAGTTAGCGGAAAGAAACGAAGGCACAGACGATGAACCCGCGGCTTTGTGAGGGCCGGGCGGTTCAAAGTAGTCCGGTTAGCTGAGGCGGCTCGTGTTCGGTTTCATCGTCCTTTGGGGACTCCCTATCTCGCGCTGAGGGGAGTGAATGTAAAGATTCTTTAGATTGGGGGCGGTGTGACAGGCGCCTTCATGCTGGATACGCGTCCAGCTTGTTTCCCACTGACGTGTGCCGTTTTCGCAACAGATGCCGGCGGCCGACTCAGTTATTGTTGCAGTGTCCTGTTAGGGTCGCCCCTGGTGTGCTTTTTTGTGTGTCCCTATTGCAACACTGCCAGGCAATATTTATCCACCCCAGCGCCGAATCGCCAGCACGAACACGGCTCCGCACACCGCGGCGACCAAGACCAAGATTAAGCCGCAGGCCGGCCAAAAAAATGACGCCGGTGGGGCGACTCGCCCCCAACTTGTGATAGTATGCCTCCCGGAGTGTGGCTATTGGGGGGCCGCGCAAAATGCTGAATCTGAAACTTCTCGCGCGTGTTCGCGACTTGCGGGCGCGCGCCGAGGAAATTTTGGCAAAAGCCGAAAGCATGACCGACGCGGACGCTCGCGATATGATGCGCGCAGTCGCGGTGAGTTACGAGAAACTGGCGCGGCGGCTCGAACAAGAGGCAGACGAGGCGTAGCCGCCGCTCGCAGGCGCGACGGCCTTCTATCTTTCGCCAGACGCCGCCTCGGCGTTCTTCGAGTCTAGGGGCGGAGCCCGCCCTTCCGCTAATTCGGCTAGATCAGTCCACGCGATTGCCAGGGCGCGCAGCGCTGCGGAATTTTTCGCGTCTCTGGTCGTTGCCAGAATCTGTAGACACTCAGCGGCATATCGCCGGTATAGCGATGCGGTCATGAAATAGGTTCCCCTCCCGAGGGCTGACTATTGCGAACTACGAACAGCCTCAAATGGGTTCCACCAGGGGAAAGACGATTTCCACGATGGTCTACGGAAAAGCTACGAACCGCACGGTACGCGGCACAGGCGCCCACTGATACGTTGAAGTTCGGGTTGGCTACCCGCGGAGCGCTCGCTTATTGACGATCACTTCGTGTATTCGCGTGCGCTTCTCCGGTGTCAGGTTGATGTTGGCCTTGGCCCCAGCTGCACTCTGGCCGGTGGCTCGCAGATGGCCCGCGTCCTTGATCGTTAGGCAAATGCCTCACTCGCGAACGTGTGAACGGAGGACAGGAATCACTCGCGAACGTGTGAGAGGATGCGCCGGAACAGGAACTCATCTGACGGATTATTTTGTCGGGTGGCCGATACACAGCAAATCAGCCGACATCGGCAAATCATCGGACATCGGTCTTTCTTTGGGGGAGGTGTCCCATGTTGGGCGCATGGAATCGAGCGGAACATTACCGCGATCTAGCGGAGGAGTGTCGCCTCGCGACGTTTAGCTTCTCAGGCCAAATGAGAAGGCGCTATTCGCAGATGGCAGATCAGTACGCCATACTGGCGGAGGCCGAGGAACCAGGCACACTAGCCTACGACGATTAGTCGTTTCGACAACTCCTGACCTATCGCATTGCAAATTGGCAGCCTGGTGGAGAAGGGGCTGTGAGGGGGCGGCGGCATGACCATCAGTGCAGCTAATGAAAAGACTTACATTCGATCTCTCAGCAAGAGAGCATTCGATATCGTCGTGGCAACTGCGGGTCTACTTCTGCTTTCGCCGCTCATTCTTGTAATTTCATTTTGGATCACAACCGACTCTTCTGGACCTATTCTGTGTCGGCGTAAACGCTGCAGCTCCAATAATGTAGAATTGGAGATATTCGAGTTTCGAACAACTCTTGTTGATCAGCGAAGAAAGACGTCCGAGCACGGGCTCGATGAGATGCAGCGCATCACAGGAGTGGGTCAGGTGTTGCGCCGCTCTGGCATGAATAAGCTTCCGCAACTAATGAACGTTCTGCGCGGGGAAATGTCCATTGTTGGTACGCACTTGTTTACAGCGGCTCTAAGCAAGCCTTTTCCTTCGCTCGACCTGTACGAGATAAGACCCGGGCTTGTCACCTGGACGCATGCTAGCGAGGATCAGTGTGAGACCGCCGATGCTGCTGAGAGCATCTGCCGCTGCATTAGTTGTGATCGTTATTATGTGGAAAATTCCTCGTTCTTCTTCGACATGAAAATTCTTTTTCACACTCTTTTGTCAAAGGCGACATATTTATGAGATCGCAGATGCTGCCGGCCTCGCAAGACAAGCGGCCAATGTTTTCACTGATTTTTACTCTGTCTCCTCGCCTCTCGGCTCCAACACGGCCGAGTCATGGAACCGACTTTTTTCTTTCTGCGTTATGCCCCAACAAACAAAGCGGGACCCGAGAAATGAGCACACGGAGCCACTATCTGAAGAAGGCAAACACGTGCGCAGATGCCGCCAAAACGGCGCGTGACCCTGCCGAGCGCGTTGCGCTCTTGCAGGTGAGCCAGTGCTTCATCCTGCTTGCGGATTACGTCGCGGCGCGCCAGGAGCATGGTACCGCTCATCGCGGGGACGAACAACGAGCCATGCCACCTGACAGCTAGCGGCGAGGGATTATCCGGCGAAGGGCCAGTCTCCTCGAAATACCGCCACGAACTGCTAGGCGCGGCGACCTATAAGCCGGTAGTATTTTCGAAATTCGTCAACGGCGTCTACAATATCAAGGTTTGGCCGAGATTTTGGGGAGGTATTCAGGCCCAACCCTTCTTTCAGTTCCGGCCGTCTTCCAGCGGACATAATTTGGAGGCGCAGCGGACCCCGGTTGTGTGACGGTTTCGCGAGCTTTTTCAACAACCCGACGGGCAGCGTTATCAAGAGACGGTCGCGTGCCTGAAGACCCTTTGGGTCCGGGGTTCGTGGGAGAGGCGAGCGTACGAGAAGAAGGTCGCAAGCGCGCGTTGGGGACGCATTAGGTAGCTACCGTGGCGGGAAGCGCTGCCCTCTTGTCTCATTAATGACTAAGTTTTGTTAGCTGCTTCCCGTTCAGCATCCTCGGCCAGTTTTAGCCAGACGCCGGCGTGCTCCAAGAGGAGGCGTCGATCATTTTCCGGTGCCGTCGTCGCAAGACGTAGGCACTCCTCCGCGTATTTCCTGTAGGTTGCGGGATCTGTCATGATTTCTCCTATCAAACCCCCGCAAAATTAAAACTTGTAATCGGAACTCGACGTTCCGTGAGTTCGCGCGCTGTTGATGACAGTTGAAGAGTAGGACACCGGAACGAAAGCCATGCGCACTGGTTTACACGGCGAGGTGGTCACCGGGGGGCATTTGATGGCCGTTGCAGATATTTATCGTCGATACGCTGCCGAATGCGTGAGCATGTCCCAGCGGCGCGAGAACGTCAGTGATAAGGCCCTGCTCTTACAAATGGCAACGATGTGGCTGCACTTGGCAGAATTTGCGGAGAAAAACGAAAGCACAGACGATTCATCCCCAACTGCGTGAGGGCCGGCGCTCTAAAGTGGTTCAGCAGCTTAAGCGGGCTCGTCAATTCACCCGGCCGTTGGCTTCAATCTCGGCCGTTTGCTGCATCTCAGGCTTGCATAGAAACCCAGCCTTATTGAAACCGCACACCGCACCGTGTGGCTGGTGTCCTGGTCACCTCAAACTTCCCGCCAAGCTGGCGGGCCAGTCCCTGAACGAGAGCCAATCCTGAGGATCGTCGCTGGACCGATTGCAGATCGAAGCCCGGGCCGTCGTCTTCGACATAAAAAAGAAACGACTCATCCGCCGTTCTCAATCGAACCCGAATAGTGCCTGCACCTTGTCCATTCAACCCATACTTGACGGCATTCGTAAGCAGTTCATTCGCAATCAGCGCAAGCGGCATCGCCGCGTCGTTCGATAGCTGTATGGCATCAGCTTCATAATCGATGGCCAGTTCCTGAGGAAAGGTTTGCTTTGCGGTTTCACAAACGGCATTGAGAAAATCACGCGCGTTGAATCGCGTCGCGTCATGCGTGGTATAAAGGACACGCTGCGCTGCTGCCATGGCCATGACTCTGCTGCTGGCCTCGTCCAGCACCTCTCGTGCCTCAGAGCTTTCGGCCCGTCGCGCCCCTGCCTCCAATAGTATTTGCAACATCTGCATATTGTTTTTGACACGATGGTTCAGTTCGTTGAGAAGGATCCGCTGCTGGGTCTCGGCCTGTTTGCGCTCGCTGACATCGACCAGCATATTGATCGCCCCGACTATCTTGCCAGCGCCATCGCGAAGCGGTGTCGGATATGGGATGAACGGAACCCGGGTGCCATCGGGGCGCTCGGCCACTACTTCCGCGTTGCGGATGGCACGACCCTCTTTAAGAGCGATTGCCATTGGGCACTGGTCATACGGGAGAGGCGTCCCGTTCGGATGGTACAGTTTCCAGGTGACGCGCCATTCGCTGCCGGTCGTCGGGGTGTGGCCCACCAGTTCCGTAGCAGCCTCATTGAAGTAAGTAATCTTGCCTTGCGCGTCAGTCGTGTAGATCGCCGCCGGGATGGCCGCAATCAACTCCTGGAGTTGATGCTCACTGTCGCGGAGCCTGGCCTCGGAGAGCTGCAGCGAAGCCGTTCGCTCGGCCACGCGTTGCTCGAGCGTATTGTTGAGCTCGCGCAATTGCTCCTCGGCGTGACGCCTTGAGCACACTTCAGCCACCAGGGCGCGGTTGACCTCTTCGAGATTTCGCTGCTTTCGATAGAGTTCTGCAAAAATCCCGACCTTCGAGCGGAGAATGGCTGGATTCACCGGTTTCTTGGCATAATCGACTGCGCCCGTCTCGTAGCCTTCGAGAACGTGCTGATCGTCATCGTAATAGGCGGTCAGAAAGATGATCGGCACGCTAGCGGTCTTCTTACGCGCCTTGATCATCTGGGCCAGCTCAAGTCCTGTCACTCCCGGCATGCGAATGTCGAGGATGAGGAGAGCAAATTCGTCAGCGAGCAGCGCAAGCAGCGCCTGTTCGGCGGATTCGGCCCGAACCAGCCGGTAACCGGGGGCGTCCAGGATCGCCTCGAGGACGGTCAGATTTTTCGGCTCGTCGTCAACGATCAAGATGTTGACGGGCGCCTGCACGGGCAGCATGCGAGTTGTGGCAGCAGCGATTTTCGTCTTGTCGCCTGGATTGAGGTCGTGTCCTCTCGAAGACGCAACAGAAATAGCGGCCGGTCCTCTGGAATTGAGGTCACTCTCGCTCATCGAGCGTCCCCCTTACGACCTGCCTTGAACCCCGGTGCCCCCGAGGTCGGCATATGACCGCAGCCGCGCCTGTCAAAATAGCGTTTTCAACATACGCCAATTTCGGATGGTATGACAATGGGGTTTCGAATGCATCTCACTTTCAACGGAACAGCCACACTCGCATCAGCGACAACAGCTGGTCCGTGTTCACGGGCTTGGAGATGTAATCGCTCGCGCCAGCATCGAGACATTTCTCGCGGTCTCCCGCCATCGCCCTCGCCGTGAGTGCCAGGATCGGGAGAGTGCGGAATCGTGGGTCCTCGCGGATGTTCCGAATTGTCTCGTATCCGTCCATATCCGGCATCATGATATCCATAAGCACGATGCTCAGATCAGATGTTCGGGCGACGATTTCGAGGGCCATACGGCCGCTGGTTGCCGTGATAACCTCCATTTCCTGGTTTTCGAGGAGGGACGCCAGGGCGAAGATGTTGCGCGCATCATCGTCGACCACAAGGACCTTGCGGCCGCGCAAGACCTCGTTGGAGCCATGGATGCGCTCGAGCATGGCCTGCTTCTCCTTGGGTAGGTCCGCAATTACCCGGTGGAGGAACAACGCTGTCTCGTGGAGCAGCCGCTCTGGCGACTCGACGTCCTTCAGCACGACGCTTTTTGCCATGGACCTGAGCTGGGCCTGCTCGGTCGCCGTCAGCTCTTTGCCGGTAAAGACTACCACCGGCATGTCCGCTAGTGCCAGTTCGGCATGCAGTCGCTCGAGCAATGCAAACCCGGTCATGTCCGGCAGCCGCAAGTCGAGCACCACACAATCAAAGGCGCTACGGGTCACCGCATCTATCGCCTCACTCCCGGTGCCAACGGTCACGATTTCGATATCGTTGTGCCCTAGCAGTTCAATTATGGACTGCCGTTCGATCTCGTTGTCCTCGACGATCAGCAACCGCTTCGTGCGGGGCGCGGTGAAGTCCTTGAGACGACCAAGCGCGGCTTCCAGACCGTCAGTCGTCGGCTCCTTCACGTAATAGGCGAAGGCACCGTGCGCGAGGCCGTGCTGCCGTTCCTCCTTGACCGTAATGATCTGGACCGGAATGTGCCGCGTGCTTGGATCGAGTTTGAGCACCCTAAGCACCGCCCAACCGAGCATGTCGGGCAATACAATGTCGAGTGAGATGGCTGTGGGATTGCAGGTGCGGGCTAGAGAAAGACCGGTCGCGCCATTGAAGGCGACTATTCCCTTGAAACCCTTCTCGCGCGCCAAGCCGAGCAGGAGCCGCGCGTAATGAGGATCATTCTCGACGATCAATACCAGTGGCTCACCGGAAACAACCTCGTCCCGGTCGTCCTCAATGTGCTCTTCGCGCACGGTCGGCAACACGGTCACGCTACGCGCTCTAGTCGAGGAGGTCGTGGGGGCATCCCGCTGCTCAATCCGCCTGCTTGCCGGCACGGAGTAGTGAAGGGGAAGATAAAGCGTGAAGGTGCTGCCCTGCCCGGGCACGCTGGCGAGCTTGATCTCACCGTTGAGGAGCATTGCCAGTTCGCGACTGATCGCGAGACCAAGGCCGGTCCCGCCATATTTCCGTGACGTACCGGCATCGGCCTGCTGGAAGGCCTCGAAGATCACCTTCTGTTTCTCCGCCGCAATCCCGACGCCCGTATCGTTCACGGTGAAAGCAACCACGTGTTGGGCCTTGCTAAGCACGGGATGATCGACGCTCCAGCCTGCCGTCACCAAGTTGACCCGCAGGTTGACGTGGCCTCGAGCCGTGAACTTGACGGCGTTCGACACAAGATTCTTTAGGATCTGCTGCAGACGCTTCGCGTCGCTCTCGATGCTATGCGGAAGCCCATCCTCGAGCTCCACGTTGAACGGGAGGTTCTTGGCCTCAGCAGTGTGCCGGAAGGTGCGGTTGATGCTATCGCGCAGATGAGCGAAGGGTATCTCCTCGATCTCGAGAGTCACGGTACCCGACTCAATCTTCGACAGATCGAGGATGTCGTTGATCAGGTGCAGCAGATCGGACCCTGATGAATTGATGTTGCGGCAGAACTCGACCTGTTTGTCCGACAACGTACCGGATGGGTTCTCCGTGAGCTGCTGACTGAAAATAAGGATGGAATTGAGCGGCGTTCGCAGCTCGTGGGACATATTGGCCAGAAATTCCGATTTGTACTTCGACGTGAGTGCCAGCTGCTCGGCTTTCTCCTCGAGCGCGAAACGCGCTTGCTCGACCTGGGCGTTCTTGCGCTCGACCTCGGCATTCTGCTCCGCCAGCAGTTTCGCTTGGGCGGCGAGCTCTTCGTTGGTCTGCTGAAGCTCACCCTGGCGGGATTGCAACTGGACAGTCAGCCGTTGCGACTGCTCGAGCAAGCCTTCGGTGCGCATTGTCGACTCGATCGTCTGGAAGACGGCGCCAATACTAGCAGTCAGCTGTTCCAGGAAGGCAAGGTTGACGTCGTTAAAGCGGTGCACCGTTGCGAGTTCGATGACCGCTTTCGTCTCGCCCTCGAATAGAATCGGGAGCACAACTATGCTCACGCGCGGTGCTTCACCAAGACTGGACGAGATCGCGATGAATTGCGGAGGAACGTCGTTGAGCAGAATGCGCTTCTTTTCCACTGCACATTGCCCGACGAGCCCCTCTCCTAGCCGGATGGTCTCGATCGGTCGTCCCGTGTGAGCGTAGCTGGACAGTAAGCGGAGCTCCCGATTTTCCTCGGTCCCACCGAGATGATAAATCGTGCCGTGGTGGGCGCCGGCCAGCGGACTGAGCTCACTCAGCAGCGTGCGGCCGACAGTGCTGAGGTCCCGCTGCCCTTGAAACATTCCGGCGAATTTCGCGAGGTTTGTCTTGAGCCAATCCTGCTCACGATTGCGCTCGGTCGTTTCGCGCAGATTGGAAATCATCGTATTGATGTTGTCTTTCAGATCGGCCACTTCGCCGCTTGTCTCGACCTGGATGGAACGCGTGAGGTCACCCTTGGTCACCGCCGTGGCCACCTCCGCGATCGCACGAACCTGGCTGGTGAGGTTCGCAGCAAGCAGGTTGACGTTTCCAGTCAGGTCCTTCCAAGTGCCGGCAGCGCCTGGGACGTTTGCCTGTCCACCGAGACGGCCTTCGACGCCGACCTCACGCGCAACGTTCGTTACCTGCTCGGCAAACGTCGCCAGGGTATCGGTCATATTGGTGATGGTGTCGGCGAGGGCGGCGACCTCGCCCTTCGCCTGCACGGTGAGGCGCTGATTGAGATCACCATTGGCCACCGCGGTCACCACCTTGACGATCCCGCGGACCTGGTCGGTCAAGTTGGAGGCCATGAAATTGACGTTGTCGGTGAGGTCCTTCCAGGTGCCGGCGACGCCGGGCACCACGGCCTGGCCGCCGAGCTTGCCCTCGGTGCCCACCTCGCGCGCTACCCGGCTGACCTCGCCGGCAAACGCATTGAGCTGGTCGACCATGGTGTTGATCGTGTTCTTCAACTCCAGGATCTCGCCCTTGACGTCCACCGTGATTTTGCGGTTGAGGTCGCCGTGCGCCACGGCGGTGGTGACCTCGGCGATGTTACGGACTTGCGCGGTGAGGTTGCTGCCCATGGTGTTGACGGAGTCAGTCAGGTCCTTCCATGTCCCTGCCACGCCCGGAACGACCGCCTGCACGCCGAGCCGACCCTCTGTGCCGACGTCGCGCGCGACGCGGGTGACCTCGGAGAGGAATGAGCGAAGCTGCTCGACCATCGTGTTGATGGCTTCCTTGAGCTGCAGGATCTCGCCACGGACGTCGACAGTGATTTTCTTCGAGAAATCGCCATTGGCGATAGCGATCGTCACTTCGGCAATGTTGCGAACCTGGCCCGTCAGGTTGTTGGCCATCGAGTTGACGTTCTCGGTGAGGTCCTTCCAGGTGCCGGCGACGCCAGGCACCGCTGCTTGGCCGCCGAGCTTGCCCTCAGTGCCGACTTCGCGCGCTACGCGGGTCACCTCAGAGGCAAAACCGTTGAGCTGATCGACCATGGTATTGATGGTGTTCTTCAGCGCCAGAATCTCGCCCTTCACGTCAACGGTGATCTTGCGCGAAAGGTCTCCTTTCGCGACAGCGGTCGTCACCTCCGCGATGTTGCGGACTTGGCCGGTCAGGTTTGACGCCATGAAGTTCACGCTGTCGGTGAGGTCCTTCCAGGTGCCAGCGATGCCCGGTACCGCCGCCTGGCCGCCAAGCTTTCCTTCAGTGCCTACCTCGCGTGCGACGCGGGTCACCTCGGAGGAGAAGCCGTTGAGCTGATCGACCATCGTGTTGATGGTTTCCTTCAACTCCAGGATCTCGCCTTTCACGTCGACTGTGATTTTGCGCGAAAGATCGCCGCGCGCGACCGCGGTCGTGACCTGAGCGATGTTGCGGACTTGCGCGGTAAGGTTGGTCGCCATGGCGTTCACGGAATCGGTGAGGTCCTTCCAGGTGCCAGCCACGCCCGGCACGACGGCCTGACCGCCGAGGCGGCCGTCGGTGCCGACCTCACGCGCCACGCGGGTGACCTCGGAAGCGAATGACCGGAGTTGGTCCACCATCGTGTTGATGGCTTCCTTGAGGTGCAAAATCTCACCGCGCACGTCCACGGTAATTTTCTTGGACAAGTCGCCGTTGGCGACCGCGATGGTCACCTCGGCGATGTTGCGAACCTGCGCCGTTAAATTGCCGGCCATCTGGTTGACGGAGTCGGTGAGTTCCTTCCACACGCCTGACACACCCTTGACCTGAGCCTGGCCACCGAGCTTGCCCTCGGTACCGACCTCGCGGGCCACGCGGGTCACCTCCGAGGTGAAAACAGCCAACTGCTCGATCATCGTGTTCACGAGCTTTGCCGAGCGAAGGAACTCGCCCTCGAGCGGACGGCCATCAACCTCGAGCTCCATCGATTGCCCAAGGTCACCTCTGGCCACTGCGCCAATGGTTCGCGAAATCTCAGTTGTCGGTCTGACCAGATCGTCCAGCAGAGTGTTGAAGCAGTCGACTTTGGCGGCCCACCCTGCAATCGCCCCAGGTACCGACATGCGTTGCTTCAGCCGTCCCTCCCGACCAACGGTCAAGCTCAATCGTTCCACTTCGCGCGAGAGTCGATCCTCGTACGAAATGGCTTGGTTGAAGGCGGTCGCGATTTGCCCATCTATCCCGTCCCAATCCGAAGGCAATCGCGCGGAAAAATTGCCATCACGAAATGCAAGCATCGATGCGAGCATCTGCCTCGACCGGGCCTCCGCGGGACCGTCCCCTGTCGAATGCGGGATCAGCGTTTCTGTCATGGTGCACCAGGATACGAGTTTCCGGGGAGAGCATACCTTTAGGCCGTTAGGCGGAAGTTATCCTATTTTTTGAGCAAAGCCATTCCCGCCAACGAACCGGAATGGCTCGTCGTTGGACACCAGCGTGAGTTGCTGTTGCCGTGAGCCTTCACGCGGCCCCGGTCGTTTCAGTCGGATAGGTCCTCCGAGGGCCGGGTCACATCGGCAAGGCGCCCAATGGCAGGCCTAGCAAGAAGGCGGGCGCAATTTTCTCCGCCGGTGCGTTCCTGTTGAACGCTTCCTGTTTAGCCACAGAAGCGCCCGATGCGGGCATCAACGCGACGAGTGCGCTCGTTACCAACTATTCATCTCGCTCTCCCAGGGTTTTTGGAAGCTTGTCGCAAGCATTTAGGCGAGATTAGGATATGGGCATGATTAGCGAGCTCCGTGCCTTTTGGCATGACTCTACAGTCGTGTGATTGAAGCAGAGAAAAGAACCCCACATGCTCTTCCGCAGGACAGCACCGACCGAGGAGGCGGCTACTGACTGGAGACAGCTTGAGTCTGATCGAGGAACGCGACCGGCGTGCCCTTGCGAATCCGCTTGGCAAGGTCAAGGGCGTCCCAATTGGTAAGCCGGACGCAGCCATGCGACCCGGTTTTGCCGATCTCTTCCGGGTGGCTCGTTCCATGAATTCCGTAGGTCGGCTTGGTCAGATCGATCCAGACTAGGCCGACCGGGTTGTTGGGGCCGGGCGCGATTGTGAGTTCTCTATCAATTCGCGCGCCTTTGAAATGGAACTTCGGGTCGTAGTGATAGGTGGGGTCCTTGACAACCCGGCGAACGTGGTAAGTACCGCTTGGTGCAGGCTTCTCGACGCTGCCAACAGACGCCGGATAGAAAGCGACCAGTTCGTCATTGCGCCCGAATGCACGAACGGCGTTGGCCGGCTTGTCCACCTCAATCCTGAACACCTGCCTGGCGGGCCGACCGTCGGCAACGTTGGGAACGGTGATAACCGTCCCGGCGCGGTCAACGGTCTTGCCGGGGTTGAGCAGCTTGATCAGCTCCTCGCTGATGTGGAATTTTTCCGCTAGAAGCTCCGTCGCGCTCCGGTAGCCGAGTACATGGAGGCGCGCCATGCCTTCAAGATCGCGGGGTATTACGGGTACGAATGGCCCGCGAACATCATCATCTGTGATCGTGTACGCGATCAGGGCCGGCGCGTTCGTGGATTCGCAAAGCTTGTCCCAGGTCGTGCGATCGAGCTTGCCGCCCGACGCGAGACCACGTGAGCGCTGGAAGGCGGCAATCGCCTTCCTCGCATTCTCCCCGGTTTTCCCGTCAATGATACCTGGCGATATATCAAGTCGGTCGAGGAGCACTTCCGCCTTGAAGGTCGCCACTCGTGTCATCCGCGGCGGGGTCGCTGCCGAGCACTCGACCTGACCGATCGCCGCCGCCGATAACGGTTGAGA
>Ga0209131_1002606_pt1 | contig 12233 bp, 16 predicted proteins | sample GraSoi_2013_40cm_FD_185826 | JGI IMG/M metagenome (GOLD analysis project Ga0209131, IMG submission 185826) | Grasslands soil microbial communities from the Angelo Coastal Reserve, California, USA - Sample 9_17_2013_40cm (SPAdes) (version 2) | ecosystem: Environmental > Terrestrial > Soil >...
CGTCGATGAGAAGCGCGCCAGCTTCGAGCGCGAAGCGCTGGTGCACCTCGATGTGCTCTACCGCGTCGCCCTGCGCCTCACGGGCAACCCCGCCGATGCCGATGACCTGGTCCAGGAGACCATGCTCAAGGCCTACCGCGCCTGGGATCAGTACGAGAAGGGAACCAATGCGAAGGCTTGGATGCTCACGATTCTGAGGCATGCGTTCATCAATGAGTACCGGCGCCGCACGCGGCACCCCGAAACGGTGGATGTGGATGCAATCGAGCCGTACGCCGTATTTCCGGACGTGCAGGACGAGGACCCGCAGGGCGCGTTCTTCGACAAGATCGTCGACGACCAGGTGCTGCGCGCCATCGATCAGCTGCCCGTGGCGTTTCGAGAGACGCTGGTGCTGAGCGACGTCGAAGGGATGTCATATCAGGAGATCGCAGGCATCCTCGGCGTGCCCGTCGGTACCGTGAAATCGCGGCTGTTTCGTGCCCGCCAGTTGCTGCAGGGCAAGCTCTATGATTACGCCGTCGAGATGGGATACATCAAAGGAAGTCCCGCATGAACTGTCGCGAATGCGTCGAACATCTCTATGAGTTCCTGGACCGTGAGGTCACGCCGGAGCTCGAGCAGGAAATCCGCACGCATCTCGAGGACTGCCCGCCGTGCGAGGAGCAGTACGATTTCGAGGAGCTATTCCTGAAATTCCTGCGCGCCCGGTGCAAGACGCAGGGAGCACCGACGGAGCTCAAGAAGCGCGTGCTGCGCGAGTTGTTCGGGGAGTGAAGTGGCTGAGCGGCCGAGGCGTGGCGGCGGCGTTGGGCGTGGGGCTGGCTACGGGATACGGATTGGGATGGCGAGGCTTACTGCTGCTGCTCTGCTTTTTTGTCTCTTCGAGTTTGTTATCGAAAAAGACCTCCCGAAATCATAGACAGGTCATCGCCAACGGCGGCATCGCCGCGCTCTCCGCATTGCTCGGGAGCTGGCTCGCATTCGCCGGTTCGCTCGCTGCGGCGACGGCCGACACATGGGCCACGGAGATCGGTCGCTTTTCACCGGCGCCGCCCCGCCTCATCACGAATGGAGCTCGCGTTCCCGCCGGCACTGACGGGGGTATGACGCTTCTTGGTACGGTGGGAGGAATCGCGGGTGCGGGACTCATTGCGGGGCTGGCGGTGGGGCTAGGGCCCGGGGGCTCGGGCCTCGGGCTGGCGATGAGAGTAGCGGTTGCGGGAATCATCGGCATGTTGCTCGACTCTCTGCTGGGCGCGACGGTCCAAGGGAAGGTCCGGTGGGTGGACAACGACGCCGTGAATCTCGCGGCTACGCTGACCGGCGCCGCATGCGCGGGACTCTTCGCGTGAGCGCTCGCTGGGATACCGTCGTCGTCGGCGCCGGCCCGGCGGGATCCGCGACCGCGCTGCAGCTCGCGCGGGCCGGGGCGCGGGTGCTGCTGCTCGACCGCGCGCGCTTCCCCCGCGACAAGCCCTGCTCCGAATACCTGAGCCCGGAATCGACACGAGTACTCGAGCGCCTCGGCCAGGACGTCGTGGGCGCCGTTGCCGCCGCGTCACCCGCCCGGCTCACGGGGATGAAGGTGGTCGCGCCGAGCGGCGCGGCCGTGGTCGGCCGCTTCGAGACTTTCAGTTATGCGCTGCCGCGCACTCGCTTCGATACGATCCTCCGCGCCGCGGCTGAAGCCGCCGGCGCGGAGGTTCGCGAGGGTGTGAAGGTTGAGGAGGTTCTGTATGACCGCGGCGCGGTGGCGGGCGTTGTGACACGGGGCTCGGGACTCGGGAGTCGGGATTCGTATCGCGCTCGAATTGTTGTCGGCGCGGACGGCCTGCGCTCCGTCGTCGCACGACGGCTCGGTCCGGTCCACGCGATCGGCCCGAAGCGCATCGCCTTCACGGCGCACGTTGCCGATGTGCGTGGCGTCGACGACCTCGGCGAAATGCACGTAGGTCGACCGGGCTACGTCGGGCTCGGTCCGATTGGCAATGGCGTCACGACCGTCGCGCTGGTTCTTCCGCTCGCCGAAGCGCGACGCGGCAAACGGTTCTTCGAGGAGCTGAATCGGTTTCCAGGCGTCGCGGGACGCTTCGATGACCGCCGTATGGTGCGCCCCATCCTCGCGACCGGACCATTTGCGCGTTGGTCCCGGCGCCCGGTCGCCAACCGTGCCCTGCTCGTCGGCGACGCCGCCGACTTCTTCGATCCGTTCACGGGCCAGGGGATCTACAGCGCGTTGCGCGGCGCCGAGCTCGCCGCGGCGGCTATTCTCACCACGCTCGCCACCGGCGCGAGCCTGCAACCGTACGCGCGGGCGCGCCGCCGCGAGTTCGGCGCGAAGTGGTTGCTCGAGCGAATGATCGGGATCGCGGTCGGATGGCCCGCGTTGATCGAGCGCGTCGTGGGACGGATGATGCGCCGGCCCGAGCTCGCGCATCTGCTCGTGCGGGCGACCGGCAACTGCATTCCCGCCGGGGCGGCACTGACACCGCGCGTCCTGGCCGGGCTGGTCCTGTGAGCCTTCCAGGCCCTGGCTCCCGCGGCGTCGAGTCGCCGCTGTTCCGCCAGCTCCTCGGCCGTTTTGCCACCGGTGTCACGGTGATCACCTGCCGCACCGTCAAGGGCGATCCCGTCGGCATGACTGCGAATTCACTCGCGTCCGTTTCGCTCGAGCCGCCGCTCGTCCTCGTCGCCGTCGAGAAGATTCACGAGATGCATGCCGCGCTCGAGAGCGCCACCCATTGGGTGTTCAACATTCTTGCCGCCGAGCAGGAGGCGCTGTCGCGCCGCTTCGCGGGCGCCGAGCCCGACCGCTTCAAGGGCGTGAGCTACCGCGAGAACGATCGCGGCATCGTGGTGCTCGAGGGCACCGTCGCCCACATCGAGTGCGAAAAGCGCGGCGCGGTGCCGGCGGGCGACCACACGATCTTCATCGGGCTGGTCGTCGGAGGGGATACCACGGACCGGCGCCCGCTGCTCTACTATAGAGGAGGCTACGCAGGCCTCAGCCGCTGATGCGCACTGTCGACCGTCTTCGCATTCATGCCCCATTCCCTCGCGTCTTCGCCGCGGCCAGTGCGGTGGCGCGCTGGCCCGCGATTCTCCCGCACTACCGCTGGGTTCGCATCCTGAACGACGGGCTCGTCGAGATGGCCGCATGGCGTCCCTTTGCGCGCGGGCTCCTCAAGTACCCGACGTGGTGGGTGTCGGAGATGACGATCGACCGCCCCGCGGGCGAAATCCGCTATCACCACGTGCGGGGTATCACGAGGGACATGCACGTCGTGTGGAAGATGGTGGAGGTTGCTGGAGGTCGTGATCAGAGCGTCGACGTAGAGATCGTGCACAGCTGGCCCGGACCCCGCTGGCCGTTGATCGGACGGCTCGCGGCGAACCTGGTCATCGGTCCGATCTTCATCCACGGCATCGCGTCGAGAACCCTCGCTGGTATCAAGAAAGAAGCGGAGAGCGCATGAAGAGTTTCCGTCGGGTCGTGATCACCGGAGTCGGCGCTGTCACGCCGATCGGCACGAGCGCCGCCGGGCTGTGGGATGGCCTGGCCGCCCGCACCTCCGCGGTGCGGACGATCACGCGCTTCGATCCCACGCCGTTCCGCAGCCACATGGCCGCGGAGATTCCCGATTTCCGGCCGCAGGATCATCTCGACGCGAAGCGCGCGAAGCGCTTGGATCGCTTTTCGCAGCTCGCGGTCACGAGCGCTCGTCTCGCGCTCGCCGACGCCGCGATCGAGCCGCGCAAGGAAGACGGCGATCGCGTCGGGACGATGATGGGATCGGCGCTCGGGGGCGTGGCGTTCGCCGAGCAGCAAGTGCCGCAGTACCTCGCGCACGGCCCGCGGGGGCTCGATGCCTCGCTCGCGCTTGCCGTCTTCTGCGGCGCGGCGAGCTGTAACATCGCCATCGAGTTCGGATGCACGGGACCCAACGCCACGAACGCGATGAGCTGCGCGTCGGGGACGATCGCCGTCGGCGAAGCGTTTCACGTCGTGCGCGATGGGCGCGCCGACGTGATGCTCGCGGGAGGGGCGGAGGCGCCGCTTGCGCCGCTCACCTTCGCGGCGTTCAGCAACATCCGGGCGATGAGCACGCGCAACGACGACCCCGCGCACGCGTCGCGGCCGTTCGACCGGGCTCGGGACGGCTTCGTGATGGGCGAGGGCGCGGCAGTCCTCGTGCTCGAGGAGCGCAGCCGCGCGCTCGCGCGCGGCGCCAGGATCTACGCCGAGGTCGTCGGCCACGCCTACACCAACGACGCGTACCACATGACCGCGCCACGGCCCGATGGCCGCCAGGCGGCGCGTGCCATGCAACTCGCGCTCGCCGATGGCGACGTCGCGCCGGCGGAGGTCGGGTACATCAACGCGCACGGCTCATCCACGCCGCTCAACGATTCCACCGAGACGTCCGCCATCAAGCAGGTCTTCGGCGATCACGCCTACCGTCTCATCGTCAGCGGAACGAAGGGCTACTACGGCCATGCCCTGGGGGCGAGCGGCGCCATCGAGGCGGCGATTTGTGCGCTCGCGCTGTCGCGGGGCTGGCTCCCCCCCACGATCAACCTCGAGAACCCTGATCCGCAGTGCGATCTGGACTGCCTGCCGGGCGGGGGCCGGACCGCCTCGCCCGCCGCCGCCGTTTCAAATTCTTTCGGTTTCGGCGGAATCAACGCCTCCCTGGTGTTGCGGCCGGACAGCGGCGACCGGTAGATTGGCCGGGCTTTCAACCCGAGGTCACACGTGAACTACCGGTCTCTCCGGGCTCCTGCGGCGGAATTCGTCGGAACGGCGCTCTTCGTACTCGTCGGCGCGGGCAGCGCCGTCACGAATGTCGCCGGCGCGCTGGGCGCGGCTCTCGCGAACGGCATCGGACTCGCTCTCGTCGTCACGATCATGATGCCCATCTCGGGCGGCCACATCAATCCGGCGGTGAGCTTCGCCCTCTGGCTCGGTAAGCAGATCGACTCACTCACGCTGGGCAAGTACGTGTTGGCGCAGCTGCTCGGCGCGATTGTCGGCGCGTTGTTCATCAAGGCGCTCTTCCCCGCGTCCCCCGCGCGCATGACCTCGCTGGGCACGCCGCAGGTCGCCGGGAGCATGACCTTTGGGAGCGCCACCGCACTCGAGGCGCTCTTCACGTTCTTCCTCGTCAGCGCCGTCTACGGCACCGTCGTCTCGTCGCAGGCGCAGCGCGTCGCAGGATTCGCGATCGGTCTGGTGGTGCTCGTGTGCGTGCTGGGCGGAGGCGTGCTCACCGGCGCTGCGCTGAATCCCGCCCGCGCCTTCGGTCCAGCCCTGGTCTCGTGGGACTGGCACGCGCAGGCTGTCTATTGGATTGGTCCGCTGCTCGGTGCGGCGGTCGCCGCGGGGCTGTGGAGGTACTTGCTGCTGCCGCCTGGCGCCACGGACATCAGATAGGGTCTACAGTTCCTCGGCGAGGGTCGGCGCGAAATACGTCAGTATGATATCCGCGCCGGCCCTTCGGATTGCAGTGACCGATTCCCACATCGCGCGTTGCTCATCCAGCATGCCGCGTTCCGCCGCGGCCTTGATCATCGCGTACTCGCCGCTCACCTGATACGCGCCGAGCGGAGAGCCGAAGCGCTCCTTGGCCCGCCGGATCAGGTCGAGACACGGACCCGCCGGCTTGACCATCACGATGTCCGCACCTTCGTCCAGATCGAGTTGCATCTCCTTCATGGCCTCATCGCCGTTGGCGACCGCCATCTGGTAAGACTGCCGGTCCCCGAATTGCGGCGTGGAGCCGGCGGCTTCGCGAAACGGCCCATAGAACGCAGACGCAAACTTCGCCGCATATGACATGATCGGAACGTGCGAGAATCCACCCGCGTCGAGCGCCTTGCGGATACCGGCGACGCGGCCGTCCATCATGTCGCTCGGCGCCACGAGATCCACGCCTGCGCGCGCCTGCATCACGGCGATCTTCCCAAGCAGGTAGACGGACGAATCGTTGTCTACGTCGCCATCACGAATCACCCCGCAGTGGCCGTGATCGGTGTATTCGCAGAGGCAGACGTCCCCAACCACAAGCAGCTGCGGCACTGCGCGCTTCACCGCTCGGATCGCCTGCTGCACGATGCCCTGGTCGTCGTGAGCTTCGGAGCCGGTGGCGTCTTTCGTCGCCGGAATCCCGAACAGGATGATGCCGCCCAGTCCGAGCGCCGCGGCCCGCTCGGCGTCCTTCACGAGCTCGTCCACCGAGAGCTGCGCCACGCCTGGAAGGGCGGCGATGGGGCGGCGCACTCCTTCGCCGTGCACGACGAATTGCGGCCACACCAGCTGCGATGGAACGACATGTGTCTCCGCGACGAGGCGGCGAAGGGCGGCGGTACGGCGCAGCCGCCGCATGCGGCGAATCGGGAATTGGGCTGAGCTCATCGGGCGAGTAAGGTCGCGGCGCCTTCGCGCTCGAGCAAGCCCGCGACCGCCTCGCCTGCCCGCTCCGGCGCGGCGCGATCGATGTCCGCCGACGCCGTGAGCTGCACCGCGCCGTCCCGCTCTGTGACGCGTCCGAACAACCGCCCGCCCGTCACCACCGCCGCCACCGGCGCCTGACAACCACCGCCTAACGCGGCGAGGAGCGAGCGCTCGGCGGCCACCGCATCGGCGCTCGCGGCGTCGTGCAAGGGCGCGAGCGCCTTGCGAGTCGCGACGTCGTTCGCGCGCATCTCGAGGCCGAGGGCGCCCTGCCCCGGCGCGGGCATCACATCGAAGGGGTCGAGGACGCTGCCCTTGGCACCCAGGCCCAGCCGCTCGAGGCCCGCGATCGCGAGCAACGCGGCGTCGAGACCCTCGTGCGCTTCGACCTTGCGGACCCGCGTTGGCACGTTGCCGCGCAAGGCAACGACTGTGACGTCAGGGCGCAGAAACCTGAGTTGCGCGACGCGCCGCAGGCTCGAGGTCCCGACGCGCGCACCCGGCTTGAGATCGCGCAGTGACTTGCCGTTGACCAACGCCTCGCGCGGATCGTGTCGCGCGGGGATCGCGCCGAGCGCCAGGCCGGGCGGCAATGTGGTGGGCAGATCCTTGAGCGAGTGCACCGCGACGTCGATGCGGCCGTCCAGGAGCGCGTCTTCGATCTCTTTGGTGAAGAACCCTTTCCCTTCGAGCTCGTGAAGCGGCCGATCGACTTCCGCGTCGCCGCGCGTCTTGATCACGACGATCTCGGCGCGCACGCCGTTTTTGGCGAGCCGGTCGCGTACCCAGTCCGCCTGCCAGCGCGCCAGCTGGCTGCCCCGCGTCCCGATCTTCACGCGAACCGCCTGGCGAGCGAGTCGACCAGTCCCGGAACGGTGTGTGGCTCGGCCTCGATGATCTCACGCAGTCCCAGCTCGCGGGCGGTGCCCGCCGTAATCGGGCCGATCGTCGCGGCGACGAACCGGCCCGAGGTCGCGGCCGGGCGGCCTACCAGATCGACGAAGCTCCGCACCGTCGACGACGAGGTGAAGGTGACGGCGTCGATGCGGCCGAGTCTGATGTCGGCCGCGAGCCTGCTGAGATCGTCCTCCACCGGAACGGTGCGATAGACGGCAATGGGCTCGACTTCGGCGCCGTGCTGCCGCAGGCTTGCGGCGAGCGTCTCGCGGGCGTCCTCGGCACTGGGGATCAGCACTCGCGCGCCGACCAAGGTGCCGCCGCCCTCGCGGATCAGCGCCCCCGCAAGCGCTTCAGCGACGAACTCGTTGGGAACGAGAGCGGGGACGACGCCGCGCACGGTGAGCGCCTCGGCGGTCACGGTCCCGATCGCCGCGACCTTGGTCGACGCGAAGACGCGCGGCGTCAGTCCCCACGCCACGAGGCGATCGAACACGATTTGCACGGCGTTCTGGCTGGTGAACACGACCCAACGGTAGGCGGATAAGCCGGTCAGCGCGGCGCGCAGCGCGCCGAGGTTTTCGAGCGGCTGAATCCGGATGACCGGCGCGATGACCGTCTCGGCGCCGTGCTCCTCCAGCGCCCGCACCAGGTCAACAGCCTGTTCGCGTGCGCGCGTGACCACGATGCGGCGCCCCTGCAAGGATGCTCCCATGCGCCGTTGCAATCTCACCGTGGCTCTCCCCATTATCAAGCAATGTTCCGCTCACTTCGCGCCGCGCTGGGCCGCTTCTGCGCACGCCGCGCTGCAGCCGCGCAACGCGACGCCCCACACCGCGCCCTGGCCTGGCTACGGCTTGGCTGCAAGTTCGCGCCCAGCTTCGCCGATACCTATCCCGCGCTCGTCCACCTGTCGCGTGCGCTCGACGACCGTTGGGGGGCCGTCGAGGCCGCGCGTGAGGCCACCGTGCGGTTCCCCGACCACGCCGACGCGTGGATGCTGCTCGGCGAAGCGCTGCAGATGGTGTTCCGTCAGGACGAGGCCCTCGGCGCGTTCGAGCAGGCGCTGGCGCTCGAGGAGCGGGCCGACGCCGCGATGGCAGCGGGGGCGCTGTACCAGCGCACCGGCCGTTTCGCCGAAGCCGCGGCGCGGTTCGCGCGGGCGTACGCGGCCGGGGGTGGCGCGACCGCCCTGTGGCATAACGCGCAGTCACTCTATGACGCGGGGGATCATGGGGCGGCGGACGAAGCCTTGAACCTCTGGGCGACAGAGGTGCCGGACGGGCACAGCCGGCTGCCCGAAGCGCGGGCGGAGCTACGCGCGAAAGCTGCGGCGCGCGCGCAGGTACAGTGACAGCGTGTAGCCGACGGTGATCACGGCGACGATGATGTACGCCGCGACCATATAGCCGCCGTTTTGAGGCACAGTCTCAGGCATTGTCCGTACCTCTCATCGGTTCCAACGGCTCACTGACAGATCCCAACGCGTAGCGCTGTGTCACAAATCCCACGTACAGCAGCGTAAACACGCCCAATGACATCAACAACGTCGTGAGCATGCTGGCCGGCAGCGATGGTGGGCTCGGTTTCAGCAGGATGGGCATCGGGTGCAGTGTTCGGAACAGGTACACGCTGAAGTGGACGAATGGCACGAGTACCATGCCGCAGATACCCAGCACGGCCGCGAAGCGCGCACGGCTGCTGGGGTCCGCTACCGCGCTTCGCAAAAGCAGGTACCCGACATACAGGAGGAAGAGGAACAAGGCGAGTGTCAGCCTGGCATCCCACGTCCACCACGTTCCCCAAATCGGCTTCCCCCAAAGCGGGCCCGTGGTCAGCATTAGAACCGCGAAGACAGTTCCTACCTCCGCCGAGGCATAGGCGAAGCGGTCGAGACGGGGATCCTTCAGAAAGAGATAAAACGTGCTCGCAATCCCGACGATGATCATCGCCGTCTCGGCCCAGACCGCGGCAGGGACATGCAGATAGTAGATCTTCTGCGCGAGTCCCTGCAACCGTTCCACGGGTGTGTAAACCAGCGCACGCACGTACACACCCGCCAGCAGGAGCAGCGCGATCGCAGTCATCCAACGCCCTGCGCGGAGTAGCCTCATTCGTTCACCGTGGCTGGAAAGAGCAGCAGCGAAAGGACAACGAACACCATGTCATAGCCCGCGAGCATCTTAAGCCACCCAGCCATCTCGCTCAAGGGACGGCCGGCGAAGACACTGGTCGTCGCGAGTGTCGCCCACGCCAGCGGTAGAATCATGAACGGCAGTAGTACAGCCGGAAGCAACAACTCGGCGAAGCGCGTCCGCACCGTCATCGCGCTGAACAACGTCCCTATCGCTACGAAGCCGATTGTTGCGAGAGCGATGATGCCGCCGAGCGGTCCAATGTGCGACCATACCTCGACATTGAAAAACAACGCGACGAGCGGAACGCCAATCACCTCAACGGTCGCAACGAACAACAGATTCGCGACCAGCTTGCCGAGGTAGATGCTCCCACGCCCGATCGGAGCGAGCAGCAAGCCGTCGAGTGCTTGATTCTCGAGCTCGAGTTGAAACGCGCGATTCAAGGCCAGGATCGCCGCGAATGTGAAGGTCACCCATAGAATGCTGGGCACGAGCACAACGTTGGAAACTGCGGTCGGATCGCGTCCGAAGTTGAATACCATCAGCACGAGCACGACGAACACGGCGGCTGACAGAATTCCTGTGCGCGAGCGAAACTCCACGAGCAGGTCCTTGGATGCGACGGTCCAGGCGTGGCGCAGCAGGTCAGGCGATCGCATTGCGATACTCCTCCGCGACCTGCTCAGGGCCACGGCCGGCGCGCGGCGCGAAATGGACGAAACGGCCCGCGCGCATGAAGGCGACGTCCGTCGCGAGCTCCGTTCCCTCTTCGACGTTGTGTGTCACCAGAACAGACGCTCCACCCTGTTTCATCACGTCGCCCAGAAGGCGGCGAAGCGCCTCGGCTGCGACGCGGTCGAGGCCGGTGAACGGCTCATCGAGCAGCAGGACCGTCGGGTCGTGCACCAACGCCCGGGCGATCGCGACGCGCTGTACCAGCCCACGCGACAGCGCGCGGACGGGACGATCCGCATGGTCGTCCAGTCCCAGCCGTGCCAGGAGGTCGCCCGGCGGAGACACATCGTAGAGCGATGCCCAGAACCGGAGGTTCTCGCGTACCGTCAGCTGTCCGTAGAGTTGCGGCTGGTGCCCGATCCAGCCGATGACGCGGCGGCCGCCTTCAACGTGCGCGCGACCACGCTGCGGTTGAATGAGACCGGCGAGAACCTTGAGGAGGGTCGTCTTGCCTGCGCCGTTCGGACCGAACACGGCGAGGGTTTGGCCGGGTTGAACGCTGAAGGATACATCGTCGAGAGCCCTGACAGCACCAAAGCGGTGCTTCAGGCCCTCAGCCCGCAGCATCGATCGCGGCGGCGAGCTCGCTCAATTCGTACGGTTTGACGAGGTATCGGCTGTGGCCCAGGTCGAGCACGTTCATGAGCGGCTCCATGCTCACGTAAGCAGTCGTCACAACGACCGGCAGCGTGGGCCGCGTCTCGCGAATGCGCTGCAACAGCTCGATGCCGTCGGTGTCGGGCAACCGCATGTCGAGCACGAGGACGTCCGGCTCGAAGCTGCCGAGCTGACGCATGGCCTCCGCGCCGCTCGGCGCGTAGGCCATCGTGTACTTGCCCTTAAAGAACCGCTCGTAGGAGTATTGGAGTGCGGCTTCGTCTTCGACGAAAAGGACCTTGCGCGGCGACGGGGGGGGCGCCATCCGAGCCAATCTACCTCAGGAAACGCCCGTCTCCAATTCGAACAGGTCGTCCAACTTCGTGAGCACCAGTAGGAAACGCAGCTCCTCGTTCGCGCCACGCAGGCACACCGTCTGGCGGCGCTCGGCGGCCTTGCGCTGGATCAGCATCAAGGCGCCAAGACCGGCGCTGTCGACCGAGCGCGTCGCGGACAGATCGATCACCAGGCGGCCGGCCCCCTCGGCAAGCAGGTCCAGCACCTCCCCGGCAGCGCGGCGAAACACAGTGCGGGACTCGAGATCGAGCCGCTCCGGTGCCGCGATCGTCTTTTCCATCGGGCGCGTAGACATCAATGTGTGCTCCACGGGTAGTGACATGATTCCTCCCGTGGCCGTTTATGCGACTCCAGTGCCATACCGTCTAAGCCGTGCTGGATCAAGCGGTTGCCATAAACTCGTGAGCTTGCTCACTCACGCGGATTGCCGCATAGCGAGCGGCACGGTGCAACTTGCTAGACTCACCCTCTTCCTTAATATCCCGAATCATGGCCACCGACCGGATCGAAACTCTCCTCGACGAGCAACGGCGTTTTCCTCCCCCGGCATCCTTCACCGCCCAGGCCCACGTGCGCGACACGACCGCGCACGAGCGGGCGCGCCGGGACCCGGAAGGTTATTGGGCAGACTGGGCGAAGCAACTGGAGTGGAGCCGGCCCTGGGACCGCGTGCTGGAGTGGAAGCCGCCCCATGCCAAATGGTTCCTCGGCGGTAAGCTCAACGCATCGGTGAATTGCCTCGACCGGCACGTGCGCGCCGGGAAGAGCGGCCGCATCGCGTTGATCTGGGAAGGCGAGCCGCCCGGCGAAGTCCGCCGCATCACCTACGGCGAGCTGCACGCCGACGTCAACAAGTTCGCGAACGTGCTGAAAGGCCTGGGCGTCGGGCGAGGGGATCGCGTCGCGATTTATCTCCCCATGGTTCCCGAGGTCGCGGTCGCGATGCTCGCGTGCGCGCGGATCGGCGCGGTCCACACGGTCGTGTTCGGTGGGTTCTCCGCCGAGTCGTTGCGGGACCGCATCAACGACGCCGGGGCCAAGATCCTGATCAC
>Ga0209131_1002607_pt1:5000-12231 | contig 12231 bp, 14 predicted proteins | sample GraSoi_2013_40cm_FD_185826 | JGI IMG/M metagenome (GOLD analysis project Ga0209131, IMG submission 185826) | Grasslands soil microbial communities from the Angelo Coastal Reserve, California, USA - Sample 9_17_2013_40cm (SPAdes) (version 2) | ecosystem: Environmental > Terrestrial >...
TAGGTTTTCGGGGTGCTAACTCAAAGTGAGGATTATAGAGGTCCTCACTTTGCCATCTTATATAGGCATAGGTTAGTGCTGACTAATTGTACAGATGACTTAATACATGATTGGTAAGTATAATGAGTCACAAAGGTGTAAGGAGCTCAAGAGAGTGACAACTGAAGTAAGAAGTAAAGAGTGTGTCATGGAGTGGGAATGTAATGAATAGAGAAGTAGAGAGTGAGTCATGGAGTGGGAATGTTAGGTGAGTAATAGAGTTGATGTCACATGAGTAAGAGCAACATTGACAGGAGCTTGGGTCATGTGATAACAAAGGAAAACAATATGGTAAGCAAAATGGTTGGTTGAGTGAGGAGAGTATGGTAATGGTAAGGAAAAAGGTATAGGCAGGGTTGGTTTTATTACAGTACCCCCCCAGAAGACTACTAAGTCTCAGAGTAAGTCTTCTTATCTTTTCTTTATAGACCTTTGTCCTTTAGTTCTAACCCTAATTTCATCAGTATGATGCTTTGCCGTAGGGTGTTTGGCATAGAATTACGTCTCATAATCCTCAAGGGATTCTGCTCCTAGATCCTCCAAAAGATCATCTCTGAATAACCATTCATCATGTTCCTTCCCATATCCCTCATAAGTGACCTTGTATTGGAAATGCTTCCCTAACCAGTTGGAGTCCAAGAATTTCTTGATCATGTACTCCTCCTGTCCATCAACAATAATGGGAGCTGGTTCAGGTTGAACTTGTCCCAATATTGGGTCAGGGGATGACTTTGTAAGGAGAGTGACATTGAACACTGGGTTGAGTTTCATATGTTTTGGAAGTAAGAGCTTGTAAGCGCCCTCTCCCACCTTCTTGAGTATAGTGAAAGGTCCGGTTCTCAAGTCACTGAGTTTCTTGGATCCCTCATCGGTAACCAGATTCCTGGTAGAGAGGTAGACCTTATCTCCAACTGAAAATTCAGGTTCCTGGTTTCTAGTCTTGTTGTAAGACATCTCCTGTTGTTCCTGTGCTCTCAACAACTCTCTCTTTATCTGCTCTCTGGCTTCCAAAAGACGCTTGATTCTTTTGGGAGTATCATATTGTCCCTCAGAGGGGAGGTCCATCATGGTAGGGTGCATGCCATAATTTGCAAAGAATGGAGTCATATCAAGTGACAAATGATGATGATTATTCCAAGCAAATTCTGCCAAATGTAGGAGATCCATCCAGTTCTCCTTTCTGTGATCACAGAACATTTGTAAGAATGTCTCAAGCCAGCCATTTAGGTTTTCAACCTGTCCCTGTGTCTGAGGGTGATAGGCGGATGAGAATCTTTGTTCAATGCCTAAAGCCTTAAACATCTTTTGAATGTATTTCAAGGTGAAGTTACCATGTCTGTCCATGGAGTGGATTAATGGAAGACCATGTAGTTTCCATATATTCTTGAGGTGGATATCAATAAGATCCTCCTCAGAGACCTTTTCCATTGTAGGAATGAAATGAGCCATTTTAGTGAACCTATCAACAACAACATATATTGAGTCAAATCCCTTTGATTTAGGGAGTTTGACTATATGGTCTGATTCGGTCCATTGCCATGGTCCCTCCGGAATAGGTAAAGGTCTCAAGACTCTGTGTAACTTGTAATTCCTCTTTTTGGCTCTAATGCATGTAGTGCAATTATTGACATACTGTGTGATGTAGTCATGCATATTTGTCCAATAGTAATTTTGTGTGACCAGTTCATATGTTCCTCCAATGCCCAAATGACCTGTAATTGGAGTATCATGGTATAACTCCAAAAGATGTCGTCTCAAGTCTTTTTTATCGGGTACCCATATTCTCCCATTTTCCCCCAAAGGATCCATCTCAGTAACCAGTGACCTAATTTCCTCACATATTGTGGCATCGGAGTCAATCACACACAAGAATGCCCATTCCAATGCCTCCATCATCTCATCATGGTCCAAACCGAATTCCATTGCCGAGATTTCCAATTGCTCAATTGGGAACATTTTATCATCAGGGAATGGGTTGAATTCCAGTTTCTCCTCATTCTCTGGGTAATGATCTCCCCTTCTACTCAGGATATCTGCCACAGTATTCTTGGCTCCAGGTGTATGGTAGTAAAGACAATCGAATCCCTTAAGGCCCTCCAACCATCGCAAATGTCGTTTGCTAGGTGTTGGAGTATTATTGAAGCCTGACAGGAGATTCTTATGGTCTGTAATAACCTCAATTGGCTTTTTGGTCCCTTGTAACCAGTATCGCCAATGTTGTAATGGTTTAATGATGCCCAATGCCTCCCTATCATAGGCGTCATAGTTTCGTTCTGCAGGTAGCATTGACTTTGACATAAATGCCACTGGGTGATACTTTCCATCTTGCTGCTTTTGTGACAATGCAGCCCCATAAGCGTAAGCCAAAGTGTCCATTTGCATTCTAAAGGATTTATCCAAGTCTGCATGTGCCAGACAGGGTTCACTGAGTATCAAATCCTTTAATGCGTCAAAGGCATCCTGTTGTGTCTTTTCCCATTTCCATGTGACACCCTTTTTATCCAACTCATGTAGAGGTCTAGCCACAATTGAAAAGTTCTTCAAGAACTGACAATAGAAATTGCAGAACCCAATGAACCCCTTTAATTGTTTGATGTTCTTTGGTACTGGCCAATTTCGCACATCTGTGACCTTCTTTTCCTCCAATCCAAATCCCTTTCCATTGACTGTGACTCCCAACAGTTCAATCTCATCCTTATGAAAATCACATTTCAAGGACTTGCAGTATAATCCAACTCCTCCAAGTATTTTGAGGATTTGTCGATTGAGCTTAACCACATCCTCTTTGTCTTGTGCAAATGATCCAATATCATCCATATAAACCGTGACCTGTTGTGGTTGTTTATAGATGAGGGGGGTTAAGATATGATCCATATATCTTTGTAAGCATGCTGGTGCATTGAATTGATAGTCCCCATGGGGTGATGAATCCTGTTTTCCATGTGTCATCAGGCCTTATTCTGATCATGTTATAGGCCAATCTTAAATCAAATTTGGAGAACACACTTGCTCTGCATGCTGATTCCAATAGTGATTCCATATTGGGTAAGGGATATGCATACTGTATTGTGATGTCATTGAGCTTTCAGTAATCAATGCACATTCTCTGTCCTCCATCCTTTTTGCCCACAAAGAATAATGGTGCTGCAAATGGGGATTGGGACTTGGATATCATCCCGGATTCCTCCAACTCAGCAATTTGCATCTTGGCTTCCTCCATCTGTGCCAGAGTAAGCCGATAAGGTTTTGACGGTTTTGGCCATTCAGTGCCCTCTTTAAGTTCAATTTTGAAGTTGAAGTCTCCTCTTGTTGGTGGTAAAGACCGTGCCCTCTCAATGTCGAATACTTCAATGAGGTCATGGTACTTGCTTGGTATTGCCTGTTTCTCACTCTCCAAAACAGCAGCGATTTCCATTATGGCCAATTCACTGTCATCCTTGATCATGCTCCCAATGCAGTTCTCTTTGCAATACTCCAATTGAAAGAATACTTTGCATGTCTCCCAGTCCATGTGCGGGTTGTGAACCTGCAACCATGGCATTCCAATGATAATCGCATGCTTCCCAAGAGGGACAACATCAAATGTAATGATTTCCGAGTGTGTTCCCTTTCGCACTCAACACCTCACCTGTTCAGTGACCATGCCCACCTTCCCACCCTGTACGTGAGTCACTGAAAGGGGTGTTTCCCTAGATTGGGTTTGTAACCCACATCTTTGTACTGCTTCTGGGCTAATGAAATTGCCCGCTGACCCTGAGTCAAGCATTACTTTTACTTTGACTGCCTCATTGATCCACATTTTAATGAAGAATTGTTTGGAGATTGCATAAGGTGTGAGGCAAATTCCAATTTCAATGCTAACTAATGAAGATACATTTGCCTTTGGTCTGGCAGCGACCGCAGGCAACCCTAGTTTTTTGACTGCTTGCAGTCTGTGTCTGATCCCGATTCGTGTCCCATATCCTTCCTTTCCTGTCCCTGAGTAACTGCTATTTTTGTCTTTTTGATTTCCTTATCCTTATTTTTTGTTGTGTTTTGAGGTAAATGGTTTGGGTGAAATTTCACTGATCCAACAATCTCGAGTCTGTCCACCTTGCACATGAAACATAACCTGTTCTTTTTAAAATATTCAAATTCATCCTTGGGCAAAAACCACCTCTGGGTTCCTCCTGTCTTGGATACCTCCACCTTGATTTGAGGGGTTTGGGATTTCCCTCGTTCGTGTGTTGTGGATGATGTGGCTTTGGATGAACTTGCAAACGTCTGAGTCTTTTCACCAGTGGCTCTTGTGTTGATTTCCCAAAATGCTGCATCATAGGGTACCACTTCCTTTTTCATAGCATTTAGGGATTTCCATTCTTTCCCAATGAAATGGGTCCAAATATGAGGTTTCAATCCCACAACAATTTGATCAAGGGTTTGTTCAGAGTCCCTTTCATAATTAAGATGTAATAGTACTGTCTCAATTTCTTCGAAGTAATCGACTGCCTTGCCCCTTTGGTTCAATCCTCCCTTCCATGATCTTGGCCTGTTCGATCAAGCCAGGGTCTCCAAATTGTGTTAGAAAGTATTCTGCAAATTCTTTCCAATCCAACAATTCTTGTGGAGGATTTCCCTGATCATCCATCTCCTCATCCATTCTCATCATTTGTCTGACTTTCCATGGTCCCACCTTATCTTCCATTTGTTGTAATGCCCATCGAATGAAGACAATATTGTTGGAAAAGGCTGCCAGTTTCATAATGTGGTAATTGTTACAGGCAGCCAAAAAGGTAAATGCTGGATCCCCTTTCTTTCCATTGAATTTGTTTGGGAGTGGAGTCTTGAATGACCCTCCTCCTCCCTGGGGTTGTACTGACATCAACATTTGTTGGGTTACCATTGCTTTGTTTTGGGCCTTTTCAAGCTTAATTTGTGCCAGATAGTTTTCCCAAAGAGCAAACTCAACTCCAATATCATGTGCTGCCTTCCAAATGGTTCCAGGTTGTGAGTCATCTGCCACTGCTGATGGTCTTGGTGGTCTCTGAGTTCGATCATCTCCCAAGTAGTCAAGCAGAAAGCTAATTTACCCAACTCCCTGTTCAATAACCACCTGATAAGCCCCTAATTCAGCAACAGTTGGCCTTGCTGCATCTGTTGTTATGAATGTGGGTCTTCCTGCTACTGGTGCCTGTGGTGTGGCACTACTGCTGCTACTAGAACTTCCTGCTGCTTGTGATCCTGCCTGACTCATTGGATCCAGAATTCGAATTACTGATGGGGTTGATCCTCTTTGTGAATGAAATTGTTGTTGTGTAGACTGTCCTGTGCTCATGTAAGAGTGTTGTTTAAAGTTGCTGATTTCTCAGACTCTGCCGACTATGTCCCTGGTCTCCCTAATATTTTCTGCTGAATGCCTCAAGGTACTCTGTGTCCATCCAAGAGGGGTTTGAGATATCAGCCCAGTGATCTGGGATTATCTCCTCTTCCCTTGTCTCAATTCCCATGTAGTCTCCTTGCAACGCTTGCCCTATATTCAAGATTTGTCTGTTGATTCTTGTGTGTTGGAAGGTGGGCACTGTTTTGTACGACTGATTGGATAATTGGCTTCTGTTCCCAACCAACAAGTGGGTGGGGCTTGAAAGAGATGGAGTCATTTGGGCCTGGTGTGGGATGGTAATTGGGATGATTGTATTGGGCAATGTAATTGATATCTGCCCTCCTCCAGAGGAATTTGTAAGTTGTAGTGTTAAGGTTGCAATTATTGGTTGATTCCCAAAGCTCAATTGGAAACCCATATTCGTTGAGAATGTAAAAGTAACAGGTCTCAATATAAACACCAACAATCTCTGATTTGCAAGAAGTACAGCAATTGTGACAACCTGGCCAGCTAATACAACATGCAGAATATGTGGTACGATCAAAGGGGAGTGGAGGTACGGTGCGAAGGGGGTGGGGAAGTCCAGCTTGGAGTTTTTCTGCGGCTCTTCTTTGGCGTTGGTTGGTCTTCCTTGCAAAGCTCATCAAACTCCTTTCTTTTTCTCTTTTCCCTTCTTTTGGCTTTGATTTCTCTGATCTCTTTTCTCCAAAGATGGTACAAGAAATACCTGTGATAAAGTGGGTTATACTCTGTGACTGTGATGACTTTTTCGATGAATTGTTGTGCCCTGATGTCCCACTGGAAGACTGTATACCTGGTAAGTTCTTCCAAAAAGCTGCTGCACTCTTCTCTGCACCTGCCTTTGGGAACTCCACAACTGTTACAGACATAGTTGTGGATAGGTTCTGGTTGATGTGGAATGGGTGTGAAGGTGTGTGCCCGGTTGGGTTCATAGAAGGCATAACCAACAAGAGATATGTGGGCCTTCTTGCAAGTTGTGTTGGGGTGGGCACAAACTGTCATGGGTGAAAGTTCACACAGAGTTTCAAAGAACAGGAAGTCAGTGATAAGGGCGCATTGGAATAGGGTGTGGAAGTCAAGGTCGCTCCCATAGTTGAGGAGGGAGAATGTGGCTGGGTTGTCTGCCACTGAGATGTTGAGTCAGGGTTTTGCAACAAGTGTGGTGAATAGGGTGGAAGATAGAAATGAACCTTCCTGGTACTACCTGTAGGGACTGGTGCTTACTTTGGTCTATCAACTGATTGTTCTGTTGGAACTTTCAAGACAGAACCAAGAGGTAGCAGTCTACCAAAGGTCTAGTAACAGTGAAGGGGAAGGGTCCTCTTTTTATCTCTGGAGTACAGGCATTGTCTCTGCCCGATGCTGATGTAGATTGTCATTGTCGCCAAGCAGGGAACTTGGATGATTCTACATGTCTCACAATGAAGGTACAGGGACGATGCCACCTGGCTCCCACACAACGTGGTCCAGAAAATGAAAGGGGTAGGGGTAATGGTGACGATTACTCACTCCTAAGAGTCAAGAGGTAATGGTCAAGGTTGGTGACTTTGAGTTATGTGGCAAAAGGTAAGTGCAAGGTGATGATGATGTCAACAACCAAAGCGAGTAAGTAAAGGAGGTAAGAGAAGTTCAGGTTGCTAACTCAAAGTGAGGATTATAGAGGTCCTCACTTTGCCATCTTATATAGGCATAGGTTAGTGCTGATGAATCATACAGATGACTTAATACATGATTGGTAAGGATAATGAGTCACAAAGGTGTAAGGAGCTCAAGAGAGTGACAACTGAAGTTTTTTTTTTTTTTTTTTTTTTT
>Ga0209131_1002608_pt1 | contig 12226 bp, 11 predicted proteins | sample GraSoi_2013_40cm_FD_185826 | JGI IMG/M metagenome (GOLD analysis project Ga0209131, IMG submission 185826) | Grasslands soil microbial communities from the Angelo Coastal Reserve, California, USA - Sample 9_17_2013_40cm (SPAdes) (version 2) | ecosystem: Environmental > Terrestrial > Soil >...
CCCGCATTCGTGTATCCGACCAGCGCCACGCGCGCCAGGCCCTCGCGCTCGCCCCGCCGGGCGCGCTGCGTCGCGCGATCGCGGCCCATCGCGTCGAGGTTCTCCCGCAGCTCGGCGATGCGGTCGCGGATCTTGCGCCGGTCGAGCTCGCCCTGCGACTCGCCGCCGCTGCGCCCGCCGGTGCCGCTGCGCGCCCGGTCCTTCGGCCCGGCCTGCTTGGCCGCCTCGCGCAGGCGCGGCGCCATGTAGCCCAGCCGCGCGATCTCCACCTGCGCGCGCGCAAAGCGCGACTTCGCGTGGCGGTGGAAGATCTCGAGGATCACCATGGTGCGGTCCATCACCCCGGCGCCGACCTCCTTCTCGAGGTTGAAGGCCTGCGAGGGCGAGATCTCGTGGTCGATGAGCACAAGGTCGACGGCCTCCTGCTCGCACAGGAGGCGCAGCTCCTCGCGCTTGCCGGTGCCGAAGTACGCCGCCGAGTGGAACCCGGCGCGCTTCTGCGTGAACGTTCCGACGACCTCAAACCCCAGCGTTTTCGCGAGCTGGCGCAGCTCGGTCAGGGAGGCTTCGAACTCGGCGTCGCTGACGCTGGACAACTGCACGGCAGCCACGATCGCGCGTGAGGGCTTCTGCTCGGTTTCCTGAATCATCCATGGAGCCTATCATCCTCGATCCGAATGAAAAGCCTGGCTTCAATATTCGTCGCGATCGGGACCGCACTCTTCAGCGCGCACGCGCCTGCGCAAAGCTTCCCCGAGCGTCCCGTCCAGATCATCACGCCCTACGCGGCGGGCGGCGGGCTGGACATCATCACGCGCACGCTGGCGCAGCGGCTGAGCACGCAATGGGGCAAGCAGGTGCTGGTCGACAACAAGCCGGGCGCGGGCAGCACGCTCGGCACCGCGCTCGCGGCAAAGGCGCCGAAGGATGGCCACACGCTGCTCGTGGCATCGACGCCGCTCGGGGTCGCGCCGGCCGTGTATCCGAGTTTGTCGTATGAGGCAAAGCGGGATTTCGCGCCGCTCGCCCTAGTGGCGACGACGCCGGAAGTGCTGGTGGTGACGCCGTCGCTCGGCGTCGCGAGCGTGGCCGAGCTGGTGGCGAAGGCCAGGTCCGGCAAGCAGAACTTCGGCTCAGCCGGCTCGGGCACGCTCGGCCATCTCGCCGCGGATTCGGTCAATCGCAAACTGGGACTCGGCGCGATGCACATTCCGTACAAGGGCAGCAACCCGGCGACCATCGATCTGATCGGCGGGCAGATCGAGTGGATGATGGACACTCCTGCCGCCGTATTGCCCCATGTGCGCAGCGGGAAGCTGCGCGCGCTGGCGGTGGCGGCGCCGCAGCGCTCGGCGCAATTGCCCGACGTGCCGACGCTCGCCGAGGCGGGCTACCCGGAGCTCGAGTTCAGGATCTGGATGGGACTCATGGCGCCGGCCGGGACGCCAGAGCCGGTGCTGAAGGCGATCGAGGCGGCAATCGCCGAGGCGATGCGCGACCCGGCGCTGCGCGCGGCGGTAACCGCGCAGGGCTGGGAGATCGTCGGCAGCGGCGCGCGCGAGTTCGCGGCGTTCCTCGATACCGAGCTACCGAAGCTCACCGCCGCGGCGAAGGCGGCGGGAGTGAAGGCGGACTGAACGTTCCCAATAGGGCTCTTCCCCGATCGATTCCAGCAAATAGTCGATGAAGACCCGCACCTTCGTCGCGAGCTGCCTCTGGCTCAGATATACCGCATACAGGCCGTAATCAAAAAGTTTCCATTCCGGCAGAAGCGCAACCAGGCTGCCGCGCATCAAGTCGCGGCCGACGATGAAGGTCGGCTGCAGAATGATGCCGCCGCCGGCCAATGCCAGTTCCCGCAGCAGCTCGCCGTTTGTGGCATGGACCGAGGGCCGAACGCGCACCGTGGCGGACGCGCCACCTTTGCGGAAAAATCGCCAGGAATCTCCGGCCGAAAGGTACGTGTAGCTGAACGTCTCATGATCCGCGAGCTCGGCGGGATGCTTCGGCGTGCCGCGCTTCTTGAGATAAATCGGCGATGCGCAAAGCACCATCCTGATCGGAGCAATCCTCCTCGCCACCAGATTGGGGCTCGGCTCGCGCGCTATGCGCAAAGCGACATCGATCCCTTCGCCAGCGAGATCGACCAGACGATCGGACAGGTCTATGTCGAGGCGCAATTTCGGATAGCGCGCCCGAAATCCCGGCATCAGGCGGGACAGATGCGCGATGCCGAAAGAAAGCGGCGCGCTCAATCGCAGCACGCCGCCCGGTTCGCCGCCTCGCTCGGCGGCAATGCTTTCGGCGTCCGCGACCTCGTCGAGTATCTGGCGGGCCTTCTGCACGAACGCCTCACCGGATGAAGTGAGAGAGAGCTTTCGCGTAGTCCGGTGCAGGAGCCGCGCGCCAAGGTGCTTTTCCAGCGCTGCCACCTGTCTGGTCACCGCGGCGTTCGACGTGTCGAGCTGGTCCGCGGCGCGTATGAAGCTGCCTGCGTCCACCACTCTCACTAACACTTGCAGCGCGCGAACGAAGTCCATGGAGGCCCGGCGATTGTTACGCCCATCGTAACAATGATTTCCGGCGGAAGCGCTGTTTCCCCCGCGTGCCGGCCTCTACAGTGGGTTGGTCACTCAATGAAAGGAGCATCGCCATGAAAGCACGCTATCGCCATGTCCTTACTGCCGTCGCCGTGTCGGCCCTTTCGGCCCCGGCGTTCGCGCAAACGCCGGCAGAGAATCCGGCGACCCCGCCGCCGCCGCACGAAAAGCAGGCGCCGAAAGTGGAGCGCAACCTCAAGCTGTTCGACACGCTCGACTTCGACGTCTTCAGCAACCAGAAATGGGACCGGCTCCACGAGACCCACGCCAAAGACATCGTCGTAACCTGGCCCGACGGCCACGAGACGAAGGGCATCGACCAGCACATCGAGGACCTCAAGGCCCTCTTCGTCTTCGCTCCCGACATCGCGATCAAGGTCCACCCCATACGCTTCGGATCCGGCACCTGGACCGCCGTCACGGGCGTAATGACCGGCACCTTCACCCGTCCGATGCCCATCGGCGACGGCAAGACTATCGCCCCGAGCGGCAAACGCTTTGCCATAGGCATGGCCACCATCGGCCACTGGAAAGGCGACACCATGGACCACGAGTGGCTGTTCTGGGACAACCAGGACTTCATGAAACAGATCGGTGTGGCTCAGTAGCGCTCAAGCAACCGGCCGTAGCCGGAGATCGGATCCTTCACGCCGGCGGCAAAGGCGGCCGGCGTCAAAGCCGACTAGCGCGGCTCGGCGAGCAGCCGGCCGAAACCCGCGATCGGCGCCGCTACGCCAGCGAAACGCAGCGCGTTCCACATCATCGCGGCGGCGGCCGAGACGACCGGCTTGCCGAGGTCGCGCTCCATTCGTTCAAGCGTTGCGATGGTCGGCATGCCGACGCCGCTCAGGAACACCGCCTGCGCCTGCGGCACGTCGATGCGGCGCGCGAGGCCGTGGGCGCGCTCGGCGGTTTCCTCGTAGATGTTCTTCACGTTCTCCAGGCGCCCGACGCTGACGACCTCGATGCCGTGCGCTTCGAGGGCGTTCTTGCCCTTCGCCGTGGACTCGGCGTCATAAGGCGTGCCGAGCGCGATTCTTTTTGCATTGAGGTGCGCGAGCGCGGCGAGCACGCTGCCGAACGCGGTGATGAAGGTAATCCCGCTCTGCGCCTGCATGCGCGCGACGAGCTCGGCCTCGCCCTCCCTGCCGAGCGTGTAGCTCGTCGCGGTGTGCGCGAGGACGATGACCTTCGGCGCAACCATCGCGAGCAGCCGCACGTTCTCGTCGAGGTGCGCGATCTGGCTGCGGTTGCGCTCCTCCTGGCCCTGGTGCGATCCCGGTACGGAACCCGAGGCGCCTTGCACCACCATCCGCGTGAAGTGCACCGACACCTGCGGCGGTCTCATGGCCTCCGCCAGGGCGAACATCTCCAGCTCGACCGTCGGATTGCCGGGCGACACGAGAAAGCCGATGCGCACCGGGCGCGAGCGGGGTTCCAGGCTAGGCTTTCGCCAGCAGAGGCGTGATTTCCTCGCGCGGCCGCGGCGGGCTGAAGAAGTAGCCCTGCATCTGGTCGCAGCGCAGCGTCGCCAGGACGTCGGCCTGCAGCTCCGATTCGACGCCCTCGGCGACCACGGTGAGCTTGAGCGCGCGCGCGAGCGCGATGATCATGTGCACCAGCGCCATGGCTTCCTCGTCCTCGAGCATCCGGCTGATGAAGGCGCGGTCGATCTTCAGGGTCTGCACCGGCAGCTTCGCGAGATAAGCGAGCGAGGAGTAGCCGGTGCCGAAGTCGTCGATGCCGATGCCGACGCCGAGCGCGGCCAGGCGCCTGAGCTTGTCGATGTTGGCCTCGATGTCCTCCATGATGTGGCTCTCGGTGATCTCCAGGTCGATCGCCCCCAGGCCGTCGCTGCTCGCGGCCTGCACCAGCTCGACGAAATTGCGCTGGCGCAGCTGGATCGAGGACACGTTGACGGCGATGCGCGGCACGCGCACGCCCTCGGCGCGCCACAGCTCCCGGTCGAGCATCGCGCGGCGCAGCACCCAGCCGCCGACCTCGACGATCAGCCCGGTCTCCTCGAGCAGCGGGATGAAGTGCATCGGCGGCACCAGGGCGCCGTCCGCGCCGCGCCAGCGGATCAGCGCCTCGACGCCGACCACCTCGCGGCTGTCGAGGTCGACCATTGGCTGATAGTGCAGCACGAACTCCTCGCGCTCGAGCGCGCGGCGCAGCCGGTTCTCGAGCGCGAGGCGCTCGGCGACGCGCTCCGACATCTCTGGCCGGTAGAGGAGATGGCGCTCGCCGGTCGCCTTCGCCTTCTTCAGCGCGGATTCCGCCCGGGCGAAAAGGGTATCGGCTTCGCGGCCGTGCTCTGGAAAGAGCGCCAGTCCCATCCGCGCGGACAGCCGCAGGTCTTCGTCGCCGACGCGGAACGGCGCGCGAAACCAGCGCTCGAGGTGGTCCTCCGCCATGCTCGCCGCGGCGCCGTCGCCCTTGAGCGCCGGGAGCGCGAAGGCGAACAGCACGCCGTCCAGCCGCGCCGCGATGCCGCCGCCCGCATCGGCGGAAAGGCGCTCGGCGATCTGCCGCAGGAGCTCGTCGCCCGCCGGGCGGCCGAGCGCGTCGTTGATGGTCTTGAAGCGGTCGATGTCGATCAGCGCCACGGCGGCGCTGCCGCCGCCCTCGCCCGCGGCGGCGAGGAACTGCGCGAGGCGCTCGCGGAACAGCGCGCCGTTCGGCAGCCCGGTGAGCGGATCGTAGTGGGTGTGCCGCTCGAGCCGCTGGCGCAGCGCCGTCGCGAGCACCAGGCCGGTGGTCACCACCATGCTGATGAACGTCAGCAGCATCAGCAGCAGCTCGTTCAGTTGCACCGTCGCGAACAGCTCGGGCCGCTCGAGCACGTACCAGACCGCGACCGCGCACACCGCGGCGATCGCGCTGGTCACCTCGCGCTGGCCGAAGCGGAACGCGGCCCAGATGATGAACGGCAGCGCGACGAAGGTGAGCGAGAAAGGCGCGAAGCCCGAGGCGTCGTCGGCGGAGATCGCGAGCACCGTCGCCGCGAGGAGCGCGGCGAAGGCAGCGGCCTCCAGCTTCTTCTGCGGCGGCCACGGCTGCTCGCTGCGCGCGCACCACGAAAGCACCAGCGGCGCGACCAGGATCATCCCGGCGGTGTCGCCCTCCCACCAGGTCCACCAGCCGCGCAGGGCCTCCGGCCATGACAGCGAATGCGCGGTGGCGAGTGCGAGCGCGGCGAGCGTGGCGGCGACGAGCGCGCTCAGGCCGCACACCAGGACGAACCTCACCACGTCCTCGCCGCGCCGGAAGCTGCCGGGGTCCCCGACGCCGCGCAGGATCAGCGCGCGCGCGGCGAGCGCTTCCAGCGTGTTGCCGCTCGCGATGAGCAGCGCCGAGGCGAAGGACGACTCGACCATCACGTTCGCCAGGGCGGCGCCGAGCCAGATCCCGGGCCAGATGCGCCAGCCGAGCAGCAGCGCCGCGGCGAGCGCGATCCCCGAGGGTGGCCACACGGCCGTGGCATAGCCGGGCGGAATGGCGAGCGCGAGGGAGAGGCGCGCGGCGATGAAATACGCGGCGGCGATCAGGGCGACCCGCGCCGCGTACGGAACCCGCTGGACTAAGGAGTCGGTCGCCGGCACGCGTGCTTCTTATTCATGGAATTCACGCGCTCGGAGGTTAGCAGAGCCTGCGCACGGTCCACGCGGGCACGCGTTGCGAATGACGCGAAGTGTGTGAGTTTTCGTACGAACGAGTAGAGTCCGGCTGATCGCGTGGAGGCGCTATGAAAAAACTGGCCAGTGTTGCATTCGCGGCGTTTATCGCAACGTCCGCTCCTGCGCAAACGCCTGCAACAGATGCGACGCCGCGCGCGAAAGGAACTGTACTCATCACGCTCGGCACCGCCGGCGGTCCGCTTCCCCGGCGCGAGCGCGCGCAGTCATCGAATTTGCTGGTGGTCAACGGCACGCCGTATCTGATCGATGCCGGCGACGGCGCCACGCGCCGCATCGTGCAGGCGGGCCACGACTTCCGGCAGGTCGGCAAAGTGTTCATCACCCACGCGCACAGCGACCACACCAATGGCCTTGCCACCCTGCTCAACGCGCAATGGGAATACCAGCGCCGCGAGCCGACCGACGTCTACGGCAGCGGCGTCGAAGCGCTCGTCAAAGGCGCGATCGCCTACCTCACGCCGAACGCCGAGATCCGCTGGTCCGAAGGCAAGCGCACCAGGATGAGCGACGTCTTCCGCGGCCACGACATCGCGCCGGGCGCGATCTACCAGGACGCCAACGTCAAAGTGACCGCGGTCGAGAACAGCCACTTCAACTTCGCGCCCGACACGCCCGGCCACGGCAAGTACCGCTCGTACTCCTATCGCTTCGAGACGCCGGGACGCGTGGTCGTGTTCAGCGGCGACACCGGGCCATCGAAGGCGCTGACCGAGCTCGCCAAAGGCGCCGACCTGCTGGTCACCGAGGTGACGATAGTCGACGATGTGATCGAGGTGATGAAGCGCAACGGCAACTGGCAGGTGAAGAGCGCCGAGGAGAAGGCCGGCTGGATCCAGCACATGAAGGAAGAGCACGTCACGCCGGAGGATGTCGGCCGGATGGCGAGCGCCGCGGGCGTCAAGACCGTGGTCATGACGCATCTCACGCCCAGCGTCGATCCGAAGGACGATTTCCAGCGTTATGCCGACGGCGCGAAGAAATTCTTCTCCGGCGCGGTCCTTCTAGCGAAGGACTTGATGCAGTTCTAGATCTCCAGCCGGCGCTCGGAGGCTTTCGCGACGGCTTCGGTGCGGGTGCGCACGCCCAGCTTCCGGAAGAGCGATTCGATATGGAACTTGACCGTGTGCAGCGAGATGTCCAGGCGCCGCGCGATCGACTTGTTGGTCAAGCCTTCGGCGACCGCGCTCAGCACCTCGATCTCGCGCGGCGTGAGGAGCGCGCGAAACTCGGTCTCGTTCATCGCGGCGAATCCCCCAGTGCCGGCGTGCGCGTCCGTCATGACGACGTCCGCCTCCTCCGGCGCCTCGACGACGTCGTGGCCGGCCGCGACGATCATGGCACGCAGCTCGGCAGCCAGCGCGGGATCCTCCGCGCGGATCGACACGCGCAGGCGCCGCGCCGCCGCAGGCTGCACGGCCTCACTCATGTAGCGGGCCTTGCCTCTATGGTCGCCTCGAGCGATAGCACCATGCCGCCGCGGATCACGCGCAGTGCGGCTTTTCGCCCGATGCCGTCGGAGGCGAGCTGCGTCGCGACCCTGCGCAGGCTGCGCGTGGGCGTGCCGTCGACCGTGAGGACGATGTCGCCCGCCACGAGTCCGGCCTTGGCCGCCGGCCCGCCCTCGACGATCGACATCACCATCACGCCGCTCGGCTGACCGGCCTGCTCGTGCAGCGCATCGGGCACCGCGACCGGCTGCAGCGCGACGCCGAGCCAGCCGCGCGCGATGCGTCCTTCTCTTACCAGCTCCGGCAGGACGCGATCGACGGTGGCGGAAGGAATCACCAGCAGCTTGCCGCGCGGCCCGAACGTGCTGATGCCGAGGCGCTGTCCGCCGGCGTCGAGCACCGGCCCGCCTTCCTCGGCGCGCGCGAGGCGCAGGTCGAGCACGATGTTGCGATCGATGCGGCCGCCGGCGCTGCTGGTCCACTCCGGCCCGGCGCGATTGACCGCGCCCAGGCGCACGCTCACGCCGCCCGCGCCATCGGCGCCGAACGCGAGCGCCAGCGCTCCGGCTTGTGCTTCACCTGGAGAAATTTCGAGAAAGCTGACTGCGCGTTCCAGGCGCAGCGCCGCGATGTTGGTTCCGGGATCGCGGCCGGCGAGCTTCGCATTCACCACGGCCCCGCCGGCGAGCACCAGCTCGAACTCGTCGCGCTGCGGCAGCGACTGCTCGGAGGCAACAACGACGTCGGGCTGCCAGAGTGTGCCGGTGAGATGCCGCGTTTCGGAAAGCCGGATCGCGGCGACCGCGCCGCGCACGGCGGCGGTGCGCGCCGTCAACGCGGCGGAAAACTGCTCGAGAAGATCGGTTGTCATAGTGGATCGGAAGGTAGAGCCTTCGCGCTGGCGTGCCTACCAGCCGAACGGCTAGGCCACGATTGACCTGGAGATGGGGGCGGCGCTTCCAGCCGTCAAGCCCAATGCTCCTCGAGCACGACGAGCGCATATTCGGCCTGCAGCTCTAGACCTTTTTCCGGACCTGCTCGGCCCAGCTCGCCTTGCCGCTCTTGCCGTCGAGAAAAGGCCGCACGGTCGGCACCAGCGCGGGCGCGAGGAAGATGTCGTAGTGCGTCTGGTCGGGCAGGATCGCGAGGCGGTTGCGCGACATGTGCTCGCGCTGCCAGCCGGCGTCCTTCAGCCCGCCGCCCAGGAGCTGGTAGAAGCGCACGATGTGCTCGGGACGGTACATGTCGCTGTCGCCGTAGACCAGCATGACGGGCATCTGCAGCTTCTTCACGTCCTCCGACCAGTCGTAGGGCTTGCGCATGTATTCGCCCATGCGGTCGAGCAGCCGCGGGAAATCCTGCGGCTTCGGCGCCACCGCCATGTAGGACGTGTACATCGGCGTGTCCTTCATGTGCTCGGCCATCGCCGCGCCGACCTGCGCCTGCATCGGCAGCATCTCCGGGTAGAAGCCGTCCTGCGCGAAGCCGGCGGAAACCAGCGCCAGGCGGCGCACCATCGCGGGATGCTGCACGGCGAGCCGGAATGCGACGCCGCCGCCGAGCGAATAGCCGAGCACGTCGGCCTGGCCGGCGCCGAGCTGTTTCAGGATCACCGCCATGTCATCGCCCATGTCGACGAGGCTGATCGGGCGCTCGCCGAGCTCGGTGCGGCCGTGCCCCTGCAGGTCGACCGCGATCACGCGCCGGCCCTTCGACAACGCGGGCAGCACCGGCCGGAACATGTCGATCGAGCCGAGGCCGCCGTGCAGGAGGAGCAGCGGCTCGCCCTTGCCGTGGACCTCGTAGTAGTAGTTGATCCCGTTGGCGGCCACGTGGCCGCTCTGCGCCATGGCGCTCGCCCCGTGGACGGCGGTCGCGAGGGAAAGGATCGTCAGCATGGTCTTCATCGGGCTTCTCCTGGTGAGAGGTCGGTCATGCCCATAGTCGAACGGCAGGACCGCCGATCGACACCAGCCTACTCGGAGCGGATGCCCTTCTCGCGGATGATCCTGCCCCAGCGCGCGTTCTCCGCGCGGATGAAGGCGCCGAACTCCTCCGGCGTGCTGCCGACCGGCTCCGCGCCGAGCGCGGCGAGGCGCTCGCGCACTTCCGGCAGGCGCAGCACCTTGGCCACCTCGGCCTGCAGCCGCGCCACGATCTCGGGCGGCGTGCCGGCGACGGCGAACAGTCCCTGCCAGCCGACCACCTCGTAGCCCGGCACGCCCGATTCCGCCATCGTCGGCAGCGCGGGCTCGAGCGGCGAGCGCTGCGCGCTGGTGATCGCGAGCGCGCGGAGCTTCCCGCCCTTCACGAAGGGCATCGTGCCCGGCATGTTCTCGATCATGAACGAGAGTTGCCCGCCGACCAGGTCGTTCAGCGCCGGCGCGCCGCCCTTGTACGGCACGTGCACGGCGTCGATCCCGGCGGCGGACTTGAAGAGCTCGACCGACAGGTGCGGCGTGCTGCCCACGCCGCCGGAGCCGAAGTTGAGCCGGCCGGGATGCGCCTTCGCCAGCGCGACCAGCTCATGCACCGAGCTTGCCGCGATCGACGGATGCACGACCAGCATGAGCGGCGACGTGGCGACCAGCGTCACCGGCACGAAGTCCTTCTGCGGGTCGTAGGGCAGCTTCGGATAGAGGTAGCCGCTCGTCACCAGCGACACGTTGGTCATCAGGAACGTGCTGCCGTCGGGCGCCGCCTTCGCCGCGGCATCCGTCCCCGCGATCCCGCCCGCGCCCGCGCGATTCTCGATAACGACCGGCTGCCCGAGGCCGGCGCCCAGATGCTGGCCGACCAGCCTCGCCATGATGTCGTTGATGCCCGCGCCCGCGGCAAAGGGCACGAGGAAGCGCACCGGGCGATTCGGCCAAGCTTGCGCGAGCGCCGCTTGCGAAACCAGCATCGCCAGCACCATCAGAAAAATTCGCATCGGGCGCGAGTCTAGAATGTTTCTTGTGAGCACGTATGTTCGTCGTCCCCGCGAAGGCGGGGACCCAGTTATGAAACTCCGCATCGCCGAAAACTTCCGCGCCGTCTTCTACGTGAAATGCGCTCTCCCTGCGGCATCTTCGGCGCGCTGTGCAGGTGCCTCGCTACGAAGGGAGTAAACTGGTTTATATGCTCGATTGGTCCCAATGCCCGGCGGTCGAACAGGACGCTCGGAAGCTAAGCGGAGCGTGGCTATTTCGCGGTACCCGCGTTCCGGTGAGCGCGCTGTTCGAGAACATCGAAGGCGGGGCAACCGTCGACGAGTTTCTGCAATGGTTCCCCGGCGTGGCCCGCGCGCAGGTTGATGCCGTGCTCGAGCACGCGGCGCGCAGCGTCCAGCCCGCGTAGCCGGGCGCGAGCCGCCCTTGCGCATCATCTTCGACCAGGGAACTCCGGTTCCCTTGCGGCACCATCTCGCCCTGCATTCGGTTCAGACCGCGTATGAGCTCGGCTGGTCCGCGCTGACGAATGGCGAGCTCCTGGCCGCAGCCGAGAAGGAATTCGATCTTCTCATCACCACCGACCGCAGCCTGCGCTACCAACAGAAATTCGAAGGCCGAGGCCTTGCCGTCCTGGTTCTCCCGACCCCGAACTGGCCGAGGCTGCGCGAGCGCATTTCGGACATCGTCAATGCAATAGGAGCGATCAAGAAGGGCGAGTACCGCGAACTCGAGTAGTCCTCAAGCCATAGTGAAACTCCGCATAGCCGAGAACTTCCGCGCCGTCTTCTACGCGCCCTTCTACGCCATCCGCGCGCTCCGTTTCGCGGAGCGCGAAAGCCTGGCGATCGAATGGCTACCTTCCGACGCGCCCGGCGGCACGATCGAGCAGGTGAAGCGCGGCGACATCGACGCGCAGTGGGGCGGGCCGATGCGGGTGCTGAAGGACCATGACTCGGCCGCTTCTTCCCTTGTGTGCTTCGGCGAGGTCATCGGGCGCGATCCGTTTTATCTCATCGGCAGAAAAAGTCCGCCCAGCTCCGGCCTGAAAGACCTGGCAGGCATGCATCTCGGCATCGTCTCCGAGGTGCCCACGCCGTGGTATTGCCTGCGCGCCGACCTCGAGGACGCCGGCGTCGACACCACCACGTTGCGCATAACGAAAAATCTGACGATGCCGCAGCAGCTCGAAGCGCTCGCCTCGGGCAAGCTCGATGCCGTGCAGCTCTTCGAGCCCTATGCGAGCCGCGCGCTGGCCGAAGGAAACGCAATGCTCTATGCCGCCAGCTCGCGCGGGCCCACCTGCTACACGACGTTCATCACCTCGCGCGACAGCGTCGCGAAGCGGCGCGAGGAATTCGCCGCGCTCGAGCGCGCGACGCAGGCGATGCTCGACTGGGTGGGCAAGGTTGCGCCGGCCGAGCTCGCGCGCGTGACGGCGTCTTTCTTTCCCGACGTGCCGCAGGACCTGCTGCGCTCGGCCTTCGAGCGCTATCAGCGCGCCGGCCTCTGGTCGCGCAGCACGGCGGTATCCAAGGCCGGCTTCG
>Ga0209131_1002610_pt1 | contig 12218 bp, 9 predicted proteins | sample GraSoi_2013_40cm_FD_185826 | JGI IMG/M metagenome (GOLD analysis project Ga0209131, IMG submission 185826) | Grasslands soil microbial communities from the Angelo Coastal Reserve, California, USA - Sample 9_17_2013_40cm (SPAdes) (version 2) | ecosystem: Environmental > Terrestrial > Soil >...
CGGCGTCTAAGGGCGCGTCGGGAAGTAATTGCATCACTTACATGTCATCGCCCGCGAAAGCGGGCGATCCAGTAACCACTTGATTCGCCAGGGGTTACTGGATGCCCCGATTTCACCCGAAGTCGGCCTTGGCCGACTTCGGCAACGGACGAGTCTTAAGGAAAAGGCCCGGTTGATACCGGGCCTTTCGAAACCTTGTCGGATTGCGATCGCCTCAGGCGGCCTCGTCCTCGATCACGGGTTCTTCGCCCTCTGGCGCCTTGCCTCGGCGCGGGCCTTTTGCGAGCGCAGCTTCGATTTCCTTGATGGCCTCGGTCTCCGTCACGCGCTGCACGGCCGAAATCTCGCGCGCCAACCGGTCAAGCGCTGCCTCATAGAGCTGACGCTCACTGTAGGACTGCTCGGGCTGCGTATCGGAGCGGAACAGGTCGCGAACAACCTCAGAAATCGAGACTATGTTTCCGGAGTTGATTTTCGCCTCATATTCCTGCGCCCGACGCGACCACATTGTGCGCTTGATCCGCGCACGACCCTTCAAGGTTTCCAGAGCGCGCTTCACGATCGGTGGCTCCGCAAGCTTGCGCATGCCGACTGCCCCGATCTTTGCGGTCGGAACCCGGAGTGTCATCTTGTCCTTCACGAAGTTGATGACAAACAACTCCAGCTTGTATCCCGCAACTTCTTGCTCTTCGATGGCCACGATCTGTCCGACGCCATGCGCTGGATAGACGATGAACTCGTTGGTTTTGAACCCCTGCCGCTGGGTTGCCTTTTTCGAGGTCATTCCCTGGTTAACTCCTTGACCCTTTGGCCTGTCATGGCCGGCGGGCTTGGCCGCGGGCACGCCCCGGCGCCCTGCGCCCCGGGAAGCTTGCGTTGCCCCACGGCGGCTCGCCGAGGAGGGCTTGAGGGTCTTTTTCGTCTTGGACCTATGACGCGTCTTGCCTGCCACTGCCGATTGCGTGGATTACACGCCCCTGTTTGACGGTTCCCCGGGGAAACTTCGAAAAAATACGCTCCCGGAGGGAGCGTCGAAGCGATATTTTTCTTGGTTGTTTTGTATATATCACATCATCAGCAGAAATCAAAGCTTTACAATGCTTAAAAGCGTGGATTGGGCGGCTCCGTTCCAATAAAAACCGAAAAGCGTTAATCATTCGCGCGAGTTGACGCAAAATACCGCACCTGCCTAATCCCCGGTACCCGGTTCCGGGTCGAAGTACTTCAGTTTGCCTTCTACCCCATCCCATTCCTTACCGTCGGCGGGTCCTTCACGCTTTACTGTGATATTGGGCCACGACTTCGAATACTCGGTGTTGAGCCCGAGCCATTTCTCGAGCCCGGGCTCGGTGTCGGGCTTGATGGCCTCTGCCGGGCATTCAGGCTCGCACACGCCGCAATCGATGCATTCGTCGGGATGAATGACGAGCATATTGGCGCCTTCATAGAAACAGTCGACGGGACAAACCTCGACGCAGTCCATGTACTTGCACTTGATGCAGTTCTCGACGACCACATAGGTCATAACAAGCTCCGGCCCGAAGTGTGGCTTTGCTCAGCGGGTGCTAACGCCGGCGGACCGGGCGCGCAACCCCTCCGAACCTGTGCCATGCCATACCGATACAATGCCAACAAGATCAATCGTTTTCTGCGCCGCCACCTCCCCTAGCAAGGATGTAGGATGGGTTCCGCGAAAAGCGAAACCCTTCAGCGCCTTCCAGCGGCGGGCCGACGGTGGGTTTCGTGGAGTTTGCCATCGGGCCGGCCCACCGGGTCCGGCCTTTGGCCGGCCCGATGGCAGGCTCCGGCCGGGCCCGGTGGCTCGCCGACCCTACCCCTCCCGCGTTGTTCGCCGGGAGGGCAGGGTGGGCCCGCAACGGCATATCAGCGTGGCGAGTTGGCAAGATCTTCGTATAGCTGCGAGGCCGCCGCGGTATTACCCCGTCGCGGCGCCAGCCCGATGACCTTGAGAACCCGAACGCCGCCGTGGAGCGCGACCGTAACCACATCCCCACATTTGACATCCCGACCGGGCGCCGCCACTCGGACGCCATTGACCCGAACATGCCCCACAATGGCCAGCGACGCGGCCGCGCTGCGGGTGCGCACGATTCGGGCGTTCCACAGCCACCGGTCGATCCGTTGCCGGTCTGCCGACACGGCACAGTCGCCTCAGGGGCGCTCCTTGGCGTTCGCCTCAAGCTGGGCCTTGAGGGCCGCCAGCTTGGCAAACGGCGAGTTTGGGTCGATCTGCTTCTCGCGCTCGCGAAGCGGCGCGTAGTCGCGACGATCCTTGTGCTCGGTCCGGCCTTTTGCGAAATGCGGCCGCTCGCCGCGTGCGCGCTCGGGACGATCACCCTGACGTTCGGAACGGTGCTCGGCGCGATGATCTCTCTGGCGCCGCTCGCCGCCGTCGTCGCGTTCGCGCCGGAATTCACCCTGCGGCCCGCCGCGCGCGCCACGATGACGTGGAGCTTTCTTTTCGATTGGCGTACCGGCCTCGACGACAGGCTCGGCCCCGTCCGCCACCACAATGGCGCGTTCCTCCGTTGCGTTCGCCGCCGGCGCCCCATCGTGACTCTGGCGCGCGCGTTGCCATTGGGGCGGGCGCCGCTGGCCGCGCCGCTCTTCGCTGCGGCCGCCCGGGCGCCACACATCGATGAGTTCGGGCTCCACCGTTGCCCCGGGCACCTGAGGCAAGTCCGGATCGACCGTGGCTCCGCCTGATGACGCTACCGGGGCATCGGGGGTGCCCGCTTCGGCTACGGCTGTAACCTCGTCGGCTGGGGCAAGGGCCGGATCGGAGGCGCCCTGGTCGGTCGCAATGGTCGCCGTCGCCGCGGAGTCGCCCGACGCATGCAACGTCATTCCAGGGGAGGTCGAGTCGTGAGGGGCCGGTCCTTGGTCGACCTGTGCGCCGTCCGCGGCCATCTCACCTTCCGCCTGAGGGGGAGGATCGGTCACGGTATCCACCAGCGGTTCCAATCCGGTCGCAGGCTGATCGTTCGCGAGCGCAGCCGCGTCGGGCGCCGGCAGCGTTTCCGCTTCAGCCGCCACCTTGACGGGCTTCGGCCGTCTCTCCATGCGATAACCGAGCGCCCGCAGGATCGAGGCAAAATCCTCGCCGGAAGAGCCCGTAAGGGAGGTCATGGCCTGCGTAACCGTGAAGCCAATGCCCTCGAACGCACCGGCGGGCGGGGGCGCGGCTGAGCCCGGTCGCCAGCTGAGCGCCGGCCGGATGAGGTCGGCGAGACGTTCCAGGATGTCGACCCGCACGGCGCGCTCGCCGCAAACCCGATATCCGATGGTGCGATAGAACGAACGCTGCACCTCCTTATCGACGGAAAACGACGTCCGACCGCTCGCCGCGAGCCGCTGCAGCTCGTCGAGCCCCTTGATATCCGGGCCGCCGTGCTTGAGCGCCCAAAGCTGCGCCGCCAACGCGCGCGGCGCCGGCTTGAGCAGAAGCGGAACATAAACGTGATAGGCGCCGAACCGCACGCCATGCCGGCGCAGGACGGCCCGCAAATCCTGGTCGAGACTCTTAAGATCGTCGGCAACCTTGCTGCGCTCAAGAACGCCGAGCGCTTCCACGAGTTGGTAAGCAATGCCGCGGGCCAGCCCCGTGATATCCTCGGCGGCGCCCAATACGAACAATGGCGCGAGCAGCCGCTCGATATGGGTGCGCGTCCACAAGTCGAGACGGATCTGCGCCGCTTCGAGCGGGGCGCCAGTGAGCTGTTCGTCGGCGAGGATGCGCACCCGCGGGCGCAACACGGTATCGCCCGCCAAGATCTTGGCGATCGGCTCGCCGATCCAGCGGATTGTCGCGTCCGACGTCAGTACGAACTGAGAGTCCGGCGCGTGAGCGAGCTTGTTGGCGCGCGTCTCGATTTCGCCGGACAGCGCCTTCTGCGCCGCAGCGGACAGCGCCTTCGCATCTGTTCCGCCTGATGTCGGGTCCGGCGCGAAACGGAAGCCGTCAAGCCGTCCGATTGTGTGGCCTTCGACCACGACTTCGCCGGTTTTCGTGATTTCCGTTTCCAGCATCGTGTTCTCTCGCATCCGCCGCATCAACACGCTGGTGCGCCGGTCGACGAAGCGTTCCGCCAATCGCTCGTGCAACGCATCGGAAAGCCTGTCCTCAATCGCCCGGGTGACGCCCTGCCAGTGGTCGGGATCGCCCAGCCAATCCGGTCGATTGGCCGCGAACGTCCAGGTCCGGATATGCGCAATCCGGGTTGAAAGGGTATCGATGTCGCCGTCGATATGGTCTGCCGGCGCGATCTGGCGAGCAAACCAGTCGTCCGAAATCCTACCCTCTCGGAGCAGAAAACCATAGAGGGTGGCCACCAGTTCGGCATGGGCGGCGGGAGATATTTTCCGATAGTCGGGAATTTGGCACACCTCCCATAACCGCGCGATCGCGGCTCGGCTGCTCGCGAGCGTGCGCACTTCTTCGTCTCGGGCCGCATGCTCGAAAACCATGATATCCTCGGCGATTGGCGCCCTGGTGAGGCCCGGATGGGCCGGCAGCATCGCGAGCGAAGCCGCAAGCGCGCCAAGCGAGGAAAAATCGAGTTCCGAGTTGCGCCACTGGAGCACCTTTACGGACTCGAAACTGTGGCTTTCAAGCGCATGAACGAGTTCGGCATCGAACGGCGCACAGCGCCCGGTGGTGCCGAAGCTGCCGTCGCGGGTGGCACGGCCGGCGCGGCCGGCGATCTGGGCAAATTCTGCCGGACTGAGGCGGCGGAACTGATAGCCGTCGAACTTGCAGTCCGACGCAAATGCCACGTGGTTGACGTCGAGATTGAGCCCCATGCCGATCGCATCGGTGGCGACGAGATAGTCGACGTCGCCGGACTGGTAGAGTTCGACCTGGGCATTGCGGGTGCGCGGCGAAAGTGCGCCGAGCACGACGGCAGCGCCGCCACGCTGCCGCCGGATCAGCTCCGCGATCGCGTAAACCTCGTCGGACGAAAACGCCACGATCGCAGTACGGCGTGGTTGGCGCGTAATCTTCTTCTCGCCCGCGTAAGCGAGTTGCGACAGACGCGGGCGGCTGAGGATGTTGGCGCCTGGTAGCAGTTTTTCCACCATCGGACGGACCGTGGCGGCGCCCAGAATCAGCGTCTCCTCGCGCCCTCTGCAATTGAGCATGCGGTCCGTGAAAACATGGCCGCGATCGAGGTCGGCGCCGAGCTGGACCTCGTCGACCGCCACGAAAGCCACATCGAGATCGCGCGGCATTGCCTCGACGGTCGACACCCAGAAGCGGGGATTAGCGGGCTTGATCTTCTCCTCGCCGGTGATGAGCGCAACGGTGTCCGTCCCGACCCGATCCGCGATCTTGTTGTAGACCTCGCGGGCCAACAGCCGCAGCGGCAATCCGATCAGCCCCGAGGAATGCGCCAGCATGCGCTCGATTGCGAGATGGGTCTTGCCGGTATTGGTGGGACCCAGCACTGCCGTTACGCCTTGGCCTCGGGCACGCGAGTCGCGGTCCCCGGGGGAACTAAACGAGATGGGCATTGAAACCTCCGCCGGCGCACGGGCCGGCCGGCGCGTCAAACGAGGTACATCTATCACAATATGATCGTCGCCAGGGGGGTATAGCTACGCCCTCGACGCCTGTGAACCAAGATCGAACAAAGCACGCCCGAATCGCTGACCAGGCTCCCATCGAGATTCGTTCTCATCCATATGTGGTGGGGTGAGGAATTGAAACCACTCGATTCTGTGCAACGTGATGCGAATCCGCGCCGCGACAGGAATTCAATCGCCGACGGCAAGCAAACACCCGTGCGGAAACTGATTCCATATTGTCAAGCCCATAAACCCCCTCCCCCGCATGCGGGGGAGGGCAGGGAGGGGGCGGATGTTGAACGGCAAACACTCTCAGCGCGCCGCCGCGGTGGCGGGTGTCGAGCGAGGGCTTGCTGCTGCGACGAATTGTGTGGCCTCGAGCACCCCCTGGCCCAACGGGGTCTGGAGCGAGATCCGATATGGCACCACGATCCGGGTTCCGGGGATCGGCGCCAGCCAAATTTCCATGTCCTGCTGGGCCATGAGATATTTGATAGCCGGACGTTCGGGCACATAACCGGCCAGGGGCACGAATTGTACCGCACAGACCACCACCGGCCCTTGGTAGCCCTTTTGCGCCTGGACTTTCTCGATGCGCTTGAAGCTCAATTGCAAATCGAAACGCATGCGCCCGTCGAACACCGGGAGTGTGCGCCGGCACGCCTCAGGCGAAACCGGATCGCCACTGCCAGAAACCCGTATCAAGGCCGCGCTCATGGGATCGGTGACGCCACGCCGATGGGCGTCCGTCAGAGGGACGCGTTCCGGATTGGGCGTCGTCGGCGGATCGACCACCAGCTCCTTGACAATCCCGGCGCTGAGCACAATCCGCAGTTCTTCGACCCGCTTGTCATTATTGATCGTCGATACAAAGATCGTAGGCGCCAGGATGTCACTGCGCACGGCGCCGCGGGAGGCGGCATTGCCCTGGCCGGTCGCAAACACCCGCAGCAAACCGCTGGTCATGCCGCTTGCCGCTGCGGTAAATTGATCGTCGCCGATGTCGATAACCCAAGCCCCTTTGCCGATTGGCACGCCTGCCAATGTCGCAACGTAGCGAGCATCGAGTTTGCCCTGCGCGCTGGCGCCGGTGCCTAACAGACAAATCGTCACGACCGCGGCGCCAGCCAGACGAAAACCAAGAGAGAGACTCGTCAGGCTCCAATGCACCACTGATCCTCTCGATCGTACGGACATGCGGCAGCTATGTCGGGTAGGAGACTTTATCTCAGCGCGGATTGAGTCGATTGTGTGTTCCATCCTCGGACGGCCGGCAAGTCAAAAAACAAATTTCTGCCCGCTTGGCCGAGGCGCGATCGGGTGTCAAGTCCTGGTCCCATCGGGACCCGCGAAGGTCCCGGAAAGGCCGGGTCCCGAACTTGACGGGCGCTACGCGAGTCATTATAGGTCCGCGGTTCAAACGAGCCAAGAGTCCAAGCTGTTCGCCATTGGCGGGAGCGCATGAGGCGAAGAGGTACGCCATGTCGCGGCGGTGCGAATTGACCGGCAAGTCGGCCCAGGTCGGCCATAAGGTCAGCCACTCGAACATCAAGACCAAGCGGCGCTTTTTGCCGAACCTGATAAATGTCACAATGATCTCTGACACCCTCGGCCGCGCGGTGAAACTTCGGGTTTCGGCCAACGCGCTCCGCAGTGTCGATCACCGCGGCGGGCTCGATGCGTTCCTTACCAAGGCGCGCGACGCCGAGCTGTCTCCGCGGGCGCTCGACCTCAAGCGACAGATTGCCAGGAAGCTTGCGCCGGCAAGCTGACGCCCGGGCGGCCTCCTCCTACCTCTCAGCATCCGGAATCTGATGGCGCGACCTGAGGATGGCGTAGGGGCGACCCTTGCGGTCGCTCTGGTGGCCGGCCACGCGGTGCGCAAAACGGGGCGACCACAAGGGTCGCCCCTACATCAGGCAGGGGCCGCCGCTATTCGCTGACAAGCTTGAACTGGAGCAGCACGGTTCGCTGCAGAATCGAAAAGTTGTCGTCGGAAATCAGCGTCAGGACGGTGTCGCCGTTCTGGTCCACATGGACGCTGAGCCCTTCCATGTTATCGATCTGGTACCCTAAGTCCGCAAAAAGCAGGCCGGTTCCGTCGACCAGCGCGTGCGGTGCGATGTCGGCAATTGCGATCCGGCGCAGCCGCATGGCGATGCCGGTCCACCAGCTAAACCGACGTTCCAACAGCAGCACGTCTCCTGACGGCGGCAGGGTGACGCTGTCGCTGATATCGAAATCGTCCCGCCGCTTGACGGAAAATTCTCCTGGTGCCGCGCCGCCGATCAGAAAGGCCTTAAGGTTGCCGCCGGCATCGAGGCCGCGTTCCGAAAACCCTATCAAGGCCCCGGCGAGCTTGCTGTTGCGCGGCGCGAACGCGAGCGCCTCGAGACCCTTGTTATAAGGGAGATGCGAGATGCCCGGAGCTGAGACGACTTCGGCACGGGCCAGTACGCCCTGCCGCGCGAAATCGAAACGTACGATGCGGTTCACCCGCTCGATGCCGACGTAGAACCATCCGTCCCGTTCGGCGAGAGACTCAGTGTCGAACCATCCGCGCGCCGCGAGCGTGCGGCCGTCGGGGCCGAGCATCGGCGCCATCACGGTATCGGCAATGCCGACCGGCCGGCTCCGCTGATAGACGATGCGGCCCGTGAGCCACCATCCCTTGTCAGTGAGAGAAACGAAATGCTCCCCGTCGGGCGCAACGCGGATTGCTGAAAATCCTCCGAATTGCGAATGGGAAGATTTCAGTTCAAGCCCGCCAAGATATTCCACCATGCCGAAGCGGCGCTGCTCGGGAGCGCGGGCGCTAAAGGCAGCGATCGGCTTGGCGTCGACCGCGATCTGTACCGGCGGATCGACAGCGATGCGCTGGGCCTCGGCAGGCATCGCGATCACGCCCGCCGCGCAGGCAACGATCGCCAACATCGAACGCCTGCGCGTTAAGACAACGTCAGGAGTCTGGCCAACCGTTTCCCCACGACCGTATTCGCGGTTCAGGGGGGCCTGCTTCGGGCAATTTGCGGTCACGCGTGCAGCCGGCGCAGCGGCCGCGCCCCCACCCTACCCTCCCCCGCTCGCGGGGGAGGGTAGGGTGGGGGCTTCGTTTTTTCGTCGAACAGCTCGGCGAGCTTTTCGATCATCGCTCCGCCGAGTTCTTCGGCATCGACGATCGTGACGGCACGCCGGTAGTAGCGCGTGACGTCGTGGCCAATGCCGATGGCGATCAGTTCCACCGGAGAACGCTGCTCGATGTCCTCGATGACCCAGCGCAGGTGGCGCTCCAAATAGTTGCCTGCATTGACCGACAGCGTGGAATCGTCGACTGGCGCGCCGTCCGAGATCATCATCAGGATTCGGCGCTGTTCGGTGCGCGCCAGCAGGCGCTTATGAGCCCAATCCAGCGCCTCGCCGTCGATATTCTCCTTGAGCAATCCCTCCCGCATCATCAGCCCGAGGTTGCGCCGCGCCCGCCGCCACGGCGCGTCGGCGGACTTGTAGATGATGTGGCGCAGGTCGTTGAGGCGGCCGGGATTGGTGGGCTTGTTTGCTGCCAGCCAAGCCTCGCGCGACTGGCCGCCCTTCCAGGCCCGGGTGGTGAAGCCAAGAATTTCCACCTTCACGCCGCAGCGCTCGAGTGTGCGCGCCAGAATATCGGCGCAGGTCGCCGCCACCGTAATCGGACGGCCGCGCATCGAGCCGGAATTATCGAGCAGCAGCGTGACCACGGTGTCGCGAAAGTTGGTGTCCTTCTCGCGCTTGAACGACAAGGGGTGCATGGGGTCGATGATGATGCGAGAAAGCCGCGCCGGATCGAGCAGCCCCTCTTCCAGGTCGAATTCCCACGAGCGGTTCTGCTGCGCCATCAAGCGGCGCTGCAGACGGTTCGCGAGCCGCGCCACCACGCCCTGCAAATGGGCGAGTTGCTTGTCGAGATATCCGCGCAGGCGCTCGAGTTCCTCGGCTTCGCACAGGTCTTCGGCCGCGATGATCTCATCGAACCGCGTGACGAAAGGCTTGTAGTCGGGGCCGCGCGGTTCGTTCTTGGCGCCTTGGCGCGGCCGCCACGGCTCGGCCGCGCTTTCCGAATCGCCCATTTCGGAATCGTCCGGCATATCGGCGGTCGGCGCATCGGTTGCCTCTGCGGCGTTGTCGGGGAGATCCTCGGTCGCAGCGTCCGCCTGCTCGAGGCTCATGCGCTGGCTGTCCTCGGACTCGGCGGCTTCGCCGTCCTCGCCCTTTTCGTCCTGGCGCCCGTCCTCATTGCTTTCGTCGCTGTTTTCCTCGTCTTCGTTGCTGCGGTCGTCGCCCATGTCGAGCGAATCCAGAAGATCGTGGACCGCATCGCCGAACCGGCGCTGGTCCTCGATCATGTCCTCAAGACGGTCGAGGTCGCGGCCGGCGCGGCCTTCGATCCAACTTCGCCACAACTCGACGATGCGCCGGGCGGCCGGCGGCGGCGCTTGACCAGTGAGGCGCTCGCGCACCAGCATGGCCAGCGCCTCTTCGATCGGCGCGTCGGCGCGATCGGTGATCTCTTCGAACTTGCCGCGATGGAACTTGTCATCCAGCATGGCCGCAAGATTCTTGGCGACCCCTTGCATGCGTCGCGCCCCAATCGCCTCGACCCGGGCCTGTTCGATGGCCTCGAATACGGCACGTCCCTGCTGGCTTCCGGGCAGCAGGCGGCGATGGATGGCGTCGTCATGGCACGCCATGCGCAACGCAATCGCATCGGCATGGCCGCGCACGATCGCGGCATCGGCGGCCGTCAGCTTGCGGGGCGGCTCCGGCAGCCGCGCCTTGCCTCCCGCCATCCCGGGCCGCTCGGCCGCGAACGCAACCTCAAGCTCCGGCCGGCGCGCGATGGCGCGCAGGCACCCGGTCACGGCGCGCTTGAACGGCTCGTTCGGGGCCTCCTTGGCCGGAGTCTTGGGTTTGATGTTCGAGGACATAAGATGTTCAACGACATGAGATGTTCGAGGAAAGCGTTGGGCCGGTCCTTTATTCCTCTACAGGTAGAGCCTATGTTTGGTCATCTCGACAGAGGATTTTCCATGGCTGAACCAGTCAACCATACCTTGCATGTGCTGCGTGAATTCCGCGAGGAGTTCAGGGAATTCGTGGCGAAAACGGACAATCCTTCGACACGCTGGAAAAGAAGGTCGACCGGAACCACGAAGAACTCAAACAGCGCATCGAAAACCTCCGTTAAGCGGCCTTTGGCGAAAGCGTACTAGGCCGATATGCCGCCGCCGAAGTTGAAGAGCGGCTTTCCGCCATCGAAAGCCGCCTTTCTGCCCTTGAGCAGCACAGGTGACGATCTCCGTCGCGTGCGTACCTCAGCTCAGCGCCACATTAACCGACGATTCCGGCAATTCCTGACCAAAGCAGCGCTGATAGAACTCAGCCACCAGTGGACGCTCGAGCTCGTCGCATTTGTTGAGGAAGGTCAGCCGGAACGCAAACCCGACATCCCTGAAGATGTCGGCGTTCTCAGACCAGGTGATGACGGTGCGCGGGCTCATCACGGTCGAGATGTCGCCATTCATAAAGGCATTGCGGGTGAGGTCGGCGACCCGCACCATCTTGTTGACAATGTCGCGGCCCGCATCGGTGCGATAGTGTCTCGCCTTGGCGAGGACGATCTCGACCTCGTTGTCGTGGGGCAGATAATTCAGGGTGGTGACGATCGACCACCGGTCCATCTGGGCTTGGTTGATCTGCTGGGTACCGTGATAGAGCCCGGAGGTATCGCCGAGGCCAACCGTGTTCGCGGTCGCGAACAGGCGGAATGCCGGATGCGGCTTGATGACCCGGCTCTGGTCGAGCAATGTCAGCCGCCCTGAGGATTCCAACACCCGCTGGATCACGAACATGACGTCCGGGCGGCCGGCGTCGTATTCGTCGAACACGAGCGCGACATTGTGTTGATACGCCCACGGCAGAATTCCGTCGCGGAATTCCGTGACCTGCTGGCCTTCCCGGATCACGATCGCATCTTTGCCGATGAGGTCGATACGGCTGATGTGGCTGTCGAGATTGACGCGCACGCACGGCCAGTTGAGCCGAGCCGCCACCTGCTCGATATGGGTCGACTTTCCCGTACCATGATATCCGGTCACGATGACACGGCGATTGCGGGCAAATCCCGCGAGAATCGCAAGCGTGGTCGGACGATCGAACCGATAATCGGAATCGATATCCGGGACATGCTCATCCGGCTCCGCATAGGCCGGCACTTCCAGGTCGGTATCGAATCCGAACATTTGCCGGACAGATACCTTGATGTCGGGCAGCGGCGCGGCGGTTTCGGTTACGGCAATCATCGCTCCTCCGTGTGAGAAACCCCAGCAATTCCCGGGGAATACGAGTGACCTGCGGGGGCCTGGCGTATGCCTTTAGGGTACAACGCCCGAAATCCCCTAAGTCACGAAATTTGCGCACCCCGACACACGGCATCAGCGAGGCGCGGGCGGATCGCATGTCGGCTATTAATTTAACAGAAAGCCGACGCGGCGCGGAAGCCAATGATGACGGTTCGAAGCCGAACTTGTCGGGCCGGTCTCGTCAAGGCAACGCCGCAATCCCCGACATCCTATCGATGTCTCTTGTGTCATCAC
>Ga0209131_1002613_pt1 | contig 12212 bp, 9 predicted proteins | sample GraSoi_2013_40cm_FD_185826 | JGI IMG/M metagenome (GOLD analysis project Ga0209131, IMG submission 185826) | Grasslands soil microbial communities from the Angelo Coastal Reserve, California, USA - Sample 9_17_2013_40cm (SPAdes) (version 2) | ecosystem: Environmental > Terrestrial > Soil >...
TCCTGGTGCGCGGCCCCGGCAGCCGGATTGAAAAAGGGCTGCACAGCGACAGCGGAATCGAAGGCGCGGGCATTGCTTATCGTTGGGGGTCTTTTGCTTGGTTTGATGAGGTAGAAAAGCAAAATGGCCGCGAGCGTAATAATGAACGCGGCGCTAATCAACGCCGCGCCTCCTGCCTCGAGGGGATTGGCGAAGGCATCTTCTAGGATGTATAGACCCCCACAAAGGAAGGTCACGACGAGGAAGCCGGCAAGGCTTCCGAAAGTGCGCGCGAGCCCGCCGCGAACGACCAGGGACTTGGAAGGACGCACAGACAAAGTGTGATGGATGACCGCGACACGCATGGGTCAATCCTCGGGAGAATCCCGGCGAGCAAGTGCAGGCTCCGGGGATCGCAAGAAATCAAGGTAGCGAAGGGCGGGCGGGGAATAACCCTTCTTCAAAATGCCGCCGCAGGCGCATCGGGGATTTTGTCCCTCGATTCCGCTGTAGGATTCCACAACAACTGCGCAACCGCACGCTGGACTGACGCAATGCCAGTGCTCCCCGGATTTCATAATCATGGCCCATTTTCCTCCCTTCACAAGAACGGCTGGATGTCCGCAAAGGCGGTCGCAGGTCGGGCCCGTGAGGGGCGGGAAGCTATGCAAACTATAAGTAAATAGAAAAGCAAGAAGGTTTTACTTTGTATCACATATATATAACTAGTACTAAGAGGATGCCGGTGGGCCTCAGGAAGAATGAATAGGATGGATTTTCGCCACCCCTTCGCCCCAGCCCGTTCCGCCTCAGCGAAGGCGCAGAGCAACAACCCTCCGGCGGCAGGACCGGGAGCGGAGGTTGCGAGGGGGGCGGGCGGCTGTTAAAATTCGATGTTTGCTGGGACGCAGCCGTTTGCGCCGTAAGCGCGGGCGGCTTTTTCTCCGTTTGGGATGGCGTTCGTAAAACGAGCGTTTGAGATGGCGTTCGTAAAAACGAACGGCCGGCGACCCGTCTTATCGGCCTGACTCCCCTCGAGCTTTTTTCGAGTGTGACTGCGGTGAGGAAGTACTCAACTCGCCGGTTTTGGCCCCTGCGGAAGGAGACTACGAGTGGCAAAGTACGATGTGGCGATTATCGGAAGTGGTCCGGGCGGGTATGTGGCGGCGATCCGGGCGGGTGAACTTGGCCTGAAAGTGGTTGTGGTGGAGAAGGACCCTTACCTGGGCGGGACATGCTTGCACGTCGGCTGCATTCCCACCAAGGTGCTGCTGCATCATGCCGAGGTTTACGATCAGTTCAAGAACGGCGCGGAGCTGGGTTTCGAAGTCAGCGGGCTGAAAATCAATTGGGCAAACGTCCTCTCGCGAAAAGACAAAATCGTCAAGAAGCACTCGAAGGGCATCGAGTTTCTCTTCAAGAAGAACAAGGTGGAGTGGGTACAGGGCTGGGGAAAGTATGCGGGCTCGGGGCGCGTGAGCGTGGAGAAGGACGGGAAGAAAACCGAGATCGAAGCGGCGAACATCCTGATGGTGAGCGGCTCAGAGGCAAAATCGCTCCCCGGCATTGAACCCGACCACAAGACCATTCTCACGAACCGCTCGATTCTCCAGCTTCCGGAGATTCCGAAGACTTTGATTGTGGTTGGCGCGGGCGCCGTGGGCGTGGAATTTGCGTCCATTTACAATTCGTTCGGGACGCAGGTGACGATCCTGGAAGCGCTGCCGCGTGTTGTGCCGGTCGAGGACGAAGAAATTTCCGCGGAGCTGACCAAGGCCTTTCAGAAAAGAGGCATCCAGGTTTTCACCAGTTGCGCAGTGGAGTCGGTGAAGAAGGATGCGAAGGGCGTCACCGTGGCATTCAAGGACAAGGACGGGAAACCACAGACGCTGCAGGCGGAGAAGCTGCTGCTGGCCGTGGGACGAAAGCCGATGACGGAGAATTGCGGTCTGGAGAAATCGAAGGCCAAGCTGGAGCGCGGATTCGTCCACGTGGGCGATAACATGGAGACGGCCGAGAAGGGACTGTATGCCATCGGAGACATCGTTGCGGGGCTGCCGCAACTAGCGCACGCGGCGATGATGGAAGGGATAATCGCGGTAACGCACATCGCCGGAAAGTCGGCTCATCAGATCGTGAAGACCAGGATCCCGAACGCGACGTACTGCGAGCCGCAGATCGGCTCGATTGGACTGACGGAAAAGCAGGCGCGCGACGCGGGGTATGCCGTGAAGATCGGGAAGTTCCCGTTTGTGGGGAACAGCAAGGCCACGATTCTGGGGAGTCACGGCGGATTCGTCAAAGTGGTTTCCGACGAAACGTACGGCGAGGTACTGGGGATTCACATCATCGGGCCGCTGGCGACGGAACTCCTCGCGGAGGCGGCGACGGTGTTGAATCTCGAAGGCACCATCGACGACATGATGAACATGATGCACGCGCATCCTACGGTGTGGGAAGCGATGGGAGATGCGTTTGCGAGCGTGAGGGGATTGCAGATTAACGTTTGACATCTTGCTTGTAGGGGCGCAGCATGCTGCGCCCCTGCAAAGAAACTCGGCCTGTGTTGAATAACTGCCTGACCGTTGATTTGGGACTAATTGGCTACGCGGAAGCTTACGCGTTGCAAAAGCGAGTTGTGGCCGCACGGAAGGCTGATGCCATCGAGGATGCACTTCTGCTTTGCGAGCATCCGCCCGTAATTACGCTGGGGAGAAGCGGCAAACGGGAGAATTTGCTGGCGTCGGAGCATGTGCTGCGGCAGAAGGGCGTGGAGTTTCAGCCCAGCGATCGCGGCGGAGACATTACCTATCACGGACCGGGACAGATTGTCGGGTATCCGATTCTGAACCTGGGCGCGATCCGGCGGGACGTCATGTGGTACGTGCGGATGCTGGAAGAGGCGATGATTCGGGCGACCGCGGAGTTCGGGATTACCGCGGAACGCGTTGCCGGAAAGACGGGAATTTGGGTGCGCGCCGGAAGTACCGAAGAAAAGCTGGCGGCCATCGGCGTGCGCATCAGCCGCTGGGTTACTTCGCACGGATTTGCGTACAACGTGTCGACGGATTTGCGGAATTTCGACCTGATCGTCCCGTGCGGGATCGCGGACCGCAAAGCCACGTCGCTGGAGAAATTGCTGGGGCGCAGCGTGAAGGAAAGGGAAGTCGCGCCGTGGATTGCGAAGCATCTGGGAGAATTGCTCGGGCTGGAGATGAAGGAAGCGACGAAGAGAGAATTGCTGGAGAAGCTGGAGCGCGCCGAGCAGGCCGTCGTGCTTTCCGCATAGGAACTGGAGCGGGGATGAAGAAGGAACTGACGCGGCAGCAGTACCTGGACCTGTACTACTACATGCGGCTGAACCGCGCCGTCGAAGACATGATGGTGAAGCTGTTCCGGCAGAACAAAATTGTCGGGGGGCTTTACTCCAGTCTCGGCCAGGAAGCGATTTCCGCGGGAACGGCATACGCGCTGGAGAAGAAGGATTGGCTGGCGCCGATGATCCGCAACATCGGGGCGCTGTTGGTGAAGGGTGTACGGCCGCGGGATGTTTTCATGCAGCACATGGCGAAGTATGATTCGCCGACCAAGGGCAAGGATGGCACCAGCCACTTCGGGGATCTGGACAATCTGCACATCGTTTCGCCGATTTCGATGCTGGGGGATCTGATTCCGGTGATGACCGGTGTGGCGATGGCGGGACGTTATCTGGGCCAAAAGATCGTGGCCATGACGTGGATTGGCGACGGCGGCAGCTCGACGGGAGTGTTTCACGAAGGGCTGAATTTTGCGGCCGTGCAGAAGGCGCCGTTTGTTTTGATTCTTGAGAATAATCTGTGGGCGTATTCGACGCCGGTGCGCAAGCAGGTGCCGCTCGAGAATCTCGCGGACCGCGCGAAGGCGTACGGTATCGACAGTTACATCGTGGACGGCAACGACGTCGTGGCGGTCTACACGACGGCGAAAGAAGCAGTGGCGCGCGCCCGGGCGGGCGAGGGACCGATCTTGATTGAAGCCAAGAGCTTCCGGCGCATGGGTCACGCGCAGCACGATCCGGCCGAGTACGTGCCGAAGGAGATGCGCGCGTATTGGGAAGCGCGCGACCCCATCGCACTCTATGAAAAATTTCTGACGAGCGAAAAGTTGCTCGACGCGAAGGGCAAGAAGGAGACCGAAGAGAAGATCAACGCCCTGCTCGAGAAGGAACGGGAATTTGCGGAGAATTCGCCGCTGCCTCCGCCGGAATTGGCCGATATCGGCGTCTACTGCACCGGCGACGATTGTCACAAAATCCGCGCGAAGTGGGAGCGGCCAATTGCGGAAGTGACGCCGCCGAGATCGAGCGTCGAAGCGGTTTGGATGGTTCCGGGATTCGGGTCGGGTCAAGGGTCCGGCGGTGGGCACGCGCCGATTCACTTCGGCGATACGCAGCCAGCGGAGACGAAACCCGCTGAAGCGGGCAAGCCCGCGGTGAAGGCGCCGGCGAAAGTGGCGCCAAAGAAAACCGTGAAGGCCGTCAGCGCTTCGAGAAAGGCGCGGAGATAATCATGCCAGGAACGAATGGTAGTGCGCCGGGCGAAACGCCAGTTACGTTTCTTGAAGCCATCAAGCAGGCGATGTTTGAGGAGATGGAGCGAGACCCGGCCGTCGTGCTGCTCGGCGAAGACGTCGGCGTATACGGCGGGGCGTTCAAGACCAGCGAAGGCTTGCTGGAGCGGTTTGGCTGGGAGCGCGTGATCGACACGCCGATCAGCGAAAGCGCCATTATCGGCGCGGCTTGCGGGATGAGCTATCTGGGGCTGCGGCCCATCGTCGAGATGCAGTTCATCGATTTCATCGTTTGCGCGTTCAACCAGATTACGAATTTCGTGGCCAAGGGACATTATCTGTGGAACGCCCCGGCGCCGATGGTGGTGCGCGGGCCGTCCGGAGGCGGCGTGCACGGCGGGCCGTTCCACTCGGCGAATCCGGAGATGTATTTCGTGCATACGCCGGGGCTGAAGGTGATCTATCCCTCGACGCCGTACGACGCGAAGGGCTTGCTGAAGGCCGCCGTGCGGGACAATAATCCGGTTCTTTTTTTCGAACACAAGTTCCTCTATCGCCGCATCAAAGGAGAGGTTCCCGCCGGAGACTACACCGTGCCGATCGGCAAAGCCGTGGTTCGCCGCGAGGGGAAACACCTGACGATCCTTTCCTACGCGGCGATGATGCAGACCTCGCTCGAGGCGGCCGAGGCACTGGCCAAGGAAGGAATCGAGGCGGAAGTGATCGATTTGCGAACGCTGCTGCCGCTCGATGAAGAGACGATTTTAAACTCGGTGAAGAAGACGAACAGATGTCTCGTCGTGCATGAAGACACGAAGACGGGCGGAATCGCGGGCGAGATTGCGGCGATTCTATGCGAGAAAGCGTTTGGCGATCTGGACGGGCCGCTGATGCGCGTGACCTCGCTCGATACGCCGGTGCCGTACGCGCCGACGCTGGAAGAGTATTTTCTGCCCAATGCGAAAAAGGTTTTTTCCGCCGCGAAGGAACTCGCGCGGTATTGAAACAAGTTTTCAATAGACAGTTGTCAGTGCTCAGTAGAAACAAGAGAATTCGCTCCGATCGAAGGATGTCTGACTGACTACTGAATACTGACAACTGAGAACGGAATCCTGGAAGAACCGGGCTCTAAGGAGAAGCAAATGGCCGTAGACATCGTAATGCCCCAGATGGGGGAAAGCATTTTCGAAGGCACGATCACCAAGTGGCTGAAGAAGCCAGGCGACAAGGTGGAACGTGATGAGCCTTTGTTTGAGATTTCCACGGACAAAGTGGACGCGGAAATTCCCTCGCCGTCGGCGGGCGTGCTGAAGGAGATCAAGGTCGGCGAAGGGCAGACCGTGCCGATTCAAACGATTGTCGGCGTCATTGATGCGGCGGGCTCTGCGGCCGCTGCGCCTGCTCCCGCTCCGGCGAAGGCTCCTGCCGCCGCGGCTCCGGCCCCAGCAGCGCCGCGGCCTGCGGCTCCCGCTCCAGCGGTGCCGGTTGCGGCCGCACCTGCACCGGCTTCCTCGGGTTCAACCGGCGAGCGGATTCACAGTTCGCCGCTGGTACGGCGCATGGCCAAGGAGCACGGCATCGACCTCTCCGCCGTGGAAGGCACGGGCGCGGGCGGGCGAATCAGCAAGCAGGACATCGAAGCGGTGATCGCGGGCGGCGGCGCGCCGGCCGCTGCGGCGGCTTACTCCGCTCCGGCTCCCGCGGCGTCTTCGCGGCCCGCGCCTCCGCCACCGCCACCTGCGGCCGCGCCGGGGGTCTCCGGCGGGCAGGTGCACGTAGCGCTCGAAACGGCGGTGCCGCGCGAAAAGATGTACTTCGGCAATTACGAAGTGCAGCCGATGAGCACCATGCGGCAGCGCATCGCCGAGCACATGGTGGCGTCGAAGCGCGTTTCCGCGCACGTGTACTCCGTCGACGAAATCGACATGACCAAGGTGGCTGCCTTGCGCGCGAAGTCCAAGGACGAATTCGAAAAGCGCTACGAGACCAAGCTGACGTTCATGCCCTTCTTCGTGAAGGCCGCGGTCGCCGGACTGCGCTCGTTTCCGACGCTGAACGCCTCGCTCGACGGAACGAACGTCATCCTGCACAAGGAGATCAACATCGGCATCGCCGTGGCGCTCGACTGGGGCCTGCTCGTCCCGGTGGTGAAAAACGCCGACGAAAAAAACATTCTCGGCATCCAGCGCAACATGAACGACCTCGCGGAGCGCGCGCGTTCGAAAAAGCTGAAGCCCGAAGAAGTGCAGGAAAGCACGTTCTCCATCACCAACCCGGGCGTCTTCGGCGGCTTGTTCGGACTGCCGGTGATCAGCCAGCCCAACGTGGGTATCCTTGGCCTCGGCGCCATCGAGAAGCGCCCGGTGGTCATCAACGACTCGATCGCCATCCGCTCGATGTGCTACGTGACGCTCAGCTACGACCATCGCGTGGTGGACGGCGCGGTGGCCCACCAGTTCCTGCACAAGGTGAAGGAAACGCTGGAAAACTGGTCGGAGCCGGTGTTGTAAGAGACGCTCCCTTCGCGGTTCCAGCAAACAAACCACGAGCAGACTGTGGTCGCGGGCTTCGCGCCTCGAGTGGAGAGATGTTCTCAAAAGTGGCTTTCCTCTCGGAGCCAGCCATTCGTTTTTCGCGGTGTCCGGAATTGGGACGCCCGTTCCCGCTAGTGGCCAGAAGGAGGTGCTTCCTTCCCTCTTCCTTTCGCACAAACCATTCACACGAAAGCTGTTATTTTCAGGCATCGCTGGCAGCCTGGCTGCCCCTGATATGCCGGAGCGGATGGACGCCCGCACCGCGAGACGCAGCGAGTAGCCAGCCATGGTGACTCGAAATCTCAATGGACCGCGAAACGATGCAACCGCGAATTCTCATCGCCGATGACCAGCAGGACGTTCTGGACGCACTGCGGCTGCTGCTCAAGGGTCACGGCTACAGCATCGAAACGGTGAATTCACCGGCGGACTTGCTGGCGGCGGTGGGCCGCCAGGAGTTCGATATCCTCCTCATCGATCTGAACTATGCGCGCGACACGACGTCCGGACGCGAAGGCTTGGACGTGCTCAGCCGGCTAAAGGAATTCGAAGATGCTCCACCGGTGGTGGCGATGACCGGCTGGGCCACCGTGGGCCTGGCCGTCGAAGCGATGCAATACGGCGTGAGCGACTTTGTGGAGAAGCCGTGGACCAACACGCGGTTGCTAGAAATTCTTAGCAAGCAAATCGGCCTGGGGCGCGAGCGTCGCGAATCGCGGCACCGCGCCGTGGAAGAGGCCCGGGCGCGGGAAGAGGCCCTGATTCATCAGCAGGAGCAGGAACGGGAGATCACCGAGGCCAAAGCCATTCAGGAAAAGCTTCTGCCGCGCGAGATTCCGCAAATGCCGGGGTATGAAATCGCCAGCGCGTGGCAATCAGCCCGGTTGGTGGGAGGCGATTATTTCGACATTCTTCCGCTGAACGAGAAAACGCTGGGAATTTGTATCGCCGATGTGGCTGGGAAGGGAATGCCGGCCGCGCTGCTGATGTCCAATTTGCAGGCTGCGGTGCGCGGACTCTCCTCGGTCTCCGTTGCGCCGAATCTTCTCTGCAGCCGGCTAAACTCGATCGTCTACCGGAATACGGACAGCGACCGCTTCATCACCTTTTTCTACGCGCAGTTGGAGGGCGCCACGCGCCGTCTGACTTACGTCAACGCCGGCCACAATGCGCCGTTCGTGGTGCGCTCCGACGGCTCGCACGAGCGATTGCGGGAGGGCGGCACCGTGCTGGGCGTCTTCGCCAGCCGTGATTATGAGATGGGCTCGGCGCAGTTGTCCCCGGGTGATCGCGTGCTTCTGTTTACCGACGGCGTCACGGAAGCATGCAGCCCCGCGGGCGAGGAATTCGGCGAAGCGCGCCTGCTGAGTTTGCTGGAAGATCATCGCACGTTGTCCGCCGACGAATTGCAAGCGAAAATCCTGGCCGTGGTAGCCGAGTTCAGCGGGGGCCGCTGGCAGGACGATGCCACGCTGCTGGTGCTTACCGTGGGTGCATAGAGACACGGAAGCGCAGAACCTCTACGGAACCGCCGCCGGGGAATCTGCTCGCTGCGCATTCCGCTGTCCCCGGATTCCTCTTCCCGTCATTGCAGCAACGGCTTCAGCTTGGCCACCCACACCGCAAATCCTTCCATCGCGACCGGCTCGATGCCCGCGTCACGCAGCGTGTCACGGACGAAGCGGTGGCGGTCATTCTCCGCGTTCAAAGCCACGTCGGTGACGGCGGCAAATTCGGTTTTCAGGGAAGCCTTGGCGACGATGCGCTCCGCGGTATAGGCCAGCAGCTTGGCGTCGGCGGGCGCGCGCGTGACAGAGAGCGCCTGCGCGAAACCGCGCGTACCGTTGCGGCGGTAGCGGTAATCCAGACGCATGGGGTCGCCGGGAAAAGTAAACTCCGACGCGCGAACGGACTTTTCGATGCGCTCCCACAGCCGGGCTTGCCGGAAAACCTGCGAGCAGTACGAGCGTATTTGGGCGCGGCTGCCGGGCGCCCCGGTGCGCGCTGCAGGGCGACGTGGTCGGCGTAGAGGCGCTCAAGTTCGCCATCGAGGTCCGCGGCAAAGACGCCTTTTTGCGGGGCCAGTTGCAGTGCCTGGACAGAGTATCGTCCCACTTGCCGAGGAGTTGCTGCCGGTTGCCGCTGCCGCCGTTCGAACCGTTGGCAGCTTGGGATTGAAAACGGTCTTCCAGGTCATCGCGGAGCGCGCGCAGCAGTGTTTCATCGGCCTGGGGATGCAGCCGCCGGACGCGGTTGTACTCGTCCTGTTCTTCGATCAAGCGCAAACGGCGTTCGCCGGTCTTGGGATCGAAGACCAGGACGCCGATGTTCACCCACTCGTCGCGAACGAGATTCGCGGCGTAACGGAGGATGCGGTAGGCGCACGCTCTTTCTCCCGGCGAGGTTCCGGCACCCAGCGATTCGACGGACTTTTCATTCATGGTTCACATCCAGTTCGGAAACGGCTGGCGATTAGATCACTTGGCCTCCAGAATCAGGTCCGGCACGCGGTGGCGGCAGTGCAGTTGTTCGGCCAGTTCCGGGATCAGCCGGATCAACTCCTCGGAGACGGCGACAATCTCCACCGGGACCGTGGGCAGCCCGAGGCGCGCCGCCAGCCTGGTTCCAAGCAATTCGTTGACCAGGATGCGGCGATGCTGAGGATTATTTTGGAATTTCACGACGTAGTAGTAGCCGTCGTCGCAGCGCATCAGATGAGACTGCGCGCCACCCCGCATCCGGCGTATCTGTTCCAGTGCCGGCAACATGCGAGGTTATGCTAATGGTACTGACTGCTTCCGGCAGACATCATTGCTCCACCCGGGAGCTCAATTCCTGAATCGAGAAGCGCGGCGTTCAAGTTGGGAAGCAACCGAGGCCTGTGGAATCCCACTCCGGGAGGCGCGATTCCGCAAAAAGAAAAAGCCGGAACGAGAGTCCCGGCCCTTTCCTCACGCGGATCACTGTTTTCTGAAAGAGACTTAACGCTTCTTTTTCTTCTTCGCCGTCTTTTTCGCTTTCTTCTTGGCGGCCTTCTTTTTGGGCTTCGATTTTTTCGCCTTTTTCTTCGGCGCGGCTTTCTTCTTCGCCGCTTTCTTGGCCGGCTTCTTCGCCGCCGGTTTGGGCGCAGGCTTTGGCGCGGGCGCCTCTTCCTCAGGCTCCTCGCCGACGATCACCAGTTCCTCTTCCTCGGTTTCGACGATCTCTTCCGTCTCGCCCGCCAGTTCCTCGTCGTCTTCCAGCCGTGACAGCTCGTTGTCATCTTCGAAATTGTCCTTCTCGAGATCCATTCCATCCTCCCCTCGGGGAATCTTTGGGTCCCATTCGCAAAAGGGTCCCGTGGGTCGCTGTTCTGGCCGGAGTTACCTGAAATTCCACCCCGTCCTTGAGCCGTTGTTACCGTACTCGCCGTGCGTTGTCAAGCATTCTGCGGTATTCCTTGCCAGAGACTGCCGGAATTTTGGGGAGCGCGGCGCGAATAAACCGCAACAGGAAACTCTTCGAGACCCTTGTCCACCCGTAATCCATTCACAGGAAACGACTTAATTGTGGCCTGCAGCGGCTGCTCCACTTGCAGTGCCGCCCCCTGCAGGTTGCGAGGATTTTTTCTTTGACTTGGATCGCGCGCGCGCCGGCGAAGTTTCCGGAGCGCCGCCGAGCGTGTAAATACGCAGCACCATGCCCCGGCCCACCTTCTTGGATTTCAAGCGATTCCATTTGCGCAAGTCTTCCGCACTCACGCTGAAGCGGTCGGCGATTCCCAAGAACGTGTCGCCGCGTCGCACGCGATAACTCACCAGCCGGCGTTTCGTTTCTGATTGCGGCTGCGTCGCGGGGATGATCAGCTTCTCGCCTGCATCGAGAGTGGTATTGCGCTCCAGACTGTTCGCGTCGGCGATGGCCGCGGCCGTCACGCGGTATTTCTTGGCGATAGTCGTCAGCGTCTCTCCGGTTTCCACGCGATGGCGCCGCCAGCTGACCCACTTGTCCGGAGGAATATCCGCGATCTCCGCGGAAAATTTTTGCGCCGTGCCCGGCGGCAGATGCAGTTCGAAAGAAGGATCGTCGGGAGTCGCCAGGCGCAGCAAAGAGGGATTGAGCGAGCGAAGCGTCTCCGCGTCGACGTCGATGGTTTCCGCCACCAGCCGCAGATCGATGGCGCGCCCCGGTTTCACGACCTCGGTCGGGACCGCCGCTTCCGGTTCGACCTGAATATTGTAGTGCGCGGCATCTTTGGCGATGAGCGTCAGCGCGATAATGATGGGCACGTAGTTTTTTGTTTCGCGCGGGAGCACATTGCGCTTGTAAAGCTCCCAGAAATCGGCGTAACCGGTGCGTTCGATGCCCTTCTGCACGTTGCCCGGGCCGCAGTTGTAAGCAGCCATCGCCAGGTACCAGTCGCCGTAGAGCTTGTAGAGGTCGCGAAGATGCTGCGCGGCGGCGTGCGTGGCCTTCTCGGGGTCCTGGCGTTCATCGATCCACCAGGTGTGCCGCAGGCCGTATTGCTGCCCGCGGTAGGCCACGAATTGCCAGATCCCCCGCGCGCCCGCGCGCGAAAGCGCCAGCGGCTGGAAAGCGCTTTCCGCTTGCGCCAGGTAAATCAGGTCCTGCGGCAGGCCCTCCTCCTGCAGCACGCGCGATATCATCTCGCGATAACGCCCGGCGCGTCGCAGTCCGGTTTCGACGATGGCGCGGCCGCGCGGCGTTTGAAAGAAATTGAGAAACGAAAGCACCTGGTCGTTCACGGTCAGCGGCAGGTCGTGCGAAACATTTTTAGCCGCTTCCTCGGCCCGATCCTTCAGCCGCGGATCGACCGGAAAGGTCATCTCCGCCACTTCATCAATCGCCGCAGGAACGGCGGGAGCTTCGCTGAAGCCGTCTCCCGCTCGGAAGGCCTGCAGCTCGTACGCATACACCGTGTCCACCACGCGGTGAAACAGTTCGCTCAACCGCGGATCGCCATTGAGGTCGTAGCCGCTCTCCAGCATCCAGTCCACGGCGTCGTCAAAGTCCTTGCGCGCCGCCTCCAGATGCCCCGCTTTGAAATTCTGCTCGCCGGAGGCGAATTTCTCCTGGACCCTCTGGATCAGGTAGTCCTTATCCGTCGGAATCGGCGGCAGCAGCCAGACATAGTGGCGGTGGGGGGGGCTT
>Ga0209131_1002614_pt1 | contig 12211 bp, 13 predicted proteins | sample GraSoi_2013_40cm_FD_185826 | JGI IMG/M metagenome (GOLD analysis project Ga0209131, IMG submission 185826) | Grasslands soil microbial communities from the Angelo Coastal Reserve, California, USA - Sample 9_17_2013_40cm (SPAdes) (version 2) | ecosystem: Environmental > Terrestrial > Soil >...
TCATTAGGTGCTTCTTTTCATTGAAGACACCTTCATACACCCACGAGCAGCCATCAATGTTAAAGAGAACCGCGTAACGATCTTTGCGAAGATGGACAAGTTCCACCATTTCGCCAATACCTTTATGTTTGATGCCTTTGAGTTGCACGTGAACAAGTTCACCGGGCTTTGCAAGATCAAGATAACCCAGCCCATAAGTGTCATCGAAAACAGATGATGCAACGATCACGCCTTTTTCGCTTGGAGAGAAAAGCGCCGAACCCAAGCCATTCAAAGGAACATCTTCGCCCTCGGTGCGATCTTCCAACGGTTTGCCAAACAACAACTTCTGCTTGCCAGCACTCCATAGATACAAAACGGCATCGCCAGTTGTGTAACTTGTTCCCAATAAAAGTTTTTTATGATCCTTGCTATACCCAGTAACACCCAAACCAAATTCATGCTCAATAATTTTTGTTAATTTGCCAGTCTTTAGATCGCCGCGATATGTTTCAACCAGAGGCTTATCGCGTCGCTCGGCATCCAAATAAACGATCCCCTCTTTGGCATCGCACTCGCGCAGATGGACACGATATGTTGCAAAGAAATTTTTGAAAGCCGGTTCAGGAAATCCACCGTCAATCGAAATGATCATCGGCTGATAGTTTTCATCGCCATCTTTATCGATCATCACCAGAATTTGCTCAAGTTTGGGGAATACACAAAAAGATAACCCGCCGATCAAATGCGGATTTTGTAAAGCAATATTTGGCGGGAGCAACGGCGCCGGCACACTCCCGCCAAATGTCATCGAATACAAACTCAACTGCCCTGAAAGATTGCTAAGAAAATAAATTTGTTTGCGCGCATATTGCGGCACTACAAACAAGCGTGCTGACATCAATGATTCAACTCGATAACTCATAATTGCTCCTTGATTTTTTATGATTGGATGTTGCCGCCGCCGAGCATGAGATCACCTTGATAGAAGACCGCCGCCTGCCCGGCTGTGATATCACGTTGCGGCGCATCAAACTGGACTTGAGCCTGATTCTCCCCAATTGGCGTGACCAGTGCCTCAGCCTCTTTCGCCGTATAGCGGATCTTCACTTCCGCACGAAATGGCCGGGTTGGAATTTCGCCTGAAAGCCAGTTCACGTTACGTGCAGTCAATTCACGCGAGCCAAGTTCTTCCTTTGTCCCGACGATCACGGTGTTGTTCTCTGCATTCTTTCCAAGTACATACAACGGGACTGGTGAAGCCGCGCCCAAACCCTTGCGTTGACCGATTGTATAATTAGCCAATCCATTATGTTGACCAAGCGATTCACCATTACGTGTGACCAATTCGCCAGGCTTAAGCATCTCAGCGGCATTCCGTTGAAGAAAGTTACGATAATCTTCGCCAGCCAGAAAACACAGATCCTGTGAATCTTTGCGCGAAGCAGTTGGCAAGCCGTGTTTTTCTGCGATCTGACGAATCTCTGGCTTGGGATAATCCCCCACTGGAAACAAAGCGTGCTTCAATTTTTCTTGATTGAGTACATGCAGAACGTAAGATTGATCTTTGTTTCGATCCACTGCATGCAGCAATTCACTCTTGCCATTTTCATCTTTTCTGATGCGCACATAATGACCAGTTGCCATATAGTCAGCGCCTAAAGCGAGCGCATGATCCAACAGAAACGTCCAGCGGATTTTTTGATTGCAGACTAAACACGGATTGGGCGTCTCGCCACGGGCATATCCGCTTAGGAAATATTCAACGACCGTCTCGCGAAAAACATCCTTCGCATCGATCACATAAAACGGAATCTCAAGAAGCGCCGCGACTCGCCGCGCCTGCGCCATCGAATCAGGCGTACAACAACGATTCGAGTCTTCCTTCCCTGGTTCGCTCCACAAACGGAGCATCATTCCAATCACTTCATAACCCTGCTCTTTGAGCAAGGCGGCAGCAACCGAGGAATCCACTCCTCCAGACATGGCAACAACTACTTTAGTCATAACAATAAACTAGATCAGCAAGTCTGCTTCTATCCGTGCTGATCTCTCCATATTTTGTAATTGTTCATAATCTGTTCAATATGACCGGGAATATGCGCAGAATAAATATTCAGCCAGTTCTCAAAAGTATATGGCTCGTTATATTCGGGGTGAATGACAATATGATCAAACACTTCTTCAGGTTGTTTCTTCAACAATTTATAAGTTGTCTTGCGCGCAAGGCGGACAATATCGAGTGCATCTTCCAAATCCTGATCGTGATAATCTAATGCATCAGTCCACTGCTCCTGATCGTATCCCATCAATGTGCCACCCGGCTCGACGATCAACTTACGAGCACGCAACGCCGCATTGGATTCTGAATCCGCGAGGTGAATAATTACCTCATGGATGCTCCATTCACCAGCCGCTGGTCTAAACTGCCACATCTCACGAGGGACATCTTTGAGTACATGAACAAGCATGTCAAAGCCATTGCCGTACAGTTCGATCTTTTCGTTTCGTTCAGCGTTATTCATAAAGTGTCCTTTATTTCATAGGTTCCCATAATTCAACCTTGTTACCGTCTGGGTCAATAAACCAACCGAACAAACCATATTCGAGTTTTTCGATATTGCCAATTAATTCCGCGCCCCCTGCCATGACTTGCTTGAGCGCTTCCTCCAGGTTATCAACGATAAGATTAAACATGAAACCTTTTGTTGAAGGTGCAAAATAATTTGTCTCGGCTGGGAAAGCACTCCAAACCGTTTGTGCGTTTGCTGGCATGGATTTGGGAAAGTATGCTATTCCCCAATCTTCAAATTCCATACCCAGCCACTTTGCGTACCAATCATAAAGCCGTTTCGGGTTGGGTGATTTAAAGAATACGCCACCATCACCTAATACTTTAGCCATGAACTTAAAGCCTTCTAACTTTCCAACTCGATTGCCATTGCAACAGCTTCACCGCCGCCTAAACATAAGGAAGCTATGCCACGTTTCAGTCCACGATCTTTCAATGCATAGATCAAGGTCGTGAGAACCCGCGCGCCACTAGCACCCAACGGATGCCCCAATGCAATCGCGCCGCCATTCACGTTGACCTTGTTCCAATCCCAGCCTTGGTCGGCGAGGGCGTATCCGTCAGCCAGAACCTGCGCGGCAAAAGCTTCGTTGAGTTCGATCAAGTCCACATCGTTCAACGTCCAGCCGATTCTTTTCAAGAGTTTGGGAATCGCCTGAGCGGGTGCAGCAAATAAATACTTTGGTTCAACCGCTGCCTGGGCATAGCCCACAACTTTCGCAATTGGTTTCAGTTTATTCTTTTCAGCATAGACACGTGATGAGATCACGACTGCGGCTCCACCATCATTCATTGGCGATGAGTTGCCCGGCGTCACTTTGCCATCCGCTTTGAAAGCTGGCTTTAGTTTTGCTAATACTTCAAGTGACGTATCTTTTCGTGGACATTCATCTTTATCTACAATGGTAACCTCACCCTTACGCCCGGGGATTTGGACGGGAACGATCTCAGCTTTGAAACGACCTGCTTCTTGAGCCGCAACAGCTTTCTGGTGGGATTGAAGCGCGAATTGATCCATCGCTTCGCGCGTGACCTCGTACTCGTCTGCAATAAATTCAGCTGCGTTGCCCATCCCCCAATTTTCAAACGGATCCCACAAGCCGTCATTGAGCAAGGCGTCTGTCATTTGGGTATTGCCAAACTTCAACTCGCCCATACGACCGCTGACGAGATACGGCACGCGGCTCATGGACTCAAATCCACCTGCTACAAATAAATCGGCATCACCGGCGCGAATAGCTTGAGCGGACATCATCGCGGCTTTGAGACCTGAACCGCAAACTTTGTTGATCGTAGTTGCACTGACGGTTGCAGGAATACCCGCACTGATACCCGATTGACGCGCAGGCGCCTGTCCCTCGCCAGCCTGCACCACATTGCCCATGATCACTTCTTCGATTTCCTTGGGATCAATCCCCGCGCGTTCCACTGCAGCCTGAACAGCGATCGCACCTAGCTTGGTAGCAGGGATGGCGCTCAATGTGCCTTGAAATTTTCCGATCGGTGTACGAGCAGCAGACAGAATAACTGCTTCAGTCTCTTTGGTCATTACATCTCCTGTGTAGATATTGGCGTGCCAATTATAAAGCCTATGACCACCGGAATAAACATGGCTTTTTATTTCAAATCCTATATTACAATACCCCGATGGCAAACACCGAATTATCCCTTTACGAGTTAGTTGGCGGCGAGGCAGGTTTGCGGGCACTGGTCGAACGTTTTTACGACCTCATCGATTCGGCACCTGAAGCGGCACAGATCCGCGCCTTGCACCCGAAAAGTTTAAAACAATCACGTGAAAAGTTTTTTATGTTCCTTTCAGGCTGGACGGGCGGACCGCAGCTTTATGTTGAAAAATATGGTCACCCTCGTTTGCGAATGCGACATATACCATTCGCGATCAGTTTCACGGAACGCGACCAATGGATTTGGTGCATGCACAAAGCATTGGATGAAAGTCACCTTGATCCACGCGCAGTCGAATATCTCAAGAAACATCTCGCAGAATCAGCCGACTTTTTGCGAAATCGCGAAGGCTAATAGTTTACTTAAGGTGACAGTCACCTTTTTATTTATAAATGCTTCATCGCCTCGCGGCGGCTCAATGGATTCAATTCCTTCGTCGCGCTCACAAATTTCTTCACAGCTTTGGGGTCAATACGGGCATATTGTCGCAACGACCAGCCAATAGCCTTATTGATGAAGAATTCTCTTGAACCTAAATTCTCACGGATGATCTTGCACAGCAATTCAAAATCCGTTTCCTGCTTATATCCCAGTTGAAACAAAATCGTTGTGCGGCGCAGCCAGAAATTATCTGAGTCGCGCCATTTGGTTAAATATTTTTCGCGCACATCTGGGAAGCGTTTGAAATGGATACCCAAGGTGCCGCCTGTGATGCTGTCCACCGTGTCCCACCAGGATTTGGTAACGATCAAATATTCAATCGTCTTGATAAATTTCGCGGGGATTTGCTGATTCAATTTGCCCAACAAACCCACAGCGATATACTGAAACTCGCGTTGTGGCAGTGCCCAAAGATCACGCAGGATCGGGTCAAGATCGGCGATTTCAGGCAAGCCGTGTTCAGCATAAAATTCTTTTTGCAAAGCAACATTTTTGGGCGTCTGGATTCCCAAATACTCAAACTGGTCACGCATGTATTTCTTCATTGGCACGGCTTGAGACGGATTGGCATTCTGTTCGAATAACTTTTTGAGCGGAATCAAATAAGAGTGCATAGAATTCCTTTCACTTCGCGCCTGCTGGCGCGATAAATCTTGCCAGCCATTTACCCGAGGATAAATCTTCCAAATACGATTGCATATCTAAAATGACCACCCAGGTATGACCCGGCTTCAACGCAGCAGGCGTGCCATCCAAATTCACAAAGTGCATCGGGCGGCGTAAACCAGTTTTCTGTTCATACTCTCCGCCAACCATACTCCAATGAATCTTATACATCTGTCCATCACGGAAAAGATAGGCATTGCCTACTGCACCCTGCTGTAAATCAATATCCACAATCGTTGGTTTGATGACCGTATGCGGCGCGAACATCACAACGATATTTTCAAACATCAACTGTCTGCCATTCAAACGATCTACTTCGGGATGAAGGGCACCCGCAGTCGCTGGGTTTGATTTATCCACGTAACGCCACCAGGCTCCTGCAGCCGCATCATACACCCACTTGGACTGATTGAGATAAGCCCAATATTCCTGCAACTCAATAGCGGGCACACCGTCAACTGGCGGAGTATCAGCAAACAAATTACTCGCATAATTGAAGTTCGTGTTGTTCCTACCATTCTGCTGCGCGATCTTATTCATGCGATCGATGGGCAGCATCGCGCCACCACCCGAGGTAGTATGTGCAACCGTAGCACAGCCCGGAAGTTGCGGCAACACTTCGTCATCAGCGGAAGCGAAGATCAGACAACTGTTCTGATAAAAAGCGTCAATAAAGCGATACACCAAACGACCTGACCGAACAGGACCAACCACTGCATCGGGAAGTTTGAAAGATGAATCTAAAGGCGGCGAAATGTTTGAAGAGAGAATCAATCCAGCATCCAAATAAAGAAGCGAGGTAGCGACGTCCACCACATCACTGCGACCCGTTGCCTGATCCACGTCACTATCCTGACTCTCATCCCCAACATTTTTCTGAGTGAACTCCAGCCATGCCGGGTTCTTGACCTCGATCACATATTTTCCGGGTTCCACATTGAACGCATAATAACCGTTGCTATCGGTGGTGGTTTTTTGAAGCAACACATTATTTGCATCATATAAATTGACACAGATTCCGCCCACCCCGCCTTCACCCGGATCTTGAACACCATTTTGATTTGTGTCGAGCCAAACGCGATTGCCGAGAATATTCTGCGTTTGCACAAAAGGCTCATTGCGGATTTCACAACCACCATGCAAAGGAATTTCAGGCTTCGGCGACTCGCCATAAAAAACAGCAAGATGCCGCGTTGCTCCTTCGGTGATGAAATATTCATAAACAAAAGGCGCAAATGAAAATCCGGCTTGCGGTCGCGCCTCAGGCGGGAAATGTGAAACAGACACTAACACAGCTGGAATATTTAGCGAGGCTGGGTCGGCCACACGTTGAGCCGTTAGCGGATTGTAACCTTGTGGGAATTGATCGGGGCCATATGACGTAGGTAATGGAATCGATTGAGGTGTGGGTGTGAACAAGGGCGTTGGAGTGAACGTCGGCTCAACAAATGTCGTTGGCGTTTCGGTCGCATTTATGGTTGGGGGGGTATTTTTAGAAGGAGTACAGGAAATAAGAATGAAAATCAAAAAAACACTCATTGTAAATTTACGCATAAATTATTTTGCTCCGGGCGGCTGGCTAAATTGCAACAACCATTCGCCAGCATTCTTTTGAGTGACCGTCGTCAACAGCGTGACCACGGTGATCCATGTGTGACCGGGCTTGAGCGGAAACAATGTTTTCTCATCGGGATAATAGAATTGGATCGGTTTGCGAATTCCGCTATTGATCTCCTCGGCACTGGCGCGTGTGCTCCAACGAATTTTATATACTCGTCCATCGCGAAACAATAAGGCATCGCCTACCCAATCCTGTTCAAGATGAATATCCAAATTCGTCGGTGAGACCACATCATGCTTGGCAAACAACACGATCACATTTTCAAATTGCAATTGACGCCCGGTCAGGCGATCAATTTCAGGATGCAGGACGCCAGCATCTTGCGGGTCAGCATCGTCCACATAACGCCACCAACTTTGCGAAGCCGCGTCATAGACCCAAGCTGATTGGTTGAGCCACGCGATATAAACATCCAGGCGCTTCGCCAGAATCCCCCCATCCGGTGGCACAACAGAAAAGGTATTACTGACGTAATTTTCCTGGGTATGAACATCCTTACGATCATTCGCGAGTTGTTTCATCTCGTCAACGGGCAGCATGTAACCGCCGCCCTGCAAAATGTGATCTACAAACGCGCACGTAGGCAATTTCACTAACACTTCAGCCGAGGCATACGCAAAGATCAAACACGAGCCATGAAAGAAACCTGCGATATCGGCATAGATCAAGCGCCCCGAGCGGACAGGTCCGACGAGAGCAGAAGCAAGTTCGGATGAAGGTGTCGGCTGATTAAGTTGAATCAAGCCTGCGTCCAAATTTAGAAACGTGGATGAAACGTCCACCGCGTCACTCCGACCCGTTGTCTGATCCACATCACTATCCTGTTCATCAGTCCCAATTTTTTTCTGATCAAATTCCATGCTATCGGGCTTTAGAACTTCGATGAAATATTTTCCGGGTTTCACGTTGAATGCATAATAACCATTGCTGTCGGTGGTGGTTTGTTGCAACAAATTATTATTCGAGTCATAAAGATTGACACAGACGCCACCAACGCCGCGCTCCCAGGCATCTTGCATTTGATTCTGATTCGCATCCAACCAAACGCGGTTGCCCAAAACAAAATCAGTTTGCACGAACGGCTCCATGCGGACTGTGCAATTGCCGGTGATATTATTTTCAGGCGCAGGGAACTCACCATAGAATGTTGTCAGAAAACGCGTAGCGCCTTCGGTAATGTAGATTTCAAAAACAAACGGTGCAAAGGACAAACCCGATTGCGGACGCGCCGCTGGAGGAAAGTGCGCAATCGAAACCAACACCGCTGGTAGATCAAGCAAAGACGGATCTTGTACCGGCAGCCCCGTCAGCTGATTGAACGTCTCAACTGGTTTGGTGGGCTCGCTGTTTATAGGCATTACAGTAATAACTGGTTGCGATGTCGGCAAGATTGTGGCAATGCTCGTTTGTGATGTTGATAAATTTTGCGTTGGGTTATTAGGAGCGGAACAACTGCCAGCGAGAAAAGCTGTAATACAAATAAATGAGAATAATTTTGGGAAACGAATCATTCAAACTCCAACAAGACTTGTGCGCTGAACATTCCCCCGGCATGTATTCAGGTGACAGTCACCTTAAAGGTGACTGTCACCTGTTGAGACCTCGAACACTGCTCTCACACGTTTATAAGTATCTTCCAAAGATTCTGGCAAGACGCGCGTCTCACCAACCGATGACATAAAGTTTGTATCGCCCATCCAGCGCGGCACAATATGGATATGGACATGTCCAAGCACGCCTGCACCCGCTGCTTCACCAATATTCACGCCCAGGTTGAAGCCTTGTGGCTTGTAGATATCTCTTAAAACAGTTGTGCAGCGTGAGGTAAGCTCCATCATTTCAGCACGGATCAGCGCATCAAGTTCTTCCAGATTGGGCTTATGCTCAAATGGGATAACCATTAAATGTCCACTTGTATAGGGGAAGCGGTTGAGGATCACGAACGAATGCACACCGCGAAATGCGATGAGATTCTCCGCGTCATCTGTCCTGGCTTGCGCATTGCAAAAGACACAGCCATCTTCTTTGTTGTTGTTTTCAATGTATTCCATACGCCATGGTGACCAAAGATGATTCATAGGATGTTTGAATTTTAGCAGAGAAATATCCCTTCAAGATAAATATCATCTGAGAGATTCGTATTGATTGTTTAATTTAAACTTCAACGACTGTTTTACTGCGGGCCACTCCAAATTGATAATGGAAAACACCACCGTATCACGGTAAATTCCATCGGCGGATTTTTGATGGTTTCTCAGCACACCGTCCTGTTTGGCACCCAATCTGGCAATTGCTGCGCGCGATTTGTGGTTATGCCAGTGCGTACGGAATTCCACGGCGATGGCATCCAATTTTTCGAAGGCATGCGTGAGGAGCAAATATTTACATTCAGTATTGACCGAGGTTCGTTGAACACTTTCTGAATACCAGGTGTAGCCGATCTCCAAGCGCTGATTGACTTCGTCTACGTTGAAGTAACGCGTGCACCCAACGATCTTGCTCGATTCTTTGTCACGGACAATAAACGGCATTGCGCCAAGATTCTCGCGCCAGTTCAAGGCTGTCCTGATATATTCCTCTACATTTTCCGGCGCAGGCACTGATGTGAACCATAGCTTCCAAAGTTCACCGTCTTTGACGGCAGCACGCATGCCATCCGCGTGTTCAAGCGCAAGCGGCTCGATAATAACTTTTGAACCTGTAAAGGTAACCGGCTCGATCCATCTTTTTGTCATAGATATCCTTCCATCCTTTATTTGGTATTCAATCAATTCCGAGATGCCTAATATTGATAGTTCAATTTAAACAATAAGGCTTTTTTGACCGCGGGCCACTCCAGGTTGATGATGGAAAATACAACCGTATCACGATAAACTCCACCTGCCAATTTGGCGTGATTGCGAAACACCCCATCCTGTTTGGCGCCTAATCTGGCGATTGCCTCACGCGATTTGTGGTTATGCCAATTGGTACGAAATTCCACCGCAATGGCTTCCAGCTTTTCAAATGCATGTGCGAGAAGCAAATATTTTGATTCCGTATTGACTGCTGTGCGCTGAACACTTTCTGCGTACCAGGTGTAACCAATGTTCAAGCGTTGGTTGACCTCGTCCAAATTGAAGAAACGAGTAGACCCAATGATCGTATTGGATTCCCTTTCACGGACAACAAAAGGCAATGCACCCGTGTTCTCACGCGTCCTCAAAGCTTCTTCGATATAGTCTTTCATCTTTTCTGGAGTCGGAATGGGCGTGTACCATAACTTCCAAAGCTCGCCATCCTTAACGGCAGCGATCATTTCATCTTCATGTTCAAGTGAAAGCGGCTCTAAAATAACTTTCGAACCTGTAAGCGTAACTGGCTTGATCCATCTCTTCGTCATACTATATCCTTCGATTTTTTATGTCACTCTGAGGGAGCATGCTTTTGACGACCGAAGAGTCTCTGACTATGTTAGTAGAGATGTTTCGCCGCTGTCGCGGCTCAACATGACATGTATGAAACGTTCGTCAATTATAGGCTAGATTATCTTTTCTTTTTTATCATTCATCCTTCCGAATTCCTCCTTTTTCGATTATCCTCCCACCAATGCAACCCTCACTTTTCCCAGCGCCAGTTCCGCAAACCTTTACTGTTTCCAAGCTCACGTTTCACATCCGCAAACTGCTGGAAGAAAATGAAGTTCTTCAGGATGTTTGGGTGCAAGGCGAAATCTCGAATCTATCGCGCCCAGCTTCCGGTCATGTTTACTTTACTCTCAAAGATGCCAACGCCTCGCTGAAATGCGTGATGTGGAAGACTAGCGCCGCGCGACTCAACTTGCCATTGCGCGATGGCATGGCGATAGAAGTCCACGGCAAGATCGGCGTGTACGAACCACAGGGACAGTATCAACTCTACGCTGATCAAATCCGCGGCTTGGGTGAAGGTGCGCTCTATCACGAATTCATGCGGCTCAAAGCCATGCTTGAAGCCGAAGGTCTGTTCGACCCGGATCGTAAAAAAAACATCCCTGAATTTCCCCGCAAGGTTGGTATTGTCACTTCCGCAACCGGTGCTGCATTGCGCGATATTCTTAATACTTTGCGTCGTCGTTTGCCGATCGTGGAAGTGATCCTTGCGCCATCACCCGTACAAGGTACCGAAGCTCCGCCCGCGTTAGTCAAAGCCATTAACACACTTGACAATAAACAACTCGATGTAATCATTATTGCACGCGGCGGCGGCTCCATCGAAGACCTGTGGGCATTCAATGATGAGCGTGTCGTGCGTGCCGTTGCCGATGCCATGACCCCAATCATCTGCGGCGTCGGTCACGAAACAGACTTCACGCTCTGTGACTTCGCTGCCGACCTCCGTGCCCCGACTCCGACTGCTGCTGCAGAACTGGCGACTCAAATTACAGTCTTGGATCTGCAAGCCGAAGTGCAGACGTATAAAGCTCGCCTCGCTTCAGCGACCATCAATCTGGTTGCTGAACAAAAAGCTTTGCTCGCCTCCCTAACCGCGCAACTGCGTTACCTCTCCCCAACCCGTCTTATTCAATCTGAACGCCAACGCGTGGATGAATTATCCCGCCGCGCATTTATGTCCGTAGCCTATCGTGTAAACTTGCAAAAGAAATATCTCGAAGGAACTCAAAAGCGACTCGAGGCGTTAAGTCCACTGGCGGTGTTGGCGCGCGGTTACGCTGTGGTGACACGGAAAGACGATGGCAGTGTTATATCCCGTGTTGCGCAAGCCAGTGATACGATGAAAGTTAGAGTCAGTGATGGAGAGTTTGAAGTAAAAAAATAATTTAGCAGACCTGTCAGGTCTCTTACAGGAGAACTTATGCCAAAATCATCAAGCAAAAAAACAGAAAAGAATGTCGAAGATTTATCGTATGAAGAAGCGTTAGTCGAACTGGAGCAAGTCGTCTCTGCATTGGAGAATGAGCAGAGTCAACTTGAAGAGGCGATCAAGTTATTCGAACGAGGGCAGGCTCTGGCTGCGAGGTGCGGCGTGCTGCTCGAAGCAGCTGAGCTCAAAGTGAAGCAAGTGGTCGGTGACGAGATCGTGGCTTTCGAGGAAGAGTCTGAATGAATCTCGGTGCCCTCCTTCAGAATAAAGCCCTGATCGCAGGTCTCACTGCCTGGTTGATGGCACAGGTTATCAAGATGCCACTCGATTATCTTTACACGCGCCGCTGGAATTGGTCACTGCTGCTCACTACGGGTGGCATGCCGAGTTCGCACTCATCGCTG
>Ga0209131_1002619_pt1 | contig 12196 bp, 7 predicted proteins | sample GraSoi_2013_40cm_FD_185826 | JGI IMG/M metagenome (GOLD analysis project Ga0209131, IMG submission 185826) | Grasslands soil microbial communities from the Angelo Coastal Reserve, California, USA - Sample 9_17_2013_40cm (SPAdes) (version 2) | ecosystem: Environmental > Terrestrial > Soil >...
GGCCAGATTCTCGTTAAAGTGTACGCCGGAAAAGCTCCGCCGCATGAAAGCACGTTTAAATTGGTCGGCCTGGACCCCGTCCGACGTAAGATAGCGGCGGCGTGCAGCTGGCCCGAGCGCTGATCGACGCGAATACTAAAACGATTGCCCGGAGTCGCATCCTGTCGCGCTCCACTCAGCAGGACGTGCGGGGGCTCCGTGTGCATCTTCGGAAACCCGCAAGAGAAAAGTCTGTCACATAGTCGAATGCGGTCGCATGAGCACCGCCCCAAAATTTCGCTGTTTGGAAGTGGGACTCATGGAAAGGAGTTGCCGAATGACGATACTGATCACGGGGGGCGCTGGGTTCATTGGCGGCCATACAGTTCTCGCTCTTCTCGATCGGGGCGAAATTCCGATTGTGTTGGATGATCTATCGACTGGTAACAGGGCGGCAGTTCCGTCAGGCGTTCCCTTCTTTGCCGGCGACGTCGGAGATACGGAGTTAGTATTGCGTCTTGTACAAAACCATAGGATTGAAGCTATCCTGCATTTCGCGGCCAAAATAGTCGTTCCGGAATCGGTAGCCGATCCGCTCAACTATTATCTCAACAACACGGTCAAAACACATGCTCTGCTACAAGCCGCAGTGAGAGGAAGCGTAAAGTATTTTGTTTTCTCTTCAACTGCGGCAGTCTATGGCAACCCGTAAGTGAGACAGCTGATCCGGCGCCGCTTTCGCCTTATGGAAGGTCAAAGCTAATGTCGGAGTATATGCTGGTTGATGCAAGCGCGGCATATGATCTGCGGTATGTGACCCTGCGTTACTTTAACGTGGCAGGAGCCGATCCGGCAGGACGCCTTGGTCAATCGACACCCGGGGCGACGCATCTAATCAAAGTGGCACTTGAGACGGCACTCCGTCGACGCTCGTACATGAGTATTTATGGCAGCGACTACCCAACACCCGACGGTACATGCGTGCGGGATTACGTGCATGTTTCCGATTTGGCTCGTGCGCATCTTGCTGCGCTCGATCATTTGCGGGACGGCGGTGAGTCCCGAACGCTTAATTGCGGTTATGGACGGGGGTATTCAGTCAGAGAAGTTGTTGACGCAGTAAGGAGGGTCACGAAAGTTGATTTCGAAATTCGCCAAGCGCCGCGTCGAGCGGGAGATCCTGCCTCGATTGTGGCAAATAGCGATCAACTCATGAAACTGGGATGGGAGCCAGAATTAAATGATTTGCCAACAATGATTGAGCATGCCCACGACTGGGAAAAAAAGTTGACAGCAGTTGCATAGGGTCGGTCTCTGCAAAACGAAGGACTTCACCATGCCGGTTCTGTTGCCAGCACGGCCCTGTGTCGTCTGGTCCAGGAAGAGGCCAACAAGGTTATTGCGAGGAGGGTCGATATCGCCGAGGCGACCGGGAAGGTGAATATCAATTCGGGATGGCAGTAAGCGGAGGAACCGTGGCCGGTTTTCCTGTCGACCGGCCGAAAAGCGCTTGAGACTCTGTCTAGTCATCTTTCTCGCAGAACTTCGTGCTTGTACCTGGCCAACGGCGAAAGCAGATAGCTGACGATGCTGCGCGCGCCAGTCTTGATCTCGACCGTCACCGCCATGCCGGGACCAAGCTTGACGAGCTTGTCCTCCACCTGCATGTGCGTACGGTCGAGTGAAATGCGCGCGGCATATTCCAGCTCCTGACCTCTCGGCTCACTGCCGCTCTGCGCTGCGCCCGACGCTCGATCATTTGACGCGCTCTGTTGCCTGTCGCGAGTGATGGCGTCCGATGACACGCTGAGGACTTCCCCACGAAGGAGCCCGTAGCGTGTGAAGTTGAATGTGTCGACCTTGATCTCCGACTTCTGTCCCGGTTGGACGAATCCGATGTCGCGGTTGGAGAGCATGGCCTCGATCTCGAGCAGGCCCTCGCTCGGAACCACCACGGCGAGCGCCTGAGCAGGCGTCACCACGCCTCCCACTGTATGAACGGCGAGTTGTTGCACGACGCCGTCGACCGGCGCGGTCAAATGCTGAAGTTTCGTGCGCTTGTCTGCCTTGATCACCTCCTGCGCAGCGCTTGCAGCCTTCTGCTCGGCCTTTGCGAGCGCGTCATAGGTCGAGCGGCGATACTCGGCGGCGGTCCTTTCCCTCGTTTCCTTCAGCAAGGCGGTGGCCGCATCGGCCTCGCGCAGCCGGCTCTGCTGCAGGACGAGATCCTGCTGGAGGCCGACCAGTTCCTGATATTCGGAAAGATAGACGACCTTGGAGGCCAGTCCCTTGTCGACGAGGCCCTTGCGGATGTCGACCCGCTCCTGCAGCACCGGTATGGTCGCCTGGAGCTTCGCGACGCTCGCCGAAGTGGTCGCCCGTTCCGCTTCCTTCTGATTTTGCTGACGCTCGATCTCGGCGAGCTTGGCGTTCTGTTCGGCGCGCTGGCTGATCAGAAACTGACGATGCATCTCGATCTCCGCGGCGCCTGCGCTCTGCGGCGGCCGGAACGCGGCAAGCGGATCCTCCGCGAGCGCCGCGCGCAGCCGCGCGACGTCGAGTCCGGCCGCAAGGAGATCGCTCCTCTGGCGCTCCTGGTCGGCTTCCGTCATCGTCGGGTCGAGCTCGATCAGAACGTCGCCGGCCTTGACGTTCTGTCCGTCGCGTACGTGGATGGCGCGGACAACGCCCGTTTCGAATGGCTGGATCAGCTTGGTACGCCCGCCGGGCACGATCTTGCCCGTCGCGGTTGCGACGATGTCGACGCTGCCGAAAGACGCCCACACCAGCGCGATGCAGAAGACTGTGATGATGCTCGCTCCGATGGCGCGCCCGATCGGCGACGGCGGCGTTTCAGTGATCTCCAGCGCCGCCGGCAGGAACGCAATTTCTTGCTCGCGGCGGCGAACTTCGGCTTTCGGAAATACGATGATGTTTCGGCTAGCGGACGCCATGGATGCCTGCCTGGAGGAAGTGGAGCTTCGCATAGCGGCCGTTCGAGCGGATCAGCTCGTCATGTGTGCCGTCCTCGACGATGCGGCCTCGCTCGATGGTGATGATCCGGTTCGCTTGGCGTACGGTCGAGAGCCGATGAGCGATGACGAAGACGGTCCGGCCGGCGGAAATTCGTTTCATGTTCTGCTGGATGGCGCGCTCGCTTTCGTAATCCAGGGCGCTGGTCGCCTCGTCGAGGATAAGGATGCGCGGATCGGTAATGAGTGCGCGCGCGATCGCGACACGCTGGCGCTGCCCGCCGGAAAGACTGCTGCCCCGCTCACCCACAACGGTGTCATAGCCCTCGGGCAGCTCCAGGATGAAGTCGTGAGCGCCGGCCAGCGTAGCAGCGGTGATAACGCGCTCCATCGACATCGTCGGGTCGGCGAGCGCGATGTTCTCGCGGATCGAGCAGTTGAAGAGCACATTCTCCTGCAGGACGACGCCGATCTGGCGTCGAAGCCAGGCGAGATCGACCATCGCGAGGTCGACGCCATCGACCAGCACGCGTCCGCTCTCCGGCACATAGAGACGCTGTATCAGTTTGGCGATGGTGCTCTTGCCCGAGCCCGAGGAGCCCACGATGCCGACGACCTGACCGGGATCGACGCTGAACGACACGTCGTGCAGCACCTCGGGGCCGTCGATGCGGTAGCGGAAAGTCGCATGCTCGAATGTGACCTGCCCGCGGATCGCCGGCAGCGCGGCGCGGCCAGGATTGAAGCTTGGTTCGGGAATGGTGTTGAGGATGTCGCCGAGGCGATCGATCGACAGACGGGCCTGATGGAAATCCTGCCAGATCTGCGCGAGCCGCAGCACCGGCATGCTCACGCGCGCGGCCAGCATGTTGAACGCGACGAGCTCGCCGACAGTGAGGTCGCCGCCGATCACGAGCCTGGCGCCGAAGTAAAGAGTTGCGGCGACGACCAGCTTGTTGATCATCTGGACCGCCTGGCTCGCCGTATTGTTCAGGCTGAGCACGCGGAAGCTCGCGGCCACATAGCCGGCGAGCTGCTCTTCCCAGCGTCGCTGCATCTGCGGCTCGACCGCCATCGCCTTGAGGGTCTCGACCCCAGTGACGCTTTCCACCAGAAAGGCTTGGTTCTCCGCGCCGCGCTTGAATTTCTCGTCAAGGCGCCGGCGAAACAGCGGCGCAGCTCCCGCAGAAATGCCGATGTAGAACGGGAACGACGCCATGACGATCAGCGTCAACGTCGTCGAATAATAGAACATCACCGCAAGGAAGACGACGGTGAACAGAAGATCGATCACGAGCGTGAGCGCCGAGCTCGTCAGGAACTGGCGGATATTCTCGAGCTCGCGGACGCGTGCGACCGAATCGCCAACGCGGCGTGTCTGGAAATATGCGATCGGCAGCGCCATCAGGTGACGGAACAGCCGGGCGCCGAGCTCGACGTCGATGCGGTTCGTCGTGTGCGCGAACAGATAGACGCGCAGCGTGCCGAGAACGGTCTCGAACACGGTCAGCGCGACAAGGCCGATGACCAGAACGTCGAGCGTGCTCATGCTTCGATGCACGAGCACCTTGTCGATCACCACCTGGAAGAACAGCGGTGAGATGAGGGCAAAGACCTGGAGGAAGAACGAGGCGAGAAGCACTTCGCCGAGAAGACGGCGATACTTGTGGACCGCGCCGACAAACCAGCCGATGTCGAATCGCCGCGAGAGATCGGTCAGGGTCGCGCGCCGGGCCATCAGGATGATGTCGCCGTCCCAGATGGCCTCGAGTTCGGCCTGCGTCATTGTTTCGGGTCGGGGAGACAACGGGCGCTGAACGAGGAGATTATCGTCGACGACTTTGCCGAGGATCAGGAAGCCGCCGTCGCGAAGCACGGCGATCCCCGGCAGCGGGGTAACCGCAAGCCGATTCCAGCTCGTCCTCTGTACCCGCGCCTTGAGCTCGAAATCCCTGGCACAGCGCAGGATTTCGGCAACACCCACTCGCGCCGCGCCCACCCGATGCCGGATTTGGCCCGGATCGGCCGCGACGCCATGGCATCGCAGCAATATCGCCAGAGCCACGAGCCCGGATTCATCAGCGCTGTCAGATTCGGTGCTCGCCGCCTGGACGGTAATATCGCGTCGATCGGCGAAACCCGCACGCATCAGGGTATCGCGGGCACGCATCACGACATCGCGGGCACGCGTCAAGACATCGCGCGCATGCGTCGAGACATCGCCGGCACGCGTCGAGACATCGCGGGCACGCCGCGCCAGATCACGTCCGCGGACACTCAAGCCAGTAAGGGCATCAAGCAACCGATGCGCGACGCTCTGTGATCCGGCCAGGATCAAACGGCCGTCCCAGATCGCTTCGAATTCCGCGCGCGTGATCAGCTTCGGATGCGCCGCGGTTGGATGCAGCACAAGCGCCGCCTGGCCGTCGACCTTTCCGAGAAGCAGAAATCCGCCATCATTAAGCGATGCGATTCCGGGAAGCTGGATGCTCGCAAGTCGCTTCCAATGTGTCGTGCGCGAACGGACCTTGACCCCGAGCTCGCGGGCGCAGCGAAGTATCGCGCGGATGCCGATCGCTTGGCTTCCGCAGCGATCGCGGAGCTGGTCGGGCTCGGCGTTCACGCCATGAAGGCGCAGGAACAGAGCCAGGGCTCGAAGCCCGAGGTCTGCGGCGTGGGCATTCCCGTTCTGCATCGCCATTTTAACTCAACCCTTCGCGGCTACACGACCGCGTTCGATGTTCCTTCTCATGCATTCACAAACTTTGATGGTGCCGCATCCAGGCGCTGAAGCAGCCGAGCGCTGCTCCATGCCGTCGATCGACGTCATGGAGCGCCTGGGTGCGGAAGCAGATCAATGTTGCGGTCTGGTTAGGAACGAGTCCTGACCACAGCCGGCTCCTTGCGACACGGCCGCCACGATCTGCCCGGGATCCACCCGGCCGGAGTTGCCGGCCAGATACTGATTCAGCAGCGCGAAGCAGTGGCTTGCCTGGGACGCCGTCGTCGTGCCTGTTGCAGGCGCATGATCCGCCAAAGCGATCGCCTGCGGCGCGGTGGCCGCCACCGTGCCGGCGGCCGAGCCCTGATGCTGGTTCAGCCACGCAAAGACGTCGCTTGCCACGCCCCCTGTGCTCGTTGCGGCGGCAGACGAATGATCCGTCGCGCCGACCGTATGCGGCCAGGTTGCAGACCTGGGATCCGTCACGGTGATGGTCTGCGGCGAGGTCGTCGAAACCGCACCGGTGGTCGGATCCTTCGCGCTTGCCGTCAGCGTGAGTGTCGCCACCGGATGAGCCCCGCCCCTGTAGTTGGATGTCAGCGTCAGTCCGCTGTCGACCTGCGCGGCCGTCAAGGTGATGTTGCTGCCCTTAAACGTATGGTGATCGAGGTTGTTGGTGATCGACTCGTACTTCGGTAACCCTGTGATGTTCACGGTCACGACATCGTTGAGGTTCACGTTTACTCCCAGGTCGACCCTGCCGCCTCTCCCGGTCACCGAGAGCGTGTTATCCGCGATGGTGAGGTCCGGCTTGGTCACAGACGGGGTCGACGGGGTTGTTGGGGTGGTTGGGGTCGTTGGCGCGGTCGATGACGTCGAGATCTGGAGACCGGAGAACGTCTTCACTGCGCCCGCAAGATTCGCCGCAACACCGGACGAGTCCTTGATGCTCGCACTGTTCGGCAGATTGACGCCGGTGATTGCGAGCGCCGAGGTGTTGGTGTTGGTCGACGCGACCGTGGTGCGGAAGGTGAGCGCACTGGTACCGGAGCCGCTCACATAGGTGGCGGTCGCGCCATCATTGAGCGACAGCGTCGGCGTGCCCGATACCGTCACGGCCTCATTGAAGCCGACTGTCAGAGTGACCGTGTCTCCGACATGCTCGGTGCCGGTGCCCGGAGAGGCTGTGGCCTGTGTCACCGCCGGTAGGATCGGATTGATCTGGAGACCGGAGAACGTCTTCACCGCGCCCGAGAGGTTCGCCGCAAGGCCGGATGAATCCTTGATGCTCGCGCCGCTCGGAAGATTGACCCCGGTGATGGCCAGCGCCGAGGTGTTGGTGTCAGTCGATGCGACCGTGGTGCGGAAGGTGAGCGCGCCCGTGCCCGAACCACTGACATAGGTGGCGGTGTTACCGTCATTAAGCGACAGCGTAGGCGTGCCGCTCACCGTCACAGCCTCGTTGAAGCCAAGCGTCAGCGTGACCGTGTCTCCGACGTGCTCGGTGCCGGTTCCCGGAGAGGCTGTGGCCTGCGTCACCGCCGGCGGGACCGGAGGATCGATCTGGAGGCCGGTGAACGTCTTCACCGCTCCCGAGAGGTTTGCCGCAACACCGGACGAATCCTTGATGCTCGCACCGCTCGGAAGGTTGACCCCAGTGATGGCGAGCGCCGAAGTCGTGGTGTCGGTCGACGCGACCGTGGTGCGGAAGGTGAGCGCACTGGTGCCGGAGCCGCTCACATAGGTGGCGACATTGCCATCATTGAGCGACAGGGTCGGTGTGCCCGCCACCGTCACAGCCTCGTTGAAGCCAAGCGTCAGCGTGACCGTGTCTCCTACGAGCGCAGTGCCCGTTCCAGGAGAGGCTGTGGCCTGCGTCACCGCCGGCAAGATCGGATCGACCTGGAGACCGGAGAACGTCTTCACCGCGCCTGCCAGGCTCGCAGCCAGGCCGCCGGAATCCTTGATGCTCGCACCGGTCGGCAGATTGACGCCGGTGATGGCGAGCGCCGAGGTATTGGTGTTCGTCGACACGACCGTCGTTTTGAAGGTGAGCGTGCTCGTTCCAGAGCCGCCGAAATAGGTGGCGGTCGCGCCATCATTGAGCGACAGCGTCGGCGTGCCGCTGACGGTCACGGCCTCGCTGAAGCCGAGCGTCAATGTGATGGTATCGCCGGGTTGCTCGATTCCCGTTCCCGGTGAAGCGGAGGCCTGGGTCACTGTCGGCGCGACGTTGACGGGGGTGGTTGGGGTCGTTGGGGTGGTTGGGGTCGTCGGCGCCGAGGGTGCACTGGGCGCGGTCGTAGTGTTGTTACTTACCGTTTGGTTGTTGGACTGGTATATGAAAATTCCGTCGGTCGCCGCCCCATTGTTGTTGTTCGTGTTGTTTCCATACACGGTATTGCCGGTAATCGTGGCGTTGTCCGACAGGAACGACTCAATGCCGGGCCCACCGTTGCCGTAGACCGTATTGTTTTGGACAAGGAATCCTCCCGTGTATCCGGAATTGGTGTCTAGGATGATACCTTCACCATCGGTGATCTTTCCGGCGCGGTACTCCGGAACCAGCTCGGCGTTATTGTAGGAGGTGTTGCCGCTTATGATCATATGGGGACCAGGATTCGTATCCAAGTTCTTGGACGTATTGACGGTGATGCCGCTAGTGCCCCACGCCGACCAGTGCGCGTTGTCGTGCACAACGTTGTTCAGAATTTGCAGATAATCAGCTCCTTCTGAACCAATGCCACCGCCGGGTTCGTTGTAGACCGTGTTGTTCTCGATCGTGATGTGGTTGGGCAGCGGGACACTGCTGCTTGGCCCGATGTATATGCCGTTCCCATCGAGGTTCGCGTTTCCGGTGCCATACCCCGCCAATGCCTGATCCAACGTGTAGTTGGCCGCACCGCCCACTACGGTGAAGCCCTTAACGTTGATGTAGGATGCCTGGATTTTGATCCCATTCCAGGCGCCGGCGCTGTCGATGACAGGCGTTTGTCCGGGAGCGGCTTCGAAGGTAATTGGGGCGCTCGCAGTACCACTGGTGGTAATATGCAGCACATCGCCGCCCGGCCATCCCGTATAAGTACCATTCATGACCTCGACAGTGTCACCCGGCTTCACCAGGTTCGCGGCTGCCTGAAGGCTGGCCAGAGGAGCAGTGGCAGACGTGCCTGCGTTATTGTCATGCCCGATTGCAGAGCTCACGTAATAGGTGGTCATAGATCCTGCCGGCGAAGGGGCGCCGGCGCTGCACAGAATTGTCGTTGGCGCCGTGCCGATCAAATTGCCGTTTGCAGATCCGCAAATTCCGTCCGTGGCCTGAGCGGCGCCTGTGCCAAGGAAAACCATGCCCACAGTAACAAAAAGCGCTCCCAACATTTTGCTGTACCGGTCCTCGTCATGAGCCCGAACTTCACAGATGGGCTCTTAGAGTGTTGCTGCCCGTGGTCGAAAGAACAGATTTACTCGGCCGCTCGGCACGTTTGCTGGGGAGTATGCCTCCGGCTCTTTGAAATCCTCGTCCTGTATGAAGATGTCGTATTTACCGGGATCTATGAATTTCCACAGATCTTCAAATTTGTTCCCGTACCGCGGCAGCGTCAGCGTGTGTACTTCGACGACCACCGTAGGGGTCGTGGCTAGGATCGATCTGCTGCCTTTAGCACATGGTATTCGTATGGAGGGAGAGAAATTGAATGAGTTGGCGAGGTTTCGCGTACGCCCCGAGATCGCCTCCCTGAGCTATTTCGGGGACGTCAGTTTGGTCAGAACATTCTCCATGAAACGCCTCCGTTGAGTACGCCGCTGGCATGAATTCCATGGCGCGATCATAAAAGCGCTTGATGCGTTTCGCTAAGATGAAATCCTGTGCGCGGGCGACCGCGCCCGCAGACAAGACAGCAAGCTTCTCTGGCGACGCAAGCAGCCGGCATATTTGCCCGGCCATCATTGTGGCGAGCTGCGCGCTATTTTGACCGTTGTGCTTTACGACGACACCGGAGCTCGGCGTCACCATGTCTCTGGGCCCGCCTAGATCAAGGCAAACGACTGGTAAGCCATGAGACAGTGCTTCGAGTACTACAAAGCCACCGCTGTCATGCAGGCTTGGAAAAAGGAAGAGATCGTGATTTCTGTACAGCTCGAACAACGCATTCTGTGGCAGTTGCGGAATGAATTCCACGCTGCCGAGAAGTTTGTTGTGCCTTACATCGTCTTCGAGCCTCGATCGTTCCGGGCCGCTTCCTACGATCGTGAAGCGGGCGTCAGGGATTTGCCTCACGACCTCGCCGAAAGCCTGGATGGCTATATGGACGCCCTTCCAGTACAGCAGACGACCAGCATAGAGAAATTGTGGCGGACCTGACGGTGAGCGCCGCGGGTGATCGCTGGGGAGTTCTGGAAGACCAAGTTGTGTAAAGACATGCGTCTTGTCGCGAAAGGCGCCTTCAAACAGATCTTGAGTGTCCGTTGTCGAGACAAAGATAATGGAAGCGCGAGCAAGGCCATCACGAACGATGGGGTTGATCGCAATCGTTGCGTTGGACAGATCGCGTATGCTTTCGAGTATTCTGCCTTTAAGGCCTATCCTGTCACGCAGTGAGGGCGGAGACGTCTCTCCACCTCCGATTGGCCCTATGACCAGCGGGGCCGTGAGCGCTCCCAGGAATGTCGGCGCGCGAATGCCGGCCCATGTGAGATGGTGGATCAGGTCGAAGCCAACCTGCCGGTGCAGTTCGCGTGCATGAGGCACGGCGGCGCGCTGCCAGAGCAGATTATAGGTTCTCTCCCATTTCGGCTCGATCGCCTGCTTGAGCGGCCATCCCTTGACCTCCGGAAAGATCCAACGGATGCCGCCAAGGTCGGGATTCTCGTCGCAGGCTCGTTTGATGGACTCACGATGTGCTGGCGACACCAATGCCCAGATTTCGTGGCCGAGCCTGTGAGCCTCGGTCGCCCAATTCCACCCCACAGCATGGTCGGAGCCACGATTGGGGGCGCAGGCATAGGCTGAAATTAGTAACTTCATCTGTCATCCAGTGTTACGGGCTCGGTCGCTGCTGTTGCGCATTGCGCGATCGGTCCGCTGCGGACCAACCACCAGCGCCGACCGAATCCCAAATGCCGCGCGCAAAGCTCACCAGTTCCTTGCGTAGGATTTCCATCCGGCAATCTGCTCGACCGCCCGGGCCACAAAAATCGTGTTGTAGACGAGGTAGCGGTGAGCCAGCCTCCGAGGCTCGGTCATGAGACGGAATAGCCACTCGAAGCCGGAACGCTGCATCCATAGTGGCGCCCGGGGCTTTGTCCCCGCGACGAAATCGAAGGCAGCCCCGACACCAAGCAATGCGGCGGCTTCAATCTTGCCGACGTGTTGCACGATCCACTTGTCCTGCTTTGGCATTCCAAGCCCCACCCAGACGTAGTCGGGACGCGTTTCGTTGATGGCTCGGATATCGGCGGCGTCTTCCTGCGGCGTGAGCGGCCGGAACGGAGGGGACCGGTAGCCAGCGATGGTTAGGCCCGGGAAGCGCGCTACAAGGCGCGAAACCATAGCCTCGACGACACGAGGACTACTTCCGTAAAAATAATGCCGGTGGCCATTCTGTGCTGCCCTTTCGCACATCGCCAGGAGCAGATCAGGTCCACAGACGCGGGCTGCGTCCGAATATCCGGAGCGTTGGCACCACCAGACGAGAGGCATTCCGTCCTCCGTCGTAAGGCCGGAACGGTTGAGAGCGTTTCGAATCTCAGGGTCTCGCTGCGCTTCCATCAGACTGTGAACGTTAGTGCAAAGGACGTATTCGCGGCGTCCTTCAGCTCGCCATTTTTCCAGTATGTTGATGGTTTGCGGAAGATTCACCGGCGTGACGCCGACTCCAAGAATGTTCACCCTGGGAATTTCGCTCGAAACGTCAGCCGCCTGCGTGCGGCCGTTTTCGCGTTGGTCAGGCAGGTGTCTCACGGTTTCAGCCCTTTCTCCACCGGCCTCGGGTGGTCAAGTTGGGGCGCGAACAGGTCAGCATGAAGCTGCTCCAGTCGAGCCGCATAGCGACGCACGTCGAATTTCTCGAGGAAGCGGGCGCGCGCGCCCTTCGCCAGCCGGTCGCGAAGACTCTCATCTTCGATTACGCGGTCCAGCGCGTCGGCGAGCGCAGCGATGTCTCCCGGCGGCACCAGTATTCCCGACACCTCTGGCTCGATCACTTCCGAATGCGCGCCGACCGGAGTTGTGATCACGGCGAGGCCATGCGACAGGCCTTCCAGCACCGACATCGCCAACCCCTCGGCATAGGAGGGAAGAACAAGGACGTCGGCATTGGCGCATAACTCACTCGTACGCCTCTGATCGAGCCAGCCCGGTAAGCTTAGCGAGTCCAGGATGCCGAGGTCCTTCGCAAGGTTGCGGTACTCCTCGATCGGTCCACTTCCGGCGAGCGTTGCTCGCCAGCGCAGGTGCCTTACGGCTGGGCTGGCGAGGGCCTTCAGCAAATCCGGCACACCCTTTCGAGTGCCGAGGTGCCCG
>Ga0209131_1002622_pt1 | contig 12190 bp, 9 predicted proteins | sample GraSoi_2013_40cm_FD_185826 | JGI IMG/M metagenome (GOLD analysis project Ga0209131, IMG submission 185826) | Grasslands soil microbial communities from the Angelo Coastal Reserve, California, USA - Sample 9_17_2013_40cm (SPAdes) (version 2) | ecosystem: Environmental > Terrestrial > Soil >...
CCCTCCGATGCCGCGCATCCCCTTGCCGCCGTATCCGAACGGCTGGTTTGCCGTCGCGCACTCCGATTCGCTGGCCCGCGGACAGGCCCGCGCCGTCCACTACCTGGGCGAGGACCTGGTGATCTTCCGCGGAGAGGACGGCCAGGTTCGCGCCGCGGACGCCTACTGCCCGCACCTGGGCGCGCACCTCGGCAAGGGCGGGAAGGTCGAGGGCAACACGCTTCGCTGTCCCTTCCACGGCTGGCGCTTCGACGGCCGAGACGGCCGCTGCGTGGAGATTCCCTACGCGAAGCGCATCCCGCCGCAGGCGCGGCTCGATTCGTATCCGGCGCTCGAGTGCAACGGCATGATCCTGGTCTGGCACCACGCGGAGGGAAAAGAGCCGGAGTGGCAGCCCGAGGTCGTGCCGGAGATTCTCGATCCGAGTTACGAGCTCCACCGCACGCACGAGTGGACGATCAAGAGTCACCCGCAGGAAATCATGGAGAACGGCGTCGACTTCGCGCACTTCGCCACGCTGCACGGCTGGAAGTGCAAGGCGATTCACTGGGAGCCGGACGGGCCGTACTACCGGCTGAAGATCGACGTCGACACCGCGGCCGAGGATCAGGCCGCGACCGCCTCGGTCACGACGGACGTCGACTCGTTCAACTCGGGACCCGGCTTCTTGTACACGCGCTTCCGCGGCGAGATGGACGGGATCGCGGTGAACGCACTCACTCCGGTCGGCCCCGAGAACCTGCACATCATGCACCGCTACTACGCCCACAAGCGCTGCAACCCGGACGTGGTGAAGGGCTTCTTCGACTTCTACGTGAACGACTACAACCTCGACATCCCCATCTGGTCGAACAAGATCTACCGCGAGCGCCCGTTGCTCGCGGAGCCCGAGAAGGACTTCGGGCGCTTCCGCCGCTGGTACCGCCAGTTCTACTCCGCGGAGCCCCTCGCCCCGACCTGAATTTCTGGCCAGGTCGCCTCGAGTGACTCAAAAGGGGCCGGGGGCCCCGTCGCGGGGCACTGAAATGGACTTGGCGGGAACCCGTCGTTCATTCAAGATTCAGCCATGCACCGGGTGGCGATCGTGGCGACAGACGGCACCGTCCCCGCCGACCTGGCGATTCCCTGCGCCGTTTTCGATTGCGCGCGCCTCCCCGGAGGTCGTCCCGGCTACCGGGTGCGCGTGTGCGGCACCGCCCGCGAGGTCGACGTCGGCCTGTTCCGCATGCAGGTGCGGCACGGGCTCGAGGAGCTCGCGCGCGCGGACACCATCATCCTTCCGGGGATCATCGATCCGAGCGCTCCGCTGCCGGAGCGGCTGGTGCGCGCGGTTCGGAAAGCCGCCGCGGGCGGGACGCGCGTGGCCTCGGTCTGCAGCGGCGCGTTTCTGCTCGCGGCCACCGGCCTGCTCGACGGGCTGCGCGCGACGACCCACTGGCTCGGCGCCCGCGAGCTCGCGCGCCGCTACCCGAGAATTCGCGTCGAGCCCGACGTGCTCTACGTGGACGAGGGTCAGCTGCTCACCTCGGCGGGCGCGGCCGCGGCCTTCGACCTGTGCCTGCACATGGTGCGGCTCGACTACGGCTCCGCCGTCGCCGTCGAGGCCGCGCGCCTCTCGGTGATGCCGCTCGAGCGCGACGGCGGCCAGACACAGTTCATCGTGCACGTTCCGCCGACGGCCGACGGGGCATCCCTCGCGCCGCTCTTGCTCTGGCTCCAGGAGAACCTCCACCAGCCGCTCACCTTGGCCGACGTCGCGCACCGCGCCGCCCTGAGCGTGCGCAGCCTGAATCGCCGCTTCCGCGAGCAGACCGGGACCACGCCGCTCCAGTGGCTGCTGCGCGCCCGCGTGCGGCGCGCGCAGCTGCTGCTCGAGACGACCGGGCACTCGGTGGAGCGCGTCGCGGCGAACGTCGGCTTCGGCTCGGTCACCGCCTTCCGCGAGCACTTCCGCCGGGTCGTCGCCACGAGCCCGCAGGCGTACCGGCGCGCGTTCCGCAGCCGGCCCGCGCCGCGCGCCCGCTCGAGCGCGCCGCGCCGCCGGGGCACTAGCGGCCGCGCCGGATAACTCCCAGAATGCGCTCCGGCGAGGAGGCTGCCCCATGAAGCGCGACATCTTCAGCGACGAGCACGAGCTCTTCCGCGCGCAGTTCAAGCGCTTCGCCGCCGCCGAGATCGAGCCGAAGATCGCCGGCTGGAACGAGAAGGGCATGAGCGACCGCGCCAGCTGGAAGCGCATGGGCGACGAGGGCTTCCTCGGCGCGAACGCGCCCGAGAAGTACGGCGGTGCGGGCGCGGACTTCCTCTACGACGCGATCGTGATGGAGGAGCTCTCCTATCTCAGAGCGCACGGGCTGATGATGTCGCTGCACTCCGACATCTGCATGCCGTATCTCAGCGAGTTCGGCACCGAGGCGCAGAAGGAGAAGTATCTCCCGGGCGCGATTGCGGGCGACGTGCTGCTCGGCATCGCGATGACCGAGCCCGGCACCGGCTCCGATCTCGCGAACGTGCAGACCAGCGCCATCCGCGACGGAGACTCATACGTGCTGAACGGCTCGAAGACGTTCATCTCGAACGGGCAGATCGGCGACCTGTTCATCGTCGTCGCGAAGACCGATCCGGGCGCCGACCCGCCGCACCGCGGGATCAGTCTCCTGCTCGTGGAGGCGAGCGCGCCCGGCTTCGTGCGCGGGCGCAAGCTCGACAAGCTCGGGCTGCGCGGGCAGGACACGAGTGAGCTGTTCTTCCAGGACTGTCGCGTGCCCTCGGACGCGGTGCTCGGTAGCGTCCCCGGCCGCGGCTTCAGGCAGCTGATGCAGAACCTGCAACAGGAGCGGCTCTCGATCGCGGTCGCGTCGATGGCTTCGTGCCGGCGCGCGCTCGACGACACGCTCGAGTACGTGAAGAGCCGGCGCGCGTTCGGGCAGCCGATCGCCGGCTTCCAGAACACGCAGTTCAAGCTCGCGGAGCTGGCGACGGAGGTCGAGGTCGGCCAGGCGTTCACCGACAAGCTGCTGGTCGCGCACGTGCGCAAGGACTCGATCGTGTCCGAAGTCTCGATGGGCAAGTGGTGGACGACCGACTTGCAGAAGCGACTCACCGCCGAGTGTCTGCAGCTCCACGGTGGCTACGGATTCATGCGCGAGTACCCGATCTCGACCGACTATGCGGACGCCGCCGTGCAATCGATCTACGCGGGCACCAACGAGATCATGAAGCGCATCATCGCCCGGAACCTCGGGCTCGACCTCTGCTGAAGGAGACCGAATGATTCGCTCGTATCTCGCCGCGGCGCTCGCGGCTTGCTTTGCGTTCAACGGAGCGGCGTTCGCCGCGGGGGAGAAGACGATGGGTGACTCCGATGCGGCCATTGCGGCGATCGACGCGCAAATCTCGACGGCCAAGGTCGACAAGACGAAGGCCGACTGGAAGCAGCACCTCCCGAAGCCCGAGAAGGTGAGCTTCGACCCGAAGAAGACCTACTACTGGGACCTCGAGACCAACAAGGGCCCGATCGAGGTCAAGCTGCGCAGCGACGTCGCGCCGATGCACGTCACCAGCACGATCTATCTCACGCGCCTGGGCTTCTACGACGGCGTGGTGTTCCACCGCGTGATTCCCGGCTTCATGGCGCAGGGTGGCGATCCGACCGGCAGCGGCATGGGCGGGCCGGGGTACGTGTACGGCGGAGAGTTCTCGCCGAACGCCAAGCACGACAAGGGGGGCATCCTGTCGATGGCGAACGCCGGCCCGAACACGGACGGGAGTCAGTTCTTCCTGACCTTCGTGGCGACCGACTACCTGAACGGCAAGCACACCGTCTTCGGCGAAGTCACGAAGGGCGAGGCCACCTTGAAGGCGCTAGAGGCCGCCGGATCTCAGAGCGGGCGGACGAAGGAAAAGCTCGAGATCAAGAAGGCGACGATTCGAGTTCAGTGAACGGCGCGATCGCTTCATCGCCGGGGCGGAGGAACCTCTCCGGCACCTCGCGCAGGTCCCACACGATGCCGACGAGCGCGAGCGCGCGCAGCGCGTAGTACGTGATGTCGACCTCCCACCAGAAGAAGCCCTGGCGCGCCGAGTTCATGAACCAGTGGTGGTTGTTGTGCCAGCCCTCGCCCAGGGTGAGGAGCGCCAACATCCAGTTGTTTCGGCTGTCGTCGCCGGTCTCGTAGCGCTGCTTACCCCAGCGATGCGCGAGTGAGTTGATCGAGTAAGTCGTGTGCCACAGGAGCACCGTCGAGAACACGTAGCCCCAGAGCACGCCCGGCCAGCCGGCGATCTCGGTGCAGGCGATCGCGAGCGCGATCGGCGGCACGAAGTGCCAGCGGTTCAGCCACACGAGCTCCGGAAAGCGCGCGAAGTCGCGGATGTTCTCGAGCTCCGTGCGCTCCCACCTCGTGTCGAGAATCCAGCCCTGGTGCGAATACCAGAAGCCCTCGCGCGGCGAGTGCATGTCGCCGGGCTGATCCGAATAGCGGTGATGCCGGCGGTGCCCGCCCGACCACCAGAGCGGCCCCTTCTGCGTCGCGCTCGCGCCGACCAGCGCGAGCAGAAACTGGAACGCGCGGCTGGTGCGGAACGCGCGGTGCGCGAAGTAGCGGTGGTAACCCGCAGTGATCGCGAACAGTCGCACCCAGAAGGTGAGCGCGGCGAGCAGCAGCACTTCGCCCGACGGCGGCGTCAGGATCACGGCCAACGCCAGCGCGTGTAGGCCCCAGTAGATCAGCGTGGGCAGCAATTGCTTGCGCGCCAGAACGCCGTCGGCCGGCAGCTGCAACGACTCGGGGAGAGCATCGGCAGGGGCACTCATATCGGGGGATCCTCCGGGACCGGAACTCTAGGGTCCGGATCGGATCGGGGCCGCGCATTCCTGGTGAAACTTCTGTCAAACTGGGCGCGCGGAAACGCAGGAGGCGAGTATGGCGCGGCGCATCGGCATCGGGTTCGACTGGCAGGGAAATCTCGATCGCGAGCGCGCATTTGCGCGCGCGAAGCTCGCGGAAGATGCCGGGATTGATTCACTCTGGGCGGCAGAAGCCTGGGGGCGCGATGCGTTCTCACTGCTGACTCAGGTGGCCGAGCGCACCACGCGCATCAAGCTCGGGACCGGCATCGTCAACATCTACTCACGAACGCCCGCGGCGCTCGCGCAGCACTTCGCCACGCTCGACGAGCTGTCGGGCGGCCGCGTGATCATCGGGCTCGGCAACAGCGGCCCGAACGTGATCGAGCACTTCCACGGCGTCCCGTTCCAGCCCGCCCTGCGCCGCATGCGCGAGACCGTCGAGCTCCTGCGCCTGTTCTTCAAACACGAGCCGGTGAAGTACTCGGGCGAGATCTTCAAGCTCGAGCGCGGCTTCACCCTGCGCTTCGATCCGGTGCGCAAGGAAGTTCCGATCTATCTCGCGACGCTCAACCCGAAGAGCGTGAAGATGACCGCGGAGCTCGCCGATGGCTGGATGCCGGTGATGATCCCGATCGACCAGCTCGCGAAGGAAGTCGCGAACGTGAATCAGTGGGTGCGCGAAGCCGGCCGCGACCCGAAGCAGTTCACCACGCGCGCGCCCGGTGGAGTCACCGTCGCGAACACGCCCGCGCAGCGGGAGTTGGCCCTGCGCCGCTCCGCCGGCACGCTCGCGTTCTACTGCGCGCGCATGGGCGACTTCTACTACCGCCAGCTCTCGCGCCAGGGCTTCCAGGCCGAGGCCGACCGCGTCCGCGCCGCCTGGGCCGAAGGCGGACCCGAGAAGGCCGCCGCCGCCGTCCCGCCCGCGATGATGTCACGCCTCGGCTTCGCCGGCTCTACAGAGGAATGTGTAGAGCGCCTGCAGCAGGAAGAAGAGGCGGGCGCGACCCTGCACTCCGCGACCGTGCTCGAGGAAGACCCGCGCGAGGCCGGGAAGATACTCGCGAAGCTGGTGGGGTAGGGCAGGCCTGCGAGTCAGAACTGCGGGAAGCGCTGCACGCGCAGGTTCAAGTGACTGAAGAGGGCATCGGGTAGATCGCCGGTCTCGACCATGCGCTGCAGCACGATCTCGGTCTCGCCGCCGTCGGCCCAGCGGCGGGCGATGCGGCGCATCGGGAGGCGGCGTTCTCCGAAGTCCCGGTAGTCGTCGGGTGTGCTGGAGAGCCGGCGCACTTCCTTGTCGCGGCGAAAGACGCGCGACTGCAGCAGAAGGTTCGTGTCCGCGGTGAACACGAGCTCGAGCCGGTCGAAGCCCAGGTTCGATCCCGCGGAGCGCGCGATCACCACGCGACACGGGACGGTGTCGACCAGCTCGTCGGGTCCGAGCTCGTAGCTCAGCTCGCCCCGCGCCGTCGGCCGATAGTCGCCGAGCGCGATCAGCTCGAAGACGGCCTGGCGCTCGATCTGCGACGAGGCGAGCCGGCGCACCTTGCCGTCGGTCGCGGTGCCGGCGAACAGAAACAGGTCGTCCGATCCGCCGCGTGTCTCGCGCATCAGCATCGCCCACTTGGAGAACGAGGCGGGCTCGCGAACGTCGAACAGCAGCTCGGCGAGGCCGTCGCGCCAGCGGCGTGCGATCGTGAACAGCGCGCTGGCCGGGCCGCGCTTCACCTCGTAAGTGAGGAAGGCGTCGAAGCGCTCGGTCTGGTCGAAGTAGGTCTCGGCGAGCGCCGTGGGGTCCGGGGGCGCGGGGGTCGCCAGCGCGTCGCCCGCCACCGAGGCCGCCGGCTCGTCGGCGCGCGCGGCGCCGGGGAAGGCGAGTGCGCACGCGCACAGCATGGAGCCGATGCGTCGCACGACGCGGGTCATCTCGGGCTCCTTCGACCTCGCCAAGTTAGAGTACGCCGCGCGCCGCGGCACGGTTTCCTCTGCTAGTTTTCCGCGCGCATGCCCCTCCGCACGGCGCTCCTCGCGGGCGCACTCGCCGCCGTGACCGCTCTGCCCGAAGGGGCGCCTGTGCTCCGGCGCGAGCCCGACGTCGCTGCGGAGCTGCGCGCGTTTTCGCTCTCGCCGCCCGCCTGGAGCGCGGACCTCGTGAACGCGGTGCTGGGGCAGGGCACGAGCGCGCAGATCGGACGGCTCGAAGGCTGGCTCGCGACGCCCGAGAACTGGCTGCAGGTGGACTACATGGACCGCGCGAGCAGCTACACGACTCACGGCTGGCTCACGCGCCGCGGGATCGCCGAAGAGCACTACGGCTACGCCGAGTATCAGGAGTCGTTTTCGCTCCGCCCCGAAGCGGCGATCGAGCTGCTCGGGGAGCGCGGGCTCGCCCGCGGACCGCTGGGCGAGCTGGTGATCGACCCACTCGAAGGGCTCACCCACCGCGCGTACATCACCGACCCCGTCGAGCCGCGCTGGGCGGCGCTGCTCGCCTACGACACGGCGACCAGCCCGCTCTTGGGCGATGCGCTCTCGCAGGACAACATCGGCGGCGTGGCCGCGGGCGTGGGGCCCAGCGCGCTCGGGCGTTTCGGCGACGCGTCCGCGGCCGGCTTCGCGGCCTGGCGCGAGCGCAAGGGCGAGCCGCCGCTGGCGCCGATCCGCGAGTATCTGCGCGAGCGCCACGGCGCGCAGCTCGCAGCGCTGCGGCCCTACGCGCCGCCCGAGGCTTTCGATCCGCGGCGCGCGAACGCGGCCGCGCAGTCACTCTGCGACGATCCGGTGCTCGCCGAGTACCAGGTCTACCGCTACGCCGCGAACCTCGCGGTCTGGTCGCGTCTCTACACCAATCTGCGTCGCATCGCGGCGCGCCGGGGGCGCGCCTTCGACGTGCACGGGAACCTGGGCGGCTCGGCGCTCGGGCCCGACCCGTATCCGTTCGCGCTCGCGGCCTTCGTCGACACGGTCTGGTTCGAGACCTCGGGCATCGCGCAGTACGACCAGTTCCGTCACGGCTGGTGGAACGCGCTGGGCGCGCTGCGTCTCGAGCTCGGGGTCGCGATCGCCAGCGGCCCGCGCGCGCTGATGTTCCTGGCTCGCCCGGAAAAGCAGACTCCGGACCTCCTCGCGCACGAGCTCGCCGAGATCAGCGCGGGCGGCGGCACTCCCCTGGTGGACCCGGACCTGCTGGCGCGGGAGGCGCCGGCGGCCCTGCCGGCGTACGCGGGCGTCGTCCGCCTGCGCGACCGACACCGAGCGGTGTTCACGCCGCGCGGACGCTCGCGGCTCGCCGACGTGGCGCTCCTGTATTCGGTCGCCACGGTCCTGTTCGACCAGTGCGTGCCCGAGGCGAGCAGCAGCGACACGCCGGTGCTGAACGACCTCTCGGGTGCCGCGCGCACGCTGGAGGAGGGCCACGTTCCGTACGACGTCGTCGTGCTGCCGCACCCGGAGCTCGCACCGTCGGCGCCGCGCGAGTCCGACCTGGCGCGCTATCGCGTGGTGATCGCGCCCTCGCTCGAGCGGCTCGCGGCGGAGGACCTCGAGCGACTCACTCGCTATCTGCGGGGCGGCGGAACCGTGGCGGTGCTCGGGAAGCTCGGCACGCGCGACGAGCGAAACCAGCCGCGCGCGGGCGATGCGCTGGCGCTGCTGCGCGCGGCGGGGCGGGTGCGCGTTCTGGCCGGCGGCGCGTCGTTCCCCGTTTGGCGCGGCCCGCAGACCGCGCAGGGGCGGGCGCTCGCCGCGCGCCTCCTCGCCGAGCTCGCGCCGCTCCTGCCGGAGCCGCTCGTGTCGGGCGACCTTCCCGCGACGACCTGGGTGAAGCTGTGGCGCCACGCGGGCGGCTTCGTCTCGGCTCATTTTGTCAGCTACGCGCTCGACTACGCGAGTGGTGCGGCGCGCCCGACGGCTGTCGCGACGGTGAGCTTGCGCCTGCCCGAGGGCGTGCGCGCCGAGCGCGCGCGTTGGCTCGCGCCCGGCGAGCCGGAGCGCGACCTGCCGCTGCGGGTCGGGGGCCGGCGCGCCGAAGTGACTCTCCCGGCGCTGCGCGTGTACGGCGTCCTCGTGCTCGGCCCGGGGGGCGCGGAGGCGCGCGCGAGCGCCCTCGCGCGTGGGGACCAGCGGCTCGCGCGGGCCCGGCGCGCGGGCGCGGGAGCGGCGGATCTCGAGGCACGCATCGCGCGAGTCAGGGCGCTCCGCTCGGCGGACGCGCACGCCTACGACGACGCGGCGGGCGCGCTGCTCCTCGGGCTCTCCGCGGAGCGCGAGCGCGCGTACCTCGCCTGGGTTCGAAGCCTCGCAGACTTCGGGGACCCGGAGGCGGCATTCGCCTTCGGGCACAGCGCCGACATCCCCCCCTGGCGCGCGGTCGGCGCGGACACGTCGTACTCGAGCACGCTCGGCTTCGGCTGGCTTCCCGCGGACGACGACTCACTCGCGACGCCCGAGGAGCGCTACCTGAGCGTGTCGAACGACCCCGCCCCGGACTCACTCCGCTCGCTGTCGCTCTACGCGGCTTACTGGCCGTTCGGGGAGGGCGCGCTGCCCAAGCCGATCTCGCGCGCGCTCGCCTCGGGGCGCCCGCGCGTGTTTCGCGTCGACCTGCCCGACGGCGACTACCGCGTCTCGGTGGTCGGCGCGAACGCCGCCTGGGACCAGCAGAACCTGTTGGTCTCCGGCATGGTGGCGGCGAACGGACGGCCGGTGCTCCTGGATGTGCCCTTGGACGTCGGCGGACTCGTGCAGCGCGCGTTCACGGCGCACGTCGGCGACGGCGCGCTCGAGCTCCGCCTCGGCGGAGCGACCGGCTTCGCCCTCGCCTCGCTTCTGGTCGAGAAGGTGAGTCGGGTGCTGCCCGACCCGCTCGAGGCGGGGGGCGTGCGCGCGTGGCGTGTCTCCGCGCGGCACGCGAATCCCGACTGGGCGCCGCTCGCCGACCTCACGGTGCCGGAGAGCGATGCTGGCGCCGAGCTGCGGGCCGCCGAATCGGGAATTCCGCTGGTCGATCTCGGCACGCTCGCGCACGCGTCGATTGGCGACGTCGTCGTCGCGAGAGCCCAGATCGAGCGCGCCGCCGCCGGTCCCGCAGAGCTGCACGTCGGCGCGAGCAGCGCGGCGCGCGTGTATCTGAATGGTGCGCTCGTGCTCGAGCTCGCGAACCTGAAGGGCGTCGAGCGCGACGAGGGCGTGGCGCGCGTTCCGCTGCGCGCGGGCGCGAATGAGCTCGAGGTCGTCCTCGAGCGCTTCTGGGAGCGCCGCTGGCTGTTCTTCGCCAGCGTCCTCTAAGCTGCGCGGCGTGCGGAGCCTCCAGAGAGTCGTGATCGCCGGCGCCTCGCTCGCGGGCTTGCGCGCGGCGGAGTCACTGCGCCGCCTCGGCTACGCCGGGCGCCTGGTCGTCGTCGGCGCGGAGAAGCACCTGCCGTATGACCGCCCGCCGCTCTCGAAGGAGCTCTTGCAGGGCAGGTGGGAGCCGGACCGCATCGGGCTGCGCAAGCGGCCCTACGAGGAGCTCGCGCTCGAGCTGCGCTTGGGCGTGCGCGCCAGCGCGCTCGATCTGGCCGCCCGCGAGCTGCGGCTCGACGACGGGACCCGCGAGCCGTTCGACGCGCTGCTGATCGCGACCGGCGCGGCGGCGCGGCGGCTGCGCGGTCAGCCCGAGCTCGAGGGGCTGCACGTGCTGCGCACGCTCGACGACTCGCTCGCGATTCGCGCGGCGCTCGAGCGCGGCCCGCGCGTCGCGGTCGTGGGTGCGGGCTTCATCGGCTCGGAGGTCGCAGCGTCTTGCCGTGCGCGCGGGCTCGAAGTGACTGTGCTCGAGCCGCTGCCCGTGCCGCTCGCGCTCGGGCTCGGCGAGGCGATGGGCGGCGTGTGCGCCGCGCTGCACCGCGACCACGGCGTCGATCTGCGCTGCGGCGTGGGAGTCACCGGCTTCGAGGGCACGGGTCGGATCGAGCGCCTCGCGCTCTCGGACGGCTCGAAGCTCGCGGCGGACCTCGTCGTCGTGGGGGTCGGCGCGGCGCCCGAGACCGCGTGGCTCGAGGGCTCTGGCCTGCGCATCGCGGACGGCGTGGTGTGCGACGCGTACTGCTCCGCGGCGCCCGGGGTCTTCGCGGCAGGCGACGTGGCGCGCTGGCACAACCCTCTCTTCGCCGAGGACATGCGCATCGAGCACTGGAGCAACGCGGCGGAGCAGGGCAGCTACGTGGCCGAGAGACTCGCGGGCAGCGACGTCGGCGCCGAGCCGTTCGCGCCCGTGCCGTTCTTCTGGTCGGATCAGTACGACGTGAAGATCCAGTTCGCCGGGCGCATGCGCGGGGACGACGACGTGCGGGTGGTGGCCGGCTCGACCGCCGAGCGGAAGTTCACCGCGCTCTACGGCCGCGAAGGCCGCCTCCGCGGCGTGCTGACCTTCAGCCGCCCGCGCGATCTCGCGAAGTTCCGGCGCCTCGTCGCGGAGCGCGCCGACTTCGCGAGCGCCATCGCCGCCGCGACCCCCTGACCCGATCGACGATCGCAGTCACTCAAGGATCCTGCTGGTCGGACCGATCACTTCAGGTGGCTGTGACTCGCTGAGACAGCAAGTGACACTGCAGCGCGGAGCGTCCGCCATGGGCAAGACGAAGGGCAGCGCGGTTCTGAATGCCGTGAAGCTGCTTCGCACGCGCAAGGACGAAGCGGCCCGGCTCGTGCCGCCCGCGCTGCGGCACTATCTCGAAGACCGCGTCGTCGTCGCGTCCTGGTATCCCGAGGAGGACCTGATCGCGCTCATCGTCACCTGCGCCGCGCTGCTTCCGGTCCCTCGCGAGCGCGTGTTCGAGACGATGGGAGCGCGCTCCGCCCGCACTCACTTGGAGGGCGTCTATGCGGACCTCCTGCACCGCGGCCCGACGACGCGCGCGCGCACGCTCTGGAAGACACAGCACGACACCGGCGTGCTCAGCGTCACCAGTGAGACGCCGAGCTCAGTGACCTACGAGCTGGTCGGCTGGGATCACGGCTCGGCCGAGTACTGCCGCTTGCTCGGCGGCTACTTCTCGGAGGTCCACCGCCTGGCGGGCGCGGCGAACCCGACCTTCCTCCACCCCGCGTGCCGCAGCGCGAGCAGCCCGCGCTGCGTCTGGGTCGTGCGCTGGGAGGCCGCTAGCCCGGCGTGAGCGTCGCGAGCACCGCGCGCCGCGCGGGCGGGATCGGCACGAGCTTCCCCTCGTTCGACACCATCGCGTGTTCCGTCCTGGCGGTGGCGATGACGTCGCCGCCGCGCCGGATCGTGTAGCCGATCGCGAGGGACACGCGCTTCAGCCAGTCGATCCAGCAGATGACTTCGAGGCGGTCGTC
>Ga0209131_1002626_pt1 | contig 12182 bp, 11 predicted proteins | sample GraSoi_2013_40cm_FD_185826 | JGI IMG/M metagenome (GOLD analysis project Ga0209131, IMG submission 185826) | Grasslands soil microbial communities from the Angelo Coastal Reserve, California, USA - Sample 9_17_2013_40cm (SPAdes) (version 2) | ecosystem: Environmental > Terrestrial > Soil >...
TTGTTCCAATTTAGGACGACAAGCGTTTTCGCTAACGGCGAAGTGGACGCGCCGGCTCTGCATCACCAGAGTCTGCACAGACCCTTTGTGCAAAACCAGTTTCGCTCTACTCCAGCAGCCTTAAGTCCCGGTTAAACGCCGTAACCGGAAAAGTGGTACTTCAAATCTCCGATTCCAGCACGAGCCCCGTGGCGCGACTCGTCTTTGCACGGAAGCAGCCGCTACTTCAACCAAATTCTTCAGTGGAAAAGGCGAGCGATGCTTGCTTTGAATCGGTCCCAGGCGATGCTCCATTGACTCGGGAGATTAGCAGGCGGGTTGCGCTCGATGTGTTCAACCTGGCGAAAGCCGGTTGGGACAGTGAACAGCGCAGGATCTAAAGGACCTTCAACAAGTTGCGTCACCCGCATCTCGCTGATGGAGGTATGCTCTTTCTTCGCGCCATCGGGCAGCGTAATTGCTTCCAGCGAAGTTATTTTCCACTCAGTCGCGAAGCCATTTTCCGGCTCCCCGTTGTCTACGAATTCGATCTTTTCGACCGGCATGCTCCCACCTGCCAAAAAAGCATGGGTATGGACTCGCTTACCTGCGGGGCTCTTCCGGTCGCAAGAAATGCTGGTATCAAGGTCGATATACCATCCGTCGGTCACCATTTGCTGAGCATCGGATTTTGAACCCTCAAGGGGAATCTGTTTTCTTGTTGTGATGATATGCCTTGCCGTATGGCCGAAGAATTCCTTGCGCTCGCCCGTGTCCACCGTCGTACTTTCAATCCGCAGGGTCGGTTTGCCAGACGCGTAAGATTGCGGCACTTTCAGTCCGAGAGCTTCTATTTGTTCTTTGCTCAGCGGCTTTGGAGGATGAGGACCTGCCACAAATTCACCGGTATCCAGATTTAATTCGAACGCCTGCCCCAGATCGCAGCTGGTAATCGAAGCAAGGCGCGGGCCGTAGTGCAGACCAGTCGACCCATCCCATCGTTTCGCGCCTCCCGTCCAATTCCTATATTCTGTCCGGCTGCGATCCTTCTCTATGTAGAAAGTTTGATCACTCGATATGCCTTCAGACGTATGTCGAACAGTCATTTTCAGACCAGACGTATTCGATGCGTGGAGCAATGGAATTCCTAGGAGTAAGAACCAAGCACATGAGATTCGCATTGGCAGTCCTCCCCTGGAATAGGTTGCCGATTTACAGGATCGGATTCAAGTTAGCATTATGTCAGTCTTTATGTTGAAGGAACAGAATGCGTCAACTCCTAACGCGGTAACCGTCCATCTGGATTGAAGCTGTGAAGAAACCCTCTGAATTTCCATCTTGCAAAAAAAGAAGTCTGCCGTAAGCTCGCGGCATGAGCCAAGAAAATCCGATCAGCAAGCAGCCTCTGATTCGCCACGTGAACCGACAGCAGATGAGTTGGCGGGCCGTGGATGTAGAACACCTGATCAGCGAAGACCATCCGGCGAGAGCCATTTCGACACTGGTAGGGCGCCTAAACCTGAGCGCCTTTTATCAAGCCATCGAGAGCAGCACGGAGGAAGGGGGGCGGCCGGCGATCGATCCGCAACTGCTGATCAGTTTGTGGGTGTACGCCTATAGCCAAGGGATTGGTTCGGCGCGAGAAGTGGCCCGGCGCTGTGAGTACGATCCGGCGTTCCAGTGGCTGACGGGATGGGAGGAAGTGAACTATCATACGCTGGCGGATTTCCGTGTGGAGAAGGCGCAGGAATTCGACGAACTGTTCACGCAGGTGCTGGCGGCGCTGAGCCAGGAAGGACTGATCACGCTGGAGCAAGTGATGCAAGATGGCACCAAGATCAAGGCGCAGGCGAGCAGTAGGACTTATTGCCAGGAGGAAACGATTCGCGAACATCTGGAGCGGGCGCGACGACGTGTAGCGGAGATGGGCGATCCACGGAACGACGAGAGCAGTCCGAAAGCCAGGCAAGCCCAAGTACGCGCACGACGCCAGCAACAAGAGCGGCTAGAGAGTGCGTTGGAAGAGTTGCAGAAGTGGCAGGCGCGCAAGAGCGGAGAAAAAGCCAAGAAGGAAACGCGAGTGAGCACCAGCGATCCGCAAGCCAGGGCCATGCATCAGCCCGATGGCGGATTAGCGCTCAGTTACAACGAGCAGATTTCTACCGATGCGGCGCAAGGCCTGATTGTAGGAGTGGCGGTAACCCAGGAGCCTAACGACAGCGGACAGTTATTGGCAGCGGTGGATCGCCTAGAACAGCGGCTGGAGAAAAAGCCGCAACAGCTGGTGGCCGATAGTGGCTATACCACGCGAGAGAATATCGAGAAGATGGCCGGGCGAGAGATCGATTTTCTGGGGACCATGCGGTATGAAAATGTGCCGCGCGGCGCCAACTTGCCGAACCGGTTTTCCGCCGAGCGCATTTCCTTATCAGCCAGCGAAGAACCACTGTGTTTGCCCGCAGGGCAAAGTCCTGCATCCGGCGGGACAACGCAAGAGGAGAGCTGTGGTGATTTACCACCTCTACGAAGCCCGGCTGGAGGATTGCCAAGCCTGTCCTAGCAAGCCGGAGTGTTGCCCAGACAACCAAAAGCGCGGCCGTTCGGTGGCGCACCCCGAAGAAAGTCAGGTGGTGATAGCATTTCGCAAGAAGATGGCTAGCGAAGAAGCCCGCAAACAATATCGTCGTCGGGGAAGAATCGTGGAGTTTTGTCAGGCCTGGATCAAGAGCAAACTGGGTTTGCGGCAATTCCATGTACGGGGCTTGAAGAAAGTGCAGATGGAAATGCTGTGGGCTTGCCTCACCTACAACCTGCAGCATTGGATCCGATTGAGCAAGCTCCGCACAACAACAGCGATCACCTGAATAGTAAGAGAAGAGAGAGTAGGACCGAGACACTCGTTCGAAGCAGAAAGCCAACAATCCGGCAAGCTCACCCTAAATTTTCGGTCTAACTCTCAATCGAGGTTTCTTCACAGCTTCATTTCAAGTTTCCGATTACCTGACGCAATATCAGGAGTTACGCTGGACTCCAGGCCGATCACAACGTCAGTGGAAGAAAAAACTACTCGGCAGCGGACACATCTAATCTCGGCGTCCATGCAAGCAGAAGCAATGTGCCCACGATGAAGAACCAGCAAGCGACATTCCACGTCGCGCCCATAAATTTCAGAACCAACCCGAAAAGAACGATTGTTGACGCCATAACTAGCGAGAGGATTACTCCAGCCCACCATTTCTTCAATGCTGATTCGTTATTGGGGTTTGAAGACAGCAATTCTTCCGAGGGTTTTATCATTCGATTTCGAAGAAAAGCGGCGACCCCAATCTCGTTTAAGCCCACGAAAGTGATGGCATAAACCAGAATGGGCGGTATTTGCTTCTGGATGGGAGCGAGTCGATAGGAAACATCAAAGTCGATAACCACCATCCCAAATAAGGTAATGTGCAGAACACGGGCGGCACGCAAAGTCTTTTTGATGGAAGCCATTTTCTCGCCACGGATTGTACACGGAAATGCGGACGGATTATTGGACAAGTAGAATCGCGGAAATGGTTCGTGCAAAGTTCTGTTTTAGCGGGCAAGTTGTACATGTGGCAACCCGGATTTCGCCGTGCATCGGTGCGCTGCGGATCCGACGATTCTGGACGAGTGGTCGCCTAGCCGGAAACTGGACCTGGCAGATAACTTCAGAGTACCCCGTTATCCGCCAACGATCCGCAAACACTGGGCGACATAGCGCTATTAATCTGGCCGTTCACATCCACGCGGCGGCTTCCCGAGGCGTTTCTCTGAGCTAGCCGTTTTCGACGCGCGCTTTTATATCGGAGTACGCTGCGTCGATGAGCCTGGTTAGCGCTGCAGCGTTTGTGGGCGTTTCCGGTCTCAGCTTCACATGGCGCATGAACTTGCCGGTGCCTTGCAACAAGCGGGCCGGATCCGGCAGCGCTGCGCCGTGAAAGAAACCCACGTTAACGTGCGAAGTGAAGACATTGACGTAGCCGAAGGGCGCATCTCCCAAACAGGCAACCGGACACCCGTCATGCAAGAGCTCCCGGACTTCGTCCCCGCACTTTCGCATCAGGCCAAACCAGTGATGCGCGATGGCTCCCAATTCACCTGCATGCTCTCTCATCCAAGCATCGATGGCGGGAGCCCGCTCGACAGCGCCGTTGAATCGCAGCAATTCCGTTCTCATCGTCGCGACTTTGGAATCAGCGGGGGTGTTCTCTCATGGCGTTTTGAGAGGTACCTGCTGGTTCCAGGGTGCCACACTTTCCTCATACTCCATGGGATCGCCGAAACCTTCGGTTTGGACGCCGAGTTGGCGAAGAGCGTCCAAGGCCATCAATCGGCGATGCGCGTTGAATGTCATGATATGGGCGAAGACGCCGCCGAACGTGAAGGTCTCAGCGGGTTCGCACAGAGCGTCGACGAACGTATCATCCCAGGCGGAGCGGTTCCGGATGTCACTGAAAATACGATGCAGTTCGGCATCGGTCTTTTCGAGCCTTTGCAGCATCGCTTGCGGGGAGCGCTGCGATTTGGGAGGGCCGTTCCTATCCATATCGCCTCCGGACAGCGCGGCGGTCCAGACCTCTTTCGTGAAGACAATGTTTTCTAACAGCTGCCTTAGAGTCTTATTCGACTCCCGCCAGGGCAGCAGCTCTACGACCGTGGTCAGCGGCCGATCCAATTGTTCCTCTGTCAAAGTACCCGCGTATTCCAACAAACGCCGCGTGTGCCAAGAGTCGTTGCCTGCAAAACGATCGAACAAGTCCATGTCTCTTCCTCCTTTTGTTGAGGAACCAAGGGCAAAAAAGTGAATTTTGTTGGACGCCGGCAAGTGGAAGTGCGGATCACGCATGCGCCGGTAGAGGCTGGGAGAAGTCCGAAAAGCTTTTCGGAACGCGCGAGTGAACGCCTCCAACGAACCGTAGTTGGCGTCCAGGGCGACGTCCGTGACCGACATTCCGGTGTGCGCCAGTTGATATGCGGCTCTTTCCAACAATAGCCGCCGTCGCATGGCACCCGGAGTTTCTTCGACCACTGTTCGGAACAACCTGTGGAACTGAGTGCGGCTTTGGTACGCTTGGCGCGCTAGATCTTGCGTTTTCGCCTGCGTGTCCAGGGAGTTCGCAACAATTGCACAGAGGCGGTCTGCCGTGTCCTGACCATCCGCTTTATTCATGCGTCCGGTTCCTCATCTTGAGCGAATCATAGACAAGAGATGACACCTGCCGCCTGATAGTACGTACGAATCTTCTACCCTAGAAGGCGGACCAAAGCGAATAGACACACGGATACTCGACGCCGTGCTTGCACGATTACCTCCCGACAACACCGCAGCGCTGACCGAACCGATCGTTCCCCGGTGGTCGGCAACTCTTACCTAATCGCGTTACGTCAGAGTGGCCCGTCATCCGACCACAATCGTTCTTAGGTCCTTATTCAGTCCCGTGTGAGAGCAATCGTTTTTGCTCCGCGACGGTACTGTGCTGCAGGGAGCCGTCTTTTACAACTTTTTACAATCATTTGCGATGGCTTGACAACTCGTCCGGAGAGGTCTTTATAGTCGTGCCAGTGTAAGGACGAGTGAAGAATCTGGCGAGGCTGAGAAATGCTTAAGAAGTGGCGATTGACGGACCGCACGCGAACTCTGCTGACGCTGGAGCTGGCCATCGTGCTCCCGGCGGCAGCCTTGATGGGCTTCAGTATTTGGAACCTGAAACATATCCAGCGCGATAAGGCCGTCGAAGCAGCCATCCAGCTCGACTTCCAACACGTGCTGAAAATCGCGGAAAAGAAAAGCTTGCATCAGGCGGAAGACTTGATCACGCCTATCCGAAAGGAATTCCCAAACCCTGACGACGGCCCTCAAATCAAGGCCAAGCTCGAGCATATCTTGTTGGAGCATCCCGAGTATGCGTATGCAGCTTTGTACGACAAGAAGAACAACTTGCTGGTCACCCGCATGCAGCCGGGCCGCGGTCAGGACCAGGCCTTCTGCAGATTCATGCAAGAGGATATCAATATGCTCGCCAGTTGGCTGCCTTCGGACGCATCCAACACGGTGAAGCATCTCCGAAAGATGAAGGAAGAAGAGCCGTGGGGCTTATATGGCGGGTGGACGCTTCACGGAAATCAGCATGCGTATTGGAATGTCGCTTATTTTATTCCCGAGGGTGTTTCACCGGATCGTGTTGCCCTGGGGATAGTCGCGTTTGATGAAGACTATCTGCGCAAAACCTTTTTCCCTGCCGTAGTGAAGGACGTCTTGAGCAGCAAGAGCACCGTGCTGAGGGCAGATGCCAATCTGCCGGTCATGATGATCCATGCGCCGAAGGACTCCACGCCGTGGGTGGCTTCGACAGATTGGGATGGAGGTGAGCCAGAGGAGGAGCGCCGTTTTGCAGATGTTTTCCAGGACCTGATCCTAGCCATCAAATACCGAGGCACGACGATCGCGGATATCGGGAATCGATTTCTCCTATATAACTACATCGTGTTGGGGGCACTGTCTGTTCTCATGGTAGGCGGAATTTGGCTTACCTATCGCAACGTTTCCAGGGAAATGAATCTAGCCAGACTGAAGTCTGATTTCGTCGCCAACGTTTCGCACGAATTGCGGACGCCGCTGGCTTTGATCCGACTCTACGCTGAGACTCTGGAGCTTGGGCGGCTCACGGCAAAGGAAAAATACCAGGAGTATTTTCGCATCATACGCGAGGAGAGCGAACGCCTAACGGCGCTCATCAACAATATCCTGGACTTTTCCCGAATCGAAGCAGGACGCAAGGAATACGAGTTCAAGGAAACGAACCTGGCCGATCTGGTTCGGTCAACACTGGATTCCTACCGCTTTCAGATCGAGCAAAATGGTTTCGCCTTCGAGGAGAACATCTCCGGGGATATTCCACCGGTGACCGTAGACCGCGAAGCGATCGCGCGTTCGCTGCTCAACCTGGTGAATAACGCATTGAAGTACTCCAAGGACCAGAAATATATCGGTGTGAGCTTGTACCAGGCGAACAGCCGCGTAAATCTGGAAGTCCGGGACCACGGAATCGGTATCCCACCGAACGAGCAGGCGAAAATCTTCGAGAAGTTCTACCGCTGTGGAGATCCCCTTGTACACAACGTCAAGGGGTCAGGATTGGGCCTCTCCCTCGTGCGGCACATTGCGCGCGCGCACGGCGGGGAGGTGCTGGTCGAAAGCACCCCCGAGAAAGGAAGCAAATTCACTATCGCGTTGCCGTTGGATCCTGCTTTAGGAACTGCGCAGGCAGCCGCGTGAAGGGCCTCGGAGAGCGGAGTGGTGCTGTGCTCCGGAGAGAGCCCAAGGGAGAGGTCATGGGAACAACGAAAATTTTGATCGTCGAGGATGAACCGAACATGGTCGCCGGGCTCCGCGATAATTTCGAGTACGAGGGCTTTCAAGTGATCACGGCACTCGACGGCGTGGAAGGCCTCGATCGCGCTCTGAAGGATTCCCCAGACCTGATCGTGCTCGACGTGATGATGCCACGCATGAGCGGGCTGGATGTGTGTAAACAGCTAAAGGCGAAGCGCCCCTCGATTCCCATCATCATGCTTACGGCGCGCGGCCAGGAAGTGGATAAGGTTGTGGGTCTCGAACTCGGCGCGGATGACTACGTCACCAAGCCCTTCTCGATTCGAGAACTGCTCGCTCGCGTGAAGGCTGTTCTGCGACGGGCAAAGACGCTACCGAAAGAACAGGACCGCTATAGCTTCGGCGATGTGGACGTGAACTTGCGCAGCTACCAGGTCCTGCGTGGTGGTAAGCCAGTGGAGTTTTCGAGCAAGGAATTTGAGCTGCTGAAGCATTTTCTATGTCACTCGGGGGAGACCCTGAGCCGCGACCGGCTGCTCGACGAGGTCTGGGGTTACGAGAACTTTCCAACGACTCGGACTGTGGATGCTCATATTGTAAGGATTCGTCAGAAACTCGAACCGGTTCCGGAGCAGCCCCGTTTCTTTCTGACGGTGCACGGAGTGGGCTACAAATTCGTAGGATGAGATGAACATGATGACATTAACCGAAGGAATGCTGGACATCAGGCAGAGGGCGTTCGGGAACCGCCTAGAGCGGGAGACGAAACGCGAAGGGAACTCGAGTCAAGGTTTGCCCGCCCCGGCAAAAAGCCCTACGGCGGGCATCCAGTCGGTGAGGCAGGAACTGGATGCAGTGCGAAGTGAACAAGCAAAACTGCAACAGGCTATCTATGAGGCGGCCCAGACGCAACGGAAGCTCTGCGCCCCGCGTGAACTCGTCTGGGGCGAGTTTGAGATCGCCGGCGAAATTTTTCCTGTGCGCCATCTCTCGGGAGACTTTTTCAAGGTGATGGAACTCGACTCCGCCCTTGGATTGACCGTGGGCGACATTGCCGGCAAAGGATTGTCAGCGGGAATTTGGCAGGCCCATCTGATGGGTTTGATCCGACGCTGTGCGCGCAGGCATTCGGACCCAGCGGCTGCCGTTGCCGAGGTCAACGCGGAACTGTGCCAGGATCAGGATGAGCCGCCGATCGCGGCCCTGTTCTTTGCCCGACTCGATCCAAAAGAGAATGAACTTGTGTACTGTAACGCCGGCCTGCCAGCTCCGCTGCTGCTGAGACACAACAAGACCATGGAACGACTGGAAAAAGGCGGACCCATGCTGGGTGCCCTGCAAAAGGCGGCGTACGACTCTGGGACCGTGCGACTGAATCCCGGCGATATGTTGCTCGCTTACTCCGACGGCGTGACGGAGTGCCGAAATTCCGAAGACGAGGAGTTTGAGATGAAACGACTATCGGCGGCGGTGAATGCGGTCGGCGGCGCGAGCGCGAACCAAGTTCTCTTCTCGACGCTTGGTGCGGTACTCGACTTCGCTGACGCGTGCTCACCGGAGGATGATTTGACACTCCTGGTCATTCGCCGACGCGAGGCCACGATGATCGAGCGGTCCCCTTCGCGCAGCAAAGATTTTTCGACGCCTCACCGTGGGCCGACTTCGGTCGTGCGACCGAAGAAAGCTGAACGGAGAGGAAATCGTTCCAAATAGCTGAACTAAAGTACACCCGAACTCCCCGAGTTGCGTCGTGCGAGCCCGGAAGTGGTGGTGTGCCCAAATTCAAGGCAAAGGACGGGCCATGGCAACGAGAACGACTTCAATGTTCATCGAAGAAACAACGCTCTGCGCGGCGCTGAACCAGCCCCTACAAACCTGCCCCGAAGTATTAAGCACAATCTACGCGGCTCACTATCGCCATGTTCTGCGGGTCTGCCGGCGTTTCTTTCGGCGGCCGGAAGACGCCGAGGATGCGGCGGCAGAGGTCTTTTTGAAGCTGCACAGGGTCCTGGATACAAGAAATGAGGCGGTGCCCTTCCGCCCTTGGGTGTCGCAGGTGGCAGGCCGCCATTGCATTGATAAGCTGCGACGACGAAAACGCGAGAAAGGCTCGTGCGTGGACGGAGCCGACCTTAGCGAAATGGCCGACTATTCAACTCCTTCGCCACTCTCCCAAGTTCTGCGTAGGGAGGAACGGCTCGAAGTGAGGGAACAGTTGATTCGCTTGCCCAAAAAATACAAGGTCCCGCTCATACTGCGCTACTACAAACAAATGAGTTACTCCGAGATCGCGCGCGCACTGAAAAGGCAGCTTCCCGCTGTCAGGATGATGATCTTCCACGCCAAAGAGCAACTGCGCCGCAATTTGCGACGCGAGCAGTCTGCCAAAGACTAGCCAACTCGGTGGCGGTAGCGGCGGTATAGGGCCACCGGTTCCTTGAAGGTAGCTTCGCGACATGATGGGCCCGCTCGTTATTCAGTGAGCTTTCGCATCTCAAGCCGCATCGATAAACAGGGGACAGTCCTTCCGAAACGATCTCAGTTTCCAGAAGGAAACGGCGGTCTGGGAATCGAGAGACGGTGTTCTGGTCGAGTAGTCGGCAACTCTTCCCTAATTCTGATTGTAGGGAGATTGATTCGCCGTACTTTGGCGCGCCGCTGACTGCTGACCCTCACTCCTGACTACCCTCCAATTGCTTCCGCTAACTCCTTGCGGCCCGGCTTGTCTGCGTGCTCGCACACCTTCAGGAGTACACGGAAGTACCTATAGCTGGTCTCGCCATCGCCCTTAAGCTGCGCCGCACGCGCCGCGCCAAAGAGCGCGTGAAAGCGGTTCGGCTCGCGTTTAAGCGTGGCTTCGAACTGCTGCAGCGCCTGTCCAGGCTGATTCATCTGTAGGAGCATCTCGCCCAGCAATTCCCGCGATGGGGCCAGCGGTCCGGGGGTTACCGCGCTCTTTTCCGTGCCGTCTTCCAGTTCCGCCGCCAATCTCATCTCCTGCAGCGCCTTGTCTGTGTGGCCTTCCGCAAGCGCTGTCCACGCCGAGACTCCGCGCCGCTGGATCTCCACCTGTTCCGCCCAGTAGCCTTCATTCGATCTCTTAAGCCGCTCGTGGATTTTTGTGAGCGCCTCGCACGAAGCTTGCGCACTTGCGATGTCTCCCAGACGCGCCGCAGCCAGACCGCGGGCGAAATAGGTCATTGCCTGCGTGTAAGGGAACGGCGTCTCGCGTACCTCGAGCTGTGCCGCGGCCTTCCAATCCTGCCGCTCGAGCGCATAACGCGCCGGAATTGCCGCGAGCGCAAAGTATCCGGCGCTAGGTGGCGCGGCTCCGCTGATCACCATTCCGGGATTGAAACGCAAAGCGATCTCAGGCAGCAATTCCACCAGCCGCCGGGCTGCTTCGTCCTGCGCGGTCTGGAGGTAGGCGTAAGCCTGGTAATCGAGCGCGTGCAGTTCTTCCGCAGTCTGACCCTCACGGCGCGACGCAGCAGCGGCGGCAAGGTTGCTGTCAATGGAGTCCTGCCAGTAACCAACGCGGGTGAAGGTGTGCGAGGGCATGTGGAGCGCGTGCGGGGCATCGGGCGCGATCGCGGAGTACCGCCACGCGGCCTCCAGCGCCCGCCCGGCCAAGGGCGGCACGTCGTAGGTGTGAATGATGTAGTGCGCGAGGCCGGGATGCTCAGGTTCCAAGGCAAACAGCGCCTCTAGGATCGCGCCCGCCTTTAAGCGGCTCGCGTAGGTCTTGTCCGTTGGCTCCTCCGACGCGGCGAGCGCCAGGGCATAAAAGATCGACGCCTCATGGTCCTGCGGATAATGAGCCGCCACTTCGGCCATGGCATCACGATAAGCTAACAACCGGACTTGCTGGGGCGCTTTCTCGAAATCCGCGTACAGCTTCAAAACCGCGGCGATGTACGCCCGCTCCCGCTCCGTGGTGGCGTCGATCGCCTGTCCCCGCTCCGCGGCCCGCCGGCCGTCCTGCAGTTGCGACGTGGCCTTCAGCCCTGCGGAAAACGGATTGCTCCACTGGCTTAGCGCAATCCCCCAGTACGCCATGGCGCACGTGGGATCGGCTTTCAACGTGGCGTTGAACCCATCGATTGCGTGGACGAACTGGAATGAATGCAGCAGCGCCACCGCACGATCGAACTGCTTCTGCGCCGCGCGGTTGCACGAGGTCGCAAAGCGCACCGTCCCGAGCCTTTCGACCGCCATGGCATGCTGATGCTCCTGCGCGACGCTGCTACCGGCCGCCAGAATCAGAACGCAGGCACCAAAAATTCGCGCGCGCAACATGGTCGTCCCTCCGCGATCCCGACCGCAGATTGTAGCGTCACAAGCCCGTTTTCGTGTGATCGAATTATTCGAGTTTACGACGGCCTTTTCGTAGAAGTGGCCGCGCTTGGCATTTCGATTTGAGCCACCATTTGATAACGCCCGGATTGTCGGCAAACAGGAAGTAATCGGGGTTAGTTGCGGTTAGCCGTGACTCGGGCGCGAATCATCAAGAAGGCGTCCGTAAAGCGGCAGTGGTCGATTTCGCTTCGACGAGTACACGGTCCTATCAGAAGCCAGGCCCATCCGACGATCAGCTCTTTCAATAGAGAGTCATTCCTCGCGCAGAAGTATCGCAGGATCAACCGACAGCGCGCGTTGCGCCGGAATCCACGTAGCGATTAGCCCCAGCAACGCCATCGCGAGAACAGTACCTGTCAATAGCAGGGGATCGCGCGGCGTGGCCTGATACACAATGAAAGCCAGCACCTTCGTCGCAAGCAGACCCAGAACCAATCCAACCCCCGAACCAATCGCCAACAGTTTGAACGCACGTCCCAGCGCGGCCTGC
>Ga0209131_1002627_pt1 | contig 12181 bp, 13 predicted proteins | sample GraSoi_2013_40cm_FD_185826 | JGI IMG/M metagenome (GOLD analysis project Ga0209131, IMG submission 185826) | Grasslands soil microbial communities from the Angelo Coastal Reserve, California, USA - Sample 9_17_2013_40cm (SPAdes) (version 2) | ecosystem: Environmental > Terrestrial > Soil >...
GTTCGCTTGCCGAGTTTGCCTTCCAGGCGCAGCGCGACCTGCCGGGTCCCCCAGATCAAGGTGTTCCCGGTAGTAAGCCGGGCCGAAGCCGTGGCCGGAACGCCGTCACGGGTGATGTACATCAGTAGGTGCGGTCCCTTGATCCAGAGGCCCTTCGCGCCGTTTACCCGGACCTTTGTCACGTCGTAGAGATATACGAACTTCTGGAAGAGGATCGGGTCGAGGTGGCCGGCGAACTCATCAATCAGGACCTTGCCGTACGGCGTCCGGCTGTAGACCAGGGACGCGACCCGCCCGCCATCGCTGACCACAACCTCGCCGGGCCGGCCAAGCGCCGCGGGAACCAGGATGGGGAAGGAGACCTGGCGGCGGGCCTCCGCTAGCGACATCTGCCGTTCGCCGGGCAAGGACGCGCTGCTACCCGGCGAGCGCACCGGGCCTGGCGCCTGGCGAAGCTCGATGCCGGCGAAACGGAGGACGTGGCTGATCACGGCGCGTCCTTGCGGGGTAGCCACGAGCACAGCCAGGACAGCCACCCCTACAACCAGCGCAGCACGCCAGACCGGCCGGCGTCGAAGGGCGCCGGCCCGCAGGGCAGGTACGCGGCGCCGCCTGCCTGCATGCCCTTCGAGCCGCTGCCGCACTACCGCGGTCAGATCGCTGGCTGGGGGTACCTCAATCTCGCGGCCCAGCGCCCGCAGTTGGGGCTCCACCGCGCGCTGCCACTCGGTCTGGTCAGCCATCGAGGACCCGGTTCTGCTCGCTGGGCACAAGTTGCCCGCGCAGCCTGTTCAGCGCACGCGACGTGCGTGACTTCACCGATCCCAGCGGCCACTCGAGCACTTGCGCCGTCTCAGCCTCGGATAGGTCGAGAAAGTAGCGGCAGACAAGCACCTGCCGTTCGGTGTCCGGGAGCGCGTTCACAGCCGCAACCAGCTGAGCGCGCTGTTCAGCGGCCAGGAGCTCATCGGCGGGGCCGGTCGCCGCGGTGCCGCTAGATTCCGCGCTCGGCAAGCGCAGGGCCAGCGCTGCTCGGCGTCGCCGCGAACGGGTGAGATTCTTGGTCTCGTTGGTGACGATGCGCAGCAGCCACGGGCCGAACGGTTCCCCCACCCGGAACCGGGACAGGTGCCGGAACGCTTTCACAAACGCCTCCTGCACGACGTCGTCGGAGTCCTCCCCGGCACCCAGCAGGAAAGCAGCCCGGTGTGCGCGCAGCGTGTACCTGGCGACCAGCACGCCATACGCGTCAAGGTCACCACCAAGGGCCCGGGCTACCGCCTCCGCGTCGTCGATTGCTCTCCTCACTCAACCGAGCACACACTTGATTACACCGTCAGCGGCCGGAGGGTTCTCACCAGAAGCGCTGAAATCGATACCCGCGATCACGGTGCCGCCCCCCAGCACTACCTTCAGTTCGGCGCCGGGGATGTGGCAGGCTCGGCGTTATGACGGGCACGCCGTTCCAGCGGAGCCCTTCCCGTTCTCCGGCGCGGAACGCCGCGAGCAGAGTCCCGGAAGTGACCATCTGCTTCTGGATCATCAAGGTGCTGATAACAGGGGCGAGCGTGTGGGCCCCCGATGACCTCATCCGCCATTTCGGCGCGGTCATTGTCGCCAGCCTGGCCGGCGTATTGCTAGTGGCCTTGTTGGCGCTGCAGTTCAGCCGCCGTCGTTATTCCCCTTGGGTCTACTGGCTGGCGGTCGCCGCGGTCAGCGTGGCCGGCACGATGGCGGGCAACGGCCCGCACGCCGAGCTCGGCGTCCCGTACAGCATCTCCGCCGCCTGCTACCTGGTCGCGCTGGTCGCCATCCTCCTCACCTGGCGCGCAAGCGAGAAGACCCTGTCCCTGCGCCGCATCGACACGCCCCGCCGCGAGATGTTCTACTGGGCCGCCATCCTGTCCGCGTTTGCCCTGGGCGGGGCCGTGGGTCACCTGATCGCGACTGCCATCTTTCCGCCGGGCCACTCTCCGCCGGGCTATCTCATCTCGTTCGCCGCCCTCACCGGCGTCCTCGCCCTGGCTTGGTCGCGGTTCGGCATGAACCCGATCTTCACGTTCTGGTCCGCCTACGTCGTGACCCGGCCGCTCGGCGCCGCGCTCGCCATCTGGCTGGCGGCACCAGACAGTGCCGGGGGGCTAGGGATCGGCCCGAGGCAGGTCAGCCCGGGCCTGACGATCGTGATCATCAGCCTGGTCGCCTACCAGGCGGCAACCCGCAACGGCATTCAGGAACCCGCGGCCACTTGACCGTACGGGTGACCGCAGCCGACCGCATGCTCAATCGACCTACCCGGCGTTCGATAACACACCTGCTCCCGTGATGTCGTCCAGTTCGCCTGGGCGCTCGCAGCGGATCGAGCTTGCTACGTACCTAGACAGGTACGTACCCAATCGGTTACCTTGTATTCGTGGATGCTGTTCTGCACGCGCTGTCTGATAGCAGCCGAAGGACGGTGCTTGAGGCTCTGAGCCAAGGAGAGGCCACTGTCGGTGAGTTGGCTGCCTTGCTGCCCATCGCTCGTCCGGGAGTCTCTCGACACCTTCGGGTGCTCCGTGAGGCCGGGCTGGTCGAGGTGCGCCAAGAGGCTCAGTGGCGGGTGTACAGCCTGCGGCCTGAGCCGCTGGCCGAGGTGGACGACTGGCTCGGTCGCTACCGATCGCTGTGGGAACAGCGGCTGAACGCGTTGCACACCGAAGTCGCCCGAGGAAAGAAACAGCGAAGGAGCATTAGATGACGTTTCCGCGCACGGGAGCCGGCAACTCTCTCGTGGGGTCGCTGCATGCCGTAGACGGCAAGGCGGTCGTCCGCATGGAAGATCGCTTCAGCACTAAGCCCGATGACCTGTGGTCGGCGCTCACCGATCCCCAGCGGCTGGCGCGCTGGATCGCAAAGGTAGAAGGTGACCTGCGGCTGGGCGGCGAGTTCCGGGCCAGCTTCACCAGCGGCTGGGAAGGCCCGGGGCGGGTCGACGTGTGCGAGCCTCCCCGCCGGCTGCTGGTGACCATGTCTCCCGGGCAGGACGACCAGACCGTCATCGAGGTCGAGCTCGTTCCTGACGGCGACCACACCCGTCTGGTGCTGGAGGAGCGCGGCCTTCCACTCGACGAGGCCGCCGCGCACGGCGCGGGATGGCAGGCACACGTCGAGGACCTAGCCACATATCTCGCGGGCATGCCGACAGCGGACTGGCGGACGCGATGGACAGAGCTGACCCCGGCCTATCGTGATCAGCAAAGCCGCCTCGGATGATCGACAGGCACGGTGCGGACTCCGCGTCAGCCGAGCATAGGCAACTATGGGAATTCCTCACTGCGCAACGAGAATGCGTCCTCGCGATCGTGGAAGGCCTGGACGAGGCGGCGCTCCGTAAGACTGTCGTGCCTAGCGGGTGGACGCCGCTCGGCATGATCGAGCACCTCGGGCACGCCGAGCGCTTCTGGTTCCAGCATGTCGTAACCGGGGACCTCGGCGATCTCCCATGGCCGACGTCCGAGGCCGACGAGGAGGACGGGCGTTTTGCCAGCGATCACCCGGTTGACGCCGTGCTGGCGTTCTACCGCGACCAGTGCGCACGGTCCGACGCTGTGCTTTCGTCCGTCGCACTCAACGCCGAGCCACGCGGCCAGATCCCCTACGACATGGCAGACCTGTCACGTAACGTCCGCACCATCGTGCTGCACATGATCGAGGAGACAGCGCGACACGCCGGCCACCTCGACATCGCGCGGGAGCTGACTGACGGTCGCACCGGTCTGGGACCGCGCTGAGCCTTCGGCCAACCGCTTCGCCACGAATACGCTTGGTCTCTCCTCAGGCTTCCAGATCCGCGGGATGAGCATCGAGGACAAGCCCCAGGGCGATGTTGTGCTCGAGCAGCGCCTTGAGCGCGCTGAGCACGAAGGTAAATCCGCAGGTGGAGTCGGCGACGTAGCGGACCAGTTCGTCGCCGGTGCCGGTGAAACCGGATTCGCTGACCTCCACATACGTGGTGTCGCTGGCCATGGGAATGAAACGGAACTCGACCGTCGTCGGGTTTTCCGGGGTGTAGCCGCTCCAGGTAAAGACGACCCGGCTATTGTCCTCTATCTCCCTGACCGAGACCCGGCTGGACACCCCGTACATCTCCCACTCCCAGACCAGCTCGGCTCCTGGGATCATCTTCCCGCTGCTCTTCGTGTACCAGATCTTGCTGGTGATGTCCGGGTCAACGATGGCCTGGAACACGTCGTCGGGCGTCCGGCGAATGCGCATGCCGACTTTGACCGAGGGAACCTTCGTAAGCTCAAGTGTGCCTTCCGGCATGGTTCATCCTTCCGTCGCCGTGAGGTGCGGCCCTCTTGCGTGATCATGCAACCATCTGGCTGCCTTTCCTTTATAGGCAGCCAATCGGCTGCCTGTCAAGGGGCGGCTTGGCCGTCCAGACGCCCGCGGACAGTGTCCCCGGCACCTGCCAGAAACTGGCCCGGATTAGACAATCGGGCAGGTGGTAAAGACACGCGCCGCACCGAGGCCGCATACTTGAGGTAATGAGCCAGTACCGCGCGGTCCGCCAGCGCCATCTCGCAACCAGTCCCTTCAACTTTCGCGATCCCGAGCCGCCGCCCGAGACCTTCTCCGTAGATGAGATGGTCACTCACGACAAGTACGGTCTCGGCACAATAAAGGGTGTCGAACCGGGAATCGCCCTGGTCATCGACTTCGGCTCGCACGTGCAGCGAATCATGACACCGTCCGCCAAGCTGACCAAGCTCTGAGCCCGCGGTGCCACATGCCGACGCGCCAAGTCGGTTGTGAAGGTTGCCAGCAAACGGCTTGAGTCGCCCTTCATGGGCACCCGCCGCTAAGCCGGTAGACCGAGACATGGTCCGCGCTGTCTGCCCGGAATGGCCGCCGGTCGCCGCCCGGCTTGGCGCGAAGCTTGGCGGCCATCTTGTCCGAGGCTTCCACGCCGCGCCGCCGTGGGCTACGGACCCAAGATGCTGGAGCGGGTGCTGCGGTTCCAGCGGGCCAGGCGGATCGCCCGCGGCACTACGTCGCTGGCCCTCGTGGCCGCCCTGGCCGGGTACGCCGACCAGGCGCATCTGAGCCGCGAGTGCCGGGGCCTGGCCGGACCACACCGTCCGATCTGTTCAAGACGGTCCGGCTCAGTGGCTTCTAGCCTGACGCGCATGGATAACCAATTCGCCGGGTCGCCCAGACTTGGAACGTCCGCGGATCGCCGACGAGCGTTCCCGTCGTGCTGGCGAATGCTGTCATGTCAGCGATCGCAGCGGCGACCTCGTCGGCGGTCGCCAGGCCGGCGGCCACGATCGCATCCGCCGAGCCCTCGAGCGTGGAGACGGCCAGCGCCTTGGTGTCGCTGTCGCCCGAGGTGCCGAAACTCTGGACGAGACGCAGCTCGGGTTCGCCGATGCCAGCCTCGCCGAAGTATCGGAAGAGCTTGCGCCCGATGGCGGGGTCGCCGCCCTTCAGCGCGCAGACGCGCGGATACATGGTCTGGTAGAAACCGAAGCCGCTGTTGTCGGGATCGCAGCAGAGGCCGTCGAAATCGGCGTCCTCGACCGCGATGACGCCTCCTGCCCTGACCGCCCGCCACATCCGGCGGAGCATGTCGACCGGACTGCTGAGATGCTGCAGGAGGAACCGGGAGTAGACGACGTCGTATGCATCCGGGTCATCCCACTCGGTAACGTTGGCCGCCACGAACTCGACGTTGGACACGCCTTGGGCTGGAATGGCGAGCCTGGCGAGCGCGAGCATGGCCTCGTCCATGTCGATGCCGACCACCGATCCAGTCGGCCAGACGAGGCGCGCCAGGTCAAAGGTGACTTCTCCGCCGCCGCAGCCCAGGTCAAGGCAGCGCATGCCAGGCCGGATGCCGGCCGTGCGGAACATCTCCGCGGTGTCGGGCCGGCGAATCCTGGCGAGCAACTCAAGCCGTTCATAGCCCCACTGCCCGCCGCGCAGCACGTAACGCTCCACGCGGTGATAGTACGGCCCGCTGATCCGCCACGCCGGGCGGCGCGGCCGTGATGCCGGGACGGAATCAGCGCGTCGGATGAGTGCTAGCGGCAGTCGGCGGTGTGCTCGCGGCGGAGGAGCGCGGACTTCCTCCCGGGATGACGCCGGGCAGGAGCGTGCCCCGAACCGGGGACGTGGAGTGGCTGCGCTGGCTTGGAGCCTGCTGCGGGCCGATGATTGCGGCCGACGACGGCTTGACGAGCAGGTAGGCAACGAGCGCGGCCAGGAAGATCGCAGTCAGCACCCAGGTGGAGAGCCGTATCCGCTGCATCAGCTGCTCCCCGAAGGCCCGGCCGCCTCGAGGCCAGGCGGCAGGTAAATGCCCTCGCTGCGGAACACGGCAGCGATCCTGGCCCGCAGGATCCGCCCGACGTCGAATTGCTTGCCGGGCAGCGTTCTCGCTACGAGCCTGACCTGGAACTCGTTCACGTCGATGCTCTGCACGCCCATGACAGTCGGCTGATCGAGCAGCAGCTGGCGAAGGTCAGGTTCCCGGTACGCCTGTTCGCCTATCAAGCGGAGCGCGTCTGTCACCTGATTGACATCCATGGCCGCCGGCACTGGCACATCCACGACCGCACGCGCCCAGTCCCTGGAAAGGTTTGTTACCTGCGTTATCTGACCGTTCGGGGTGATGACCAGTTCCCCGTCGACCGTGCGCACCGAGGTCACCCGGAGTGTGACGTCTTCCACGGTCCCCTGGGCGGGCAGCGTGCTGTTAGGGACGGTCAGGCGGATGAGGTCGCCGAACCCGTACTGGCGCTCGGTGATGATGAAGAAGCCTGCCAGGATGTCCTGGACGATGCGTTGGGCGCCGAATCCCAGCGCCACCGCGGCGACGGCAGCCGGGGCAACCAGGCTGGTGATCGGGATGCCGATGCGTGTCGCGACTGCCACGACGGTCGCGCAGTACATGATCACTAGGAAGGCCCACGTGACCACCTGCGCGAGGGCGTGCCTGTGCTTTGACGCCTCCGAGCGGACCAGAGATTCGGATTCGTGCGCGCTGGCGTCGATCCGGTGGGTGATCTTCCCGCGGAGCCAGGTCGCCAGGCGGGTGAGCAGCATCGCGCCGGTCACGAACAGCACGATCTCCAGGCCATTGCTGCGAGCCCAGAGGGAGATTTCGGTCAGGGTCTTCAGATTAAGCATGTGTTCCGTTGTCGCGGGGCAGCGCGCTGCCGGCACCCTCGGTCAGCGGCGGGGGAGGTGGGAGGTAACCCGAGTACCTCCACAAAATACCCAAGCACGCTCGCTGGTAGGTACGGTGCCGCCCGCATTGGCTCCAGGTACCCGGCTAGACCAGGACTCCCTTAGCCGTGGCATCCTGCACCCAGGTGTCGATCTCGTCGGCCATGGCGTCGGCGAACTGCAGGTCGGTGATCTGGCTGAGCTCGGGGCAGTCGGTCCCGTCGAAGAACTTGGCGTCGACGTTGTCGACCAGTCGCGCGCCCGGCCGCTCATCCTCGAGATCATCGAGTTCCTGCAGGTACTCGACCGCGCGGATGGCCAGGAACTTGATCTGCACCGGGTACTTGGCCAGCTCGATGACGAGATCGGTAGATTCCTTCCCGTCGCTCGGCGAGCCGTCCGTGACGATGATCGCGAAGATCGGCTCGGTGGTTGACCAGGCCTCGCTGAGCAGGTCGCGCAGTACAGGCGCGAATTTGGTGCCGCCCATCTGGTCCGGATGCCAGATATTCGCCGCGACGATGCCCTGGTAGTTGGACTGGTCCACGATCACGGCAGGCCACAGCCGGTGGTCGAACGCGATGACGGGGATCTTGCCGTCGGAATCGAGCTGGAAGGCGTATCCGAGTGCGCGCTCGACCAGGCGCTGCACGTTGCCGTTGGAGTAGTCACGCGCGTTGGGGAACTCCATCGATCCCGAGTGATCGACGTAGAGCCTGACTGCGCCACGCAGGCCGGCCAGGTTGCGCTTGGACAGGCTGATCCCGGCTTTCTCAGCCCGCTTGACCAGGTCGACGTGGCCGGCCTCACGGACCTTGGTGAGGTTGACCGCCGGAGCGCCCGTGGGGTCTTTGACGAGGCTGATCGTGCGGGCGGCTGCGGGAGAATCGCCTGACATTGCTGATTGCCTTTCAGAGGTGACCGGCGGGCGACAGTCGTCAACCAGCCAGGGTTTGGATACTAGCGACAACCGCTTCGCCTGCGCGCCAGCCGCTGCAATGTCTCCTGGCGAACCGCCGCCCCTCACGTTGCCAACGGGGTTGCCTAAGGCGCCGCGGCGGGCGCGGGGAAACCGCCGACAGCCTTCTCATACGCCTGTGCGACCCGCAAGCACGCGGCGTCGCCGAACTGCGGCCCGACGATCATGAGTCCGGCCGGGAGGCCGTCGACCAGGCCCGCCGGGACCGTCGTAGCGGGATGCCCGGTCACGTCGAACGGCGCCGTGTTGACGATCATCTCGGACGAGCGCGCGATGCTCTCCTCGCGCGGGACGTCTGGCGCCGGGATCGGCGTTGCGGTGATTGGCAGCGTCGGCAGGACCAGCACGTCGACTGTTTCGAGCGCCCGGTCGTAGGCGGCAGCGAGCTCGAGCGCGAGGTTGCGGGCCATGGCGTAGTACCGGCCGCCGTGCAGATCCATCACGTGCCGGCCCGCGAAGATCGTGGGCTTGACTGTCTCCGGCAGCCGGTCGGCATGCTTCCTGCGGCCGCGGCGATAGTGTTCCATCAACTCGGGGTCGTAGCGGCCTGCCCAGTTCATGCCGAAGCCGTCCCCGTCGATCATCTGAGTGACTACCCCATCGGTGGCGATCACCGTCCAGACGTGCATGGCGTCGTTGTGCCAGGGCACGCTGACCTCGCCGACGTCGGCCCCCGCCGTGGCCAGCGCGCTGATCGCAGACCTGACTGCCTCGTCCACGCCCGGCTGGGAAAGCCCGGGAAGGCCGAAGCCTTCCTTCAGCACGCCGACCCGCAGGCCGACGATGCCGGCGTCCAGGTCGGTGCGGTAATCGTGGTCTGGCGGGCAGGCCCGCTGGCGCGGGTCGAACCCGTCTGGCCCGGCCAGGACGCCGAGCATCAGGGCCGCGTCCCTCACGGTCCTGGTGATGGGGCCAAGGTGATCGAGGGTTACCTCGATCGGGAACGCGCCGGTGTACGGGACCAGGCCGTGCGTCGGCTTGTGCCCGACCACGCCGCAGAACGCCGCCGGGATCCTGATCGAACCGCCCTGGTCGCCGCCGAGCGCCAGGTCTGCGTGACCGGCCGCGACCAGGGCGGCGCTGCCGCTGGATGATCCGCCTGCTGACCGGGAGTTGTCCCACGGGTTGCGTACCGGCCCAGTGGCAGAAGTATGGCTGCCGCCTGAGAAGCACAGGTCCTCGCATACCGCCTTGCCGGTGATGACCCCGCCCGCGTCAAGGAGCCGGGTGACCACCGTGGCATCGATCCGGGGGATGAATCCCTCGACAGCGGCCGACCCGTTCATCATCGGCACGCCTGCGACCTCGATGTTGTCCTTGACCGCGATCCGCAGGCCGGCCAGCGGACCGTCGTCCCGCGTCTGGATCCGCGTCGTGACGTACCACGCGCCGAGCGGGTTGTCGGCGTCGGCTGGCCGCTCCCATGCGCGGGACGGCGGCTCGGTCAGGCCCTCTGCGTATCGGCGCTCGACCTCGTCGTACGAGGTCAGCAAGGCGCCGGCGAGGACACGGAACGAGGCGATGTCCTCGCCGACGACCGGCAGGCCGTAGGAGGCTGCGATCCTGGTGACGTCATCGTCTGATAGCGGGGCGACAGGCATGATTCATCTTGGCTGCCGCCCGAGCCAGATAACAAGGCCCGCCGGCGAGCGCTCAGCACCTCGGGTCAGCGAGCGCTCAGCACCTCGGGTCAGCGAGCGCGCTGTCAGCGGCGTCAGCCGCCTCAACGTCCTCCCTCGAGATGCCGAGCAGGTACAAGATGACGTCCAGGTGCGGAACGCTTACCGAGGCATCGGCCGCGCTCCGCACCACCGGCCTGGCGTTGAAGGCGATCCCCAGGCCAGCCGCGGCGATCATGTCCAGGTCATTGGCGCCGTCGCCGACGGCCACCGTCTGACTCAGCGGCACTCCCGCCTCGGCCGCGAACTGCCGCAGCATCCGCTCTTTGCCCGGCCGGTCAATCAGCTCCCCGGTGATCCGGCCAGTTAGCTTGCCGTCGGCGATCTCGAGGGTGTTCGCCGCCGAGTAGTCGAGTTCGAGTTCGGCCGTCAGCCAGTCCGTGATCTGCGTGAAGCCGCCGCTCACGACGCCGCAGCGGTAGCCGAGCCGCTTGAGCGTCCGCACCAGCGTCCTGGCCCCTGGCGTCAGCCGCAGCTTCTCGGTCAGTTCGGATAGGACGATCGCGTCCAGTCCGGCGAGCAGCTGCACCCGCTGGCGCAGCGCCGCGGCGTAGTCGATCTCACCCCGCATGGCCGCGTTTGTCAGCGCTTCTACTTCGGCCGCGCGGCCGGCCCGGTCGGCGAGCAGGTCGATGGCCTCGTCCTGCAGCAGGGTGGAGTCGACGTCCATGACCACGAGCCGCATCGCGCGCCGGTGCAGCCCGCCGCGCTGGACCGCGATATCCGCGCCGAGGCCGACCGACTCGCGCGCCAGTTCGGTGCGAAGCGTCTCGGGATCGGCACCCGAGACCTCGAACTCGATGCACGTAACCGGCTCCCGGGCGAGCCGCCCGATCTTGTCGATGTTCGCGCCGCTGACCGCGATCCGGCCGGCGATGGCGGCGATCACTCCTGGGGTAAGCGGACTGTCGAGCACGGTCACGTGCAGCCGTCCCCGTTGCCGCGTGTGCTCGCCTGAGCCCAGCGTGATCTCGGCATTCATGCCGAGATCGTCCGCGATCGAGGTGACCGCCCTATGGATCGCGGTCAGGTCAGGCGACTGCGGGCAGGCGAGCAGCACCCCCAGCACAAGATGGCCCCGGATGACCACCTGCTCGACGTCGAGCACGGTCAGCTCGTGCGCCGACAGCCCGGTGAAGAGCCTGGACGTGACCCCCGGGCGGTCGCGTCCGGTCAGCGTCACGAGCAGCGTCGTCTGCGGTCGCGTGGGATGCGGTCGCGTGGTTGGTGGTCGGGTCGTCGGCGGTACGGACATGGCGTTGCCCACGCTACCGATTCAGCCTGGTCCGCGGCTCGCCCGGGGCCTACCCAGGACCCGCCTGGTGTATCGGTGTGCCACTCATCCCTGGTTCCGGTATGGGTGGCACACCCATACACCATGCAGAGCGGTTAGATGGCACCGGATGACTGACCGCTCGAAGGCCCGTCCGCGGAATTGCGCCGCCTGGCGACATGTAGCACGGCACCCCAGTGTCGCCGCAGCCGACCGCGCGGGCGGCGGGCGAGCCGTCTCCGGATCTCGCCGTACAGCCGGTCGCGTTTCCACTGCTCCATCGCGATGTGCCCGGAGAAGGTCTCGAGCAGGCGGATGTAACCCTCCGCGTCGTAACTGACCTCCCAGTCAAAGTGGCGGATCGTAGTGTCGACGAAGAGGCCGCTGGCCTCGATCTCGTTACGCATTTCTGGCAGTTCACCCGGCCGCGGAAACGCCGAGCCAGCCGGCAGTCCCTCCCCGATCTCGTCGTACACATGCTGGATCTCGCCGAAGAACGGGTCACCGTCGGCTGGAAATACGTGCGATGCGCCCCAGAAGGCGAGGTGGCCGCCTGGTCGCAATAGCTCCCAGGCCCGGCGGTAACGCACCGCCGGGTCGACCCAGTGCCAGGACGTGGCGGCGAACACCATGTCATAGGTCACGCCCGCGGGCGGTCGCCACGACTCAAACGCGCTTCGCACGATCTGGACGTCGGCGACGCCGGCGAGATTCTGCCGCGCCCTCTCGGCGAGATTCGCGCCGATCTCGAGGCCAGTGATCTGATAGCCGCGCCGGGCGAGCGGGATCGTAGCCTTGCCGGTTCCGCAGCCGACCTCGAGCAGCCTGGCTCCCGCCCGCAGTTCCGCCAGCCGGGCAAGGTCGTCAAATAGCTCATCTGGATAGCCTGGACGCGCCAGGTCGTAGATGCGCGAGGCGAAGTCAAAGGTCGCCCTGAGCCGCTCCCGGTTACCGTCCACGCAGAAGATCCTCGCGCTGGTACCGCAGCTGCGCGAAATTCTTTAGGCAATCCGGGCCTCTGGCACGCCATCA
>Ga0209131_1002629_pt1 | contig 12178 bp, 14 predicted proteins | sample GraSoi_2013_40cm_FD_185826 | JGI IMG/M metagenome (GOLD analysis project Ga0209131, IMG submission 185826) | Grasslands soil microbial communities from the Angelo Coastal Reserve, California, USA - Sample 9_17_2013_40cm (SPAdes) (version 2) | ecosystem: Environmental > Terrestrial > Soil >...
AGCTGCACTGTGGGAGGCACCACCGCCAACCAGGGCACGTTCAACCTGAGCGCGATCGACGCGGGCGTGAACGGCTTCCACGCGACCTACACCGCGCAGGACCAGTTCTGCGCCTCGTACATCGGGCGCTTCGGAGGCGTTCGCGACGTGCCGTAGACCGCGCGTCGCCTAAGCGGCGGCGTGCACCGCGCAGCCGTGCGCCGCGGGATAGTCCATGCGCAGCGCCAGTTGCGAGTAGGGCTCCGGCCGGTGGATCCCGTATCCCTGGCCGAAGTCGATTCCCAGCGAGCGCACGCGCTCGAGCGTGGCTTCGTTCTCCACGCTCTCGGCGATCGTCTTCGCCCCGATCGCGAATCCCAGCCGCTGGATCGAGGCCACCACCGCGTGGTCGAAGCGGTCCTGCGCGATGCCGCGCACGTATGAGCCGTCGATCTTGAGGTAATCGACCGGCAGGCTCTTCAGATAGGCGAACGACGACAGGCCGCTGCCGAAGTCGTCGAGCGCGAAGCGGCAGCCCAGGTCACGGAAGCGCTGGATGAAGCGCGCGGCGCGCCCGAGGTTGGAGATCGCCGCGGTCTCGGTGATCTCGAAGCAGACGGCGTCGGCGGGCGTGCCGCTCTGCTCGAAGTGTTGCAGCACGAAGTCGGCGAAGGCCGGGTCGCCGAGGCTCATGCCCGACAGGTTGATGCCGAAGCGCGGCGGAATGGCCCCGGCGCTCGCGCGTTGCCGCAGCTGCGCGAGGCAGGTGAGCGCCTTGGCGACCACCCAGCGGTCGATCGTTCCCATCAGGTGATAGCGCTCCGCGGCCGGGATGAACGCCATCGGCGGCACCACGCGACCCTGTTCATCGCGCATGCGCAGCAGCAGCTCGAGATATTCGTTGCCGTCCCGCGCGGCGGGATCGAGCGACACCACGCGCTGGCAGTGGAGGAAGAAGCGGTTGTCTTCGGCGCATTGCGTGATGCGCGACACCCAACCCATCTCGCCGTGGCGCGACGAGACTTCCTCGTCGTCCTCGCAGTACACCTGGACCTGGTTGCGTCCCTTGTCCTTGGCGAGGTAGCACGCCGTGTCCGCCGCGGCCAGCACGCTTTCGACGTCGCGGCTCTCGGAAGTGACGGCCGCGATGCCGATGCTCGCGCCCAGCGCGAACACACGACCCTCCCATGCGAAGCGAAAGGCGCGGATCGCCGTGAGGATCTGTGCCGCCACGTGCTGCGCGTGCAGCAGGTCGCAGCCTTCGAGGAGGACGCCGAATTCGTCGCCGCCCAATCGCGCGAGCGTATCGGCGCGGCGCATCTTGGCGGCGAGCACGGGCGCGAGCTGTTTCAGCAACGCATCCCCGGCGAGGTGGCCGCAGGTGTCGTTCACCACCTTGAATTGGTCCAGGTCGATGTAGAGGACCGCGTGCCGCTGGCCCTGCTCGCGCGCGGAGTCGAGCTGGCGCGCGAGCGCGCTCTCGAACTGGCGGCGGTTGGGCAGCTCGGTGAGCGTGTCGTGCGTGGCTTGCCACGAGAGGTCCTCTTCGGCCGCCCGCCGCGCCTCCGCGTCCGCCAGCAGCTGCATGACCACGTCGGCGAGCTTCCACAGCGCCTCGCGTTGGCTCGTCGACAGGACCTTGGCGCGGCGGTCGAAGACGCTCAGCGTCCCGGCGACGTGACCGTCGCGGCTCACGAGCGGCACGCCCGAATAGAAGCGGATGCGCGCCGCACCGGTGACGAGCGGATCGTCGTGGTAGCGCATGTCGAATTGGGCGTCGCTCACTTCCAGCGGCGCCCCGGAGTGCAGCACTTCGCAGCAGAAACGGGTATCGCGGGGCAGGACGGCGAGGTCGATGCCGCCGCAGGTGGCGACGGGCCTGTTGACGCCGCCCTCGTGGAGCGTGATCGCCGCGTAGGCCGCGTTGCAGACCTGGGCGGCGAGCTCCGCGATCTCGCCGAAGACCTCGTCTGTGGCGGGGATGGGTGCCGGAAGGTGTTCGATCGCGATGGCCATGGTCGTCTCCTGTCCCCCTTTGTCGGGCGGGAGGCAGGAGGCTTACTTGATTCCGATCAAGTATCATTGGCGGCAAAACGACGCCTGTCGCGCGCAAACCGTCGAGGTGAACGATGCGAAAGCTGAAGCTGCTGGGAGTTGCGGCCGTTTTGGGAGCGGCCGCCGCGGGTCCTATCGCCTGGGCTGCCGAAGACACCTTCGATGCCTGCGAGGTGTTCACACAGGCCGAGGCGGAAAAAGCGCTCGGCGCGCCGGCCGCCGCACCCGCCGAGCCCGTCAATCCGAAGACGAAGCTGCCGCCGAAGCGGCCCAAGGTCGTTCCCGTCTGCACCTACAGCGGGTTCAAGGAAAGCAAGCCCGTGAGCGCGCGCGCCGAATTCCGCTTCGGCAAGACCGAAGCGGATGCGCAGAAGGCGTTCGACGAAGCCCGCATGCTCTACCAGACCAAGCCGCTGCTGATCAACGGCGCCGATTCGACGTTCTGGAGCGGCAAGAAGGGGGAGCTGCACGCGCGCAAGGGCCGCACCTGGCTCATTTTGCAAGTGGGGCCCGCTCCGGTGAACGAGCGCGACATGAACGACGCTCGGAAGCTCGGCGAGGTCCTCGTCAAAAAACTCTAGAATGACCGCCATCGTCGAAGTCGTCGCCCGCGAGATCCTCGATTCGCGCGGCAACCCCACCGTTGAAGCCGACGTGCTCGTGGAATCGGGCGCCATGGGGCGCGCCGCCGTGCCGTCAGGCGCTTCCACCGGCTCGCGCGAGGCGATCGAGCTGCGCGACGGCGACCCGCAGCGCTTCTTCGGCAAGGGCGTGCAGAAGGCCGTCGACCACGTGAACACCGAGATCTGCGAGGCGATCCTCGGCCTCGATGTCTCCGAGCAGGCGCACATCGACCGCGTGCTGATCGAGCTGGACGGCACCGAGAACAAGTCGCGGCTGGGGGCCAACGCCATCCTCGCGGTTTCGGTCGCCTGCGCCAAGGCGGCGGCCGAGGAGAGCGGGCTCTCGCTTTATCGCTACCTCGGCGGCAGCGCGCCCAAGCGCATGCCGGTGCCGATGATGAATGTGATCAATGGCGGGGCGCACGCGAACAACTCGCTCGACATCCAGGAATTCATGATCGTCCCGGCGGGGCTGCCTACTTTCCGCGATGCGCTGCGCTGCGGCTCGGAAATCTTCCACACGCTGAAGAAGATGCTCGACAAGGCGGGCATGTCGACCACCGTGGGAGACGAGGGGGGCTTCGCGCCCAACTTGCCCAACAACGAGGCGGCGATCCAATGGATCCTGCGCGCGATCGAGGAAGCCGGCTACCTCGCGGGCGAGAACGTGCTGATCGCGCTCGACTGCGCCGCGAGCGAGTTCTTCAAGGACGGCAAGTATCGCTTCGAGGCCGAGAAGCTCGCCTATTCGCCGGCGCAGTTCGTCGACCTGCTCGCCGCGTGGTGCGACAAGTATCCGATCGTCTCCATCGAGGATGGCATGGCGGAGCAGGACTGGGAGGGCTGGGAGCTCCTCACCAAGAGGCTCGGGAAGGACGTGCAGCTCGTGGGCGACGATGTCTTCGTCACCAACACGCGCATCCTCGCCGAAGGCATCGAGCGCGGCATCGCCAACTCCATCCTCATCAAGATCAACCAGATCGGCACGCTCTCGGAGACTTTCGAGGCGATCGAGATGGCCAAGAGGGCGGGCTACACCGCCGTCATCTCGCACCGCTCGGGCGAGACCGAGGATTCCACCATCGCCGACATCGCGGTGGGCACCAACGCCATGCAGATCAAGACCGGGTCGCTGTCGCGCTCCGACCGCACCGCCAAGTACAACCAGCTCCTGCGCATCGAGGAGGAGCTGGGCGAAGGGGCGACCTACGCCGGGCGGGAGGCTTTCTACCACCTGAAATGAAAACGCTCTCGTTCATCCTCGCCGGCCTGCTTCTCGCCCTCCAGTATCCGCTCTGGATCGGGAAGGGAAGCTGGATGAAGGTGCGCGAGCTCGACCGCGGCCTGGCCGAGCACCGCGAGAGCAACGCGCGGCTGAAGGCGCGCAACGACGCGCTCGACGCGGAAGTGCGCGACCTCAAACAGGGCACGGAAGCCATTGAAGAGCGAGCCCGCCTCGAGCTCGGCATGATCAAGAAGGACGAGATCTTCTACCAGGTGGTCGAGAGCGCCCCGCCGCGCCGGTGAGGGCGCGCCTCAGTCGACCTTGGCACCCGAGTCCTTCACGACCTTCGACCATTTCGTGGTCTCGGAACGTACGAACGCTCCAAGCTGCTCGGGCGTGCCGCCTCCCGCTTCTCCACCCTGCTCGGCGAAGAACTTGCGCGTGTCGGGCGATTGCAGGATGGCGTTCAGCTCGCGATTCAACTTGTCGATGATTTCCTTCGGCGTTCCCGCGGGCGCGAACACACCGTTCCACGAGGTCGCCTCGTAGCCGGGCAAGCCCGCCTCCGCGACCGTCGGAAGATCGGGAAGCATCGGCGAGCGCGCGGCACCCGTCACCGCGAGCGCCTTCAACCTCCCGGCCTTGATCTGCGTCATCGCCGCCGAGAGATTGTCGAAGCTCATGTTCACCTGTCCCGACATCAAGTCGATCTGCATCGGCCCGCTGCCCTTGTAGGGGATGTGCGTCATCTGCAACCCGGCCATCGACCTGAAGAGCTCGCCCGAGAGGTGGATCGAGGTGCCGCTGCCGCTCGAGGCGAAGGTGAGCTCGCCGGGCCTGGACTTGGCGAGGTTGATCACGTCTCGCACCGAGTTCACTGGCAGCGACGGATTCACCACGAGCACGTTGGGCGTCGAAGACAGCAAGATCACGGGAGCGAAATCCTTCACGTGGTCGTAAGGCATCTTCGAATACAGGCTCGCGTTGATCGCGTGCGTGCCCACGGTGCCCACCACCAGCGTGTAGCCGTCGGGTGCCGCCTTCGCGACGACGTCGGTGCCGATGTTGCCTCCCGCGCCGGGACGGTTCTCGATCACCACGGGCTGTCCGAGCCGCTCTCCCAGTTTCCCGGCGACGGCGCGCGCGGATATGTCCGTGGAGCCCGCGGGCGGGAACGGGACCATGAGCTTGATCGGCCTGGTCGGATACGACTGCGCCGCGGCGAACGTGGCGCAGGCGAGGGCGGCCAAGGCCAGCGCCGCGCGGCGAACAGGACGTCGCATGGGGATCTCCTTTAACATCGTGGAATCACCGGATCAGTCTACCGCAGGAGTTCAAATGCTTTGCAAAACTGTCATCGGCCTTGCGCTTGCGGTGCTCGCGCCCGGGGCGCAAGCGCAAGAAGCCACCGTCGATCCGCCAAGGGCCCTGGAGCAATTCGTGGAACTGATGGACGGGATGTGCCCGCAGCTTGTCCTGGGACTCGTGACACGGCCGGACCTGGCGGACACCTTCAAGGAGCGCCCAACCGATGTCGAAGCCGTTTGTGGTTGCGCCAAGAAAGCGGTTCTTGCCGATGGCCGGCTTGGCGCGCAGTTTCGCGCCAGGCAGGGGGTCATCCTCGAGAAACTGAAGTCGACCGGGTTGAAGTCGTACGCAACGGTTCGCGTCGTCAAGTCGGCGCTGGTTTGCATGGCGGAGGACATCGAGAAGTCGCTCGCCGCGGCCAAATTGGAACCGTGACGCCGTAACGGGAATTCTTGCGGGTTCCACCTGTCCCAGGCATGTTGCCCGTCCGAATCTGCAGTTCCCCAGAGGAGAAACATCATGCCGCCCGCATCCGACCTGAACGCCGCGACGGAGCAGCTCGTCGACGATTTCAACAAAGTGGTTACCGATACCGAAGCGCTATTGCGAGCCCTGGCGAGCGTTCCGGGCGAGAAGACCGCCTCGTTGCGCGCCTCTGTCGAGGAGAATCTGGGAGCCGCCAAGAAGCGCGTGCGGGAGCTGCGGGGAGCGGCGGTCGAGAAAACCGCCGCCGCGGCACGCGCCACCGACGAGTACGTGCACGACAATCCGTGGCCCGTGATCGGGGTCGCCGCGGCGGTCGGCCTGATCGTGGGGCTGCTGCTGAGCGATCGCCGCTAGGCCTTGGCTCCGCGGTCAGCTTCCCTTTCGGGCGAGCCAGATGCCGGCCAGCACGATCGCCCCTCCCACGAACTGAATCGGGCCGACCGCCTCGTTGAAGAGCCACCACGCGAAGAGCGTGGCCATCACCGGCTGGATCAGCAAGGAGACCGAAGACAGCGAGGCGGGAAGATGGGCGAAGGCGTAGGCGATGAGGCCCTGTCCCAGCATCTGCGTGATCACCGCGAGCCCGATGACAACCCACCAGCCCACTTCGGTCTGCGGCAGGAAGGGCTGCGGCGAGAGCAGGGCCACGGGCAGCAGCGCGATCGCGGTGATCGTCGTGCTCCACGCCATGAGCCGCGCGGTCGAAGCCTCTGCGTCGCGCGCGAACTTGATGGCGAGCATGTATCCCGCATAGAACATCCCGGTGAGCGCGCCCAGCGCGTCGCCCAGCAGGCGCGTTCCGCCCACCGCGAAGTTGGGGCCGACCAGCACGAACATCCCCGCGATCGCGACGATCATCCCGATGAGGAAAACGCGCGTCACCGTCTGCCGCCAGAAGAGCCATCCGGCCAGGGTGACGAAGATGGGTGCCAGGTTGGCGAGGAGCGTGGAGTTGGCGACCGAGGTGTAGATGATCGACCAGTGCCAGACGCCGAGGTCGGCGGCGAAGAAGAGGCCGGCGGCGATGAGGTAGCGGGCGGGGATGCGAGAGGGAGAACTTCTGGGCAGGTTGTAAACCCAAACCCACAAGAGCGGTGCGGCAAGAGCGCAGCGCCAGAAGGCGCTGGCGACCGGACCGGTATCGGCGATGCGCACGAGGATCGGCGCGAACGCGATGGCGCAGCCGCCCGCGAGCAGGCAAAGGAAGGCGACCTGGCTCATGGGAACGAATCATAACGCCCGGGGTATTATTCTCGAATGAGCAAGGCATTCACGCGCGAGGACACCGCGGCGCCCGAGGACGATTTCGACGCCGACGACGACAATCCCATCCCCGCGGGGTCGAAGAACTACCTCACGCCCGCCGGGTGTCAGCGCATGCGCGACGAGCTACGGTGGCTCGTCAACGCGGAGCGGCCCGAGATCACGCAGATCGTGTCGTGGGCGGCGAAGAACGGCGACCGCTCCGAGAACGGCGACTACCTCTACGGCAAGAAGCGGCTGCGCGAGATCGACCGGCGCATCCGCTACCTCACCAAGCGCCTCGAGGTGGCCGAGGTGGTCGATCCGGCCACGCGCGAGGAGACCGACCAGGTCTTCTTCGGCGCCACCGTCACCTACGCGACCGCGGCGGGGGCCGAGCAGACGGTGCGCATCGTCGGCATCGACGAGACCGATCCGCCGAAGAACTACGTGAGCTGGGTGTCGCCGGTGGCCAGAGCGCTCATCAAGGCGCGCGAGGGCGATACCGTGAGCCTGCATACGCCCCTCGGCGACGAGGACATCGAGATCATCGAGGTGCGCTACGAGGCGATTCCGATGCCGGCGTTCGTGCCGGTCGCGAGCACGTGGAAGCCCAACGCGCAATGAGCCTGCGGCAGCGCTGCGCCGTCCTGCTCTCCCTGGGTCTGGCACTCGCCGCCGCGCCGGCCGCCGCGGCGCCGTACCTGTGGGAAGTGCTGTCGATGAACAACCGCGTCTATCTTTACGGCACGGTGCATGCGGGAAGGAAGGAATGGTTTCCCCTTCCGCGCGAAGTGGAAGACGCCTACGAGGATTCGCGCGTGCTGGTGGTCGAAGCCGACATCACCGACGCCAACGCGGCGGCGGGCGCGACCTCCGCGATGACCTATCCGCCGCCCGATGCGCTGCGCGCGCACGTCCCTCTCGAGGACTACGAACGCTTCATGAAGCTGCTGCCGCGCTACCGGCTGCTGGAGCCGCAGGTCGCGCGCATGAAGCCTTTCATGGCCGCCTCCATCCTCGTGTTCGGCGAGTGGGGGCGCGTGGGCTACCTTTCGCAGTACAGCGTCGATGCGTATCTCCTCCGCAGGGCCAAGACCGATCTGAAGCCGATCGTCGAGCTCGAGGGCAACGCCGCGCAGATCGCGCTCATGACCTCTTTCAGCGAGAAGGAGGCCGCGACGATGTTCAAGGGAACGCTCGATGCGCTCGAAAGCGGGCTCACCAACGAGCAAATCGCGGGCCTGGTCGGCGCGTGGCAAAACGGGGATCCGCAGCTCGTCCTCGAGATTGCGCGGCGCTACAACGAGCGCGTGCCGGGCGCTGTCGCCATCGAAGACAAGTTCGTCTGGTCGCGGCACGAGGCGATGGCGCGCAAGATCGAGGGTTTCCTCACTGACACGAAGCAGCGCCATTTCATCGCCGTCGGGGCGCTGCACCTCGCGGGTCCGCGCGGGCTGCTCGAGATGCTGCGCAAGCGCGGCTATGTGGTGCGGCAGCTCTAGGGGCGGAGCATGGGCATGAGCGCGCGCGAAGGCGGCCGCATCCTCGTCGAGCAGTTGCTCGTCCACGGAGGCGACTGCGCCTTCACCGTTCCCGGCGAGAGCTTCCTGCCGGTGCTCGACGCTTTCCACGACGTCCAGGATCGCCTGAAGTTGGTCGTCTGCCGCCACGAGGCGGGCGCGGCGAACATGGCCGAGGCGTACGGCAAGCTCACCAACCGCCCGGGACTCTGCTTCGTCACGCGCGGGCCGGGCGCCACGCACGCTTCCATCGGCGTGCACACCGCTTTCCAGGATTCGACGCCGATGATCCTTTTCATCGGCGATGTGGGCAGCGACTTTCGCGGCCGCGAGGCCTTTCAAGAGGTCGACTTCGCGGCGATGTTCGCGCCTCTCGCCAAGTGGGCGGCGCGCATCGACGATGTCGAGCGCATCCCCGAATTCGTCGCGCGCGCTTTCCACGTCGCGACTTCCGGACGGCGCGGCCCGGTGGTGCTGGCGCTGCCCGAGGACATGCTGTCGAAGAAAGCGACGGTGGCCGACGCGCGCCAGATGCGCATCGCCCGCGCTGCCGGCGCATCGCGGATCGTCGTGGGCGCCGAGATCGTGGCCGAACAGGACCTCGCCTACATCGCCGCCGCCATGGCCGACGATCCGCCACTACACGCCCGCCATGCCGCACCCGGGCCGCGAGAACATGGAGCGCTTCCGCAGCCTCCTCGCCGCCGCGCGCAGCCCGCTCGTGATCCTGGGCGGCCCCGGCTGGACGCGCGAGTCGTGTAACGACATGCAGCGCTTCGTCGAAGCCAACCACTTGCCGTGCGCCTGCGCCTTCCGCTACCAGGATCTTTTCGACAACCGCCTCGACCATTACGTGGGCGACGTCGGCATCGGCATCAATCCCGTGCTCGCGGAGCGCGTGCGCATGTCGGACCTGCTGATCGTGGTCGGTGCGCGCCTGGGCGAGATGACCACGAGCGGCTACACGCTGCTCGAGGCTCCCGTGCCGCGGCAGAAGCTGGTGCACGTGCATCCCGGCGCCGAGGAGATCGCCCGCGTGTACCAGCCGGAGCTGGGCATCCTCTCCGACATGGCGCCCTTCGCGCGTTCGGTCGCCGCGATGTCGCCGGTCGAGAATCCGCCGTGGCGCTCGACCGTCGCCGAGGCGAGAGCGGATTTCATCGCGTGGACGGGGCGGCGCGAGATTCCCGGGCGCGTGCAGATGTGGGACATCGTCGACTACATCGACAAGCACGTCCCCGAGGACACGATCTTCTGCAACGGCGCGGGCAACTTCGCCACGTGGCTGCATCGCTTCCACCGCTACACGGGATGGCGCACGCAGCTGGCACCCACCTCCGGCGCGATGGGATACGGCGTGCCGGCGGCGATCGCGGCGAAGATCACGCGGCCCGAGCGCATGGTGGTGTGCTTCGCCGGCGACGGCGATTTCCTCATGTCGGCACAGGAGCTCGCCACCGCGGTGCAGTACAACGCGCCGGTGATCTTCGTGGTGGTGAACAACGGCATCTACGGAACGATCCGCATGCACCAGGAGAAGCACTATCCGGGGCGCGTGGTCGCGACCGATATCCAGAACCCGCAGTTCGCCGCGTTCGCGAGATCCTTCGGCGCGATGGGCGAGATCGTCGAGGAGACCGCGCAGTTCGGCCCCGCCTTCGATCGCTGCCTCGCCTCCGGCAAGCCCGCTGTGATCGAGGTGCGCATCGACCCGCAGGCGATTACTCCCAATACAACACTCGATGCGATACGGGCGGCGAGTTTGGCGAACAAAAAGCTTTGAATCCGCAGATAAACGCAGATACCCCGTTTGTGAGTTTTCGCGGCTCTGATGCAACATGCACGAACACATTGAAAAGCTCTTGAGTTTGGCTGCGTTCATCTGCGTTTATCTGCGGATCCAAAGCCTTTTCTCCCTGGTAACGTAACTGTCACAATGGCGGGGTAGCCTGCTCGGGAGCATCGCCATGACCGAACATATATCGAAGCAGTACGACCAGGACCTCGAGGCGATCCGCTCGCGCATGATGCAGATGGGTGGGCTGGTCGAGTCGCAGATCCGCACCGCCGTGGCCGGCTACCTCGACGGCGACTCAGAGCGCATCGAGCAGGATCGCGGGCGACGCCAAGGTGAACGAGCTCGAGATCGCGATCGACAACGACCTGGGCCAGATCATCGTGCGCCGGCAGCCGGCCGCTTCCGACCTGCGCTTGATCCTCGCGGTGAGCAAGACCGTGACGGACCTGGAGCGCATCGGAGATGAGGCGAAGAAGATCGCGCGCATGAGCCGCGACATCCTCGCGCGCGGCTCCAAGCCGAAGAGCATGCCGGCGATCGGGCACATCTCGGAAGTCTCGCTGGGCATGCTGCGGCGCTCGCTCGACGCTTTCGCGCGCCTGGACGCCACAGCCGCGGCGCGCGTGATCGGCGAGGATGCGGCGATCGACGAGGAATTCCGCGCCATGCTGCGCCAGCTCATCACCTTCATGATGGAAGACCCGCGCACCATCTCCACCTCGTTGAACGTGGTGTGGGTGGCGAAGGCCTTCGAGCGCATCGGGGACCACGCCAAGAACATCGCCGAGAACGTGATCTACATCGTGAAGGGCCGCGACGTGCGCCACATCCCGCTGGCGGAGATCGAGCGCGAGGCGATGAGCCGATGACGGCGTCGATCCTCGTCGTCGAGGACGAGCCGGCGATCCAGGAATTGATTTCAGTAGGTCTCGCGCGCAACGGGCACACCGTGCGCCGCGCGGCCACCGCGAAGGACGCCTACGAAGCGGTCGTCGAAGCGCTCCCCGACGTGATCCTGCTCGACTGGATGCTGCCCGATGCGGCCGGCCCCTCGCTCGCGCGCCGGCTGCGCTCCGAGTCGCGCACGCGCGAAGTCCCGATCATCATGCTCACGGCGCGCGCGAGCGACGGCGACAAGGTCGCCGGTCTCGAGGCCGGGGCCGACGACTATGTGACCAAGCCCTTCTCGCCGCGCGAGCTCGAGGCGCGAATTCAAGCAGTCCTGCGCCGCCGGGCGCCGCAGATCTCGAAGGAGGCGGTCGAGATCGAGGGCCTCACCTTGAATCCGGCCACACGCTCGGTGACCGGCGACGGGCGCACGCTCAAGATGGGCCCGACCGAGTTCGAGCTGCTGCACTTCTTCATGACCCACACCGATCGCGTGTACGGGCGCTCGCAGATCCTCGACCAGGTGTGGGGAGACCACGTGTTCATCGAGGACCGCACGGTCGATGTCCACATCCGGCGCCTGCGCGAGGCGCTTTCTCCGAGCGGCCACGAGAGCCTCATCGAGACCGTGCGCGGCGCGGGATACCGGTTCCTCTCGTCGCGCTAGACTGGGCGCCATGCCCGAGTCGCGCATCGCCTCCCGTCTGCTCCTGAGCGTGCTGGCGCTCGCCCTTGCCGCGGGCGCTTCCGTCGCGATTGGCGCCCTGACACAGGCCGAGTGGGGCTGGGCGTCCTTCGCCCTCATGCTCCTCGTGGCAGTGCTGCATCACTTGCGCCAGCTGCTGCTGCTTGGGCGCTGGCTCGAGCAGGGCGAGGCGCCGGATGGCCACCGCGCCACGGGAGTCTGGGACGAGCTGCACGCGTTGCTGCACCGCTCGCGCCGCGAGGCGGCCAAACGCGAGGCGGATCTCGCAGAGCAGGTCGCGCGCTGGCGCGCGGCGGCACGCGCCCTTCCCGACGGCGTGGTGATCCTCGACGAAGACCGCATCGC
>Ga0209131_1002631_pt1 | contig 12173 bp, 10 predicted proteins | sample GraSoi_2013_40cm_FD_185826 | JGI IMG/M metagenome (GOLD analysis project Ga0209131, IMG submission 185826) | Grasslands soil microbial communities from the Angelo Coastal Reserve, California, USA - Sample 9_17_2013_40cm (SPAdes) (version 2) | ecosystem: Environmental > Terrestrial > Soil >...
GCGAAGCGGCCTGATCTTCGTGACAGACTCTGAAGCTCTTAGGCACAGAACAGTTTGCCGCTTCGCCGCCGGGTGCCCCCGGATTATTGCCAGCTTTCGCTGAAACGTAAACGTATAAGGCACGAAGGACACGAAGGGGGCACGAAGAAAACCTGACTTGCACTTTGTTGGTGGCAGCTATCACGTTGAATTGTGTTTTATTGTCGTCGTTGCGGCAGTTTCCAATTATCTAAAATATTAGCGCGAATACGTACGGTACGCTTTGCAATCACAGATATGAAAAGGACGTTGATCTTGCTTTCCTTCGTGCAACTTCGTGTCCTTCGTGCCTTCGTGGTGAGATGTAACCTGCTTGAAGTATTGTTGGAGATAAACGCATGAGCAAAGGCAAACTACGAGTGGAGCGCGACGGGCCGGTAGGCCGGCTGGTGCTGGACAACCCGGAGCGGCGTAATGCGATCGGCGCGCAGATGTGGCTTGGAATTCCGCCGGCCATCGACGAATTCAACAATGACGCGGCGGTTCGCGTGATCGTGATCCGCGGCGAAGGCACGCAGGCGTTCGCCGCGGGTGCGGACATTTCCGAGTTCGAGAAGAACCGCTCGAGCGGCGATCAGGTGAAAGCGTACGAGGAAGCGACTTCCGCCGCGCATCATGCCATCGAGTCGGTGCCCAAGCCGGTCGTCGCGTTGATCCATGGCTTCTGTGTCGGCGGCGGACTGGCGGTGGCGCTGTCGTGCGACCTGCGCTATGCGGACGTGTCGAGCCGATTCGCGATTCCGGCCGCGCGCCTCGGCCTCGGCTATGGCGCGCACGGCACCGGCCGGCTGGTCGCCACGGTCGGGCATGCGCACGCGCGCGAGATCATGTTCAGCGCACGCCGCTATGACGCGGGCGAAGCATTGGCAATGGGCCTGGTCAATCGCGTGCTGCCGGATGCCGAGCTCGACGCCTATGTTCAAAAGGTCGTTATGGAATTGGCGGCCAACGCGCCGCTGACCATGGCCGCGTCGAAAGCGGTCATCAATGCGGTAGTGGAGCCGAAGGGCGACTTTGCCGACGCGGAAGCCGCGGTCGCGCGCTGCATGAAAAGCGAGGACTACATCGAGGGTCGCCGCGCCTTCATGGAAAAGCGCGCGCCCGCGTTCAAGGGCAAATGAGCGCCGTTGCGTCCCGCACTTCCGGTTCTCTCGTGAGGGAGGTCGATGCGCTGCTCGAGCGCGCGACCGATGCCGGCGATGTGCCGGGCGTCGTCGCGATGGCGATTGCAGGCGACGCCACGATCTACGAAGGGGCCTTCGGCACGCGCCGTCTCGGGGCCACCAAGCCCATGGCAATCGACACGGTGGTGTGGATCGCATCGATGACCAAGCCGGTCACCTCCGCTGCGGCCATGCAACTGGTCGAGCAGGGGCGGGTGAAACTCGACGAACCCGCCGCGCGCTGGGCGCCGGAGCTCTCCGCCGTGCAGGTACTCCAGGGCTTCGATGCGGCGGGCGTGCCCCGGCTGCGGCCGCCGAAGCGGGCGATCTCGTTGCGCCATCTGCTGACGCACACGTCCGGTTACGGCTACGGCATGTGGAATGCCTCCCTCGCGCGCTATATGGAACTGATGAGCCTGCCCGGCACGGCGAGTTGCGAAAACGCCGCGCTACGCCTGCCGCTGTTGTTCGACCCGGGCGAACGCTGGAATTACGGCATCAACATCGAATGGGTCGGCAAAGTCATCGAAGGGGCCAGCGGCAAACCCCTGGGGGAATATCTGAAAGACAACTTGTTCGTCCCGCTCGGCATGGACAGCACCGGATTTCGGATCACCCCGTCGATGCGCAGGCGCATGTCGCGGGTGCACGAGCGGGACGCGCAAGGCGTGCTGACCGCCAGCGACTTCGAAGTGCCGCAGGAACCGGAGTTCGAAATGGGCGGCGGCGGACTGTATTCCACGGCGCCGGATTATCTGACGTTCATGCGCATGATCCTGAATCGCGGCGCTGTCGACGGCATTCGCGTGCTCAAGGCCGAAACGGTCGAATTGATGTCACGCAACCACATGGGCGATCTGCGCGTCGTGCCGTTGATCACGACCAATCCTGCGCGCTCGAACGACGCCGAGTTCTTTCCCGGCGTGCCGAAAAGCTGGGGCCTGGGTTTCATGATCAACCACGATCGTGCGCCGACCGGGCGTGGCGCCGGGGGTCTGGCTTGGGCCGGATTGTCGAACTGCTATTTCTGGGTCGATCCCGCCGCCGGCATCGGCGGCGTCTACTTGACGCAGATCCTGCCGTTCGCCGATGTGAAATCACTGCCGCTGTTCCTGGATTTCGAGACGGCGGTCTACCGGTCGTTGTCCTGAAGACGCAGATGGTCAAAGCCACGGAAGTTCCTGCGGAACAGGTCGCGAGGCTGCGAGGCATCATCACGCAATATTTCTCCTCGCGCGCGCTCTACGCCGCGGCTGCGCTCGATGTCGCCGGTGCGTTGGCCGGCGGGGCGAAAAGTATCGACGAACTGGCATCCGCGACCGGCGCCCATGCGCTGTCGCTGTACCGTGTGCTGCGGGTATTGGCGTCCTCCGGAATCTTTGCGGAAAACGGCGACGGCCGCATCTCGAACACGCCGCTGTCGGAACTCCTGCGCGCCGATGCGCCCGGATCTCTGCGCGACTTGATACTGTTGTTCGGCGACGAGACGTCGTGGCGTTCCTGGGAAGGCATCCTGCATGCCGTGCGCACGGGCGAAGCGCCGTTCGAGCATGTCTATGGCGAAAAATTTTTCGACTATCTGCGGTCCCACCCCGATACCGCGGCGATGTTCGACCGCGCCATGGCAAGCTCGTCGACGACGACCAACGCCGCCGTGGTGGAGACCTATGACTTTTCCGGGCTCGGCACGGTAGTGGATGTGGCGGGCGGTATCGGCTCCGCGCTATGCAGCATCGTAAAGGCGACGCCCGGGTTGCGCGGCGTCGTCTTCGACTTGCCGCATGTCGGCGAGCGCGCGCGGACTTTCATTTCGGCCCAGGGATTGGCGGACCGCTGCGAGTTCGCAGCAGGGAGCTTCTTCGAGTCCGTCCCGCCGGGCGCGGGCGCCTATTTCATGAAACACATTCTCCACGACTGGGGCGATGCGGAATGCGCAACTATCCTGGCCGCCTGCCGCAAGGCCATGGATGCAAGCGCGCGGCTGCTGATCTGCGAGCGTATCGTGCCCGGCGGCAATGAACCGTCGTCAGCGAAGCTGATCGACCTGCACATGATGATGACCAACCATGGCGGCAGGGAACGAACCGAAAAGGAATACCGCGCGTTGCTGGAGTCAGCCGGCTTCGAACTGCGGCGCGTGTTTCCCACCAGCACGCCGTGGAGCTTGATCGAGGCGATGAAAGCAGGGGAACGGTGAAGGGTGAACGGTGAACGGTAAACGGTAAAAAGGAAAAATGGGAAGCCCTAAAACATTTCACCCATCGCCGTTCACCATTTACCGTTCGCTGTTCACTTCTTTCCCGCCAGAGCCTCCGGATTGAGCACGCGTGTCGGGTTGCCGTCGAGGAAGGCCAATATGTTTTCGATCGACTCCCGGTAGAACTGCGCATAGACCTCGCGCGCGCCATAGCCCAGGTGCGGCGTCAGCATGGTATTGGGCATGGTGCGCAGCGGATGGTCCACGGGCAGGGGTTCCTCGGCGAATACATCCAGGCCCGCGATCAGCTTTCCGGTTTTCAGTCTTTCCACCAGCGCGGTTTCGTCGACCAGCGGACCGCGCGATGTGTTGATGAGGATCGCGCCGGATTTCATTTTGGCGAGATCTTGCATGCCGAGTATTCCGCGCGTGCGGTCCGACAGCACCAGGTGCAGGGAGATCGCGTCGGATTGCGTGAGCAATGTGGTCTTGTCCACCAGGCGCGCGCCGGCGGCCTTTGCTTTTTCCTCGGTGAGGTTTGCGCTCCACGCGATGATCTGCATGCCGAGCGCCTCGCCGTAGCGGGCCATCCTCGCGCCGATCTTGCCCAGGCCGAGGATGCCGAGCGTCTTGCCGTCGAGCACGTCGCCCGCCGGCACGCCGCCCTGGAATCCGCCTTTGCGTATCGCGGCGTCGCCACGGTTCATGAATCGCGCAGCCGATAGCAGAAGGCCCAGCGCGATCATGCGCAGTTTCGGCAGACGGTCGATCAGTTCCCTGGAAAACTTCGTGCGCTCGCGCATGGCGATGATGATGTCGAACTCCGCCAGCGCCTTTGCGAGCTTGTCCGGCCCGGCGAAGGGTTCCTCGAAGAAAACGATATCGGCTTGCTGCTGCAGTTTCGTCCAGTCCGCGCTCTGCCTGGCGATGCCTTGCCAGTCGTCCAGCACGGCAACGCGGATTCTTTCGTTCGGCATGGTCTTCAGCCTTCCGGAAAGTCGGCGCCGACGGTTACGGTTTCCCATTGCCGCAGGCTTTCGGAGAATTTATCGAGCTTGTCGCGCACGCGCTTCAACCCGTCCTTGCCGAGCACGAGATTCATCGGAGGCGTCGTAGACTCCGCGACGTGGATGATCGCTTGCGCGGCACGCGCCGGATCGCCGGCCTGCTTGCCGCTGTAGCCGCTTATTTGCGCGCGGCGCGCACCCGATGTTTTCGCGTAGGCGTCGATCGGATTGCGCACCTGCTTGAGCGAACGGCCGGCCCAGTCGGTGCGGAAGGGGCCCGGTTCGACCACGGTGACGCGGATGCCGAGCGGCTCGACTTCCTTCGCGAGCGCTTCCGACAGGCCTTCGACCGCAAACTTGCTGGCGTTGTAGTAGCCCGCGCCGGGATTGCCCAGCAATCCGCCGACCGACGAGATATTGATGATGTGTCCGTGCTCGCGTGCGCGCATGCCCGGCAGCACGCGGCGGATCAGCGCGGCGAGGCCGAAGAAGTTGGTCTCGAACATGTCGCGGAACTTCTGCTCCTCGCCTTCCTCGACCGCGGCGAGATAGCCATAGCCCGCGTTGTTCACCAGGACGTCGATGCGGCCGAACGTTTTCTCCGCGGCGGAGACGGCCAGCTTGATCTGGCTGTAATTGACGACGTCGAGCTGTGCCGCGAGCGACGATTGCGGATACCGCGCGACGATGTCCTGGATCTGCGCGATATTGCGCGCCGTGACGACTGCGCGGTGGCCGCGCTGTAGCACGGCCTCGGCCAGCGCCCGGCCCAGGCCGGTCGAGCAGCCGGTGATGAACCAGACGGGGGAATTGTCAGTGGATGGCATGGGGGCTCCTTGATGCCGTAAATGTCGTGAATGTCGTGAATGTCGTGAATGTCGTCAATATTCTTCGAACCTTGAAGCATAGCAGCGAATGCGAGGTTATTTTTTGCTTCGGGCTGCCGAGTGCGCGGCCTCAGGTGTTTACGACATTCACGACATTCACGATTTTCACGGCTCTTACGGCCCTTTCAGGGCGGCAACCAGCTTCATCACCGAGATCGGATCGACGGGCTTGACCAGATGGTCGTCGAATCCGGCATCGCGCGTGCGGCGCTTGTCGTCTTCCTGTCCCCATCCGGTCTGTGCGATCACGGTCATGTTCTTGCCCCACGCCGTATCGCGAATGCGGCGGCAGGCTTCGTAGCCGTTCAGGTTCGGCATGCCGATGTCGAGCAGGATGAGGTCGGGCCGGAAACTCTCCGCGGCTTCGATCGCCTCGATGCCGTCATAGGCCGTTTTCACGGTATGACCGCCAAGCTGCAGGAACACGGCGAGCGATTCCGCCGCGTCGCGATTGTCGTCCACCACCAGCACGCGCCGCGCGGTTGTTGTTTTGTCGCCCTCGCTGGCGACGCTCTTCTGCGCCTGCACCGGCACCGTCATGGCCAGCGCGGGAACACGCACGATGAATTCGCTGCCTTTGCCCTTGCCGGCGCTGTGTACCGTCACCGTGCCGCCGTGCAACTCGACCACCGATTTCACCAGCGACAATCCTATGCCCAGTCCGCCCTGCGAGCGTTCCAGGGAAGGATCGGCCTGGAAGAACATGTCGAACAGCCGGGGTAGCGTCGCGGCATCGATGCCGATGCCATCGTCCTTCACGCGCATGACGGCGTCCGCGCCTTCCACGCCGGCGACGAGTTCGATGTGCCCGCCCGCTTCGGTGTATTTCGCCGCATTGATGAGCAGGTTCATCACCACTTGCGTCAATCGCGCCAGGTCGGCGAGCAGGTAAACCGGTTCCGCCGACATCTTTACCGTCAGTTCGTGGCGGTTCTGGTCGATCACCGGGCGGCCGATCTCCACCGCGCCCCACACCACGTCCTGCAGCGAAATGCGCTGCCTGCGCAGTTCGAGCTTGTTGCGGCTGATGCGCGAGACATCGAGCAGGTCGTCGATGAGCCGCGTCAGATGGTCGACCTGGCGATCGATCACGTCGCTCGCCCACAGCACATCCGGCTCGGCGGATTGCTTCGTGCGGAAGATCCGCGCGGCGTTGCGGATCGGCGCGAGTGGATTGCGCAGTTCGTGCGCGAGTTGCGCAAGGAAAGTATTCTTCTGACGGTCCGCTTCCCACAATGACTCCTCGGCCCGCTTGCGATCGGTGATGTTGCGGCTTATGCCGATGATCGACTCGACCTCGCCATCCGGCCCCAGCACCGGCGTGAAGATGTAGTCATAGATGCCGGATATGCCGCTCGCGCCGGTGAAGGCCGTCTCGCCCCGCACCGGCTGCCTGGTCTCGAGGATCTGAGCGATCTCTTTCACGTGCTTGTCGTGATGTTCCTTTTCATAGCCGATCTCGAGGCGGTTCTTGCCGATGACCTCGCCAATGGATTTGTTCCATACCGTGAGCAGGCGGGGATTGGCATAGAGAAAGCGCCCGCCGCGATCGACTACCGTGGCGAAGTCATCCATGGTCGCCAGGATGGTTTCGTGTACGCGCGACAGGCGTTCCAGATCGTTCGAAACGTCCTGGCGCTGCTGTTCCGCCTGGCGCCGGCTGGTGATGTCGAGCAGCACGCCCATGAAGTGAGAGGCACTGCCCAATGGGTCCGTTTCGATGCGGCCGCGCGAGATAACCCAGCGAATCCTGTCGCCGTCGATGATGCGATATTCCGCCTCGTAGGGTTCGCCTGTATCGATCGTATGCTGCACGCGCAGCGATCGCGCCTTGCGGTCGTCCGGATGGATCATCTTTTCGAATGCCGCCCGCGGTGCGTTGCCGTTCTCATCGAAGCGAATGCCGAACAGGCGCTGGAAGTTTGCATCGCCGTAGACCAGGTCGGTGCTCCTGTCCCAGTCGAAGATACCGATCTCTCCCGCGCTCAGCGCAGATTCAAGCCGGCGGTGCGCGGTGGCGAGGTCCCGCTCCATGCGCGCGCGTACGATCGCATCCGCAGCCTGCCGCGAATACAGATCGAGCACGCGGACTTGATACGGCAGGAAATCGCGCGGTTCGTGGAGATGCGTCAGCAAGGCACCGAGGAATTCGCCGTCGCGGCCGATCAGCGGCGTGGATTGCACGGCACGAAAGCCGGCGAGCGCGGCCAGCTTGCGATACGGGGCGTAGGCGGCGTCCGCGTTGACGTCGCGGATCACGATACGTTCGCGATTGCGCAGGGAACGCGCCGCCGCGGTTTCGTCGTCGATGGCGACCGTGCCGAGGATTTCCACGAATGCCGCCGGAAAGCCGCGTTGCGCGACGATCTGGAGCGTTTTGCGGTCAGGATCGTAGAGCTGGATGTTGCCCAGGTCGCCATCCATGAGCAGGATGGTTGCGTCCAGGATTTCGTACAACGCAGCGACCAGGTCCGGGGAAACCGCCATCCGCGCGGAAAAATCGCGCGGAATGGCCGCATTCACGGCAGCGACCGGTTTCTGCGGTGCAGCGGACATGCTCACTCCCTGGGTGACTGCCCGGTTCGGATGCCGATCCGGTTCATTGTCGCCGAAATTGGACGACGCGGACATGGCAGGGTTCCCCGAGGGGGCGGGATGCATCTGGATTTTCGCCGAATCGGCTTGCGTCCCGCCCTGCCCGCATTGCTGGCAGAGGGCCTCCAACCGGCGTAAATTCCGCAGACCGGGCGATCTGGAGCCAATCGATGTGCCCGGCAAACGAGCAGGCGCGGCAGCGCTGCGCTTGAGTATGTGTTCTCCCGGGAGGTCGAATGACGTCATTTGGCAGGGTCGCTGTATCGTTTGTCGCTGCATTCTCGTTTTGTGGCACTGCTCACGCGATCGAACCCCTGGACGAAGTCCGACAGGCCTTGCAAGCCTACGAGCAGGCCTGGAGCCGGCACGATGCGCATGCCGTCGCGGATTTCTACAATGAGCCCGCGATGCGTGTCAGCAAGGGCGGGCCTGTGATTCGCGCGACCCGCGCCGAACAGGAAACCTTCTTCGACGGCTATCTGCGCGCCATCGTCGGGCGTGGCTTTGAGCGCAGCGAATGGGAATCGCTCGACGCGCGTTTGCTCGACGTGCAGACGGCACTGGCGAGCGGTGTTGCGATTCGCTACCGCGCCGATGGATCGGTCCTGGAGCGGGTTGCCGTGACCTATCAGCTCTGGCGCACCGACAACGGCTGGAAAATATTCGTCTCCGCGACGCATGCGCCGGAGACGGTCCTGCAATTCCGGTAGGGTGACCATTCCGGCTTCTTGTAGTATGGCGCGTCAGTCAATGGATCATCGTCATACTGACTGCTTTCGGCGGTGCGATGCTTTCCCAGGTGACGGGCTAGATTGAACGCGGGCCGGCAAGTCCCGAAAAAAGACCCAGGTGAATTCCGTGCTGCGTTTCCAAACCCTTTTTTCCGCTGTGCTGTTTTGTCTGACTGTCTCGACGGCCGCAGCCGATGACGGCCTTTACTCGGCGGCACAAGCGGCTCGGGGGGAAGAGACCTACCAGCAACACTGCGCGTTATGCCACGGCGCGCGCCTGCAGGGCACGCCGGCGGCGCCGCTGACAGGAGAAGCTTTTCGCGGGCGCTGGGAGGATGGCAAGCACACCCTCGACGATCTGTACTACATTATCCGCAGCCTGATGCCGAACAACGCGCCGGGCTCGCTCAGCAAGGCGCAGTACGCCGACGTGGTGGCGTACATTCTCAAGGTCAACAATTATCCGGCGGGCGAAGCGGAACTCGTTCCGAAGGCGGCGGCGATGAAGGCGGCGGTTTTGCAGCCGCACTGAAAATACGATGGTGATTAGTGATTGGTGAATAGGAAAAACAAAAAATCAAAATGGAGGCAACATGGATAAGGCGAGGATCTGGCTGGTCGCGGTGTCGACGCTACTCGCGTGCAATGGCCATGCGGCGGGGCCGACGCAGGAAGAACTCAACCAGGCGGGCAGCAGCACCGAATGGTTGCTGCCGAACCACGATTACGCGGGCGTTCGCTATGTAAACCTGGACCAGATCACGCCGGAGAACGCAGCTTCCCTGCGGCCTGTCTGTGCGTTCCAGGGCGCCGATCTGAATCGCGCCCTGAACAACCCGATCGTCTACGGCGGCGCGATGTATGTGACTACGCTGTATTCCACGATTGCGCTCGATCCCGCGACCTGCAAGGTGAAATGGCGGCACGAGTGGAAGCCGAAGGGCAAGGAGGCGAACGGTTCGATCAAGAACCGCGGCGTCGCCATCAAGGACGGCAAGCTCGTGCGCGGCGCGCAGGATGGCTGGATGTTCGCGCTGGACGCGCAGACCGGCAAGCTGCTGTGGGAAGTCAAGGCGGCCAATGCCGAGAAGTACGAGGCGCTGTCCATCAATCCGCTGCTGTTCGAAGACCTCGTGATCATCGGGCCGTCGGGTTCGGAATTCGGCGTCAAGGGCTGGATCGGCGCGTTCAAACTCGAGGACGGATCGCCGGTGTGGCGATTCAACACCGTTCCCGATGATGGCGAGCCTGGTGCGGAAACCTGGGGGGAAGCGGATTCGCGACTCAAGGGCGGTGGCGGTATCTGGACTACCCCGGCGCTCGACATCGCCAACGGACACCTTTATGTCGCGGTCGGCAATCCCGCGCCGGACATGTTCGCCAACCTGCGGCCTGGCACCAATCTTTATACCAATTCGATCGTAGTGCTCGATGTGCGCACTGGTGCGCTGCTGTGGCACAAGCAGGCGGTCCCGCACGACACGCACGACTGGGACATGCCGGTCACGGCGCCTTTGTTCACCGCCTCGATCGGCGGCGAGCAGCACGACGTGGTCACGATGGCGGCGAAGGACGGTTTGATGCGCCTGGTCGACCGCAACAGCCGCGAGGAATTTTATTCCGTCGCCGTTGCCACGCGCACCAATGCGGATCTCGAACCCACCGAGGAAGGTGTCTATACCTGTCCCGGTCTGGTCGGCGGCGTGGAGTGGAGCGTTCCTGCGTACAGCCCGAAGCTCGACATGATGGTCGTGCCGGCAGTGGACTGGTGCGGTGTGTTCAAGAAGGAAGAGGAGGCGCGCTTTGTCGCCGGCCAGCAGTTCCTGGGCGGTTCCTTTACCTGGGATCCAGTGGAAAAATCCAGCGGCTGGCTGACCGCGGTCAGGGCGACCACCGGCGAAGAGCTGTGGAAATATCATTCGAGCCGGCCGATGCTCGCCTCCGTGACCGCAACCGCCGGTGACATGCTGTTTACCGGCGAACTCACCGGCGATTTCCTCGCAATGGATGCGCGCAACGGCAACGTCGTATACCGGTATACCGGAGGCGGCTCGATCGTCGGCGGCGTGATCAGCTATGCGGTCGACGGCAAGCAGTATGTCGCCGTCGTTTCCGGAATGGCAGCGGGATTCTGGCTGGGCATGCCGGGGTCGATGACGATGACGGTGTTTGCACTGCCATGACGGCGGGTGCTGCGTGCTGCGTACTGGGTGCTGCGAAAAAGCTGAAGGTTTAGTGCATGATTAATCGTCTCCGCGCGTTCCAGCACGTGCTTTCCTGCCACGGTACGCAGCGCCCAGTACGCAGCACCTCTCGTCGGTTTTCGACCTTTCGCAGCACCCAGCACCCAGCACGCAGCACATTTTCTTTCCTGGCACTTACCTTCGCTCTTCTCCTGCCCGTTCTCTGGGATCAGACCTTGGCCGCCGACTACCCCGACAAGCCGATCCGCTTCATCGTGCCATCCGCTGCCGGCGGTTCGCCGGACGTGCTGATGCGCATCCTTACCGCGGAATTGTCGAAGCGCCTCGGCGTGCCGTTCGTGATCATCAACAAGCCGGGCGCGAACGCCGTGATCGGAACCATGGAAATCGTCAGTGCGCCGCCGGACGGTTACACGCTCGGTTACGGCAACATCGTGTCTCTGGCCATCGTTCACGGGCTGATGGCGGACGTGCCCTATCACATCGAAGACCTGACCCTGATCTCCAACTGCCTGCGTGTCGCCAATCTGCTTGCGGTGAACAAGAATCTTCCAGTGCACAGCGTCAGGGAACTGATCGACTACGCGCGCAGGAATCCGGACAAGCTCGCCATGGGCTCGGCCGGCAATGGCACGACCGGACATCTTGGCGGGGAGTTGTTCAAGGCAATGACCGGCGTGTCGATGCTGCACGTCCCGTATCGGAGCAGTCCGCAGGCGATAAACGATCTGATTGCCGGCGAGGTACAGGTGATGTTCGACAACCTGACCTCGCTGTCGTCATACGCGAAGTCCGGGCGGGTGCGGCCACTGGCGGTGTCCGGCCCGCATCGCTCCGCGTTGTTTCCTGACCTGCCGACCATTTCCGAAGCGGGTGTGCCGGGCTACGAGACGGTGGCGTGGGGAGGAGTCGTCGGCCCGGCGAAGCTTCCCCCGGAGATCGTCGCGAAGCTGAATCGCGAGATAGTCGCCGCCTTGCATTCGCCGGCAGTGAGCAAGCGTTTCGCCGAATTCGATACCGACATCGACGGCAGCACGCCGGAACAGTTTCTCGCCATTGCCAGGCGCGAGCGGCCGCGCTGGGCGGAAATCATCAAACGCGCCGGCGCCAAGATAGACTGAACATTCAGATGTGAACCACGGAGGACACGGAGGACACGGAGAAAGAGCAGAAGAATATCCGAAGGTAAAAAAGCTGATATCGGTGGTCACCTTGGCGCCGAGCTGGCTTTTCACCGTCGCATGTTTTTTGTCGTCTCTGGTTTTCCTCCGTGTCCTCCGTGGTTCAAATTGAAATTTACGGAAGGAAACCATGAGTGAACAATTCGATTTACTGATTCGCAATGCGACC
>Ga0209131_1002634_pt1 | contig 12172 bp, 11 predicted proteins | sample GraSoi_2013_40cm_FD_185826 | JGI IMG/M metagenome (GOLD analysis project Ga0209131, IMG submission 185826) | Grasslands soil microbial communities from the Angelo Coastal Reserve, California, USA - Sample 9_17_2013_40cm (SPAdes) (version 2) | ecosystem: Environmental > Terrestrial > Soil >...
ACCCTCCAGCAGCTTCGAGTGGCCGCGCGCGCGAACTTCGGCTGGGCCGAATTCGCGCACCCTGGAGTTTTCGACCTGGCCGCCCAGCTGCGCCGCCATGGTCTGCATGCCGTAGCAGATGCCGAGCACCGGCACGCCGAGCCTGAACACGGCCTCGGGCGCCTTGGGTGTCGAATTCTCGTATACGGAGGCCGGGCCTCCCGACAGGATGACCCCGCGAGGACCGAACTCGCGGATGAAGCCTTCGCTGACGTCGAAAGGATGCAGCTCGCAGTAGACCTTCGATTCCCGGACCCGGCGCGCGATCAGCTGCGAATACTGCGCGCCGAAGTCGAGGATGAGGATCTTGTCGTGCACTTACTCGACCTGGTAGTTCGGCGCTTCCTTGACGATCTGCACGTCGTGCACGTGCGATTCGCGCATTCCCGCGGCGGTGATCTCGACGAACTGCGTGCGCGTGCGCATGGCATCGATGCCTTCGCAGCCGCAGTAGCCCATGCTTGCGCGCAGGCCGCCCATCAGCTGCTCGATCACCCGCATCACCGAGCCTTTGTAAGGCACCCGGCCTTCCACGCCTTCGGGAACGAGCTTGTCCACGTGCACCGAGGAGTCCTGGAAATAGCGGTCGGCCGCGCCCTGCTGCATCGCCGAGAGCGAACCCATGCCGCGGTAGGATTTGTAGGAGCGGCCCTGGAACAGCTCGATCTCGCCTGGCGATTCCTCCGTGCCGGCGAACAGGCTCCCCAGCATCACCGTGTGGGCGCCCGCGGCGATCGCCTTGGCGATGTCGCCCGAAAAGCGCACGCCGCCGTCGGCGATGAGCGGGACGCCCGCCTTCTCGAGCGCCAGCGCGACGCTCTGTATCGCCGTGACCTGCGGGATTCCGACTCCGGCAACGATGCGCGTGGTGCAGATCGAGCCCGGTCCGATGCCGACTTTCACGCCGTCCGCCCCCTGATCGACGAGCGCTTGGGCGCCGTCCGCGGTGGCGATATTGCCGCCGATCACTTCCGCCGTGCCGGCATTGCGCTTGATCCACTTCAAGCGGTCGAGCACGCCCTGCGAATGACCGTGCGCCGTGTCCACCACGATGACGTCCACGCCGCCTTCGACCAGCGCGGCGACGCGCTCCTCCGTGCCTTCCCCGATGCCGACCGCGGCGCCGACCCGCAGCTTGCCCTGCTGGTCCTTCGACGCATCCGGGTGCTCGCTCGACTTGAGAATGTCCTTCACCGTGATCAGGCCGCGCAGCTCGAAGCCGTCGCGCACGACCAGCACGCGCTCGAGACGATGCTTGTGCAGGAGCGCGCGCGCTTCCTCCGGGCTCGATCCTTCCTTGACGTATACCAGCCTGTCGCGCGGGGTCATGATGGCGCGCACCGGCTGGTCGAGGTTGGTCTCGAAGCGGTAGTCGCGGTTGGTGACCATGCCGACGACCTTGCCCTTCTCCACCACCGGGAATCCCGATACCCGGTGCTGCTGCGTGAGCGCGAGAAGCTCGCGCACCGTGATGTCCGGCGACACCGTCACCGGATCGCGCAGCACGCCGGATTCGAAGCGCTTGACCTTGGCGACTTCCGCGGCCTGCTTCTTGGCGGTGAGATTCTTGTGGATGATGCCGATGCCGCCTTCCTGCGCGATGGCGATCGCCAGGCGCGACTCGGTGACGGTGTCCATCGCCGCCGAGACGAGCGGGATGTTGAGCTGGATGTTGCGCGTCAGCCGGGTCTTGAGGCTGACATTTCGGGGCAGGACGCTGGAGTGGGCCGGTACGAGAAGGACGTCGTCAAAGGTGAGAGCCTTCTGGACTGGACGCATTGCCACACCCAAAAGTCGGATTATACGCCGGTCGCAACTCCCGGTAAATTCTTGGGTTTCGCCTGCGCTCTCGATTGACGCGTGCGTCAAAACTCGCTATGGTGCCCCTCACCCGTCATGGGGAATTCGTCATGTCTCGAATCGCGCTGCTTGTCGTCGCATTTCTCGCCGCATCGAGCGCGCAGGCGCAGGTCCACAAGTGCGTCGATGCCGCGGGCAAGATCATCTATACGCAGGACCCCTGCCCCGCGAATACGAAATCGGGCACGATGTCCCGCAACGTTCTCTCGGCGCCCGCGGCTTCTCCCGCCGCCTCCCCCGCTGATTCGCCCGCCGACAAGGCGGCCGCCGCAGGCAAGAGCACTGCGCCCAAGACCGCGGCCGAGCAGGAACAGGCGTTCCGCCAGCGCCAGCAGGAGCAGGCAAAGGCCTCGAAGCAAGCCCAGCAGAAATCCGCGGAGGCCCAGGCCAAGGAACTGAATTGCCGCAACGCCCGGGAGCGCCTCGCGCAATACGATATCGGCGGGCGCCTTTCCCGCATCACCGCGCAGGGCGAGCGTTACTACATGGACGACGCGCAGATCGAGCAGGAGAAAAGCCGCGCGCGCGCCGACATCGCTCAGGCCTGCAACTGAACCTCATCCCTTCGCGCGTTTCTTCGCGGCGCGCGTTCGCCTGACTTCCTTCGGATCGGCCCGCAGCGGCCGGTAGATCTCAACGCGGTCCCGGTCGCGCAGGACCGTGGTGACGGGAACCGGTTCTCCATGGATTCCGACGTGCGTCGTGTCCATTTCCGGAAACGCCGCGCGCAGGCCGCTCACCCGAATCGCGTCCTCGACCGTGCTTCCTTCCGGGAGCAAGATCCTGCGCAGCACCTGCCGGTCGGCAAGCGCGTAGACGATTTCGACGGCGATCTTGAGCGGGCTCACGCGCTGCCGAATTTCTCGTCCGCGCGACGCACGAACGCGTCGACGAAGGTGTCCGTGATGTCATGAAACGCCGGGCCGGCGACCTTTTCGAGCAGCGTGCTGGCAAACTGGTACCGCAGCCTCAATTGCACTTTGCAGGCGTTGTCGGAAAGGGCGGTGAACGCCCAGCTTCCCTCGAGGCTGCGAAAGGGTCCCGACACCAGTCTCATGTCGATGCGTGCGTCGGGCCGATTGAAATTTTCAGTCGTGAATTGCTTTTTCATCCCGCGGAAGCTCACGTGCAATGTGGCGACGGTCCGGCCCGGTTCGCTCACGGAAACGACCGCCCGGTCGCACCAGGGGAGGAACTGCGGGTAGGATTCCACGTCCGCGACCAGCGCGTACATTTTTTGTGCGCTGTGGGCTACCAGCGCCGATCGGTCGACGGCTGTCATCGTTGTAGAATCGAGCAATCATATAAGGAAACCTCCCAGCGTGACGATCGTCGAAAACCGCAAGGCGTCGCATGAATATTTCATCGAGGAGCGTTACGAGGCGGGTATCGCCCTGGAAGGCTGGGAAGTCAAGGCCATCCGCGCGGGACGCGCGCAACTGAAGGAAGCCTACGTGATCGTGAGCAACGAAGAGATCTTCCTCATCGGCGCGCATATCAGCCCGCTCGAAGCTGCGTCCACCCACGTCCAGGCCGATCCGGTGCGCACGCGCAAGCTCCTGCTGCACGCCGAGGAAATCCGCCGTCTCATCGGCAAGGTCGACCGCGCCGGATACACCCTGGTGCCCATCGATCTGCACTACGTGCGCGGGCGCGTCAAGATCAACATCGGTCTCGCGAAAGGGAAGAAACAGTACGACAAGCGTGCCGCCGAAAAGGAAAAAGATTGGAAGCGCGAGCAGCAGCGCCTGCTGCGTTCGCGGTAGGTCACGTCGCCCGCTACTAGCTCGCCGTCACCTTCTCCTTGGCCGTCGTGTCGGCTTCGCGCGACAGCTGCAACCAGGTATCGACCACGGTATCGGGGTTGAGCGACAGGCTCTCGATGCCTTCGTGCACGAGCCATTTTGCGAAGTCGAGATGGTCGGAGGGCCCCTGCCCGCAGATACCGACGTATTTTCCGGCCTTGCGGCAGGCCTGGATCGCCAGTCGCAGCATGGCTTTCACTGCCGGATCGCGCTCGTCGAACGCGTCGGCTACGAGACCTGAATCGCGGTCCAGGCCGAGCGTGAGCTGGGTGAGATCGTTCGAGCCGATCGAGAATCCGTCGAAGTGCTCGAGGAACTGCTCGGCGAGCACCGCGTTCGAGGGCACCTCGCACATCATGATAAGCCGCAGCCCATTGTCGCCGCGCCGCAAGCCGTTCGCGGCGAGCAGGTCGATCACCTGGGCGCACTCGCCCAGCGTGCGCACGAACGGCACCATGATCTCGACATTGGTGAGGCCGATCTCGTTTCTTACCCGGCGCATCGCCTGGCATTCCATCTCGAAGCACTGGCGGAACGACTTGGCGATATAGCGCGACGCGCCGCGGAAACCGAGCATCGGGTTCTCCTCGTCCGGCTCGTAGCGCGCCCCCCCGATCAGCTTCTTGTACTCGTTCGACTTGAAGTCGGACAGGCGCACGATCACCGGCTTCGGCCAGAACGCGGCCGCAATGGTGGCGACGCCTTCGGTCAGCTTCTCCACGAAGAAGGCGCGCGGATCACGATAGCCGCGCGCCGCGTGCTCCACCTCGCGCTTGAGCTCGGCGGGGAGATCCGGATACCCGAGCACAGCCCTGGGATGCACGCCGATCATGTTGTTGATCACGAACTCAAGGCGGGCGAGCCCGACCCCCCAGTTCGGCAGCCCCTGAAAGTCGAAAGCAAGGTGCGGATTGCCGATATTCATGGTGATCTTGACCGGGCACTTCGGCATTTCCCCGTGGTCCCGCGAGGTGACTTCGATCTCGAGGATGCCGCGGTAGATGTTTCCGGTGTCCCCTTCGGCGCAGGAAACGGTGCACGCCTCGCCGTCCTTGAGCGTGGCGGTGGCGTCGCCGCAGCCCACCACGGCGGGAATGCCCAGCTCGCGCGCGATGATGGCGGCGTGGCAGGTCCGGCCGCCGCGGTTGGTGACGATGGCCGCGGCGCGCTTCATCACCGGCTCCCAGTTGGGGTCGGTCATGTCGGTCACGATGATGTCACCGGGCTTGATGCGCCCCATCTCCGAGGCGTCCTTGACCACGCGCACGATGCCCGCGCCGATCTTGTGACCGATCGCGCGGCCCGTGGCGAGGACTTCGGAGGTCTGCTTCAACAGGAACCGCTCCTGCCCCTCCGCCGATTTGCGCGATTTCACGGTTTCGGGTCTCGCCTGCAGGATGTAGATCCTGCCATCCGAGCCGTCCTTCGCCCATTCGATGTCCATAGGCCGCTGGTAGTGCTCCTCGATCTTGAGCGCGAAGCGCGCCAGCTCGATCACGTCCTCGTCGGTGAGGCAGAAGCGGCCGCGGTCGGCCTCGGGCACGTCCAAGGTCTTCACCGAAAGGCCCGCGGAGGCCTGCTCGGCGAATACCATCTTCTGCAATTTCGAGCCCAGGCTGCGCCGGATTACGGGAAATTTTCCTCCGCGCAGCATCGGTTTATGCACGTAGAACTCATCGGGGTTGACCGCGCCCTGCACGACCATCTCCCCCAGACCCCATGAGGCCGTGATGAATACCACGTCGCGGAAGCCCGATTCCGTATCGAGAGTGAACATCACCCCGCTCGCGGCGAGATCGCTCCGCGCCATGCGCTGCACGCCCGCCGAGAGCGCCACCGCCGAGTGCCCGAATCCCTTGTGGATCCGGTAGGAGATGGCGCGGTCGTTGTAGAGCGAAGCGAACACCTGCTTGAGCGCGGTCATTACGTTGGGGAGGCCGCGGATGTTGAGGAAGGTCTCCTGTTGGCCGGCGAAGGAGGCGTCGGGCAGGTCCTCGGCCGTCGCGCTGGAGCGCACGGCCACCGACACGCTCTCGTCTCCCCCGGTCAGCGCCTCGTACGCCTTGCCGATCTCGGCCTGGAGCTCTTTCGGAAGGGGCGTTGCCTCGATCCAGCCGCGGATCTGCGCTCCGCAGCGCTCGAGCGCCCCGACGTCGTCGGCGTCCAATCCCTTCAGGCGCGCTTCGATACGGGCGACCAAGCCGTCCTGGTCGAGAAACTCCCGGAACGCGTCGGCGGTGGTGGCGAACCCTCGCGGTACCCGGATGCCCGCCTGCGAAAGCTGGCCGATCATCTCGCCGAGGGAGGCGTTTTTTCCACCGACCTGCTCGATGTCTCCCATTCCGAGCCGGTCGAAATTCACTACGTATTTGAGCCGGGCCATGAAACCGTTCTTCGTCGCGGTTGAAGGATCATCTTGAAACCGTTATGTTACAGGCAGCGCACGCCCTGCGCAGCCCCAATACCCCGCTTGGCCTCTTTTCATGCCCGATCCCCGCCGAACCGTGTTCTTCGTCTCCGATGGGACCGGGATCACGGTCGAGATGCTCGGACACAGTCTGCTTACGCAGTTCGACGGCATCCGATTCGACCAGATGACCGTCCCCTTCATAGATTCGGTGGACAAGGCGCACGCCTGCGTGAGCCGGATCGACGAGGCCGCCGCCGCGGGAAACGGCCGGCCCGTCGTCTTCACCACGCTCGTCAACGCCGAAATACGCGAAACGATGCGCAAGGCCAACGCCTTCGTGCTCGATTTCTTCGAGAGCTTCCTCGATCCGCTGGAAGCGGAGTTCGGGGCGAAGTCCACGCACACGATCGGCCGCTCGCACAGCACGCGGGACGAAAAGGGGTACACCCACCGCATCGAAGCGATCAATTTCGCCCTCGCCCACGACGATGGCGCCTCGTCCAGGGACCTCGGCACGGCGGACGTGATCCTGGTGGGGGTGTCGCGCAGCGGCAAGACGCCGACCAGCCTGTATCTATCGCTGCAGTTCGGAATCCGCGCGGCGAACTGCCCGCTCATCCCGGAGGACTTCGACCGGATGAGCCTGCCCACCGCGCTCCAGAGCTACCGCGGCAAGCTCTTCGGCCTGTCCATCGCGCCGGAGCGGCTGCGGGAGATCCGCAACGAGCGCCGGCCCAACAGCAAGTACGCCGATCTGGAGAATTGCCGCTACGAAGTGCAGCAGGCGGAAAAATTGATGTCGCGCGAGGGCATACGCTGGGCGAACTCGACGACGAAATCCATCGAGGAAATCGCCACGACCATCATGCAGGAGTTCAAGCTGGAACGCAGGGGGTATTGACGAGAGCCCGATCCGCGCGTGCCTGCCCGGGTATCCCGCTCAGCAGAAATTCTGCGTGACGTAGACCTTGCCGTCGGCGGCGATCTCGACCCCGATCCCCTCGCGCTTCCAGTGGGGCATGAGGATGTTTTCCCGGTGCGCCGGGCTTTTCATCCATCCCTCGAGAACTTTTCCCGCGATTTTCTCGGACGAATTCCAGTCGTAGTGCGCGACCCCGTTCACCGTCGTGACGGAGTCGTAGAGGTGGGCGAGCGCGATGTTTTCGGCCCCGCCGTAGGTCGTGCGGCCGACACGGATGCGGCAGGTATAGCCCGCGCGGCGATAGCGCTGCGGAAAGCCCTGCCTTTCGGGTGAATTGTGAGCGAGGTATTTTCGCTTCACCATGTCGCGGCTGTGACCCGCGGCGATCCCGGAGAGCCCCTTGTCCCAGGTGAGCGCTGAAAGGCGGTCCTTCGCGCGTTCTTCGTTGACATGCGCGTGGATGCGCCGCGCGAGCTCCGCGGCCTTGACCGAAGGCCTTTGCCCGGCAGCGACGGAGACTTCCGCTTGCGCCGTGGCGGCGGCGAGCAGCAGACCGGCAAGCAGGCAAAGGCGCGGGCGCCTGACCGGGGTCATGCTGAATTTGACGCAGCCTGCGCCCGGCCCCGCTGCCGAATCTGCTCGAAGAGGCAGATCGCCGCCGCCGCGGCGACATTGAGCGACTCCGCGGGTCCGGGCATGGGGATGTGCACGTGATCGGTGGCCAGGCCGCGTGATTGCGGCGACAAGCCCGAGCCCTCGTTGCCGAAAAGCCAGGCGACCGGCCCCTTGAGGTCGAGCTCGTAGAGGGACGCTCCCGCTTTCGGCTCCGTGGCGATGATGCGTCCGGAAAACGCGCGCGCGATTTCTTCCAGATCGATATCCTCGAAGATCGCAAGCGAGAAATGCGCGCCCATGCCGGCGCGGATCACCTTCGGGGACCATGCGAACACCGAGCTCTTCGACAGGAAAACCTGCGGCACGCCGGCCGCAACCGCCGTCCGAAGTATCGATCCCAGATTTCCGGGATCCTGGATATTTTCCAGCAACAGGCAGCTCGAAATGCTCCGTGGGATCGGACTGGGCAGGGGCGTGCGAATGACCGCCGCGATTCCGGCCGAGCTCACGAGCTGCGACACTCTCTCGAGAAGCGCGTCCGCGAGAGCCAGGCGCGATTTCGCCGGTACGTTTTCGAAGAAGTTGCGGATCTCCGGCCTGGCGAGCGCGCTCTCGCTCGCAAGTATCATCTCCGCGATACCGCCGCTGTCCTGATACGCCCGCACCAGATGCTCCCCTTCCAGGATCGTGCTGCCGGTCCTGCGGCGCTCCCGCGACGAACCGGCAAGCCGGCGGGTTGTCTCTCGAGCGGATGGATTTCACTCGATAGCGCAGGTACGGAACCCGGCAAAGATGTCGCCGCGCTCGGGCAGGTAGAAATTGCGCCAGGTGTTCGATATCAGGCGCGCCGGAGTCGCGAAGCTGCCGCCGCGCAGGACCTTGAGCGTCCCGAACCAGGGTTCGGAGTATTCGACGTACGGATCGCGCACGAAGCCCGGATAGGGATCGAAGGGATTCGAGATCCACTCCCAAACGTTGCCGAGCATTTGCCGGCAGCCGCTCGAGCTGTCCCCGGCGGCGAAGGCGCCGACCGGAGCGCGGCCGCTCCCGTCCAGGTTCGCGCGAACGCGATCGCCGGCGGTGTCACCCCAGGGGTAGCGCCGCTTTCCGGACTCGCGCGAAAACGATGCCGCCATCTCCCATTCCGCTTCGCTCGGCAAACGCCGGCCGGCGTAGCGGCAATAGGCATTTGCCTCGTGCCAATTCACGTGCATCACCGGGAGATCGCCGTCCAGCCTCACCTCCTCGTCGAAGCGGCGCTCCCGCCATTCTCCGTCCCGCTCGACCCAGTAGCGAGGCGCGCGCACCTCGCCCTTCCAGTCCCAGCCTTCGGGCGACCAGAGATCGCGGCGCCGATAGCCGCCGTCGCGAACGAATTCCAGAAATCTCGCGTTCGTGACCGGCACCCGGGCAATGCGAAAAGGTTTCAGCTCGACCCGGTGCGCCCACTTTTCGTTGTCGAAATGAAACCCGGAGTTTCGCGCCGCGCCGAGCGGAAACTCGCCCCCGGGCATCTCGACGTCACCGTCCAGGGCGACCTCCCCTGTGTTGTCCCGCTCCAGCGGGTCCGCGTAGCCGAGCGTCTGCCGCGTATAGTGAAACGCTTCCGCATGCATGTCCTCGTGGAAGAGCACCAATTGCACGAAATAGAGAAACCACTCGTTGTCCGGTTCCCTTTCGAGGCGTGCCAGCACGCGCTCGAGAACGCGATCCTGATATTCGAGCGTGGCCGAAAGGCGAGGCAGCGGCAAATCCCAGCGCGTGTCGTGCTCGACCTTCGCGGAATCGTAGAGCGCGTCGGCACTCTCGAGCAGGCTCTCCGAGAGCGACTCGTCGGCGCCCAGCCTCAGGCACCAACGCTCCTGGAACCAGGCGACGTGCCCCAGCTCCCACAGCACGGGATTGACGATCGAGAGCTTTGGACCGAACAATTGCGGACCCTCGAGGTCGCGGGTGAGGAGCCGGGTGCGCCGCCTGGCATCGCGCAATTGCTGCGACAGAGATTCGGCAAACATGGGAGAGTTCAAACATAACATGAAAATCGCGCTCATTACCCCCGCGGGGGTGCGGTCCCGAAGCGGCAACCGCCATACCGCGACACGCTGGGCCGCGATGCTGCGCTCGCTCGGTCACCGGGTGCGGATTTCGACTCGCTGGGACGGCCGGGCGGCCGACGCGATGATCGCGCTGCACGCGCGGCGCAGCCACGCCTCGATCGCGCAATTCAACGAACGGTTTCCCGACTCGCCCCTGGTCGTCGTTCTGACCGGCACGGACCTGTACAGGGATATCCGCACGGATCGGGACGCGCAGGCCTCGCTCGTGCTCGCCGACCGCCTGGTCGTCCTGCAGGACATGGGGAGGCTCGAGCTTCCGGCACGGTTCAGAGGCAAGACCCGCGTGATTTATCAGTCAGCCGAGGTCCACGCCCCGCGTGAACCGCCTTCGCGCCGTTTTCGCGTCGCCGTGATCGGACATCTGCGGGAAGAGAAAGACCCTTTTCGCGCGGCGCTCGCCCTCGCCCACCTGCGCGACCTGCCCGAGCTCGAGATCGTGCAGCTCGGGGAAGCGCTTTCGCCTGAGATGGCGCGCAGCGCACGGCGTCTGGCACGCGCCGATCCGCGCTATCGCTGGCTCGGGAACGTGCCGCACTGGGTCGCCATGCGCTGGCTCGCGCGCAGCCATGTGCTCGTTCTCAGCTCGCGCATGGAAGGCGGCGCCAACGTGATCTGCGAAGCCGCCGCCGCGGGGGTGCCGGTGATCGCCTCGCGGGTATCAGGAAATGTAGGAATGCTTGGGCGCGGTTACCCGGGCTATTACGCGCTGGCGGACGAACGCGGGCTCGCCCGGCAAATCCGCCGCGCTGCGAGCGACGCGCTCTACCATGCGCGCCTCAAGCGGCTGATCGCCGCCCGTCGTTCCCTATTCCTTCCGAAGGCCGAAAGAAAGGGTCTGCAGCGCCTGATCGCCGAGTTCGAGTCTTAGAGGAATCAACTAAGCGGCACGAACCCGTCCTGCAGAGTCGCGAGCGGCCGCAGCGTCTGTGCTTGCGTGCCGAATTGCGCGCTCGTCAGCACGTCCTGCGCCTTGTTGAAGCCGATTCCGGCGAGCGTCCCGTTGAGGCCGTACTGGTAAGCGAGGTCCCCGCCCAGGGCAGCGGTGTCGCTCCCCGCGAGCTGGAACTGCGTGAGGCCATTGGTCAGCGCCCAGGAGCTCAGGCCCGGGTTCGCGACAAGCGCCGCGTCGAACGCATTCACCAGACCCTGGAAGTTGAACGTTTCGAGCTTGTTGTCCAGCAGCGCATTGCCCCCGGCGGGGTTGAACCCCGCCATCGCCTCGGCCACCACCTGCAGCGTGAGCACGCTCTTGTTGGTCGTTCCCGTGTACCAGCTCTTGAAGGTGAGGTTTTCGGCCGCCCCGGTATCGAGCACCAGGTCCGCCCCCACCTTGCGGAAGGCGAGGTCGCTGTAGTTCAGGTTCCCGCCCAGCGAAAGCACATTGTCCTGCCCGGTGCTCGCGTTGACCGTGTCCTGGCCGTCGCCCTTGTTGAAGGCGATGATGTCGGCGCCCGTCCCCGTGGTCAGCGTGTCGTTACCTGTTCCGCCCAGGAAGAACTCCTTGCCCGAGCCCCCGGTCAGGGTGTCGGTGCCCGTACCACCGTTGAAGTAACCGTTGTCGGTTCCGGCGGAGTCGGAGAGCGTGTCGTTTCCGGCTCCGCCTTCCAGGATGTCCACCCCCGCCGCACCGGTGAGGGTGTTGTTGGCGCTGTTGCCGCGCAGCAGATTGGCTACGGTGTTGCCCGTCGCGTTGATCGCGCCCGCACCGGTGAGGAAGAGGTTCTCCAGGTTGGCCACCAGCGTCCAGGTGACATCGCTATTCACCGTATCGGTCCCGGCGCTCGCGGCCTCGGTCACCGTGTCCCCGGTGCTCACCACGTAGGTGTCGTTGCCCGTTCCCCCGGTGAGCACGTTCGCGGCGCTGTTGCCCGTGAGCACGTTGTCCAGCGTATTGCCCGTGCCGTTGATCGCCTTGGTGCCGGTGAGGGTGAGGTTCTCGACGTTGTTCCCGAGCGTTAGTGTGACCGAGCTCTGGACGGTGTCGATGCCCTCGTTCGCGGCCTCGGTCACGACATCGGTGGCCACATCCACCACGTAGGTATCGTTACCGGTGCCGCCCACCATCGTGTCGTTACCCGCACCGCCCGAAAGCGTGTCGTTGCCCGCTCCGCCCGTGAGCGTATTGGCGGCACTGTTGCCCGTGAGCACGTTGTCGAGCGTGTTGCCGGTGCCGTTGATCGCCGTCGTCCCGGTGAGCGTGAGGTTCTCGACGTTGGCCGAGAGCGTGAAGGTAACCGAGCTATTGATTGTGTCCGTCCCCTCGTTGAGATTCTCGGTCACCACGTCGGCCACGTTATCGACGACGTAGGTGTCGTTGCCCAGCCCGCCGACCAAGGTGTCGGCTCCGGTGCTCCCATCCAAGGTATTGTTGCCCGAGTTGCCGGTGATCGAGTTGGCGAGCGTG
>Ga0209131_1002638_pt1 | contig 12164 bp, 12 predicted proteins | sample GraSoi_2013_40cm_FD_185826 | JGI IMG/M metagenome (GOLD analysis project Ga0209131, IMG submission 185826) | Grasslands soil microbial communities from the Angelo Coastal Reserve, California, USA - Sample 9_17_2013_40cm (SPAdes) (version 2) | ecosystem: Environmental > Terrestrial > Soil >...
GAGCGTCGAGATCAGAATCATGTTCGCGTACTCGGCGAGGAAGAAGACCGCGAAGGTCATTCCCGAATACTCGACGTGGAAGCCGGCGACGATCTCGCTCTCGCCCTCGGCCACGTCGAAGGGCGCTCGGTTGGTCTCGGCGAGCCCGGCGATGAAGTGAATCGCGAAGAGCGGCAGGAGCGGGATCCAGAACCACTCGAAGAGGCCATAGTCGCCGTCCTGGCGGGCCACGATCGCAGTCAGGTTCATGCTCTGCCCGGCCATGAGCGCGCCCACCAGGGCGAAGCCCATCGCGATCTCGTAGGAGACCATCTGTGCCGCGGCGCGCATGGCGCCGATGAACGCGTACTTCGAGTTCGACGCCCAGCCGGCGATGATGACCCCGTAGATGCCCATCGAGGTCATCGCGAGCATGAGCAGCAGCGCCGCATCCACGTTGGCGATGACCCAACCCGGCGTGAACGGGACGATCGACCACGCCGCGAGCGCGGGCGCGACGGAGACGATGGGTGCGAGGAGGAAGAGGCCCTTCGAGGCGCCATCGGGAATGATCTGCTCTTTCATGAGCAGCTTGATGGCGTCGGCGATGGGCTGCAGGATGCCCTTGTAGCCGACGCGGTTCGGACCCTTGCGCACCTGGATCCAGCCGATCACCCAGCGCTCGACCAGCTGGTAGTAGAGCACCGTGAGGAGCAGCGGGACCAGCACGATCACGATCATCGCGAGCGACTTGCCGACGAAGAACGCTTGCGGCCCCCACTCCGGGCCGAGCCAGTCGTTGGTCATCCCCTGCACGCGTCCGATGAGCGCCTCGATCGAGATCATGCGACCGCCGCCACTGCGATCCTCTCGATCGAGATCTCGCCCTCGCCCAACGCCGCCGTCTCCGCCACGCCGCGCGCGATGCGCACCGTGCCGTCGGGAAGCGCGGCATCGAGCGCCACCGGCAGGACCGCCTCGCCCTCGCCCTGGCGAACGCGCACGCGATCGCCCGCGTTGAGCTTCAGTCGCGCCAGCGTCGCCGCGTTGAATCGCGCGGTACGCGACGCCTTGCCGTCGGCGGTCTTCTGCAGCGGCATGGAGCGGCGCACGATCGCATCGGACGCGTAGAGGGCGAACTCGGCGATGCGCTCGATCGCCGCCCTCGGTGCGTGCAGCTCCCACGTGAACGGGGCAATGGAGCTTCCCAATCCCGCGCGGGCCCACGCCTGCAGGTCGGGCGCAATCGCCTTGCGCACCTCTTCGATCGTCTCGACGTGGAACCCGGGAATGTCGAGGATGGCGCCCAGCATGCGCAGCACCTTCCACGCGGGACGCGCGTCGCCCTGCGGATTCACCACCGCGTTGAACGACTGCACCCTTCCTTCCATGTTGACGAAAGTCCCCGCGGTCTCGGCATAGGGCGCGATGGGAAGCATCACGTTGGCGCGTTCGGTGGTCGCGTTGCGATACGCCGAGAGTACTACGCAGAATTCCGCCTTCCCCAGCGCGGCGGCCGCCTGGGGCCCCATGTCGAGATCGGCTTCCACACCCGCGACGAGGTAGCCGCGGCGCACGTTCTCCACCATGGCGCGCGCGTCGAGCCCGCGCGCCGGCAACGCACCCGCGAGCCAGGCGCCGACCGCGTTGGCGCCATCGGGCAGCACGCCGACCTTGGCGCCGGTGATGCGCCCGATTTCCTGCGCGAGGGCCAGCAGGACCGCGTAGTCGGGATGCTGCTGCGCGTAGTGGCCGAGCAGGATCGCCGAGCGCTCGCCTCCGACGAGGCTTGCCGCGATCGCCTTTTCGTTCTCGCCGATCGCCTTTTCGACCGCGCCGCGGATGCTCTTGCCGCTTACCTGCGCCACCGCGGCGGCGATGGCGGCAAGGTCGCCGGCGAGCGCATCGGGACGCGCCACCATGCGCCGGGCGGTCGGCATGAGGAGCTCGTCGTCGGCCACGTGCAGCGTGTTGATCGCGAGGCCCTTCTTCGCGGCGAGGCGCAGCCGGCTCGCGAGCAGCGGCTGCTCCTTGCGCAGTGTGGAGCCGATGAGCAGCACCGATTGCAGGTTGCCGACTTCCTCGATCGACATCCCGAGCCACGGCGCGCCGTTCGCCTTCGCGCGGAAGTCCGACTGGCGCACGCGGTGGTCGACGTTGTCGGTGCCGAGCCCGTGCGCAAGCCGCGTGCCGAGGTGCAGCTCCTCGAGGGTGAGCTCGGGCGCCAGCAGGAATCCGAGCGCGTCGGCGCCGTGGCGCGTGACGACGTCCTTCAACCCCTGTGCGGCGGCTTCGAGCGCCTCCTGCCAATCCACCTCGCGCCATTCGCCGGCGCGCTTCACCATCGGGTACAGCAGGCGCTCCTCGGAATTGAGCCCCTGGTAGGCGAAACGGTCGCGGTCCGAGATCCAGCATTCGTTGATCGACTCGTTCTCGTAGGGCAGCACGCGCATCACGCGCTCCTGCTTGGCCTGCACCACGAGGTTGGAGCCGAGGGAATCGTGCGCGCTCACGCTGCGGCGGCGCGACAGCTCCCAGGCGCGCGCGCTGTAGCGGAACGGCTTCGAGGTGAGCGCGCCTACCGGGCACAGGTCGATCACGTTGCCGGAGAGCTCGGAGTCGACGGTCCTGCCGACGAAGGCGAGGATCTCGGCGTGCTCGCCTCTGCCGGCCATGCCGAGCTCCATGATGCCGGCGACTTCCTGGCCGAAGCGCACGCAGCGCGTGCAGTGGATGCAGCGCGTCATGTCGGTGGAGATGAGCGGGCCGAGGTTCTTGTTCACGACGACGCGCTTGTTCTCCTGGTAGCGCGAATTCGACGCTCCGTATCCCACCGCGAGGTCCTGCAGCTGGCATTCTCCGCCCTGGTCGCAGATCGGGCAGTCGAGCGGGTGGTTGATGAGCAGGAACTCCATCACGCCCTTCTGCGCGTCGATGGCGAAATCGGAATGCGTCTGGACCTTCATGCCCTCGGTGGCCGGCGTGGCGCACGCGGGCAGCGGCTTGGGCGCCTTTTCCACTTGCACCAGGCACATGCGGCAGTTGGCAGCGATCGAGAGCTTCTTGTGGAAGCAGAAATGCGGCACGAAGATGCCGATCCTGGTCGCGGCATCCATCACCGTGGCGCCGCTCTCGATCTGCACCGGCTGGCCGTCGATCTCGAGGGAGATCATCTTGGTCTCGCTCATCAGTCGGCCGCCATTTTGCCGAGATCCTTGGTTCCGAAATCGACACCGCTCGAGCTGTATCCGCCCGGCTTGACGGTGCAGCTCTTGTGATTGATGTGGTGCTCGAATTCCTCGCGGTACACCTTCACGAAGGCCCGCGTCGGCATCGCCGCGGCGTCTCCCAGCGCGCAGATGGTGCGGCCCTGGATGTTGTCGGCGAGGTCGAGCAGCAGCGGCAGGTCCTCGTGGCGGCCCTCGCCGTGCTCGATGCGATTCAGGATCCGGTAGAGCCAGCCCGTGCCCTCGCGGCACGGCGTGCACTGCCCGCACGATTCCTCGTAGTAGAAATAGGCGAGGCGCTCGGCCGCCTTCACCATGCAGGTGTCCTCGTCCATGACGATGACCGCACCCGAGCCGAGGAACGATCCCGCCTTGGCGATCGAGTCGTAGTCCATGTCGAGCGCCATCATCACGTCGTAAGGCAGCACCGGCATCGAAGAACCGCCGGGGATCACGCCCTTCAGCTTCTTGCCGCCGCGCATCCCGCCGGCCATCTCGAGGAGCTTCACGAACGGCGTGCCGAGCTTCACCTCGTAGTTGCCGGGACGGTTCACATGGCCCGACACCGAGAAGATCTTGGTGCCGCCGTTGTTGGGCTTGCCCATCGAGAGGAACCAGTCGGCGCCCTGCGTGATGATCCATGGCACCGCGGCGAAGGTCTCGGTGTTGTTGATCGTGGTGGGCCTGCCGTACAGGCCATACGAAGCGGGGAACGGCGGCTTGAAGCGCGGCAGGCCCTTCTTGCCCTCGAGGGACTCGAGGAGTGCCGTCTCTTCCCCGCAGATGTAGGCGCCATAGCCGTGGCACGCGTAAAGCTCGAAATCAAACCCACCCCCCAGCACGTTCTTGCCGAGATAGCCGGCGGCGCGCGCTTCTTCGAGGGCTTTCTCGAAGAGCTCGTACTCCTCCCAAATCTCACCGTGGATGTAGTTGTAGCCCACGGTGGCGCCGATGGAGTAGCCCGCGATGATCATGCCCTCGATGAGCGAGTGCGGGTTGTAGCGGATGATGTCGCGGTCCTTGAACGTGCCCGGCTCGCCCTCGTCGCTGTTGCAGACGATGTACTTCTGGCCGGTGAAGTTCTTCGGCATGAACGACCACTTGAGTCCGGTGGGAAAACCCGCTCCGCCGCGCCCGCGCAGCGCCGACTTCTTCACTTCGGCGATCACGGCGTCGGGCGTGAGCTTGTCGTTCACGATCTTGCGGATCGCCTGGTAGCCGCCGCGGCCCTCGTAGTCCTTGAGCCCGAAGTTCTTGCCGTCGAGGCCCTTCATGATGACCGCGTCGGGGCCGTAGTCGAGCATCGCCATCAGCGAAGGTCCTCGTCGACCAAACGGTCGATCTTGTCGTTCGACATGAAGCTGCACATGCGCTTGTTGTTGACGAGCATCACCGGCGCGTCCCCGCAGGCGCCGAAGCATTCGCCCTCCTTCACCGTGAAGCGGCCGTCGGCGGAGGTCTGGTTGAAGTCCGCCACGCCGCACTTGCGCTTCAGGTGCTCGGCAGCCTCGAGCGCGCCCGAAAGCGCGCACGGCAGGTTGGTGCAGATGACGACCTTGTGGCGGCCGGTCTTCTTCAAGTTGTACATCGCGTAGAAGGTCGCGACCTCGTAGACCCACACCGGCGGCATCCCGAGGACCTTGGCGACTTCCTCCATCACCTCGTTGGAGAGCCAGCCGTGCTCGTCCTGCGCGATGGCGAGTGCGGCCATCACCGCCGATTGCTTCTGCTCGGGCGGGTATTTCACGAGCTCGCGCTCGATGCGCGCGAGCGAGTCGGCGGAGAGGAGGGCCATGGTCAGGCTTCGTCCTTCCAGTAATCGACCTTCGCGTCGGCTTGCGTCATGTGGCGCAGCCGGCTGGGCGCCTCGCCCCCGAAGGCGCCGATCTTCTTCGAATCGGGGTATTCGCAGACCTCGGCGGGCATCATCGTGCTCACCGAGATATAGGCCAGCTCCTCGCTCGAGTCGTTGACAAGCTGGTGCGCGGTCTCGGGCCCGCCCGTAGGACAGCAGATGAAGTCGCCGGCGCGCACCTTGCGCGACTCGGCTCCGTAGCGCAGCGTCCCCGTTCCCTTGACGATGAAGAACATCTCTTCCTCGGCGCGGTGGCTGTGGAACGGGCACGAGATCTTGCCCGGCGGCACCACGTCGTAGGAGTAGCCCAGGTCCTTCGCGCCCAGCAGCGGTCCGATGCGAACCGCGTCGGACTCGAACTTGGTACCCTTCTCGAAATGCTCGAGCTTGAGCGCGTCGATGTTGATCACGCGCCGGTCGATGATCCTCGTCACCGGTCGATCTCCCCGAATACGATGTCCATCGTGCCGATGATCGCGACCACGTCGGCGATCATGTGGCCACGGGCGATCTCGTCCATCGCCGCGAGGTGCGCGAAGCCCGGCGCGCGGATCTTCAGCCGCCACGGCTTGTTGGCGCCGTCGGACATGAGGAAGATGCCGAACTCGCCCTTCGGGTGCTCGACGGCGCAGTACACCTCGCCCGGCGGGACGTACATGCCTTCGCTGAAGAGCTTGAAGTGGTGGATCAGCTCTTCCATGCTCTCCTTCATCTCCACGCGCGAAGGCGGCGCCACCTTGTGGTTGGCGGTGATGACCGGGCCCGGGTTCTTGCGCAGCCACTCGATGCACTGCTTGATGATGCGGTTCGATTCGCGCATCTCGTGCATGCGCACGAGGTAGCGGTCGTAGCAGTCCCCGTTGGTCCCGACTGGGATGTCGAAATCGAGCTCATCGTAGACCTCGTAGGGCTGCTTCTTGCGCAAGTCCCACTCGACACCCGAGCCGCGCAGCATCGGCCCCGTGAATCCCAGCGCCTGCGCGCGCTCCGCGGTGACCACGCCGATGCCCACGGTGCGCTGTTTCCAGATGCGGTTGTCGGTGAGGAGCGTCTCGTAGTCATCCACGTACTGCGGGAAGCGCTTGGTGAAGTCCTCGATGAAATCGAGCAGCGAGCCCTGGCGGTTCTCGTTGAGCTCCCGAACCTTCTCCGAGCTGCGCACGGTCGAGGGCGCGTACTTCGGCATCTTGTCCGGCAGGTCGCGGTACACGCCGCCCGGCCGGTAGTACGCGGCGTGCATGCGCGCGCCGGACACCGCCTCGTACATGTCCATCAGGTCCTCGCGCTCGCGGAACGCGTAGAGGAACACCGTCATCGCGCCCACGTCGAGCGCGTGCGCCCCGAGCCACATGAGGTGATTCAGGATCCGTGTGATCTCGTCGAACATCACGCGGATGTACTGCGCGCGCACCGGCACGTCGACGCCGACGAGCTTCTCGATCGCCATCACGTAGGCGTGCTCGTTCGCCATCATCGACACGTAGTCGAGGCGGTCCATGTACGGCACGCTCTGGATGAATGTCCGGGTCTCGGCGAGCTTCTCGGTCGCTCGGTGCAGGAGGCCAATGTGCGGATCGGCGCGCTGGATCACCTCGCCGTCGAGCTCGAGCACCAGCCGCAACACGCCGTGCGCAGCCGGGTGCTGCGGACCAAAGTTCATGGTGTAATTTCTGATTTCCGCCATTATTTCTTGCCCGACTCGCCGTACGCATCCTCGCGCGTCACGCGCGGCACGATCTCGCGCGGCTCGATGGTGACCGGTTGGTAGATCACGCGCTTCTGCTCGGGGTCGTAGCGCATCTCGACGGTGCCGTAGATCGGGAAGTCCTTGCGGAACGGATGTCCCACGAAGCCGTAGTCGGTGAGGATGCGGCGCAGGTCCGGATGCCCGCGAAAGACGATGCCGTAGAGGTCGAAGGCTTCGCGCTCGTACCAGTTGGCCGAGGGCCAAACGCCGATGACCGAGTCCACGCCCGGGAAATCGTCGTCGGGGCAGAAGACGCGCACCCGCACCCGCCGGTTGTGCTTGATCGAGAGCAGGATGTAGACGATCGCGAAGCGCGGGCCGCTCCAGACGCTGTAGCCCTCGTAGTCCACGCCCACCACGTCGAGGAGCTCGCTGAACGCAAGCTCCGGGTCGTCGCGCAGGCGCTTCGCGGCGTCGAGGAAATCGGTGCTGTCCACTTCGAGCGTGAGCTGGGCGAAGTCGACGGATTCCTTGCGGATGCGCCCGCCCAGGGCGGTGGCGAGAGAAGCGCGCAGCGTCTCGAGGGCGGCCATTCCTGCTAGCGCCTCGCGATGGTGTGGGTGCGCTTGATCTTGTTCTGCAGCTGGATCAAGCCGTAGAGGAGCGCTTCCGCGGTCGGCGGGCAGCCCGGCACGTAGATGTCCACCGGCACGATGCGATCGCAGCCGCGCACCACCGAGTACGAGTAGTGGTAGTAGCCGCCGCCGTTCGCGCACGAGCCCATCGACACCACCCAGCGCGGCTCGGCCATCTGGTCGTAGACCTTGCGCAGCGCGGGCGCCATCTTGTTGCACAGCGTGCCGGCCACGATCATCAGGTCGGATTGCCGCGGGCTGGGGCGAAACACGATGCCGAAGCGATCGAGGTCGTATCTCGCGGCCCCGGCGTGCATCATCTCGACCGCGCAGCACGCGAGCCCGAAGGTCATGGGCCAGAGCGACCCGGTGCGCGCCCAGTTGAGCACGTTGTCCACCTGCGTGACCATGAAGCCCTGCTGCGTAACTCCCTCTTTCATTACTCCCATTCCAGGGCCCCTTTCTTCCACTCGTAGATGAATCCCACCACGAGGATGGCGAGGAAGATCAGCATCGAGACGAGGCCGAACCAGCCGATATCCTGCAGCACGATGGCCCAGGGAAAGAGGAAGGCGATCTCGAGGTCGAACAGGATGAAGAGGATCGCGACCAGGTAGTAGCGCACGTCGAACTTCATGCGCGCATCCTCGAAGGCCTCGAAGCCGCACTCGTAGGGCGAGAGCTTTTCGCTGTCCGGGTTCTGCGCGCCCGACAACCGCGCGAGGCCGCCGCTCACTACCAGCGCGCCCACGCCGACCGCGGTGCCGATGGCGAGGAAGAGCAGGACGGGAAAATAATTCGCTAGCAAGTGCCGGGACCCCAGCTGAAATCAAAATGGTGCCGTCGAAGAGACTCGAACTCTTACGCCTTTCGGCACCGCCCCCTCAAGACGGCGTGTCTACCAATTCCACCACGACGGCATTTGATCCCGCACAACGCAACGCTACTTCGGTACCTCCGGGGACTTCTCCGCGGGGGACCCCGCCGGCGCCGGTGCCGAGGAAGCGGGCGCCGCCGGTTTCACATCCGTCTTGTTGTTCCCTGCCCCAGGCGTCGAGGCCGGAGCGTCGAGGTGCTGGATGACGCCGCTCGTCTTCGACGGCGCCGAGAAATAGGTGAGCCCGAGGCTCGAGGCGAAGAACACGGCCGCGAGGATCGCCGTGGTACGCGAGAGGAAGTTCGACGCGCCCGCGGAGCCGAAGAGGCTGCCCGCCGAGCCGCTGCCGAAAGCCGCGCCCATGTCGGCGCCCTTGCCGTGCTGCAGCAGCACGAGCACGACGATGCCGAGCGCGGCGAGGATGTGGAATACGAGGACCAGCGTCTGCATTTGAATCGAACCTTTCAGGTGGCCAGCGCCGCGCGCCAGATCGCCACGAATTCTTCCTTCACCAGCGATGCCCCGCCCACGAGTCCCCCGTCGACGTTCGGCATCGCGAACAATTCCGCCGCGTTGGCGCCCTTGACACTTCCCCCGTAGAGGATGGGCAGCCGCGCGGCCACTTTCGCGTCCTGCGCCGAGATGCGCTGCCTCACGAAGACATGCGCCTCCTCGGCCTGCTTCGAGGTCGCCGTCTTCCCGGTGCCGATGGCCCACACCGGTTCGTACGCGACGATCCCTCCTTCCAGCCCGGCCGCGCCGCCGCTTTTCAGCATGGCGTCGACCTGCCTTGCGAGCACCGCTTGCGTCTCGCCGCGCTCGCGCTCCTGCAGCGTCTCGCCCACGCAGAAGATCGGCGTCAATCCCGCGCGCCGCGCCGCCTGGTATTTCTCCACGACCACCGCGTCCGTGTCGCCGAAGAGCGTGCGGCGCTCCGAGTGGCCGACGATCGCATAGCGGGCGCCGAATTCCGCGATCATCTTCCCGGAAACGTCCCCGGTGTACGCGCCCTGCTCGTAGCGGCTGCAATCCTGGGCGCCCCACGCGATCGGCGAGCCCTTCAGCAACCCCTGGACCTGGGCCAAATACGGGTACGGCACGCAAACCGCGCAAGCCGCGGACCCATTCCCGGTGATTTCCCGCAGGAGGGCGCCGAGCAACGCTTCGTTGCCGGCGAGACTCCCGTTGAGCTTCCAGTTGCCGACAACGACTTTCGACCGCATCGCGACCCTCAAAACCATGCGATTTTAGCGCGAAACGGGGTCCCGCCTCAAATTTGGCGTCAGGCGACGGCTCTCTGTGCGCTCGCCCGAACCGCCGTCGCGATGGCGTCGGCGAGCGCCTGGACGTGGGCCCGGTCCTCCCCCTCCACCATGACCCGCACCACGGGCTCGGTTCCCGAGGGGCGCAGCAGGATGCGCCCACGTCCGGCGAGGTCGGTCTCGGCGCGGGTCACCGCATCGCGCACGGCGCTGTCCTGGAGGTCGAGCTTTCCCGCGAGCTTCACGTTCACGAGCACCTGGGGAAGCAGGCGCAGCTCGCGCGTGTATTCGCCGAGGGTCTGGCCGTTGGCGACCAACCCCGCCAGCACCTGGAGCGCCGAGATGATGCCGTCTCCGGTCGAGTGGCAGTCGAGGCAGATCAGGTGCCCGGAATTCTCTCCGCCGCATTCCCAGCCTTTTTCGCGCAGCGTCTCGAGGACGTAACGGTCGCCGACCCTGGCGCGCGCGAACGACACTCCCATGTCGGCGAGGCGCTTTTCCAGGGCGAAGTTGGTCATGAGCGTGCCCACCACGCCGCCCTTCAGCCGGCCCTCGGCGTTGCGGTGCTTCACCATCGCGTAGAGCAGCTGGTCGCCGTCGAAGACCACGCCGTTGTGATCGGCCATGGCGAGCCGGTCGCCGTCGCCGTCGAAGGCGATGCCGAAATCCGCGCCGTGCTCGACCACCGCCTTGCCGAGCGCCACGGGATGGGTGGCGCCGCAGCCCTCGTTGATGTTCAGGCCATTGGGCTGGCTGCCCACCGCGATCACCTCGGCGCCGAGCTCCTGGAATACGCGCAAGCCCACGCGGTAGTTCGCGCCGTGCGCGCAATCGACCACGAGCCTCAGGCCGCGCAGCGACCGCTGCTTCGGAAACGTCCCCTTGCAGAACTCGAGGTAGCGGCCCTCGGCGTCGTGCACGCGCTCGGCCTTGCCCAACTGCGCCGAGGCGGCGACGGTGAGCGCGCCGTCGAGGAGCGCTTCGATTTCGCTCTCGACGGCGTCGGGAAGCTTCATGCCGTCGGCGGAGAAGAACTTGATGCCGTTGTCCTCGTACGGATTGTGCGACGCCGAGATCATGACGCCGGCGGAGAGGCGCAGCGCCCGCGTGAGGAAGGCCACTCCGGGGGTGGGCATCGGGCCCACGAGCAGCGTGTCGACGCCGGCGGCGGAGAGGCCGGATTCCAGCGCCGACTCGAGCATGTAGCCCGAGATGCGCGTGTCCTTGCCGATCAGGACCGCGGGGCGGTCGCGATGGGGAGGGGCGATATCGGCGCGCGACAGCACCTTTCCCGCGGCGTAGCCGAGCTTCAGCACGAAGTCGGGCGTGATCGGGTGCTCGCCGACGCGCCCGCGAATGCCATCGGTGCCGAAATAGGTTCTGGACATCTAATCCCTTTGACGATGCTTCGCAATCACGTCAATTCCATCCACACCTTGATCGCGTCGACGGTTTCCTTCACATCGTGCACGCGCACGAGGCTCGCCCGATTCTGCACTGCGAGGAGGGCCGCGGCAACACTTCCGGCGACGCGGTCCTCGATGCCGCGCCCGGTCAGCTCTGCGATCATGCGCTTGCGCGACACGCCCGCGAGGATGGGATAGCCCATCGAGGCGAGCGCGGGAAGCGCGCGAAAAAGCTGCTTGTTGTGCTCGAGCGTCTTGCCGAATCCGAAACCTGGGTCGAGCACGATGCGATCGTGGTCCACACCGGCCTCCTCGAGCGCCTTCGCGCGCGAGCGCAGGAACGAGCCCACTTCGGCCACCACGTCGTCGTAGTGCGGGTCCTTCTGCATCGTCTCGGGCGTGCCTTGCATGTGCATGACGATGAGCCCCACGTTCGACCGGGCGACGGCTTCGACGGCGCCCGGCGAGCGGAAGGCGTTCACGTCGTTCACCGCGGCGCATCCCGCCGCGATCGCCGCCCGCATCACTGAGGGTTTCAACGTGTCCACGGAGACCGCCACGCCCTCGCGGACGAGCGCCTCGAGGACGGGGATGACGCGGCGCAATTCCTCGTCTGCGGGTACGGGCTGCGCGCCCGGACGCGTCGACTCGCCGCCGACATCGACCAAGTCCGCGCCGTCATCGCGCAGCTTCAGCCCATGCGCGATCGCCTTCGCAGTGTCGAGGAATTGCCCGCCGTCGGAAAACGAGTTGGGCGTGACGTTGACGATACCCACGACGAGCGGACGATCAAACGAAAAAGGGGTGGCATAAGGCCACCCCTTGTTCTGCTGCCTCGCGGCCGCGATGCTCAGGCGCTTTCCGCCGGCGCGGGGCTGGGCTCCGCTCCGCGGCTGCCGCTGTCGGAGGACGGCGGCACTTTCGGCGCCACCGGCTTGGGAGGCCGCGGCGGGCGGCCCGACATGATGTCGCCGATCTGGTCCGCGTCGAGCGTTTCCCACTCGAGCAGCGCCTTGGTCATCGCCTCGACCTTGTCGCGGTTGCCCTCGAGGAGCTTGCGCGCGAGCGCGTACTGCTGGTCGATGATGGCGCGCACTTCCTTGTCGACCGCCTTCATCGTCTCTTCCGACATGTTCTGGTGCGTGGTCACCTGGCGGCCGAGGAACACTTCGCCCTCGTTCTCGCCATAGACCATCGGGCCCAGCGACTCGGTCATGCCCCACTCGGTCACCATGC
>Ga0209131_1002640_pt1 | contig 12162 bp, 13 predicted proteins | sample GraSoi_2013_40cm_FD_185826 | JGI IMG/M metagenome (GOLD analysis project Ga0209131, IMG submission 185826) | Grasslands soil microbial communities from the Angelo Coastal Reserve, California, USA - Sample 9_17_2013_40cm (SPAdes) (version 2) | ecosystem: Environmental > Terrestrial > Soil >...
GCCTTCCCCGAAGCCGTTCACGAAAGTCTTGAGGGCCACCGTGCGGCCGATCACGTTGTCGCGAGCCATTTCAACACGGCTGGTGGCGCCCGAGCCGAGCGGCTCGAGAGCTTCATAGCGGCCTTTTTGCAGGGTAATCATCAGGCAGACCGCAGCAGGCGCGCGGCGCGATCGCGCAGGCCATTGCCATTGGTTTGCAGCACAGGAACCGGGGTCTCTTTGCGGCGAGCGAGCGGATAGAGCTCCTCCGCGAGAGCTTCGGCCGGCGCATAACGAGCCACCGGATCTTTCGCCAGGCAACGCGCAACGATGCCGTCAAAATTCGCCGGCACGGACGGATTAGCGTGAGACGGCGGCAGAGGCGTCGAAGAGAGAACGCGCCCGCATATGGCCTGAAGTGATTCCGCGTCAAACGGACGCTTGCCGGTCACCATTTCGTAGAGGACCACGCCCAGGGAGAAAAGATCGGAGCGCGCGTCCTGGGGCTTGCCCATGATTTGCTCGGGGCACCAGTAAGCGGGTGTGCCGACGAGCGGGGTCGCTTTGGAATCGTGGCTGGCAAGCCGCGCCATGCCGAAATCCATCAGCTTTACGCGGCCGTCATCGGTGATGAGCATGTTCGCGGGCTTGACGTCACCGTGAATCACGCCCTTGCGATGCGCGGCGCCAAGGGCGCAGGCCACTTCCGCGGCCCAAGCGCAGGCTTTTGGAAAAGGAATGCTGCCTTTCTCCAGAATGCGATCGAGTGGCTGGCCTTCCAGAAACTCCATGACCAGATAGGGCGTTTGCGTGGCTTCGTCGATGCCCATATCGTGGAGCGTGATGATGGAAGGGTGGGAGAGCTGGCCGACGACGCGCGCTTCCTGAAGAAAACGCTGTCGAGCTTCGCCGCTGGCCAATTCCTTGGGGAACAGCTTGATGGCGACCAGGCGGCCGATCATTGGATCGTGGGCACGCGCCACACGGCCATGAGCGCCGCTGCCGATAATTTCGAGAATCTCGTAGCGTCCGACTTGCACGGGGACCTCTTCCTCAGACCTGCTGTCTCGGTTTGCTGATAATGGCGGAAGGATATGTTCTATTGAATGAAGCAAGCGTCCCGTTGAGAAGGGTACGTTGGTACTAGGAAGGAGACTGACTTAAGGAAGCTCTAACCTTCAGATTCTGATGAGGTTATGCCTAAACTTGCTTCCGCTGGCGGAGTGCCCGTGCGAGGCGCAACGGCAGGACTACGGTTGAGCAGGCCAACTGCGGAGCGGTGCGAAGGCTGCCGAAGAGTTCAACCTCGCGGGGAAATCGCGAATGTAAGATTTCATCGAGGGATGCCAAAAGCCGTTGAAGCCGAAGAAATACATTTCCTTGATGGCTTGTTCGGCAGACCATTTCTGAATGGCCATGCGATAAAGGGCGGTGAAAACGCCGGTCCGATCATCGCCGAAGCGGCAGTGCATGAAGATTTTTTGCCCCGGATTGTCTCGGAAAAGCGAGAGAAATTGGACGACTTGTTCTTCGGTTGGGGGAGACCAGCCATCGACGGGGATGTGGACAAAGCGCAAGCCCAGGGATTCAGCGTGCTTGCGTTCCCACGCGATTTTGTCGCGATCCTCGCCGCGGAGGTCGACGATGGTGGTGATGCCCAAGATTTTCAGTTCCGAGAGGCCCACTTCCCTGGGTTGCGCGCCGCGATAGAGTGTCTCGGTGATTTTTCCGGCGTTGGGAATTCCAGTGATGTGAAGTTTTTCCCCGTGAGCAAGCGGCGGGAAGGCGGGAGCGGCGGCAGGCGCGGAGGTTGGCGACGGCGTTTGCGCAAGAAGGGGAAAAGGAAGAAGGAAAAAGAAGGCCAGCGTGGTGAAAGAGCGATTCATTTTGATTTAGATGCATGCAGTGTAGCGTGAGAGGTACGAGCGCGAAAAGCGTTGAAGCGAAAGCGGTTGAGAAGAATAAGCACCACTACAAATAGACGTAGTACGGAAACGTCAACCACATTTTGCGTTTTTCCCTTGACAGAAAATTTTCTTCCGTTGATACTGCGAATCCAGATTCGGGGGACGTGGAAGCGCCAGGCGGACCGAGTCGGGGATGGATCAAGGTTCGCGCGCGGCCACGAAGCGGCCCAGTTTCTAAGCGAAAAAATCGAGCGCGAGGTACCTGCTCCGCGCCCGTATTTGAGGCGGAGCACCTGCTGTTTGGCTGAGTGGGAACCACCGGCCGGCGGCAGCGCATTGGCATTTTGCGCTGGAACTTGAGTACGACCAGAGAGTGGTCGGCTTTTTTTTCGTTGCCCGCTTTCGCGAACCGATCGATCGAATCAAGAGCCACAGCAACTTCAGCCCAGACCCTGAAGTGGCGCGGGATAACTCTGCGGGACGCAGAGGAGTAAAATAAAGGGGTTCCCCCGCGCGAGTGGGGACCCAGGAGCGCGGAGGGACGGATGGCGACTGTGAAACATGCATTGAGCGGAAAATCGCCGGTAACAGACACGGCTGTCGAGAAGACAGCGGCCGTAGCAGGAAAAGGTCTGACCTTCGAGCGGTACTTTACCGATGGGAAGAAGTCTCCTTTCGAGGCGGTCGAATGGGAAAAGCGCACGGCGCTGATCGGCAACGAGAAGGGCGTCACGATCTTCCGTCAGGAAGACGTGGAAGTGCCCAAGAGTTGGTCGCAGACGGCCACGAACATCGTCACCAGCAAGTATTTCCACGGAAAGCCCGGGACCCCCCAGCGCGAAGGATCGGTGCGGCAACTGATCAACCGCGTGGTGAATACCATCGTGCGATGGGGCGAAGCGGGCGGGTATTTTGCCGATGCGGCGTCGCGCGACGCCTTCCGCGACGAGCTGACGCACCTGCTGGTCGAGCAGAAGATGGCCTTCAATTCGCCGGTGTGGTTCAACGTGGGCGTGCAGCCGAAGCCGCAGTGCTCGGCGTGCTTCATCAATTCGGTCAGCGACGACATGGAATCGATCATGGGACTGACGCGCACCGAGGGAATGCTCTTCAAGTGGGGCTCCGGCACAGGAACGAATTTCTCGACGCTGCGCGGAAGCAGGGAGACGCTGAGCGGCGGCGGAATTGCGTCGGGCCCGGTGAGTTTTATGAAGGGCTTCGATGCCTTCGCGGGCGTGATCAAGAGTGGTGGAAAAACGCGCCGCGCGGCGAAAATGGTGATCCTGAACATCGATCATCCGGACATCGTCGAGTTCATCGAATGCAAGATGAAGGAAGAGCGCAAGGCGCATGTGCTGATCGAACAAGGCTATGACAGCTCGATTGACGGCGACGCGTATGCTTCGATCTTCTTCCAGAACGCGAACCACTCCGTGCGTGTGACGGACGACTTCATGCGCGCGGTGGTCGAGGACAAGGATTGGTGGACGAAGAACGTGCTCGACGGGCAGCCGAATGAGAAGCTGCGGGCGCGCGATTTGATGATGAAGATTTCGGATTCGACCTGGCATTGCGGCGATCCGGGGATGCAATACGACACGACGGTGAACCGCTGGCACACTTGCAAGACCACGGCGCGAATCAACGCGAGCAATCCCTGCTCGGAATACATGTTCCTGGATGACACGGCGTGCAACCTGGCTTCGTTGAACTTGATGAAGTTCGTGAACGCCAGCGGACAATTTGATGTGCTGGCGTTCAAACACGCCGTGGACGTGACCATCACCGCGCAGGAAATCCTGGTGGACAACGCCAGCTATCCGACGCCGAAGATCGCGGAGAATTCGCATAACTTCCGGCCGCTGGGGCTGGGCTACGCGAATTTGGGCGCGCTGCTGATGTCCATGGCGCTTCCATATGATTCCGACGAAGGACGCGACATGGCCGGAGCAATCAGCGCGCTGATGTGCGGCGAGGCGTACGCGCAGTCTTCGAGAATCGCGGAGCGCATGGGCCCCTTCCCAGGCTACGAAGTGAACAGTGAACCCATGTTGGACGTGATTCGCATGCACCGCGAAGCACTGCGCGGGATCAAGCCGGAACACGTGCAGACGGAATTGTTCATGGCCGCCCAAGAATCGTGGGACGCGGCACTGTCACACGGCGAAAAGCATGGCTTCAAGAATTCGCAGGTGACCGTGCTGGCGCCGACGGGCACGATCGGCTTCATGATGGACTGCGACACCACGGGAATCGAGCCGGACCTGGCGCTGGTGAAATACAAGAAACTGGTGGGCGGCGGGCTGATCAAAATCGTGAACAACACCGTGCCGCAGGCGTTGATGAAGTTGGGCTATACGCCGGAACAGACCAGCGATGTGGTTTCCTACATCGACAAGAACGGAAAAATCGAAGGCGCGCCGCATCTGAAGATGGAAGATTATCCGGTGTTCGATTGCTCGCTGGCGCCGCAGGGCGGCGGGCGTTCGATTACTTGGACCGGTCATGTGAAGATGATGGCGGCGGCGCAGCCGTTCCTCTCCGGCGCGATCTCGAAGACCATTAACATGCCCGAGGAATCAACCGTCGAGGACATCTCGAACGCGTATATTGAGTCGTGGAAGCTGGGGCTTAAGGCCGTGGCCGTCTACCGCGACAATTCCAAGCGTTCGCAGCCGCTCAATGCCGGCGGGAAGAAAGAAGAAAAGAAAGCCGAGCCTGCGGCGACAACGACAAATCTCGAGCCAACGCAGCGCGAATTGTTTGCGCGGGCGGTGCGCGAGAAGATGCCGGTGGAACGCGCATCGGTGACTCACAAGTTCAGCGTGGGCGGGCACGAAGGCTACATCACCGTAGGCATGTACGAGGACAATCGTCCCGGCGAAATCTTCATCAAGATGGCGAAGGAAGGCTCGACCCTTTCCGGTGTGATGGATGGACTGGCTCTGACGATTTCGCTGGGTTTGCAGTATGGTGTACCGCTGAAAGTGTTCGTGGACAAGCTGCTGAACACGCGGTTTGAGCCTTCTGGCATCACCGCGAACCCGAATATCCGGTTTGTGTCGTCGGTGCTGGACTACATCGCCCGGTGGCTAGGCGGACGATTTATCTCCACGAACTACTTGAAGTTGAATGGTGAGCAGACCGCAGCGGCGCATACACACGCTCCTTCGACAGTCGTCTCCGAGGCCGTGCACTCGTCCACTCCGGGGCCGGCACGCGGGGTACTGGCATCCATGTCCGCAGACGTCGGAAAGGGGTGGCCGCTTGGGGACCTGAAACCGACTAACGCGCATGAGGGCGCACCCGCGTGCAGCGAGTGCGGCATGCTGATGGTGCCGAACGGGGCATGCTACAAGTGCGAAAATTGCGGCAGCACGAGTGGATGCAGTTGAGACACAAAGGAGAGACGAGACCACAAACGCGATGAGTGCCCTCTCCGGCTCAGGAGTAGCAGCACGGCTGGCCCCGGTAAAACCAAAGACCCGCGGATTTCTCCACATCGTGAGGCATGGCGGGGGACCCCATGCCATTTACATCGTGACCTACCACCGGCTGGACCATGACGGACCGTCGGCTACGGAAAACCGTTCGGAGCACAAAGAACACGGTTCGGTACATTCCACTTCGTTCGGGGCGGGCGGAACAAGTGCTCCAGCGAAGCCGGTGCTTGCGGAAGGGGCGCACGCCCTGATCGAATTACTGGAGCGCATTGGCGTGGACTTTCGGCTCAGCGAAGTGCGCGGAGCACTCGAAGATATTCTTCGGCTTGGCTCAGCCAACATCCCCGATCTGTGGCTCAGCGACGAGGAGATCCTCGAGAAGGGCCTCGTTGAGTCGTGATTGGTGGTTTGTAATCCGTGTTCAGTGACCCCGTGGGCCGTTACTTTCCAGACCCTGCTTCTGGGCCAGCCAGCACTACGGACGAAAAATCTTCCGATTTTTCTGCCGGGCTACTTCCAGGTCGTCCGTTTGCTTTTTCTGGCGATCGGCTTCTCTTTGCGGACCCTCTTGCTGTTCGAGTTTCACGGCTTCCGCGGTGGCAAGCTCAGCTTGTGCATTGACAAGCTTGGAGTAAATGACGAGCCCAAGATGATCCGTGAAGGAAGAACGCACAAGATTGAAGGAATATTGTTTATCCTCCCAAGACGCGACGGCCGTTTTCTTCACGTCATACCGGTCGATCTTTGCGTAATCGAGTTCCAGCACAACATTTGTCGGCGGGCCGTATTTGGCTGAAATGGACTTCACCATGTCGCCGGGGGTGAGCCCTTCCGTGGAGGTTTGATCGTAAATCACGGAAATCTTGTAGAGCTCGCCGTTGTAGAAAGAGAAGAGAATCTGTTCCACGGTATCCGATTTGAAAGAAGTCCCGGGGAGGTTCGGTGGCCACCAATTCAGTTCCTGAATCAGCACTGGACGGCCATGAACCAATTTTACATCGGCCCTCTTTTGCTGAGTATGCTCCAGCACTTTGGGCAAACTCGTTCCAAGGGTAAATTGCCGGTACTTGGAAAGATCCTGCGCAGCAAGCAAGGGCGTCGAAAGGAGCAGGATAACAAGGCAGAGGACTGAATTGCGAATCACTTTCATTTTTATCTCCTACAAAATCTTAAGAACTGGAAATCCGATCAGCGGATTGCCGTGCGGCAGCTTCTCCGCTCGGGGCACTAGGCATTTGCAAGACAAAATCCTTGGCAGGTACAAGTCCACAACCGTGCTGAATATGGCGGGAATGGTCGGTTATGCTGACGAAGGAATACCGAGAAACCGTTTCGAAACGACTCCCGTTACTTCCAGGCAAACTTCTGCAGTCTCCGCTTGGCGAGGACAGATTTTACTGCTCTGCGGAAGGTGCCAGGCCGGTTAAGACCAAAGACGGTGGCTCTGATTTCACCTGCGAGGTAGAAAGAGTGCCAATCCGCGTCCTCGATGGTTCTGGCGAGGGCATCGCTATCGAGGTTTTTGACGACTCTCCAGCCCGGCAGGAATTTTTCGCTCTTGATGGAATGCGTCGCCGGCAACAGTATGGCTTCCTGGATGAAAATGGCCTCGGTTCCGTTGCTGTCTGACATTTTAAGTCTCCAAATCCATGATGCTTACGAGTTGCTTGGCGTACAGCCTTCTGCCGTTGACCAACCCGGCGAGTCGTTTCCTCACATCGGCCCTTTATCGAGCAGAACCCGAAGGCAGCCGCGCCAAGCAGGGTCTCAATCGCATGGTGCCACCCATCGAGGGGCCGTACTTCTTGCGTTCCGGGCTCATCCCAGCGAGCCAACCGACAACATACCCAACGAAAATCCAAAGCAGCAGATGCATACATTCTCCTTTGCCCCACTCGGCGATAACACGTTTGCCGTCGTGACGAAGAACTGTCTGGTTCTATGCGGAAGCTGCAGCGAGGGACCTCTGGATCGTTGAATTGAGGACCTCGTACGTTTGCACTCGAGCTGTGCCTTCAACTACGGACGCCAGGATCTTGGTCACTTCTGGAAACGTTCCACGGTTGTAGGCCTCCGCGTGTTGCGCGGTCTCCCACAGACTGAAGGCATGAACTTCTTTTCCGCTGGGGTATAGGAAGGTGATTTCGTCGAGGAACCCGGCCTGCTTGCGCAGAATGGGAATCACCTCGCCCTCCATTTTCTTCTTGAATTCCGCCGCGCCGTCGAGCTTCAAGTGCATCGATACTTTGCGTGCAAACATGGCAACCTCCTCGGTTGGCTGACCGGGGGATTCAGCTAACCTCCACTGGTTTAGGCAGGATGAAGGCTCCCTCTGTCAGTTAACCATATTAAGTTAATTCACTTGACGTGTCAAGTACAATCTGAGAGTGTTGCACATACTTAATCGGATGCAGTTAATCGAGCGGGAGAATCCCATGGATGTCTGCTTAGTGATCAAGCAGCGGCTGGAAGAATTGGGCCTGGAGCAAAGAGATCTGGCGGCCGCCGCCAAGGTTACGGAGTCCTACATTTCGCAGTTACTGACCGGGAAGAAATTGCCCCCGGAACCCAGTCGGACAGACATCTACGAGAAGATAGGGAAATTCCTAAAGATTCCGAGCGGCAAACTTGCGAAGCTGGCGGACCACCAGCGCAAGGAAGACTTGAAGCGCAACCTCAACGAAACGCCCAAGCCTTTGTTTAAAGAAGTTCGAGAGTTGATTCTCCGCAAGTGCGCACCCACGAAAGAAAAACAGATACGCGTGATTTTTGAGAAGCAGCCCTTCGGCGAACTCGAGCGGCTCGTCACTCAAAAGCTCCTGGATGTGGTCAAGAGAGTCGCAAAGGACGAATTGGAAAGTGAAACCTGGCTCCGCTCGGTGGCGCGGCTCAGCGGCCGAAGTTATGAAGCGTCGCGAGTCGGCATCCTCGAGTTCCTGGACGCGGATGCTTTCAACGTTTCTGCCGAGAGCTGCGTTTCCTTCCTGGAACCGCTGATCGAATCCTGGGATATCGATCTCGCGACGTTCGGGATGGAAATCGTATTGAATCGCAGACTCATTCCGGGTTACGCAAAGAGATTTGAGTTTGTCGAAAGGGAACTTCCGCAAACTGAGGAAGAGCCCGGGCTCAAAGAATTCCTTCGGCGCCAATCTGTCGGCGGTGATGTGACGGAGGAAGAAATAGAGTTTCTAAAGAGGCTGAAGTTCAACGGCAAACACCCGACGCCGCTCTATTATTACCGGGAATTGCAGAACCTCCGGGACCCGCTCCATTTTCGGGCACTCACGGCCCAGACCCTGCGAAAGAAAACACTGGGCCAGTCCCAGCCGGAAGGGTCTGTCGCCCCGATGCATAAATACCTTGACGCTAATGGGATTGAGAAACAGTTGCAGCTTAACGGAAGGAAAAAGGCAATCCAGCGTTGGGCAGGGAGCAGAGGCAATACGGCCAAGAAGCAAAAAGGGAAGCAAAGAAGGGTTTCGCCGGCTGGAACGAAGAGGCTCTTATGAGCGATAGCGTTATCGTCCAGTTCGTCGGTTTCGAAGCGCAAGCGCTCGTGCGTGAGTATAAATTTATCGTGCGGCGAGCCTTAGACGAGACCAGCGAATTTACCCTAACAATTGGGAACGAGGCATTTGGCGCCCGGCGTGTGCGCTTTCAAGACGCTCCCGAGATCTGCTCGCGCAGGCTCCATCGCGAGCTGGCTGCTTTCGGAAACCATCCTCCGCAGGCACATTACTGTATCAGCGAGACAGACCTGGACGACTACCGCAGTTCTCACGCACCAAAGGCTTGGGGCTACCCTTATAAGCCAAAGGTTCCGCGGGACCTGTAGAGTGGCTGCAGATCTGAGGTTGAGAGAAAAGTTCCCGAGAGGGAATGGGTTTGAAGGACCTCGCTGGCGCTTAGCGGGGTCGGGGACGGAGCGGCGGGCGAGCGGTGAGCGAACGAGGGCGCATGCGGAAGCGCGGGCTGAGCGGCGGGGGAACGTTGCGCAGGAAGTCGCCGCAGCAGGGGCAGCGGCCTTCGCTGCCAAGAGGAGTGGTGGCGTCGGCGCGAAGCCAGTGACCGCGGGCTTCGCATAGCGGATTGATACACTGCACCGTGAAGCCGGGCAAAAATTGCATTTTCTCTCCCCCAGAAGCCGCAAAGCCCAAATTCATTTGGAGCGCGACCGTTGCGTGGTCGCGGCCAAAAAATTCTGAGCTCCCCTTGATAATCAAACACCCTGCGAAAAAGGCCCGGAAACACCCCGCGCAAAAATGTGAGCGCAGGCCAACGTGATGGCCGGGATTGTGCCGCGAGCGGCCTGTGGTGTCAAGAGAAAAGGCTACAAGATATTGTGGTAAGGTTTCCGAGGAGAGGCGTCCGGTAAATCCCAAACTGCTGGCTTGAGGAAGACCGGCCAAGCGAAGCGGGCGGCAGGCGCAGGCCGGCAGGGAAATCGAGAGTACACTTCCAACGTATTAGGGGTAGTGATAGTTGCGGACTCTTTCGTGGATGAGCCGCGGACGGAGAAAAAATGCCAACGACAACAAGATTCGATCTGGGCGGCGGATTGCCGTCGATGCCGAACCTGAGCGGTGCCGGGAAAAGAATACTGCAGCTCGGGATATTGGTGGCAGTGATCATCGTGGTGATGGCTAGCACCACTTCCATTCCGACCGGGAACGTCGGCGTCCTGACGCTGTTTGGGCGCGTGACGGGCGAAACACTTCCGGAAGGAATTCACCTGGTCAATCCATTGAAATCGGTGCAGAAACTTTCCGTGCAAACCCAATCGCTAAAAGAGAGCGCCAATGTGCCTTCAAATGAGGGGCTAATCCTGGCGCTGGACACGTCACTGCTGTTCCGGCTGGACAAAACGATGGCGGCGCAAGTGTACCAGACCGTTGGCGCGGATTATGTGGAAAAGATCGTAGAGCCCACGCTGCGGGCGGCGATTCGCGCGTCTACGTCCGCGCATACGGCGAATGCGTTATACACAAACGCGCGCGAGTTGGTGCAGCAACAAATTCAGGATGAGCTGACGAAGCAGCTCGCGCCCCGCGGCGTGATTGTGGAAAACGTCCTGCTGCGCGACGTGCAATTGCCGGCGATGCTCAAAGGCTCGATCGAAGCGAAGCAGCAGGCGGAGCAGGATGCGCTGCGAATGAGCTTCATCCTGCAGAAGGAAAAGCAAGAGGCCGAGCGCAAGCGCATCGAAGCGCAGGGCATTGCGGACTTTCAGAAAATCGTGGCAGCAGGCATCAGCACGCAACTTCTTGAATGGAAGGGCATTGAGGCGACGGAAAAGCTTGCGGCGAGCTCGAACGCCAAGGTCGTGATTATCGGCAATCCGAAGAATGGCTTGCCACTGGTGCTGGAACCGAAGTAACGGTGAGTGGCGATGGGGTACTGAAGCATGGTTGCCATCCAACTGAGTACTCCGGCAAAGGCTGAGAGGGGCGGCATGTTCCCAGGAGTGATTCTCTTCTTTCTTCTATTTGCCCGCATCTCGATCGATGGGCGCGGTACGCCCCCGGCGAACGACACCCTGCGGCAGGCTCTGGTGGCAAAGCATCTGCCCGTGGAGGGAGCGAAACTCCCAAACCTGGACAAGAACATTACAAGCGGAGCGGAGCTCGACGACGCGAACCAGTTTGTCATCGCCTACTACTTGGATGATGGGTCAGGTTTGCTGAATCCGCCGATTTTCTTGGACCGTTACGACCGGAAACGGGAAGTATGGACGAGTGCTGCGCTCGGGGATGCAAAGACGAAGCTGGGGGACATTAAAGTGGACTGTTTCGGATCCATTCTGAACATCAAGGCGACAGGAACAAGGCTGCTCCTTCATACGCACATCAATCCGTCGGCTGGCTGCCTGCTGGTGCTCTCCGCCGATTTCCATCTGGAGGTGGGGCTTTACGGCTGGTTGGTGGGCCGCGTAGGTGAAGACACGCTTATTTATCACCGTAGCCAAAGGCATTTTGCGCCGGTACACGCAGAGGAGATAGCGCTTTACGATCTGCGAGCCAAGCGCGAGGTTAATCTTTTTCCGAGGAACCCGGACTCGGCTATTCGACGGGCGCGAACGGCCCAGTTGGCTGCGTTTTACAAGGCCAATCAAGAATGGTGCAAAGTGAACAATGACCCCTGCGATCCGGAGTATTTCGATAGCGCGCTACAAGGCGAAGTGGCCACGAATGAGGCCGAAGCTGCGGTGGCATTCCTCATTTCTTATGAGCAAATTCAGCTCCTTCAAGGAGATTTGCAAAAACCATCCGGGCCGAAGGATGTGCTATATGTCTACCGCGGCGTGAAAGATGAGGCCAAGATGGAGTATCGAGAGATGCTGCTCGAGGATGCGAGTGTGCGGTTTGGAACCTCGAAGCTCCCGGATTTAGTTCAACCGGAAATTCTGCAAAAGATGTTCTCTGAGGCCCCCGCGAAGTAGATCAAGTCCCAAGATGTGCGGGATGAGCGTGGCAGGGTAACTACGAAGATTTTCGTTGACAATACGAAAACCTTCGTATTAAGCTCCGCGCATGACGAACGAACCTCTACAGAAGCCTACGGCGTCGGAACTGGAAATCTTGCGCGTGCTATGGGGGCGCGGGCCTTCGACGGTCCGCGAGGTGCACGAATCGCTGCGGGAAAAGAAAGATCTCGGCTATACCACCGTTCTGAAGCTGCTTCAAATCATGACGGCGAAGGGCACCGTGCGCAGAAACGAAGAGCAACGGGCGCACGTTTATGAGGCATGCCAGCCTGCGACGGAGACCAAGCGGCAACTCGTGGGGGACGTCCTACAGAGGGTGTTCGAGGGATCGGCAAGCGAATTGATG
>Ga0209131_1002641_pt1 | contig 12161 bp, 10 predicted proteins | sample GraSoi_2013_40cm_FD_185826 | JGI IMG/M metagenome (GOLD analysis project Ga0209131, IMG submission 185826) | Grasslands soil microbial communities from the Angelo Coastal Reserve, California, USA - Sample 9_17_2013_40cm (SPAdes) (version 2) | ecosystem: Environmental > Terrestrial > Soil >...
CCGGCGCCGCCCGCCGCGTCGGGCGCGGTCATGCGCCGCCCGGTGCGGGCGCGACGTCCTCGAACTCGGCGTCGATGGCGTCCCCGGCGCGGCGCAGGGCCTGCCCGAAGGCTAAGCGGCGCGAGCGGATTTCGCGCAGCACGGCGTCGCGGCGCGCCTCGGCGATGATGACCATGCGATCGATGCGCTCGACATCGTCGATGCGGGCGGCGAGCGTCTGCGCCATCACGTCGTCGATGGTGAGGCCGGCCTGGCCGAGCAGCCGCTCGACCTCGCACATGGCTTCCTCGTCGCCCGAGGCCCACTTCCGGGAAAGCTTATCAGCTTTATCCCAGGCGGTGAGCGGCGTCAGCACCCGTTCGAGCCCCTCATGCGCCGCCGCGTGCAACAATTGCGATTTCAGACGGCGCAGCCGGACGCTGTCCCACACCAGATCGACGACATTGCGCACCCAGATCTCTTCCACGAAATCGGCGGGGGCGACATCGGCGGAAATCCGCTCCAGGATCACGTCGTAATTGGTTCCGTCCTCGCCGTCGATCAGCGGCCGCGGCCCGAGCAGCGCCAGGCATGGCGTGCGGGTGGGCGCAGGAGGCGACGCGAGCGCCGCGCCGGGAGCGGCGAAAGCGGCGGATGGGGCAGGAGAGACCGCGGACCGCGCAGAGGCCGCGGCGACAGACCGGAGATGCGGTTTTCTCGCCATGGAAGGGACTCCTTGGACCGCCCGAGGCCGTTTGTGCGGACCGTGGGCAAGTGGAGAAAGTGCCGCTCTCATCCGTCATTATAGGACTATTCCGCCGTTTGACAAGCGACGGCTCCTAATTTTTGTTTGATAGTCCGTAATAGCCCGTGGCCCGTAGGGCGCAATAAGCGCAGCGCATTGCGCCGCAGGCGCGAAAGCGGCGTGAGACCGATGTCTTTTGCCCCCTGCCAAAGGGCCCATCCCGTCGTGCTGCCGCGAGCGTGTTTGAGACGGAGCGGCGCAATGCGCTGCGCTTATTGCGCCCTACGGCAGTCCACTTTGAGCCGCAGGCGAACGATGTACCCGCGACCCTTTCAACAAACATCGGCAGTTATACGATCGGTCAACATTTACGCGATGGGCCATAGCAGACACATCTATCGCAGCTATGAATCACTTGAGGAGATGATCGCATCGAGAACGCGAAGTGCATCGACAGTGCCTTCCGCTTCGCCCTTCTCAAAGTCTTGTTCTGTCTGCGCCATCGTGTTTGTAACGTGGGCAAGACAGAGAACCTTTCTCTTGTTGCACTGTGCGAAGGCATATAGCGCAGCTGCTTCCATCTCGACGGCAAGTACTTCCCGTGCTCGTGCTGCTGCAATCGCCTCGGCGGTCTCACGGAAGGGCGCGTCGGTCGTCCAGCTTGAGCCAACCACAGCATTCAGACCCTTGCTCCTGAGCGCGGCAGCTGCCTTCGCCACCAGATCGGCGTCCGCCTCGCTGTAATCCGACGGCGCGAGATAATGATAGCTGGTTCCTTCGTCGCGCAGTGCGCGCTCGATAATCACGAAATAAGGAGTTGGTCCGACCGGCCTGATCTGGCCTGCAGATGTCACACTCACCAGAAAGCTACAGCCACTCGCGAACAATTGCTCCGCGATCAGGACGGCAAATGGAGCGCCCACGGCGCAGCCGACAATTCCAACCATTCGTCTGCCAAGTTGGAACGTATCGAGTGTCGTATGGTAGCACGGCCAGCCTGCAAACGGCTTCGCTTCGCCAGTATCACGCAAGCGTCGTACGATGTCGCCGTCGGGATCGAGAATGCAGATCGCCGGCACATCGATCGCCGCAAGATTTTTTTGCCGCCGCGCTTCTCGTAAGAGTGCGTCGGGCCGGAAGACCGACGGCGAAGATGGATTCTTGTTGTCGAGCAGCGGCGGCATGGTGTTCTCAGGAAGGAGCGCGTTCGAAGACAGCCCCGTAATGATAAGGCGGCAGTTCGACAAGTTCCGCGAGCCTAAGTTCGCCCGCTTCGACAGACTGAATCGTCTGCTCCGGCGACATCCTCAATTCCGTCTTTGGGCCTCGCGGCTCTCCCAGGATCGCGGTCTCCTCGCGCGGCCGCTGATGCCAGTTGACGATTGCAAAGCGGCCCCGTGACTTCAACGTCCTGTGGACAGCTTGCGCCAATCGATGCCGATCTGGAACGCCGTGAAAGGCATTCGCCATGGACACGAAGTCAACAGGCCGTGGCGCAAGCTTGTCGAGACCGTAGGCATCACCTTCCACGAAGTCGCAATTCATCGCCCCGGCCGACATCAGGCGATGTCGCGCAAGCTCCAAAACTTGCCGGTCGATGTCGATCGCGAGGACGTGGCGGGCGACCTTCGCCATTGGCAGGGTGAACCAGCCGTCTCCGCAGCACAGGTCGACCGCGTCCATGTCTCGCTGGAGTCCGACGGCTCGAAGCACCGCGGTGGGGTCCGGCCACAGGGTGTCCCACCATCCGGTGGTCGGCATTTCGGTGCCTTCGAAGAATCCCGGAAGACGGTCTGACATTGCAAAATCTCGAGCCAGCTTGACGGCAGAGCGTCATTCAATTATTCAATTGAGTGATTTAAGTTGGCGGAGAGCCCGGCGTCAATGCAGAGTCCGAAACAGCTGCTCTTCGGCCATTTCGCGGCCATTGCGAAGAACTTGGGTCACGTGCACCGGCTTGAGCTGCTGGAGCAACTCGGCCAAGGTGAGCGCACCGTCGAGATTTTGGCGCAGAAAGCCCGTTTGTCGGTCGCCAACACCTCCCAACACCTGCAGCATCTGCGGCGCGCTGGACTCGTGACCGCGCGGCGCGCCGGTAAGTTCGTTTGCTACCGCCTCGCCGATGACGCAGTTCTCGATGTGCTGGCGGCGCTCGGAAAAATTGCGGAGCGCAATGTCGCGGAGGTCCAGCAGGTGATGCGCCGGTATTTCCACGAGCGCGACAGCTTGGAACCTGTCTCTCGCCGAGAACTACGTAAGCGCCTGCGGTCGGAGGCCATAACGCTTCTCGATGTGCGACCCGAGGATGAGTTCGCGTTGGGACATTTGCCGAGGGCTGTGAACATCCCACTGAAGAGTCTTGAGGCGCATCTTTCGGAGCTAGACCCGTCTAAGGAGATTGTTGCTTACTGTCGCGGGCCCTACTGCGTACTCACCTATGAAGCTGTAGCAGTGCTGCGAGCGCGTGGCTTCAAGGTTCGTCGGCTCCAGGACGGGTTTCCGGAGTGGCGCGCGGCCGGATTGCCCGTCGTGTGCGGGACGGGCTGATGGTTCGCAGATATGGGCGCGTCTTGTTGAAGAGCCCATAGCCCGTAGGGCGCAATAAGCGTAGCGCATTGCGCCGCGCCGGCGCGAAAGCGGTGTGAGGTCGATGTTCTTTGCCCCCGCCAAGGGCCGTAGGGCGCAATAAAGCGATTGCGGCCTACTCTTGCTACAAATCCGTGGGGCGCAAGCCAGTATGGCGCGCGATACGCGCAAGCATTTTCGACCCAATTTCTTCTCCGTCGTGAAATGCAAAGACGAAGTTGGGTCACCCTTCCTTGACCAGAACGCGATGCGATCCGCGTTGCCGCGCGATACGCCATCCTGTTTCGCTGCAAGGCCGCAAGTACCCGACGCGCGCGGAAGGCCGGCCATTCTTGTCATGCTGCGGAAAAGATCTGCGGGAATCCTGGGACCGGTTCACCGTTTTCTACCCGATCCGCCAGGACACGTAGCGCCAGCGCCTCGACCTTCACAATGGCTTCGTCGCGGCTTTGTCCGTAGGCCATCACGCCCGGCAGGTCCGGCACCTCGGCAATGAAGCGCCCATCGGTCTCTTCTTCCACCTCAATCCTTAGCATAAGATTGCCATCTCCAAATACGTGCGAACCATTTCCATCATAGCACGCAAGATAGGTTGAGCTGAAGGGCTGGCAGGTCATTGAATGCTGCCCAGCGGTTCCACACATAACAGGGCAAAATCGGGTGATCGATGTCTGAATTCTCCAGTGGTTGGATGTGGTCTGAAGCGTGTGAGATGCTGGCGCGGGCCGAGCGGCTGCATCGCGAGCTGTTCCGGCCGGCGCTAGGGAGCGGCGTTCCGACCTGGGAGCCGCCGGTCGACATGCTGGAAACCGAACGCGAGGTGCTGGTGCTGGTGGCGCTTCCGGGCGTTGAGCCCGATGAAGTCGAAACCGTGATCGAAGGCGCCCACCTGGTGGTGACCGGACGCCGCATATTACCGGCCGAGCTGGCGACTGCCGTGATCCACCGCCTCGAGCTGCCGCAAGGCCGGTTCGAGCGCCGCGTCAGGCTGCCGGGCGGGCAGTACGGAGCGGTGCGCCGGGCTGCGGTTCACGGCTGCGTGCTCATCACCTTGCAGAAAACCGGGACGTTCCGCGGTTGAATTGAACATGACCGAACTCTTCGAATCGCGCGCGCAGCGGGGCGAGACGCAGCAAGGCCCTGCCAATGTCGACAAAGCAGCCGGCGCGCTGCCGCTGCCGTCCGATGCGCTCGTCATCCTTCCGGTGCGAAATTTCGTATTGTTTCCAGGCGTCGTCATGCCGGTGTCGATCGGCCGGGCGCGTTCGGTCGCTGCCGCGCAGCAGGCGATCCGCGAACAGCGGCCGATCGGCATCCTGATGCAGCGCGATCCGACCACGGAGGACCCCCTCCCCCTCGATCTGCACCGCATGGGCACGATCGCCAACGTGGCGCGCTACATCACGGCGCCTGACGGCGGACATCATCTCATCTGCCAAGGCGACCAGCGCTTTCAGATCGTCGAGTTCCTGGACGGCTGGCCCTTCCTCGTCGCACGGGTCGTGCACATCCCGGAGCCCCATCCCTCAGGCCCCGAGGTCGAGGCGCGTTTTCTGCATCTGCAAAGCCAGGCCGTAGAGGCCATTGAACTTCTGCCGCAGGCGCCGCCGGAACTTTTGGCCGCCATCCAGTCGGTGACATCACCGGCGGAGCTTGCCGATCTGACCACCGCCTACACGGACATGAAGCCGGAAGAAAAGCAGGAGATCCTCGAGACCATCGATGTGGTCGCGCGGATGGAGAAGGTTTCGCGCTTCCTCGCACAGCGCATCGAAGTGCTGCGGCTTTCAGCCGAGATCGGCAGGCAGACCAAGGCGGCGCTCGACGAGCGCCAGCGCGAGGTGCTGCTGCGGGAGCAGATGGCGGCTATTCAGCGCCAGCTCGGCGAAGGCGAGGAAGGCCGGGCCGCGGAGGTCAAGGAGCTTTCCGAGGCGATCACCAAGGCCGGCATGCCGAAGGAGGTCGAAGAGGCGGCCCGCAAGGAGCTGCGGCGCTTCCAGCGCATGCCGGAAGCGGCTGCCGAGGCCGGCATGGTGCGGACCTATCTGGACTGGTTGATCGAATTGCCGTGGACCCTGCCCGAGGAGACCCCGATCGACATTGTCGAGGCGCGCCGCATTCTCGATGAAGACCATTTCGGCCTCGACAAGATCAAGCGGCGGATGGTCGAGTTCCTCGCGGTGCGCAAGCTCGCGCCGCACGGCAAGGCGCCGATCCTGTGCTTCGTCGGTCCGCCCGGCGTGGGCAAGACATCGCTTGGCCAATCGATCGCGCGGGCGATGAATCGCAAGTTCGTGCGCGTCAGCCTCGGCGGCATGCACGACGAGGCGGAGATCCGCGGGCACCGGCGCACCTATATCGGGGCGCTACCGGGCAACATCATACAGGCGATCCGCAAGGCCGGGGCCCGCAACTGCGTGATGATGCTCGACGAGATCGACAAGCTTGGCGCCGGCATCCAGGGCGATCCCTCCGCCGCGCTCCTTGAAGTGCTCGACCCCGAGCAGAACAACAGCTTCCGGGACAACTACCTGGGCGTCCCGTTCGATCTCAGCCGCGTGGTGTTCATCACCACCGGCAATCTGCTCGACACCATACCGGGGCCGCTGCGCGACCGCATGGAGATCATCGGCCTCGCCGGCTACACGGTGACGGAAAAGCGCGAGATCGCGCGGCGTTATCTGGTGCGCCGGCAGATGGAGGCCAACGGGCTCAAGGCGGGTGAGGTCGAGCTCACCGAGGCGGCGCTCGGCGACATCATCGTGAGTTACACCCGGGAAGCCGGCGTGCGCAATCTCGAGCGGGAGATCGGAAAGGCGCTGCGTCACGCCGCGGTGCGTGTTGCGGAGGGCGAGCGCGGGCCGATTCGCATCGATCGCGACGACCTCATTGCCATCCTGGGAGCGCCGCCGTTCGAGAGCGAGCTTGCGATGCGCACCAGCGTGCCGGGCGTCGCCACCGGGCTCGCCTGGACGCCGGTCGGCGGCGACATTCTGTTCATCGAGGCCACGCGCATTCCGGGCAACGGCAAACTCATTCTCACCGGCCAGCTCGGCGACGTCATGAAAGAAAGCGCGCAGGCGGCGCTGAGCATCGTCAAGAACGGCGCGGCAACGTTCGGCATCGACGCGGCCCGTTTCGACCGCATCGACATCCACATCCATGTGCCGGCGGGAGCGACGCCGAAGGATGGCCCGAGCGCCGGCGTCGCCATATTCATGGCCCTGGTCTCGCTGATGACCGAGCGGACGGTGCGCAGCGACACCGCCATGACGGGCGAGATCAGCCTGCGGGGGCTGGTGCTCCCGGTCGGCGGCATCAAGGAGAAGGTGGTGGCGGCGCACGGCGCTGGCATCCGGCGGGTCATGCTGCCGGCGCGTAACCGCAAGGATTTCGACGATATTCCGGAGGAGGTCCGCAAGCAGGTGGAGTTCGTCTGGTTGGAGCGCATCGAACAAGCCGTTGCGGCGGCGCTCGATCCGGCTGATGCGGAGAAGCCCTTGCTCCCCGAGAACTCCCTGAGATGGTGATGCTTCTCGATGGTCAGTGCAGAACACTGTAGTCCATGGAGCTGATCTAAGACGATGCGCGAGCCGATCCTCGTGATCAACGCCGGGTCGTCCAGCATCAAGTTCTCGGTGTTTGAAACGGCTGCCGACCGGTCTCTTGCGGCCGGCGTGCATGGTCAGGTCGAGGGTATCGGGACATCTCCCAGGCTGAAGATTGCGGATGCCCAAGGTCGTAGCGTGGCGGATCAAACCCCAGCCGGCAACGACCACCGCGCCGCGATCGCGGCCATTCAGGGCTGGTTCACGGACCATGTTGGCGGCGAGGCCGGATTTGGCGGCGTCGGCCACCGCATCGTCCATGGCGGAACGGCCTATTGCGAGCCGGTCGTGATCGATGAGCGCGTGATATCCAGTCTTGAGGAGCTGGTGCCTCTGGCGCCGCTGCACCAGCCTCATCACATCGCCGCCATCCGCGCCGTCGCTGCCGTCGCGCCTGCGGTGCCGCAGGTCGCCTGCTTCGACACCGCTTTCCATCGCGACCAGCCGCCGCTGGCCTTAGAATTCGCATTGCCGCGCGAACTCACCGCCAAGGGCATCCGTCGCTACGGCTTTCATGGCTTGTCGTATGAATACATCGTTTCGAAGCTTCCCGAAGTGGCGCCTCAATGCGCCAACGGCAAACTCGTGGTGGCGCATCTCGGCAACGGCGCCAGCATGTGTGCCATCGCGGAGCGCCGCAGCATCGCGACCACCATGGGATTTACGCCGGTCGATGGTCTGCCGATGGGAACCCGGACCGGCGCGCTCGACCCCGGCGTTATCCTGTATCTCATTGCGCACGAGCGGATGGATACCAATGCCGTCCAGCATCTGATCTACGAGGGTTCCGGCTTGCTCGGGGTTTCGGGCTTGTCCGGCGATATGCGCACCCTGCTGGCGAGCAACGCGCCGGCCGCGCGGGAGGCCGTCGCGCTGTTCGTCTATCGCATTGGCCGCGAGCTGGGCTCGCTCGTCGCCGCGCTCGGCGGCCTCGATGCCCTCGTCTTTACCGGAGGCATCGGCGAGAATGCGGCCGAGATACGGGCGCGGGTGTGCCGGCATGCCGGTTGGATCGGCGTAGCTCTGGACGAAGAAGCCAATGCGCGAGGCGGTCCGCTGATATCGCGGCGGGGCTCGGCCGTGTCGGTGTGGGTCTTGCCGACCAATGAAAACCTGATGGTCGCGCGCCATACGCGGCGGTTGATCGAAGAGACTGCCCGAGCAGGAATTGTCCGCACTCGTTGATCAGCTCCAGTAGAGCGATTCGATGAAAACGATCATGTGCGCGGCCTGGTCATTCCGGGGCGCCACCGAAGGTGGCGAGCCCGGAATCCATAGCCCCGGCCGGTGGTTATGGATTCCGGGCTCGCCGCTTCGCGGCGCCCCGGAATGACGCCGCATATGATTCGAACTTCGAAATCGATCCACTAATCGCCAGCCCCGGCCGCCGGTCCATGGGGCCAGCTCCAGACCCGAATTTCCGGCATGTCCTCGCCGTGCTCGTCGACGTAGTGCCTGTGCTCGATCAGCTTGTTGCGAAAGCGCTGCTTGGTGTGTGCGGCCCGGCTCCCGAGTCCAGGCACGCGTTCGATGACGTCCATCGCCAAATGAAAGCGATCGAGCCGGTTGAGCACGGCCATGTCGAACGGGGTGGTCGTCGTCCCCTCTTCAATGAACCCGCGAACATGAATGTTGTCATGGTTCCGGCGATTGTAGGTCAACCGATGGATCAGATGGGGGTAGCCGTGATAGGCGAAGATCACCGGTCGATGGGTGGTAAAGAGGCCATCGAAATCCGCATCGCTGATGCCGTGGGGATGGACATCCCTGGACTGCAACGTCATGAGGTCGACGACATTGACGACCCGGATCCTCAGGTCCGGAAGGTCCCCGCGCAATAGCCCCACCGCGGCGATCGTCTCCAATGTCGGCACGTCGCCCGCGCAGGCCATGACGACATCCGGCTCCTCTCCGTTGCGGTCGCTCGAGGCCCAATCCCAGATTCCGATCCCCGCCTCGCAGTGCTTCACGGCATCGTCCATGGCGAGCCACTGCGGCTCCGGCTGCTTGCCGGCCACGATCACGTTGATGCGGTCGTAGGTGCGCAAACAGTGATCCATCACCCATAGAAGGCAATTGGCATCCGGCGGGAAGTACACGCGCACGATATCCGCCTTCTTGTTGACCACGACATCAACGAACCCCGGATCCTGGTGGCTGAAGCCGTTATGGTCCTGGCGCCACACGTGCGATGTGAGCAGGCAATTCAGGGACGAAATCGGCCGCCGCCACGCCAGCGTGCGCGCGACCTTCAGCCACTTGGCGTGCTGGTTGAACATCGAGTCGACGATGTGAATGAAGGCTTCGTAACAGGAGAACAGGCCGTGCCGTCCGGTCAGCAAGTATCCTTCAAGCCAGCCCTGGCAGATATGCTCGCTCAACACCTCGATGACCCGGCCCTGGTGGGAGAGATGAACGTCATAGGGCTCAAGCCGCTCCATCCAGACGCGATCGGTGGCCTCGAAGACCGCGTCGAGGCGATTGGACGACGTCTCGTCGGGGCCTAACAGGCGAAAGTTGCGGTTGCTCGCGTTGAGGTGCACCACATCGCGCAAAAGCGCGCCCGCTATACGCGTCCCTTCCGCCTGGGACATTCCCGGGCTTGCGACCTTGACCGCGTAGGACCGGAAGTCCGGGAGGCGAAGCTCGCGCCTGACGAGACCGCCGTTCGCATGAGGGTTTGCGCCCATGCGCCGGTGACCGGTCGGCGCCGTCTCGGAAATCTCTTTGGCGAGACGCCCAGCTTCATCAAACAGCTCTTGCGGACGATAGCTGCACAGCCACTCCTCCAGCAGACGCAGGTGTTCGGGATTCTGGCGCACTGCTGGGAGGGGAACCTGATGAGCGCGCCAAAATCCTTCGACCTTCTGGCCATCGACGTCCTTCGGACCGGTCCAGCCTTTTGGGCTGCGCAGAACGATCAGCGGCCACTTCGGCACTTGGGACGGCAGTCGGGCGTCGTCATCATTGCGACCATTGTTCCGGGCGTGCTGCTGAATGGCGAGGATTTGGTCGATCGCCACGTCAAGGGCCTTGGCCATGCACCGGTGCATCAGCTCGGGTTCCGAACCCGCCACCAGCAAAGGCTCGTAGCCGCAGGCGCGAAAGAAATCGACGACGTCGCCGTCAGGCAACCTGCCCAGAATGGTCGGATTGGCGATCTTGTAACCGTTGAGGTGAAGGATGGGCAGTACGGCCCCGTCCGAGGCTGGATTGAGAAACGCATTGCAGCGCCAGGACGCCGCGAGAGGTCCGGTCTCGGCCTCGCCGTCGCCGATCACGCACGCCACGATCAGGTCCGGGTTGTCGCATGCAGCGCCGAAGGCGTGCGCAAGGGAATATCCAAGCTCACCGCCTTCATGAATCGAGCCGGGCGTCTCAGGCGCCGCGTGGCTCGGTATTCCGCCAGGAAACGAAAATTGGCGGAACAGATGGCGCAGCCCGTGAGCATCCTGGCTGATCTTGGGATAGATCTCGCTGTAGGTTCCTTCGAGATAGGTATTGGCCACCATTCCGGGACCGCCGTGGCCGGGACCGCAGATAAAGATGACGTTGAGATCGCGAGCCTTGATGGCCCGGTTGAGATGCGCATACACGAAGTTGAGGCCGGGCGTTGTGCCCCAATGGCCTAACAGGCGCGGCTTGATGTGCTCCGCTCTCAACGGCTCGCGGAGCAGCGGGTTGTCCATCAGATAAATCTGGCCGACGGAAAGATAGTTTGCGGCGCGCCAATAAGCATCAAGGCGACGCATCTCTTCCCCTTCAAGGGCGCGCCCCCGTTCGCCTTCGACGGCTCTTTCCTGCATCGGAACGCTCGTTGTGCCCGGCGATTGAGGCCCGCTCTCCCGTCACTTCGCCCCAACCCTTCCTTCCCGCCGGCGGGGAAGGGAAGCGTTGCGAGCGCGCGGCTCACACGGGACCTGCAAACTTTGTCGCCCAGGCCGAAACCTGTTTCACGCCCGGAGGTTAATGCCGCGGGGGAGAACAAGAGGACCCGGACAATGCATAAGACCTTAGCCTTCGTTGTGAGCGTCATCGTTGCGGGTGGTGTGCTCGCGACCGCAACTGCTGCCGGCGCCCAGAGGTATTTGGGCCCGGAGCGGGTCTATCCCTTGCCGCCGCCGGGCGCCCCCGGCTACCGTGAGACCCCCATGTTTGCTCCCGACGCACCGCCGCCGCGGAACTACAACAATCCTGGCCTCCCTGATTTTCAGAACGGGTCACGGGGGTAAAGGCTTAAATCATTGATGATGCCGGGCGAGATCGGGCCCGCTCACGCAGCTTTCCGGTGGCGCCAACCGCCTGGCGCCCCCGGGGTCCCTTACGCCGCCGAAGGCCCGTCAATTTCAGGCTTCAACGCCCGCGCGGCGCCGCGAAATCACGGGCACGAATGATTCGAATTTCAACGCCACTGAACGTGTAAAATTAACGCTCAAGCGGCCTCGCCGGGAGAAAGAGCCAAAAAGGGGGGACGTTGTTGCGGGAAGCAAGGCGCGCGTGGCAAAGGAAAAACCCGCCCGCGCCATCAATCCCGCGGGAATGATTAACTCCGATCCGGACTAGAACTTGCGGTCGGCGGCTTAGGTTTTTTCCAGCTTGAGAGAGAATCGCAGGAAGCCGTCGAGCGCGCCTTAACCCTCACCGATCCCCCGCCTGCCGACAGATGAAGCCACATTTGCAAGTAAATGTCGATGTGTTTGCGCCGTGTCCTTCTTTCAGACCCGGCTCAATCTGGGTGAGCCGCATTTTCCCCCCGCATTCGGCACAGGTAACGCGAGGCATGGCAGGGTGAGGCGGCGCGGGTGGTATAAGTACGCGAAGCCGTCGCCTGACTTCCTCATTGAATCCCGTGACGCGTTCGCTCAATTCGTAGCTTCTCGCCAGCATGATCCAGCGGCGCTCGATGTTGAGGTATTCGGTTTTATCGATCTCATTGGCGGCGGCCGCAGCCTTCGCCCGGCTCTCCCCCGCGCGTTCGTAGCAATCCGCAACTTGAGCTGAAGTTTTCTGAAGCATCGACCCGCACCAACTTAAGTTTAAGATACTGCTAAATCGAGACGTTTTGGAAGATCAAAATTGACGCAGCCTTCGTCAGGATGCCGTGAGCGGCATGTTTTCGTGGTTAGCGTTACTGCGGAATCCTCACTGGAATGAATTTCCAAGATATCACCGGGTCGCCGCGGCGAACCGAAAATTATGAACAAAAACATCAGGTATGTTTCGCAAGGCGACACCATCCGATT
>Ga0209131_1002644_pt1 | contig 12144 bp, 12 predicted proteins | sample GraSoi_2013_40cm_FD_185826 | JGI IMG/M metagenome (GOLD analysis project Ga0209131, IMG submission 185826) | Grasslands soil microbial communities from the Angelo Coastal Reserve, California, USA - Sample 9_17_2013_40cm (SPAdes) (version 2) | ecosystem: Environmental > Terrestrial > Soil >...
ATGGTGTATTCCCCTAAACACATTCGCTCAGAGACACTGCCGAATCTGGAAGAATTCTTTTTGTCTTCATCAAAATCCCTGCCTAGAGTCTAGCAAGCTAGGGGATGAGTCATGTAGCCACCACAGGCGTATGGTGCTATCGAAATACAAGCGCAGGCCCACCGCGTTGCTGTGACCGCCGCATAACGCACCGGAACCCGGAATGAAAAATCAATTGGCATTAGGGTCCTGCCCAATAGGGCCCCTCATAATCCCCGTAGCCGTGCCAAGGTTGCGTATCGGCTTTTGCTGCTTCCCATTTATCATTGGCAAGATAACTTATTCCGCCTATTTGAGTTGACGGAGCTACAACATAAGTCGTGCCTGCCAGTAGTGGTAGACCCGCTATTGTATGAATGTCGTCGTAATACAACAACATTGTAACTGATGTCGTAACAGCATTAGCGCCATCTTTACTCCAACCGAGCACAGTCACAGAGTTCGGCGGGCCGTACTTCGCATTAATTTCATCGATGCTTAAAGGATGTGCGGGGGAATAACTTATGTGATCGACCGTGTTAGAAGTGCTGAATTGAATATTAACTGGATCACACCAGATTTCTTGAGCGCTTCCGACTCCAGGCCACTCGTCGCAGTTACTGATATCGAAATGCTTCTTGAAAGTTTCCAGTGCTTGTACTTTCGTAGTTAGGCCGGGTGTTATGCCCCAAAAGCAAGGCGGGCCGCAAGGCGCTTGGGACAAAATACCCCCGTCTCCAATATCCAAAGCGGGTTTTTGCAAGAAGGGCACTAAATTTTGGCAGGCAGAAAGAAATGCAAATGCAAATAAAGAGCATACCAATATTTTTCTCATATCAATCACTCCTTGGTAGGTCATGGGCTTGCTCTTCCGTTGACTAGCTGATCGACATAAATCCAACGAGGATTATCCTTCAGTTGATCTACGGTCCAGTAGTAAAGGGGTTTGTATTTGTAATATTCACTGTATCGGCCACCTGGACTGTTGTATCTTTCTTCGAGTACGCTTTGCGTCTCCGTTGGAAACATATAGACGGCGAAAGAATTGGCGAAATCTTCCGAAGCGTTGAAGACTTCACCTCCACCAAACCACGGCGTTCCGCCAAAGTGATATCCCGCATCGTTGCAACCAGGAAGTCGATGCAAACTATCATTCCAGCATTGGGGAGCGTATTTATACAACGGGTTCGTTCGTCCGCCGTAATCTCCAATATTCTCCTGCGTGATAGAGACTCCACCAAGATTGTGAATGAATTGCTCGGCGTGGGACTTAGCACAGTGTCCCCGCCGAGGCTACTTCAATCTACCGGAACATAATGCGTAAAAGGTAAAAGGCGATCCGGTAGCTGATCCATTTCAGGCAATTTAATTTTTTGCCCATTAATATAAAGCGGTTGTGTTACATCAACAAAATGGATGAAAAAACAAATTCGAAATATCCCATTTGCCACTGCTTTCTTTTCATCAATGGCATCTGTACCGGCCTCGTTGAGGTAATACTCAAGATATGGGGACTGATCATTATGGCTTATATTTAGCAATTCCTTAGATGAAAAATTACCAGATACCAGAAATTCTAGTAGGCCTAGATCCTTAAATATGTTTGGGTCTAAGTCTTCTATGAACTCATTGTCGCCATTCACTAACCAATTATATCTATGGTAGCGAGCAGCAATTGCCAATGAAACCTTATCAGGTGTAATTCGATATGAACCTATGAGATTGAAAGTTGCCATCGTAAAGTCCTCTGATTATTTTAAGATATCTAGAGCATTAGGAAAAGCTTTTTTCAATGCGGGTCTGCCATAAATTTCTCGAAGAAAGTCGATAAATTCTTCACGAGATGCAGTGCTATTTTTAGCGAGCCACTCGACCACCTCGGTATCATATGCACGATGCCAGAGCTGGTAGCCACTATGGTCCAGTTTGGTTGCTGCACGAACAAGGAAGTCATCTCTGCCAAATATCCCTTTCAATATCTCGTGTTCGCTTAGAGCACGGAAAATTTTGTTCGATAGGATATGATGATCTTGACCTACTGGAAATGGTATTTCGCTACCTACAACGCCTTCGGGAGCAAAATTCAAACCGGGAAAACAATCGCCGAGCCCTAGAACTCCAAATATAGTTGCAAGCTGTCTGTCACTTGGGCTAAGCTGATCGCCCAACAAGTTTGTTCCGCTAACAGCTTGAGAGAATTGGTAAGCACCAACAGGGAAAAGATTCAGCCCTGTTTCACCTATCGAGATGTATCTGTCGGTGTTCGCGAAGGCGTAGCCGTAGCAGTGTCGGTGGGCGTATCAGTCCCCGAGGGGGATGCTATAGGTGTGTCAGTAGGCGTGAAGGTAGGCGTCGCCGTGGGTGGAATGGGATCCTTCACGTTTTCAATTGCCTGCACGCGGTCCCCCACTTTGTCGTAAAGATATTGGAACGAAGAAAGTAATTCAAGTCCCTGCTGGGATCCGGCGTCACAATAAAACAACCTAATCGCTCTTGAACATCCTAGCCACGCCTAAGTTCGCTTCCTGCAATCTTGGTTGACGTATGTTACGCTGGATCCCAATCAACTACATTCACTCAAGGATCGCAAACAGCGTTGACAGTTCCTATGCCTTCAGCTTCCCAAAAACTCGGAATAACGCTCGCGCCTGAGTATTTTCCATCTTGGAAAGAAAGTATGTAAGTTTTGCTTCCTACTACTTGCGAATCAGTATATCTAATAGCAATTTCATCATATCCATCGCCAAAAGCAGGTGCAGTACTGTTATCAATATCGCCAAATGACTTCAGGGAGATCAGGACATCATCGCGACTCATCCCCGGCATTAAGGTTTCACAAAAGATATGATGTTCGCGCTGTGACTTGGAGCTTGACAGATACAGAAAAAACGCTGCAATAGTTACTATTAAGATGGCAAAGATAGCCAATGTCAGTTTCTTCATATTTTATCTTCCTTGATCGTATATCTGATGATCTTTGAGATTTACTCGTATCCAAGCACCTGGATTAGTGTAGATATGGCTAAACACGTTCGGATATGTTTCAGAGTGACAATAACTCGATTTGATGTAGTTATTGAAATGGTAATCCGTGAGTAGTTTTTCGCCAAGGTCTATACCTGCATACGATAAATTCCAATCCTGTTGTGTCTTGCCAGACGGTGATGGAGCTTCGCTATCTCCAAGTAAACTAATGTCTTCAAACTGACCAGACTCATGGACGAAATTCGCCAATTTGGCCATTGCCGCGTTATCAAAGAATGTAACCCCCACAAAATACCAGAAGTGAAAGGCCTGATTTGCTGTTTTATCCAGGTACATTGTTCGCCGATCCCCTCTTCTAGAATGGATCCACGGCTTTGCACCATCCCAGTTAGGCTTGTCATATGCAGGATTGTTCTCATAAGGCAACCAATCAAAATTTAGCCAATATTCGGGATATGGAACGCTAGCTTGTGGCCATACGGCTCCTTTGTTCGCATCCATTCCATCAATTGTCAATGTGACTGCCCACAGCGTGCCACGAATATCTCCATCAAAAAGGCGCCAAGCATAATCCACATAGCTAGCAAAACCTTCAACAGGAAGTTGGCCGCCAATTCTAACTGCTTCCTTAATCGCAGACCCCCGATTCTTTAGTTGTTGAATCTTTTCCAGGCAAGTTGGGTCATTACTATTTGTGCAGCTAATATATCCAGATGGATCCGTTAAATTAATTGGATTACCCTCTACATACCCCCAATGGTTGAATGACATTGGAGAATTAGCATTTCCACTCCAAATATCCCTTGATTGGAATCGTCCACCAGTGGGATTGTAATATCGTGCTCTTAAATATGTTAGCCCGCTTGCATCGCTGGCCTCCCCCGTGAAAGCAAATGGACTTGTCCCATTTCCATTGGACGATAACACTTCTCCATAAGGTGCATATGACTTTGTGAGCGTAATTTCCGCGTTATCGTTAACCAACTGCCTCACAGACCCAAGCGCATCGTCGAGGAAATATTCTGTATTGGTGTTGGTCTGTGAGATTCTTCCAAGTCCATACAGATATGAATTTTCATTGTCTGAAAGAACCTGAGTTAGTCTAGCATTCAAATCTAAAACATAGGTTGTGGTTTGGCTGTTTACAGTCTGCTGTAATCTATCTCCTAAACCGTTATACCTGTACGAACTTGTCCCGTTGACCGAGATCAGCCGATTCGCAGAATCATAGGCGTAATTGCTTGTGCCATCACTCAGCAGGTTGCCGTTGTCATCGAAGGTGTAGTTGACACCGTCCACACTTGCCAAACTATTGGCTTCGTCGTAGACATAATTCTTCGTGGCAAGTTGAGTCTCTTCGCTCAGTCTATTCCCAACAGCATCGTATGTGTAGTGATAGAAATCTCCCGTTAAATAATCCGCAGAGGTGAGTCTATACAATGGGTCGTAGGCATAGTCGATTGTTGTGCTTAGTTTCGTTAGCCCGTCTCAGCTTAACTGCTATGGTGATATTATAAAACCTGGCCATGGATAATCTGTGCCAGGGGCCGGTATTGTTGTCAGTTCGATATCCTCAGGTAAAACATAGCTTATGGATTGTATTGTCCAACTGGAATCCACGCCCTTTTGAGGATCTATCCCACCACAGGGATCGCTTTGAGAATAATCATTGTGCTCTATGATAATTTGCCGACTCACCCAAATCAACTTTATAGAGCATTGATTTCCGGGTGGAATCAAATTAACTCTAACATAATCTGGCGCTCCAAGTCGGTCCACAATTTCTTGGAAAGTAATATCATAATTAGGTAATAGGCCAATGCTACTAAGGGTAGCATTGGCAATGATAAGGCCAACACACTGTTGACCCGCTGGTCTCTCGCACTCTGCGGCAATTAATTTTGCTTCTATATTCTTCCCCCGAGACGTATCCCAGTAGCTGGTCACAGATTCTCGTATAGTATCTGTGTTCACAAATGGCAGATTGTACAGAGTGACTAAAATGTCAGCTTCTGTTGACTTACCCAAATTTAGATTATTCCAACAGGGTGCTTTGCAAGGAATACCAGTCAATATGCTACGATCCATTAATGGAGCCTCAAGTGTTGCTTGCAAAGTCGGAGTTACGTTTGTATTTAAGGAATCGCAGCCAGCTATCGCAAACGCAAGAATCCATACGAAGCAATTTAAAGAAATTTTACGTTTAATCATAAGGCCCTCCCATTGAAACTTAAGGTAGAGAATTGATCTGACTACGGACATAGTTTTCTCTTATTCCACCAGACACTAAACCCGTCAGGCCCAGAGAAGGGTAATAGGATGGATCAACATAATTTGCAAAGGATTCCGCCCAGTCTTCTATACCAGGAAGTATGCCGTAGTAAGCAGATAATTGTTGCCACGGCTGCTTGCCACTAAGCCCATAAGTTAAGGCATATGGTGCAGGGCAACTCTCGTCGTAAGGTGGCTGACCAGAACAATGTAACCTAACACCCGCCGGTTTTTCCCAAACCGGCTTTAATGTTGTAGGATCAAGATACGTTGCAAAAGGATACCATCTGCAATTATTACCATTGTCGTCACAAATCCAGGTCTTAAGAGCTTTCATCAATCCCATTGATAGGCTAAAGTTTGTCTGGAAATCCCATCTATGACCGAGTTCATGTATAAGTGTATACCGGTCATAATCATCTGTGACGTATTTTCCATCAAAGAAAGCGTCCGGGATACGCAGGTCGCTCGCAATATCAGATGCTATTAATGGAACTGACATAGCTGCGTCAGCGCTGGTACCTGCATAGCGCGTGATCCTTACTTGTTTCATGGCGGCTTTGAATTTATCGTCCCCACCTAATTTTTGAGCGATTTTTACTACTGCTTGTTTAACTAATCGCAGTTCTCGTAAGGACCTCCAATTCCCCTCTTCCCATTGGCAGCCAACACTAATGGGTTCGGGAATTGTATACAATAAAATTTCACGGTATCCCCAATCCTTTCTTATTTGTACGTTGTAATGACTGTATAAGCTATCTACAATCTTGTCCGCTTCACCGGATTGTTGCTCAGTGATCCTTCCAGAAGGATCTATGTACCGCAGCGGGTTATTGTATACATACAGCCATCTGTCGTAAGACATTGGTGAATTGTCATCCCCACCCCACGTATCCCTAGAAAGGAACCGTCCATCGGTGACATTGTAATATCTAGCCCGCAGATACACCATGCCACTGACAGCATCTTGCGATTCCCCAGTATATCCATATGCAGAGCCTTCTGCTCCGCTTGCGTGTGTCACTACTCCATAAGGATCATAGGCTTTTGCAAGCGTAATATCACCATTGCCGTTTACCAACTGTCTCACACTGCCCAGAGCATCTCCCAGGAAATACTCTGTTAAGTTTCCTGTCTGTGAAATACGACCAAGTCCATACAGATATGAATTTTCATTGTCTGAAAGAACCTGGGTTAGGCCAGCATTCAAATCTAAAGCATAAGTTGTAGTTTGGTTGTTTACAGTCTGCTGTAATCTATCTCCTAAACCGTTATACCTGTACGAACTCGTCCCGTCGACAGAAGTTAAACTGTTCGCAGAATCATAAACGTATGTGTTCTGACCATCGTTGAGCAGATTCCCATTTGAGTCAAAAGTGTAATTGACTCCATCCACACTTGCCAATCTATTGGCTTCATCATAGACATAATTCTTCGTGGCAAGTTGAGTCTCTTCACTTAGCCTATTTCCAACAGAATCATAGGTGTAATGATAGAAATCTCCTGTTGAATAATCAGCAGAAGTTAATCTATATAATGGGTCGTAGGCATAGTCGATTGTTGTAGTGCTGCTCTGCTGTTGGAACAACGAGGCTGGCGCGTCTGCTTTGAATTGCAACGGCGCAGGCAATTTCAATGAGACTGCGAAGAAATCATCATTTGGCTCGATCGCCAACCCTTCGACGCCGCTCAGGGCGAGTGGCGAGAAGTGACTGGCTACTGAAGTGAGCGTCCCCAACTTAGCAGGGCGTATGGTGCTGTCGAAATACAACCGTAAGCCTGCTGCACTGTTATGCCCACTGCACAAGGCGCCGGAAGTATTCGTGCCAACGCGGGTGAGGATCTTGACCGATAAACTTTCGGTTGTGCCATTCATGTTTATAGAATTGAAACCGCCAAAGGAAACGACTGCTTCCTTCGCCTGAGTGTCATTGCGTGTGATGTCTGGGATGCACAGCGTTTGTCCTGAGGAGATCAGCACGCCATTTCGATATACCTCGGCGCGCAGGTCAAAGCGCGTGCCCTGGTCGTCGCTGTTCTTCAGTCCCAGCCAGACGTGCAGATCGTTCAGCGGCGGCAACTGGCCGCTTGTTTGCGAGGCTGCTGCCGTCCACGTGCCCACTTCCTTCCACAGGTTGCCGCCGTTGAAGTTTATACTGGCTGAATCCTTATACTTTGCAGCCATAGTTGTAGGCGCAATCGAATCTAGTACATCATCAATAAAGCATTACTGAATCCACTCAAATTTACATTATTTACCTTATAGAAGGTGAGGCGGACTCCAAAGGGACAGTAATGATGGGTTCAATATTCGACCAGGCTGCAAACTACTCACGCCAAGCAAAGCGATGTTAATATTTACCATATCCGTGCCAATCATGTGGCAGAAAGTCGTCCTGCCACCATACCTCCTGATAATTCACTACTACTACTTTTGTTTCTGGCGTAAGTATATAATAGGACGATTGACTCTGAGGCTCCAATTCGACGATCATTTTCAATTCATCATAATACAATTTCATAAAATAATCTTCGGTTGAATTTCCAGACTCATCGACAACAAATTCAACCTCATACCAATTGGGGTTGCCATATTTATTGATAACATCAGCAGCTGTTATATTGTTTGCGTAATAGTAAACAAGATTGACTGTTGTGTTGGCTGGGTCGAAATCAATAAAGGAACGAATAGGCCCGCAAGTAATATTGGTTGGGTTTATTTCACAGACACGAGCCAACCCGGCGGCTTGAATTACAGAAGCAGCATCTTTCACACTCATGCCAAGGGTAATTCCTTGATAACATGGGGGTCCGCATGGTTCTTGTGAGATTAAGCCACCATCACCAAGCCCCATAACATCAGCATATGTAGGGACTACAACTGTGGCATTAGCGTTATATGGCGTTATGATATAGCAGGAAAGCGATGTAGCAATCAGTAACAACCATAGAGTTATTTTTGAAGATTTCATTTATAGGAATCCCTTTGTTACGGAACAGGATTTGTTCCATTCATCAAACCATCGACAAATGCCCAGCGTTTCGTCTTTGTGTAATCACCGCCTTGTGGGTAGAAATATTGTGCGTATGAAGACCAATCATCCGTTCCGCCATATTGGCTGGCACTCCTGTAATTTTATATCGGTCAATTTTCTTTTGAGCATTTAAGATACGATCATTCAATCCGACATACATAACAACCGATTCTGCAAAATCCTCTTTCGGGGAAAAGTTCCAATCTGCTCCGGCAGGCATGTCGCCATAGAAGTACGCAGATTTATTGCAGCCGGGTTTTCTTCCATGAGTAAGTGGTTTATTTCCAGGGCCGAATGCATTAGTGTTCGAATTCCAAACCACATCACATTGTCCGGTGAGCATCTTCCAGGTAGATTCCCACTTTGAGATGTACCCACCAGTTTCCCTCATGAGCATTTCAGACAGCTGCCACCCATGGTTCCCATCCCATGCATGGGCGAGTTCGTGAACAACGGTCCATTCTCCGAATGTCTTATTGGTATTACCCTTACTTGGTTCCGTTCCATCCAAGTTAACAATATGCGCGCCGCCCGTTCCTGGATTGCTCATATCTTTTTGAACTACATTAACTCCTCCTAACTCCTGCATAAATCTGCTCGAACCTCCCATGGCAGTTGCCAAAAGATCAACGCCATATTCAACTTTATGAAGTTCATCTAACGACCACCATCCTTGACGCCAGTCGCACCCGTAAAAGAAATTTTTGGGATCTGAAGGTGGAAGCAAACTGATAAGGATATTGTTCGTGTAATAACCCCAATCTGTAACTATTCGAACATTATAATATTTTTCCAAGCGTGAAGTAATGTCCAGAGCATCTTTCGATTCGTTCTCGGTAATATACCCGGATGGGTCTATATAATTAATTGGATTGGCGCTTGTGCCCAGTTTAGCAGGGCGTGTGGAGCTATCAAAATACAACCGTAAGCCTACTGCACTGTTATGCCCGCCGCATAAGGCGCCGGAAGTATTCGTGCCAAGGCGGGTGAGTATCCCCATACGGATCATACGATTTAGCAAATGTGACCTCGCCAGCATTATTGGCAAGTTGCCTCACACTTCCCAGCGCACCTTCTAGGAAATACTCCGTTGAGTTTCCTGTCTGTGAAATACGACCAAGTCCATAAAGATATGAATTTTCATTGTCTGAAAGAACCTGGGTTAGGCCAGCATTCAAATCAAGTGTGTAGTTGACCCCGTTTTGTGAGAGCCTCTCACCGAGTCCGTTGTACCGATAACTGCTCATTGTGGACCCGTCACTGACAGAGATCAGCCGATTGGCAGAATCATAGATATAGGCACTTGTACTATCATTGAGTATTAAGAAGTTTGTACTTTTCAGTGTAGGGGTCAATGCTCATTTCAAAAACAGATGAGGAGTCTTGGTTGGAGTAATTAATGTACCAAACCTGGTTATTAGATGATATTCTAAATGACATGTTACATTGATTTTTAATTGCCAAGCGAAAGTTCCTTCCACCATTCTCTTCAGCTATTCGAAGTGCGTCGTCGACAGTCACCTTTAGTTTATTTAGATTAACACTTCCTAAGTCAAACATTGGCTGTTCCAAGTTTGTTTCTTCCGCCACACTAACACCCGCATATAATGGATATATATCTATTTCATGTGCTGTATATTTTCGTGCCCCATCGTATTTTATGAATATAGATTTGAATAGATCAAATCCGACAGGGTTATACCGACAATCTCCATAAAACGACATATCATATAATAACCAATCTTCTAGCGGTTCTTTCCAGATGTATAGATGTAACGCGTTGGCGATTTTTAAGTAATCAGCTTGCATCCATTGAAAAGGTTGTTGATATATCTTTTCGTAATCCACAGGAGTTACTAGAACCGGCGTAAAAACCTCCTGCCCTCCTTGATCCAATTTCTCGAGGATTGTTTTGGGATCTATTCGGTAATCATTCCATACAGAAAATTCTCTTGGGCCGCGCGGACTTTCTATCAGATTATCAAAATATTTATTCAATACCGTGAGACTACCAACTACTATTGCAATACTTATTACCAAAATGAAGAGTCTTCTTGTTATCGACTGTTTGCTTTTCATAGCCTGCTCTCCTATTGGGGTGGGCTTACTCTTCCAAGAGTCCATATATCTGCCCATTGGACACCATTTTCAACATACCACCCTTTCTTGCTTAGCTCCCAGGCAACATTTCCAAATAAATCTAGTTGATGACGAGTATCCCACCAATTTTGTATGTATTTTATAGGATTTTGAGTATTGAGTCGATCATCAATATATTTTTCCCAATTGATAGGGCCATTTTTCTCAGTACGCCATGTAAGCTTAGGTCCAACACTAGAAACATCCCTTGCAGATTCCCATGTAAATCCTGGGCCATTTTGAGCTAAAGCGGCAACAATGAACCTGTCGGTTGCAGAGCAGTTTTTACAGCTATCTATTGCCTGTTGAATTTTTCTCCTCATATAGATAGCTGCCCAAGTTGGATTCATTTGGTCATGCCATCGCTCTAATTTAAAGTATGTTCTATAACCTTCACCATACTTATCCTTCATTTGATCAGGGGTCTTACAAATAGAGCATGTGCCATCGTCTTTGGCTCCAATAGGAACAAAACACCTTAAACCCGCCCCTCTATTGCCTACAACGATCTCTCCATATGTAGTCCATGCTTGCTTGTCAGATATTTGTGCTATACCAACGCCACTGTTAGCTTCATCGCCTTTTTTTCGATCGTCGGTGCCAGCACATTGAACACCTATGCCAGCGGCTGTATAGGTGTTCATATAATCAGTGGCTGAAAAATTTACGTTTTCCTCTGCTGTAGCAACCCGCTTACTCATAGATTCACATCGATGCCCTGTTGGGTCAATCAAGTTAACAGGATTCCCATCGACATAATTCCACCGATTCATGGACATTGGTGATTTAATACCTCCAGCCCACGTATCCCGTGAAAGGAATCTTCCACCAATGGCATTATAATATCTAGCTCTTAAATATGTTAACCCGCTTGCATCGCTGGCCTCGCCCGTGAAGGCAAAGGGACTTTCTCCAGTTCCATTGGAAGATAATACTTCTCCATAAGGAGCATATGACTTTGTGAGGGTAATTTCCGCGTTATTGTTAACCAACTGCCTCACAGACCCAAGCGCATCTTCCATGAAATATTCTGTTTGGGTATTGGTCTGTGAGATTCTTCCAAGACCATAAAGATAAGTATTTTCTCCATCGTCCAAAACTTGAGTTAATCCAGCATTCAAATCTAAAGCATAGGTTGTAGTTTGGTTATTTACAGTCTGCTGTAATCTATCTCCAAGCCCATTATAGGTGTACGAACTCGTCTCGTTGACCGCGATTAATCGATTCGCCGAATCATAGGTGTAATTGCTTGTGCCATCATTCAGGAGATTCCCGTTTGTGTCAAAAGTGTAATTGACTCCATCCACACTGGCCAATCTATTGGCTTCGTCATAGACGTAATTCTTCGTAGCAAGTTGAGTCTCCTCGCTTAGCCTATTTCCAACGGAGTCATAAGTGTAATGATAGAAATCTCCTGTTGAATAGTCCGCGGAGGTCAATCTATACAATGGGTCGTAGGCATAGTCAATTGTGACCGCTGTATTTGCCTGATAAGCATAATCCGCTTTGACTTTGGGCAGGGCGGGCATATTGAACGAGACCGCGAAGAGTCCGTTTCTGTCCGCTTGTCCGTTTAGGAGTCCGCTAACAGCAGAAGTGACCGTGCCCAATTTGGCGGGGCGTATGGTGCTATCGAAATACAAGCGCAGGCCTGTTGCACTACTGTGACCGCCGCATAATGCACCGGAAGTATTCG
>Ga0209131_1002646_pt1 | contig 12135 bp, 11 predicted proteins | sample GraSoi_2013_40cm_FD_185826 | JGI IMG/M metagenome (GOLD analysis project Ga0209131, IMG submission 185826) | Grasslands soil microbial communities from the Angelo Coastal Reserve, California, USA - Sample 9_17_2013_40cm (SPAdes) (version 2) | ecosystem: Environmental > Terrestrial > Soil >...
CCTCAGTTATCGGCTTCATTATGCAACATCCTCCCGCTCGCTCTGTTATCAGCGCTGTTTATAGACTCTGGAGCATTGCACCCGCGCCCCCCACGTGCACACGCCAGAGACAAGTCAGGACTGCCGCATTGTGTATTGTGCAAACCCTCATCGCTTGCATCTCCTTTGTAGTATCCTCGACTCGCGGCTCCAGAGCCTACCTCGTCATACAAAACCCAAATATCATCTCGGTTCTGTTCATGTTTCTGTCTTTGTCTCTTATGCTGGCGACTTGGTTGTTGAGCGACTTGTATCGACTTACCCCATCCTCCCTCTACCACTACTCATACCAACATCTCCACTCCGCTAGTTGATCGTTCGGCCCAACCCGAACACTTGTCGATACTTTGCTTGACTTTGTTCCGTCGTTGGCATTTTTCGTTTCATAGTTTTGACTCTGGTCCCGGTCTTACAGTTCCTGTTTCCTCTACCCATTGCCTATCAGCATTCCGCTTACCTAGCCGTTGCCCTATCCACCTTGTCTAACTGTTGGCAATTGAATGCTTGATAGAACAACAATATAAAGTTTGGGTTCGCTGATACTTATTCTGTGTTTAAGAGAGCACTAGGGCCGCACATTCCCGGGACAATATTAATGTTGTTGTGTCAAAATGTGGTCAAGACCGATGAACTGCCTCATCCGTATCTCTCACTTTGCCTTAAGGCAATACGGCATATTCCCAACCATTTATATTTCTTAATCCTCGCTTTTTATATATTCAAAGATCCCGGATGAGTGATTCTGTTCTCATATCTCTGCCTGGTTAGCCAGTTTGCTTGAGAAGTAAGCTGCTCTGTTGAGTTCACCGTTCACCCATTGTCCTTCCAGCTTTAGTTTCAGCAGAATTTGCATGAGACCAGAGCACTATACGCACGTAGAAGGCACACTGAGGCTCATGCCCCTTCCAAATAACCTGAAAGCTGCACGTTATACGCAGTAATCGTTACTCCCCGATCTGCGCCTCGATTCCGGTGACGGGTGCAACTCCACGCGATGTGGTCGTCCAAGTCTTCATCTCCCATTCCCGGTCTCAAGCATTCGAACGTGTTACCACTGCGAACACAGCTAAAGCACTGCTCCTTCCCGAACCTGTGCTGTGTAACCGTGCCCTCGCCGTCAGAGGGTTGAGTGAGCTCTCCCAAAGCGTGTGGCTGAAGAGGGACGGCTACAAAGGGACCGGCGAACTCCCCTGACAGAGATTCCTTCAGACGATCTGAAATATTTCGATGGAGTGCCAACGGGAAACGTAAAGCACGTATCGGGTGGACCGACGGGTCCTGCATAGCGAGGTGGTTCCGTTTCTCGATGCAATCTCGAAGGGGGGCCCACTGCCGGGGATAGCCGAAACTATCAATCGTCGTGAGCTTTGGGCACAACGTCGGGTTACCCCGTAGCTTGGCGATTACACGATCGATGCTCACAAAGCTTAGACCTAGTATCAGCGTTTGCAACGAATGCAAACAAAGCATCCACGGGCCGAAGTCCATATTCGTGGCACCAATATTAACGTTCGCATGAAATTTCGGGTCAAAGTGACTGTATATATCGAGTATTGTGAGATTGTGTAACATTGACTTTACCCGTTTGTCCTCAGGGGGCGCACTAAATTCCGTCGCGTCCGACGACGCCGACCACAGCAAATGAAGTTCCTCAAGCTTCGGTGCAACGATAAAACGGAGGGTGTAAACAGAGCAATGTAAAGCTCGGAGTTCAGGGAAGTCAGTCCACTGCATCCGTGATACGTTCACTGCTTTGCCAAAGTACAGCCGGAGCTCTCGAAGTGCCACCGATTGGTGAATGATAGGAAGATGCAAGTCGAGCCCTTGAGGTTTCGGTAGGGATTCATTCGGAGGGAACTCCTTTGAGGTATTCGCTCGACTTTTGTCGTAGTTACGGGAACTGATCGGTCGCCTGGCCATGTTCGGCCAATGCCTATCTACCCGCACGAGAACGGGGTGGATAGCCATGAGATGGTGCATGATTTCGAGATACTCAAGGGAGGGAGTACGAAGTCTCGGAAGCTGTGTCATTTGTGATACGTGCCCATAGTACCGTAGGTCCCGTAGATTTGGGAGCTCTACCACCGGCATGAACTCGTCCCATACGATCGCTGGTACCTGCATCTCCAGTCGCTGAAGATTGTAGAGCACCTCAGGGGAGGGCCATATGAAAGGCGCGTGGAGATACGGGACGTGCAGTAAGCGTAGTTCCTTCATGGATGGAACCGACTCCGTAAGCTCCCGCAGTAGATCACCGCAAAGATATTCGACATTCCCTCGTTGACTTTCAGTTGAGATGTATTTCCTGTCAGAGAACGAAAGAGCGATAGTCACGGATCTGATGATGGGCTGAGCAGTCAGTCGTTTGAACTCACGCGAGTCCCAAGGTGTGGACCATTCATTTTTGAGGCGATCGAGGGTAACATCCAGCGCAAGAGATTCCAAGCGAGCGAAGGTGAGCGACTTTGCTAGTAGATCCCACCACCCTTCTCTCGAGGTGTCATCGAGGACAACATCGAGACTCTTCAAATTGTTGCACGTCAGGTTCTCTAACACCATAGGTGCATCCTTCATAACCAGTCTCAAACTTTCCACTCTGGGCAGCTGCAATTGGACCATATTCACAATTCCAGGGGCATGAAGTACAAGAGCATTCAGAGATGAGAGTAATGGCAGAGAGTTGATGAGGAATAGATCCGTTTCATCGATAGTATTCTGATCGTCGTTGGCGCGTTCGAGCGGGTGCTTCGAAGGGACATAGCTGTTCTCATTATAGGAAGCAGACTCGATGGCGAGTCTGGATAGGGAGCTTAGGCCATCTGGTGGCGTGCTCCCGAGAACGCGAAATGGTACTCGTGCTTCCCGATAGAGGAATAGCTCAAGTGCTCGGATACGATGCACATGAGGGGTGAGACCATTGACTATCTCATCCGACGCACATACACCGGTAATCGAGATATCCAACGGCCAATTTTTGGACAAAAGCAGGGAAAGATGAAGGGTCTCGAGCATATCGTCATTACTAACGTTAAATCTGATGTCACTCCATAGTTTGGAGGTTTCGATCACCAGTCTCTTCCATGCCTCACAGGTCATTGTTAACAGAAGCGTGGCATCAGGATCGGCACGAGCCGCTGCCTCGAAGATTGCGCGTACGATTTCCACGGGCATCCTTGTTATTGGGTGAGGGTTAATAACGCGGTCTATGGTGCGTGCCTCCCCGAAGAGCGAGTTGAACTTCCGCTTCAGAGCAATCGAGCCCTGATTGACACGCATTGGGAATGGCTAGGTATTATGAGACCCAATAAGTGAATCGTATCTAGTACGGTACTCACCCGCGTATCCAGTGGTTGCTCGTGGTCCTTTTGATTCGCTTCGATTTGTGCTAGGATTTCGCGCATCTTCGCCTTTGTATATTTCAACGTTTGGTGGGCGTCATCAATGTTCAATTCTGATCCTTGATTCATCACAGTTGTATTTATGAAGTACGATTCAGCTGCTAATTTTCACCTGGATTGGAGCGGTCCAAGAGCTAATGCCATTTACCAGTTGTGAGCGAAAGTTTGTGACCCTGCTTAAGCCGGAAAATATGAAACTACACCCCTGTAATTAACACCAGATGTATATTATAGTCTATTATACGACATACAATTGTTGAGTGGTGACTGAGATGATTCCTGCTCTACGACCTACATAGCTGCCGATAGTACATGCACAAACTTCGCCGAATGTGACATTTCGATTCTTTTTGTAAGTTAGATGGAGACTATCAAAAGCATTATGCATCAATGTCAAGCCCTGTTGGAGTTTGGAGTGTTTTATGCTCATCCTCAATCTCGACAATATTCTACGCCTTCTGGCTAAACCTTTTCCACTTCTCCGGTGTCTCTATACATGGTACCATACGACGCGTAGGGATTTTGTGATTAAGCCCGACCTCTTGTGCGGCTCTGATCTCTCCGTCTAGCGCTCTAATTCTGTCCTTCCGACTGGCAATCTGAGCGTACCTCCAGGCAGTGTAGAGGTTGCAATCTCCTTGGTATCCAATCAAGAATATTCTCCTGTGCAGGATTAAGGAGACCTTTCTTCGCATTGGCGGCACACGCCAGAGACAAGTCACACCGCCGCACTGTCACTGTGTAAGCCCCCATCACTTGCTCTACCTTGTACCATCGCCTGTTATCTCCCTCGACTTGTTTGTCTTGCCATTCGCGGCTCCGGGGCAGATGTACGAAGCCCATATATATATCATCTCGGTTCTGTTCACGGTCTCCTTTCCTTATGCCTGCGATTTGGTTGTTGAGTAGTTTGTATCGTCTTACCCCATTTCCCTCTATCAGTTGTATCAACATCTCCACCTCCCTACTAGCTGCTCGTTCAGCCCAACCCGAACACCTGTCGATACTTTTTTCCGTCCTTGTTTGATTTCTCGCCCATGGTCATAACTGTGGTCCCAGTTTGTTTTCTCTACCCTTTCCTCTCTCTGTCAGCTCTCTCTGTCACCGACTAGTCAGCATTTTGCTGCAATATCCACCTTTCCTCACTGCCAGTAATTGGGTGCCTGATAGTAGAACAATACAAAGATTGTGTTTGCTAGTACTTGTTTTGTGTGCAAGAGAGAAACGTAGGACCGGACATTTGCGGGACAGTTTGGTGTCGAAATGGGGTTAGACTGAGCACCACTTCAGACCCTGCTCACCATATTCTCGTGGGTGTTCTTACCCTATCATCTCATACCTTTGAGGCAACTTTGGATTGCAATTCCGCACCATTTACATTTCTCAAACTTCGCTCTTCATACTTCTAAAGATTACGGATGACTGACGCTCTTCCCACATCTCTGACTGGATGGCTAGTCTGCTTAAGCAAGTAAACTGCCCGTTAAGTGTGAGAGTAGAGCGCAATACGTAACGTACCAGGCACGCTGAGTTTTATGCACCTTCCAAATATCCTGACAGCTGCATGTTGTATGCAGTAATCGTCACTCCCCGATCTGGGCCGCGGTTCCAGTGTCGGGGGCAACCCCAACTGATGTAGGAGTAGTACGAGTCTTCATTTTTCATATCAGGTCTTAAGCATTCGAATGCGTTACCACTGCCAATACAACCAAAGCACCACTCCTGGGGGCGCTCTTCGACCTTGGCGTCAGGTTGAATGAGTTCCTCTAAAGCGTATGGCTGAAGAGGGACGGCTACAAAGGGGCCAGCGAACTCCCCTGACAGAGACTCCTTCAGACGATCTGAAATATTTCGATGGAGTGCCAAAGGAAAACGCAAAGTATGTATCGGATGGACCGATGGGTTCTGCATAGCGAGGTGGTTCCGTTTCTCGATGCAATCCCGAAGGGAAGACCACCGGTGGGGGTAAGCGAAACTGTCAATCGTCGTGAGCTTTGGGCACAATGTGGGATCGCTCCATAGGCAATCGATTAGATCATCAATGGACGCAAAGCGTTGACCCAATATCAGTATTTGTAACGAATCCAAACAAAGCATCCACTGGCCAAATGTCATATAAGTATTAGGGCCTTGAGGGTTGTTATGAAATCTCGGGTCCCAGTGACTGTATACATCGAGTTTTATGAGACCGCGCAGCATTGCTTGCACCCGTTCTGCCAATGGGGGCGACCCCAAATTCAGCGCTTCCGCCCTTGACGGCCACAACAAATGAAGTTCCTCAAGCTTTGGTGCGTCAATAAGCCGGAACATCGAGAGAGAGCAATGCAAATCTCTCAGTTCAGGAAAAGGGGTCAATTTAAACTTTGGTGCTCTCAGTTCGTCCCCAAAGTACAACCGGAGCTCTCGAAGTGCCACCGATTGGTGAATGACAGGAAGATACAAGTCAGGCTCTTGACGTTTTGGTAGGGATTCCTTCGTAGGGAAATCTTTTGAAGTATTCCCTCGACTTGTACTGTATTTGTCGTGACCGATCGCTGCCCTGGTCATATTCGGCCAATACCTATCTACCCGCACGAGAATGGGGTGGATAGCCTTGATATGGTGCATGATCTCGAGATACTCAAGGGAGGGAGTACGGAGTCTTGGGAGCTGTGTCGCCCATGGGATCACGCAGCCATAGTATCGTAGGTCCTTTAGATTTGGGAGCTCTATCACAGGAATGTATTCGTCCCATACAATCGCTGATACCTGCAGCTCCAATCGCTTAAGATTGTAGAGCACCTCGGGGGAGGGCCATATGAAAGGCGCGTGGAGATATGGGACGTGCAGGAAGCGTAGTTCCTTCATGGATGGAACCGACTCCGTAAGTTCCCGCAGTAGATCACCACAGAGATACTCAGCGGTTGCTTCGTAACCTGCAGCTGAGAAGTATTGCCCGTCAGAGAACGAAAGAGCAACAACCACGCATCTGATGATAGGCTGGGAGGTCAACCGCTTGAGCTCACGCGAGTCCCAGGGTTTAGACCATTCATTTTTGAGGCGATCGAGCGTAACATCGAACGCAAGAGATTCCAAACGAGGGTAGGTGAGCGACTTTGCAAGAAGATCCCACCACCCTTCTCTCGAGGTGTCATCCAGGACAACGTCAAGATTCTTCAAATTGTTGCACGTCAGGTTCTCTAACACCATAGGTGCATCCTTCATAACCAGTCGCAAACTTTCAACTCTGGGCAGTTGCAATTGGACCATATTCACGATTCCGGGGGCATGAAGTACAAGAGCATTCAGGGATGAGAGTAAAGGCAGAGATTTAATGAGGAATAGATCCGTTTCATTGATAGTATTCTGATCATCGTTGGCACGTTCGAGCGGATGTTTCGAAGGGACATAGCTTTTGTCATTATAGGAAGCAGACTCGATGGCGAGTCTGGATAGGGAGCTTAGGCCATCTGGTAGCGTACTCCCGAGAACGCGAAATGGTACTCGTGCTTCCCGATAGAGGAATAGCTCAAGAGCTCGGATACGGTGCACATGAGGGGTGAGTCCATTGACTATTTCATCCGATGCACATACACCGGTAATCGCGATATCCAACGGCCAATTTTTGGACAAAAGAAGGGAAAGATGAAGGGTCTCGAGCATATCGTCATTATTAACGTTAACTCTGATGTCACTCCACAGTTTGGAGGTTTCGATCACCAACCCCTTCCATGCTTCACAAGTCATCGTTAACAGAAGCGTGGCATCAGGATCGGCACGAGCCGCTGCCTCGAAGATTGCGCATAGGATTTCCACGGGCACCCTTGTTATTGGGTGAGGTTTAATAACGCGATCTATGGCGCATGCCTCCCCGAAGAGTGAGTTGAACTCCTGCTTCAAAGTAATCGGGCCGTAATTGGCAGGCATTGGGAGTGGCTAGGTGCTATGAGACCTAATATGTGAACCAAACCTCATACAATACTCACCTTGGTGTCCGGTGGATTTCTGTGTTCCTCTTGATTCGCTGCGATTTGCGTTAGGACCTCGCGCATCTTTGCCTTCGTATATTTCAATGTTTGGTGGGCGTCATTGGTGTCAGATTCTAATCCTTTATTCATAGAAGCTGTATTTATGGAGCGCGATTTGACTGGTAATTTGGGCTGGAGTGGAGCAGTTCAAGAGCTAAAGTGCGCACGTGCTCGAGAACACGACAAAAAATAGAAGCAAGTCTATCACATCTTCCCGAGTACAGACACAAAATACAAAAGTTAACAAGACACATCACCCTACAATGGCAATTAACACTCGCAGTTGTCTGCCCTCACTATATGATCCCAATTCTAAAACACAAGCTTGTCTCCGCTGCCTGGTCCCCAAATATGACCACAACATTCCACAGCAATCACTCTGTATGCCCAACCTGCCAAGAATGCTGACCCCACAGGGGAGTGGAACTGAATTAGGCTCCCAGTGGTTGCCACCAATCCTGAGCTCTGTGAGCTTGGTCCCAAAGTTCTTGTTTCCTCTATTATTTCCTCTCTCTGTCACCTCTCTCCATTTCCATCCTGTTAGCATTTTCCTGCAATATCTACCTTCCCTTACTATTGGGAATTAGGTACTTGATTGATAGAAGGACAATGCAAAGTTTGGATTGGAAGAAGACCATACAGTGGGTACACACTCACTGGTCAGCATACAGAAAATGATTTGTTGACAGTGTATATGTTCCTCAGAGGTCTTGCCCAATAATGTACTGAGTACAAAATGACTAATAGTACATACTTGATGCAGCCAGTTGATTGAGCCATGGCTGTGCCACACTGTGGTGAGGACAGTAATTGATGTTGGTGTGTCACTGTGTGGGCATTGCAAGATTGAGAGAGTAGTGGGTGACCAAGAACAAACCAAAACACTAGTATCTATGTGTATTTACATGTTTTCATCAGACTCACCATAAAGAAAGTACCCTTCAGACGCCATGTAACTTTGTCATTGTGACAACAGAGGAACAAGTGAGCCATGAACAGCTCACATGATCACTTAGATTGCTGGTACATGCACATAAAATCTTGTTTTCACATTGTACACAGTGCTTCCTGATGTCTGGAAAGCCATGATGTGATGTTTCCTTGAGATAGACTACAAGAACCCCTCGTCACATAGGTGGATCTTCTGCCAGGCATCTGTAGCACTGATATTTGATGGAGGACTGAGAATACATGCTTTGAAGGTCGAAACAGGGATCTTGTACTTCTTTGCAATTCACATACATATGGGGGGGTGTTTACTTGCAAGTCTTCCAAAACTCCGCAACGGCAGCTATCATCTTCGATTCAAGCTCCCATTGCATAATCTGTTGTTGTATAGCTGAAGATTTCATGAGCATCAATCACGAAAACTGGTGAGAAAGAAATGAAGTGTATGTACTGAATAGACCATTTCCGCTAAATAATGGGCCATTCGTAAAGTCATACAATGCGTTTGATTGAAAAACGTCCCATCGAAGCGTGCCTCGCTATCGATCTTTAGTTTTTTTGGCAAAATCGCAGCTTCCAAGCTGCGCACGGGTAGCGGCAGGCAATTAAACAAAGTATTAAATTTTATGTAATAAAGTATACACGATCTAAAAAAATGAAAGATAGCATTTGTGGGCTGCGATGAGCCTACGCCGCTTAGTGACAGTCCGCTCGGTGTGTATACACTGTAGGTCCGCGTTTTGTGCGACATGTTTGTCAAGCTGAGGTTAGACTGTCCAACCCTGCCTCACATTCTCTTATCTCATGTCTTTGAGCGAATTTTTGATCCATATATCGCATCATTTACATTTCACAAGCCTCGTTTTTCATGTTTCCAAAGATCCCGGTGGCTGATACAATTCCCACATCTCTGCCTGGTAAGCCAGTCTGCTTTAGTACGTAACCTGGTTCGTTATATTATGCACCCATTGACCTTTCAGCGTTGGTATTAGCAGAATTTGCGTGAGAATTAAGTGAAATGCGTACGTGACAGGTACACTGAGGCCTATGCACCTTCCAAATATCCTGACAGCCGTAGGTTGTATGCCGTAATCGTTGTTCCCCGATCTGGGCCGCGATTCCAGTGACGGGCGCAACCCCATCTAATGTAGTAGTGGCCCAATTCTTGACCCTTGCTTTCAGGTCTTGAGCATCCGAATGCGTTACCACTGCGAATACAGCCAAAGCACCACTCCCGGGGGCGTTTTTCGACCTTGTCGTCAGGTTGAATGAGTTCCTCTAAAGCGTATGGCTGGAGAGGGACAGCTACAAAGGGGCCAGCGAACTCCCCTGACAGAGACTCCTTCAGGCGATCTGAAATATTTCGATGGAGTGCCAAAGGGAAACGCAACGTTTGAACCGGATGGACTGATGGGTTCTGCATTGCGAGGTGGTTCCGTTTCTCGATGCAATCTCGAAGAGAAGACCACCGCTGGGGGTATGCGAAACTGTCAATCGTCGTGAGCTTTGGGCACAATGTGGGATCGCTCCATAGGCAATCGATTAGATCATCAATGGATGCAAAGCGTTGACCCAATATCAGTATTTGTAACGAATTCAAACAAAGCATCCACTCGCCAAACTTCATATGACTATACACGCCATCAGCATCCTCATGAAATCTCGGGTCAAAGTGACTGTATACATCCAATTTGATGAGCCCGCGCAACGTTGTTTGCACCCATTCTGCCCGTGAGGGCGAGCTCAAGTTCAGCATTTCTGACCCCGACGGCCATAGCAAATGAAGTTCCTCAAGCTTCGGTGCGTCAATAAGCCGGAACATCGAAAGAGGGCAATATAAGGCTCTCAGTTCAGGAAAACGGGTCAACGTAAACTGTGGTGCGTGCAGTTCCTCCTCTAGGTACAATCGGAGCTCTCGAAGTGCCACCGATTGGTGAATGACAGGAAAACACAAGTCAGGCCCTTGAGGATTGGATGGGGATTCATCCGTAGGGAAATTTTTAGAAGTATTCTCTCGACTTTTATTGTATGTTTTGTTACTGATCAGCCGCCTGACCATGTTTGGCCAATGCCTATCTACCCGCACGAGAATGGGGTGGATAGCCTGACGATGGTGCATGATCTCGAGATACTCAAGGGAAGGAGTACGAAGTCTCGGAAGCTGTGTCGCCTGTGGGACCACGCAGCCATAGTATCGTAGGTCTCGTAGATTTGGGAGCTCTATCACGGGGATGTATTCGTCACATACAATCGCTGGTACTTGCAACTCCAATCGCTGGAGATTGCAGAGCACCTCAGGGGAGGGCCATATGAAAGGCGCGTGGAGATACGGGACGTGCAGCAAGCGTAGCTCCTTCAGGGATGGAACAGACTCCGTAAGCTCCCGCAGTAGATCACCGCAGAGATACTCGGCGTTCTCTCTGTCACCGTTAGCTGAGCGATATTCCCTGTCAGAGAACGAAAGCGCAATAGTCGCGAATCTGATGATGGGCTGGGTGGTCAACCGTTTGAACTCACGCGAGTCCCAGGGTTTAGACCATTCATTTTTGAGGCGATCGAGCGTAACGTCGAGCGCAAGAGATTCCAAGCGAGGGTAGGTGAGCGCCTTTGCAAGAAGATCCCACCACCCTTCTCTCGAGGTGTCATCCAGGACAACGTCAAGATTCTTCAAATTGTTGCACGTCAGGTTCTCTAACACCATAGGTGCATCCTTCATAACCAGTCTCAAACTCTCAACTCTGGGCAATTGCAATTGGTCCATACTCACAAATGCAGGAGCATGAAGTACAAGGGCATTGAGGGATGAGAGTAATGGCAGAGATTTAATGAGGAATAGGTCCGTCTCATTGATAGTATTCTGATTGTCGTTGGCACGTTCGAGCGGATGTTTCGAAGGGACATAGCTTTTGTCATTATAGGAAGCAGACTCGATGGCGAGTCGGGATAGGGAGCTTAGGCCATCTGGTGGCGTACCCCCGAGAACGCGAAATGGTACTCGTGCTTCCCGATAGAGGAATAGCTCAAGAGCTCGGATACGGTGCACATGAGGGGTGAGACCATCGACTATTTCATCCGATGCACATACACCGGTAATCGAGATATCCAACGGCCAATTTTTGGACAAAAGAAGGGAAAGATGAAGGGTCTCGAGCATATCGTCATTATTAACGTTAACTCTGATGTCGCTCCATAGTTTGGAGGTTTCGATCACCAGTCTCTTCCATGCCTCACAAGTCATCGTTAACAGAAGCGTGGCATCAGGCTCGGCACGAGCCGTCGCCTCGAAGATTGCGCGTACGATCTCCACGGGCATCCGCGTTATTGGGTGAGGGTTAATAACGCGGTCTATCGCGCGTGCCTCCCCGAAGAGTGAGTTGAACTCCTGATTCAAAGTCATCGGGCCGTTGTTGGCAGGTCTTGGGAATGGCTGGGTGCTATGAGACCCAATAAGTAAATCAGGTCTTATGAAATACTCACCTTGGCGTCCAGTGGCTGTCCATGGTCCTTTTGATTCGCTGCGATTTGCGCCAGGACTTCGCGCATCTTCGCCTTCGTATATTTCAACGTTTGGTGGGCGTCATTAATGTCTGATCCTAATCCTTGATTCATCACAGTTGCATTTATGAAGTGCAATTCAGTTGCTACTTTTCGCCTGGGGAGGAGCAATCCAAGAAGCTCGATCGACAACACGATGATCGACGGAATCGGACCGAGTCTATGATATCTACACCGAGTACAGGCAC
>Ga0209131_1002647_pt1 | contig 12133 bp, 9 predicted proteins | sample GraSoi_2013_40cm_FD_185826 | JGI IMG/M metagenome (GOLD analysis project Ga0209131, IMG submission 185826) | Grasslands soil microbial communities from the Angelo Coastal Reserve, California, USA - Sample 9_17_2013_40cm (SPAdes) (version 2) | ecosystem: Environmental > Terrestrial > Soil >...
TTTTATATGTAATAAATTTGTGTATTATTACCATGTTTTATGTAATTATTTTATGTATTTTAATTATTTAATCATTAATTAATTAATTATTTATTTATTTACAATGTTTGCCAACAAACAACCGGCCCCAGCCTCACACCCAACTTCCGTCATGCCATCACGCATCCGAGTCAACTGCCCATCCCGTGCCTGTCAAACCTGCCAACGGGCACATCAATTCTGTCAAACCCCGAGCAAGACGAGGGGTTGAATAGCTTCAAGTTGCAACTACAACTTACAGTCCAATTGCCTACAATAAATACAGGGCCCCAATCAGTTTTGTGCACGAACAAGTGCTGCCTATATGCGCACCAACTGCATTTTTGTATGTGTGTGATTTATCTGACTTGCAGGTATTTTACTCTGAATTTTAGGTGCAATGGGTTAGCAGGCAGGCAGTGGCAGCATTGGGAATATCTTACATATTCTGGCTGGTAGGGTGGCTGGTGGCCAGCATTGGTGGCTGGTTGACAGGTGATGGCAACGATGGGCAGATGACAGCACTGGCCGGCAGCACAGCATTTTGCCAGGGAGAGGCAGGTGGGACAATGACAGCAAAGGTGGGCAGGACAATGATGGCAAAGACAGGTGGGTGACAGATGACAGCAAAGACAGGCAGATGACAGCAAAGATGGGCAGGTGACAGATGATGGCAAAGACAGGCAGATGACAGATGATGGTGCTGATGATGACACCACTGGTGCTGATGGCTGCTACTGACAGTACTGGCAGTGGGTGCAAGCTACTGATGGTTTACTGACAGTGTGAGTTTTTCAAATGTTTGCCTGTAATAACAGGCAATATTGTTTGCCAAGTTGCCTGTTATTACAGGTAAACTTGGTGACCTATAGGTGAGCCATTTTTGACATTTTGACCACTGAATGCCTTTACATCAGCAAAAAATAATTAAACTCTGGGAACTCTGGAGAGCTCTGGAGTACTCTGGAGCTCTCCAGAGTTCCCAAAGTTTAATTATTTTTTGCTGATGTAGACCATGGAAAACCTTTGGAAAGATTCAGGTGCTGGGACATTTATTTTCTCATAGATAGCAGGATATAGGATAGAACAGCATAGCATAGCAGTCAAATTAGTAACAAGCATTATCTACTAAAGTGTCCATCTACTAAAGTGTCCATCCACCAGAGTAAGAGAAGAGACCACGCAAAAAAACAAACTCAGCAATGCAATCACAAGTCAACTAGAAGTACCAGAGTGACAAGGAAACAATGGAATAGGTGCTGCAGTGATGGACATGATGAATAGAGGTGATGAGCATGGCAAGGTGATGTGTGGAGAATTCTACTTCTTGCTGCAGCCAGAACAACAAGGAGGCCACCTGTGTTGTCAAGAGAGTCAGTATGTGTAGATGTGAACCTAAAGACACACCCCCAATCTTTGTATCCTTTGCTTTTGCTGGTGTTGGCATTGTTAGTACAAGCTTTAGTCAACAGAAACAAGGGATTGGAAAGTACTCACAGCAAAGATGTTTGGCTGGGACTACCCTGACCTCCTCTTCAGAGTGGACAGGTGCAGGCTCCTCAAAATCAGCTTCTTGAATGTTGGCAGATTGAGTGTGAGCATTTGGTGTTCTCCATTGGTGTGAATGTGTAGTATCTAATATAAGTTAGTAGAAGGTAGTCTAGACAGGCAGGGACATACCATCCTCAGATTCATCTGACATACAGCTAGTTGGTGAACAGCGGCGATGAGAAGAAATAAATGAGCAAAGAAAAAATTCATACCACTTGTAACCAGTTCCCACTTCCTCTGAACCACCAGCACTGCTTCCTCCTCCTCCTCATCAAAACCCCATCATTACTATTGGTCCAATTGCCATGCCACATCCAGTCCTCATCCTCATCGCTGTGCCCATCCTCCATCCTCTTGAACTCCTCTTCACATCTAGCATTCTCCACTCTTGTCTTCCTATTGCTATTCTTATAGTTCCTCCTGTTAATAAAGTATGAGCACAGAACAACCTCGACTGGCCATTGGCCCTCAAATTTTGAAAGGAATGGAAACTTTTTGAGGGCCTGTGAGAAATCAAATTGTAATTTCAGCTACAAATCACAACCCACATCATCTTAGAGGAATGGTACACACCTTGAGACATATGTTTCCTGTGACAGTGAATCCGAGCTTGCAAACTTGGTGTAACAGTCTCCAGGGATCAGCCAACAAATAAAGTCCTGTAAAATTGGTGAAAATATGAACCAGAAACACTTGTGTCTTACCTGGAAATCATTATATGTCTGTTGATTTTCTGGTTGGCTGAGACCCATCTTGTCACAGAGATTGAACCCTGCACAGGTCCTTCCACCATTGGTTGTGGTCTTGTGACCAGCTGACCCCCCTGGTCTTGGTATCAGGTGCTGTGGTGTGTCCCCCTTGTCCTTCTCTGCTGACAATGGATCACAGAGTCAGCAATGTCACAAAGACATGTAAAGCATGTGTTATTATGCATAATAAGTTGAATCACCATTTATAAGGGCTTTTTGAGCCTCTTGTTCTTCCTCCTGAGTTTGTTAGTGGCCTGGATGGCTTCATTGCATTCATGGTGGAGACATTCATTTTCTTGAGTGATCTGGTTGAAATTGTGTGTGAACCTAGAGAATGTAGGACAGGGCATTTTTTGGGGGGTTGGACAAGGTTGGTGGTGGTCAGGTCCAAGATCAAGACAAGTTGAACTTTGCCACACAGACATGATGATGTCAACCACAAGACCCTGCCAGCCCAAAAACCACCAGTGCATGCAGTGTAAGAGGTGGTATACTGCCAAAGGCATTGGAAATCATGTCCAAAACTGCATGAAGTGGGATGATGTGCCCCCATCCCCTGGCCTTTCAGAGCTAGGGAAAGCCTCAGATGATGACATGCTGATGGATGAAATATCTCTTTCAAGTAGTAGCACAGGTTCGCAAAGTGATAACCAGCCTGGAGATCCCCTGGAGCCTCTGTCACCTCCTGCCTTTGATGATTTTGGGATGGGATTTGATAATATCCTCATTCAAGATGATGAATCAGCAGATCTCTATCAAAATGAATGTGTATATGACAGCAAGGAGGACAATGACTGGTGGAATGAACTTTGTGTGCAAGAGACTGAGCATGAGCAGTTTGTGGTGCTTGAAGGTGAAGAAATGGAGGATTTTGAAGATCTTTTGAACTGGATTGACAACAAGTTTGATTTGGAGGTCTTTCGGAATGGTGAGTGGTGCATTTGCTGCTTTCCTTCTCTCCTGCTGATTTCTCTCCTAGGTAGCTCCCTTTTGACTGTAGAAGATAAGCAGAACATCAGGATGTTTGCTCTAAAGTATCATCATAATATCACCAATCTCCTCCACACCAATCTCTGTGAACAATTCCAGAATGAGCTCTCCATTCTTACTGGCTTCACATTGCAAAAACAGATACTTAAGCTTGCTGGATGGAACCTAGTCCATCACAATTGCTGCAAAAACTCCTGCATCGCATACACAGGACTGCTCCAGAGGCTTGAGTTCTGTCTGCACTGCAAGAGCCCCCAGCAAGATGAACATGGCAAGACAGCACCATATTTCACACTCCCTCTCTCTCCACAATTCACTTCTCTGTACTCTGCATCTGGAAATACTTGTGAGGCAATGAAGTACAACATTGAAATGCTGGAGAGCTTTGAGCCCTCAAAGGCCTGATGGGGGAAGGCTTCTGCATGGCCTGTCATTCTCATCAACTATGGGCACTCCATGATGGATTGCATGCACATCAAAAGCATTATCCCATTCACTCTCATTCCTGGCCCAAATCAGCCAAAGGACTTCAACTCTTTCCTATATCCTCTCAAAGCCAATCTTGACATGCTAGCAACTGGAATTAAAGCTTATGATAGTGTCACCAATGAGCTGTTTCTTCTTCATGCCTACCTTATGGTTGTGATCAGAGATATGCAGGCTGTCAAGCATTTCTCCTGGATGAAGGGGCCAGGTGCTGTGCAACCTTGCAGACTCTGCACTATCAAAGGGATCTGGAGCAGAGCAAGGCAAAAGCATTATGTACCTCTGAGACCACCCGAAGGCAGTGATCCCCCTCTCCAGGGACCATACACCCTTCAATTGCTACCACTCTGCACAGAGCACCAAATTCTTGACCAGATTCAACAAATTCAAGATGAGCCCACAGCAGCTGCCTGGGATAATCTGGCAAAGAAGTTTGGCATCAATGGCAAGTCAGTACTCAATTCAATCCCTGGATTCAATTGCATTGTTGGATACCCTCATGAATACATGCACCTCCTATTTGAAAACATCATCCCTATGCTCATCTACCTTTGGAAGGGCAATTTCTGCAATGTCAACAGCTCAGAACAGCCATATGTGATCTTGCCTGAACAATGGGAGATAATTGGACACAGGACTGCCCAATCAAATCACTACATTCCTGCCTCCTTCTCCAGGATCATCCCAAATATCAATACAGACCAGAACCTCTTCACAGCAGAGGCCTATGCATTCTGGTTTGTGCACATGGCTCCAACACTTCTACAGGGTCAGTTTACAGAGGAGAGATACTACAGTACTTCACCAGGCAACATGCCACACCAGGCAATGTGCCATTGGCACTTGCCACTATCAGGGCAATGTATAATGTACATAGTATATTCTATATATTGATTATATTCAGTGGTCGAAGCAATGAAGCGAGCAGCCTCATGTGGCCAGTGGAGGTGGAATGACATCATGTGGCATGCCACTTTCTAAGGCTGCTGGCCACCCAGCACAGCAAGCATCCCAGATCATGCAGTTTTTTAGTGTCAAACGTGTGCATGTATATTACCTACATATGTTATAATTTTTATGTGGCTGTCCGCTTGCCTGATCTGAGGCAATGAGGCAATTTTTATCTGATTTGAGCTTAAAGTGTAAATTGCAGAGAGCCCTGTGCACAACAGCTACATCCAAGAAAATGGCTACAATACCTAAAGAAAATGCTGAATTTTCACTTGACAATGCTGTGAAGTTCTACACCCAGCAGGTTGAGACTGGAAGCCCAATTTCGTACTGTGCCTGTGCAGCGAGGTTTGGGGTCAATCGGGAGACACTCTGCCAGCAGATCACAGGCAGGCAGTCATGGAGAGAAGCTAATTATAATATGTCATGGTTTACAGCTGAGGACCAGGTTCTCATCAATTTTTTTATTGAGATCACTGAAAGTGGCTTCCCTGACACCAAGCAGTACCTCAGGGAGTGTATTAACACCCTCCTAAGAGCAAAGCAGGGAGATCCAACATGTTCCGTTGGTGTCAATTGGGTTGACCAATGGCTGGAGTGCCAAAAGGACCATCTCCAGAAATATTGGAACACATCCCTCAATTGCCATTGTGCAAATGCTGTTAACCCCACAACTGTTGCAGATTACTTTTCAAAGCTCCAGAAGGTCCTCACAGAGCATGCCATTGAACCCGATTGCCTATGGTCAATGGATGAAACTGGCCTCCAGTTCAATCATACCCCCAAGAAGTGGGTGATTGGGCAAGCAGGGAAGTGTCAGCAACACTCCATATGACATGGAACACAAGAATTTGCAACTATTATACTGCTGATATCTGCTGCTGGTGTCTGTCCACCCCCAACAGTCATCTTTCAAGGGGCCCAGATGAATACCACCTGGACTGGTGAGGGCAATCCACTGAACGCTGTGTGAGTACCTGATTCAAATCTAATTCTATGTACTGATTGTATGCAGGCTTTGGATGTCCACTAAAGGCTACACAAGCAAGGAGATTGGGCTTGAATGGATTGAAACAGTTTTTGGGCCACAGACCTCTGAGATTGCAAATGGGTGTAACTGTTTGCTTGTAGTGGATGGCCATTCATCCCACTTCAGTTTGGGGTTCCTAGAATATGCCCAAGCCAATCACATTATTGTGCTGTGCATACCAGCCCACACAACACATTGATTGCAGAGTCAGTTTATGCATAATTCGCCTTGGATAGTCACTAATTTATCTCCTTATAAGCTATGGATGTTCTGGGATTCAAGCAATTCAAGAATTTCTATGGCGATGTCCTTGCAAAAAGGGCCCAGGAAGGTTTAGGCATCCTCAGCAAGGCAGACTTCCTTGTTGCAATTGCAGAACCATTTCGATTGACATTCACTCCTGAGAGGATCAAAAAGTCCTTCAAGCTTGTTGGCCTGCACCCCTACAACCTGGATGCAATCACACCAGCCATGATGGCCACAAGCAGGGTGACCTCCTCACATGCCCCAATTCACATCAATGTGTCAAGTCCGATCAAGAGGCTCAACGACGCACTCTCTGCTGTTCTTGAGCACAATGTGCCTGCCCTACCTCCCTTGCCACTCATGACCCCTCACACCCCTGTGGCCACTTCAATGACACCAGAAGCAGAGATTGAGCATCACCAGGACACATATATGATGGCATCCAGTAGTTCTGTGCCAATGCCAAATGCCAGAGGCTTACTGTCAAATACACATGCAAATTGGATCGCCTCAATTGACCCAATAACCTCTGCTGATTGCTTTGAAATTTTTGCTACACCACCGGACTCATCCCTACTTCCACCTCCGATCCCGAACGACCCTGCCAACCCTGCTGATCCTGCCAATCATGCTGCTGAACTGGATTTGACAAGCCTGCCACATGATGAGCTATGTGCCTATGTCAAATCACTGATTGGCCACTCAACTGATCTAGTCAATGTGATCAAGGCACAGAGGATACAGATTGGACTGGATGATATGGCAATCAATCAGTTCCAGCAGCAGGTCTATCAGAAGGAGCAGCATGGAAAAATGCAGTGCTCACTCACCACAATGGCAACTATTGCAACAGAGTCAGCCTTCATTGAAATGGTGAAAGAGAGGGAGAATGCCACCAATGCAAAGAAGGCAAGAAGGGAGGCCACCCAAAAGGCTAGAGCAAGAAAGAAGGCCCTTAATGACCTCAAGGCCATGGTAAACAATGTCAGAGAAGATAGTAGTTTTGATTTGGGTCAAATTCAGGCAGAATTATGGCAGTTAGGGGTTGATCCAGCATTGACCACCAAACCAACTGAACAGTGAATGACATGCAGTGGAAGGAAAGGTAAATTGGTTAACAGGCCTCCAGGGGAGTTGTCTGCAGTGCCTGCAAACACTCTGCACACTCATCAGGCTGCTGCACGTAAGAATTATTGTGAGGACTCTGATTCCGACTATGTTCCCTGACTCATCATTTGTGCCCAAAAATTGTTGTATATTTGTTTGATACTATATATTATTTTTCTTGATTTTTCCCTTCCCTCGTTCAGTGACAGCACCAGGTGGCACATTGCCTGGTGGACCCTCAGAAGTGGCCTAAAAAGGGCATCCCCACTGACAGCCCTGACAGGTTACCACTCCACCTGCACTGCTCACCATGCACTTTTATATCATTGTACTACATATAGATAATTTTAATGTATTTCAATGTATCTACCAATAGTTACAATGTGATTTTCTTAGGTGGCATGTAGCCTGGTGAAGTACTGTACAAGCATACAATGTTACTGATCAAAATCATTGAGAAATGTCTTCAATTTGAGATTAAACATGAAGAAATTGACATACTGGAATCAAATATCACAACTTGGGTGCAAAAGTTTGAAAAGTAAGCTGCTAATGACTATTTAATTATCATTCTGACCTCTAATATATATGCAGGTACTACTACCAATATGATATCAATCACATCCAAGTTTGCACTCTCCCGATACATGCTCTCCTCCATGTTCCTCAGGATATCCAAGGCTCTGGGCCAGTTTCTGTTTGCTGGTCCTGGGTCATGGAGTGCCTCTGTGGGCTTCTTGGAATCATTGCAAAGAAGGGAAGATGTCACCCAAACAGTGTTATCACCCATAGAATGCACCAGCATGCTCAAATCCATTTCTTCAATGCCCATTATGACTTAGGTTTGTGTTGCCTATTCTGTGCTGGCTGTGTCCAAGACCACCTCAATGACAATGCACCTGATGCTGGGCACATAGAAGGGAGTAAGTTCATACTCTAAATGTGATTGATTTGGTCCTTCTCATTTTAATCCAATAGCTGACCTTCACCTCTCTGTTCTGACACCAAGAGGGTTCAACCCAGATCCCACCACTAGACACCAGATCGCAAAGTTCTTCCCTGTGCTTGTGAATGGAAGAGTGAGGAATCGACTTCAAATTAAAGATTTTGAGCAAATCCTTCCTCCATCAATGATCAGATGGAATAAGCTAGAGATCCTCAATGGTGGTGATCACATTCACTGCTCAGATACAAACTCAAGAAACTCTCCAAGGGAGCTGTGATAAGTCATTTGTCAGAGTGAGTTCTACCTCATTTTCATGACCAATATTAACACAGAAAGTAGTACACTCTTTTCCCAGATTGCAATCAGCTCAATCCAGCAGCACAAGATGATCCTACCAAGCAGGTACAATATGGAAGGCTACGATACTCATCGAATTCAAATTACCAGCAATTCCACATGCAGGAACCAACTTTAGCCAACCCAAAACCTACAGGCTTGCCTTCATCCAGCCCTGCTTAATTTTGAATGGGGATGATGCAACTAAGGAGCTGGTGGAGTTCTCTGAAATGACAGGAACACCTGTATTTGTTCAGATTGGCATGGTGGAGTGTTCTATAGGCTGTGTGAAGACATCAGATGGTTGGAGCATAGTTGATCATTCTTCTGAGTGGGCTTGCACTGTATTCATTCCTGAAGACATAGAGGAGCAGGAATATGATATTTAATAATAGAAATGTGCTAATGATCATTCTGAGATCAATTGTTTAGGTACTATGAAATTCAATGGTCACTGCACATGGAATTTACACAGTGGTCTGCACACAGAATTTCTTTGACAACTTCCATGCACTGCACATGGAAAAAGAATTTCTGTGTGCAGACCACTGAATTTCTCTGCACAAAATTTTCACAGTGACTGGTGTGTACATAATGTTTTCCATGCAAGTCTCTTGTCTCATACAAAGGAGGATACCATTCCAGGTCAAATCCCTGAGGCTCAGCCAATGATTAAGATTCTGGAGAAGGAATTATGGGTGATTGACCAATTTGTGAATTCCAGGTGGTTTAGAGGAAAATTCCAATTAAAGATATGTTGGGAAGACCAAGCTGAGGAGCTGCCTAGGCATCATGCCATTCACCACCATTAGTAAAGTATGAGGACATCTAGCCCTTGTTTGGGGGTACTGAGATAGTTGCTGGTCAGTTTGTGGCCTGGGGGGCCTGTGTTGTAGTATCATATATGATGTATTTTGTGCTTCATTTGTGGTATATGCATGTACATTTGTTATGTATAAAAGTCTGAGGATCAGCCTCAAGCAAAGCCTCAACCGATCTTGGTTCCCTGCCCTGAAACCTCTTGCCTCACCTGATCCCTTAGCTCAAGGTTAGTGTGTCCTGGCTTAGCCTGACCCATTTACTATCTCATACATGACACAACCCCCCCTCATTAGAAAAGTCAGGTCTGGAGCAGTCAATAATGCCCCTCAACTCAAGAAACCTCTGAACCTGAATATAGTCATATGGGCCATTAGGAATATACCCAAAAAGGAAAGGTCCAAGTCAGTTGACAAGAGGAAATGGCCCTTCTTTTCCAGACTCATTGGAGGGCTTGCTTGGAGTTCACTCTGGAGGATCAGTACTGAACTCAGGATGGCTGTGCTATGGTCAATCGATAGGAGATGAACATGGGTAATAGAGTAGGGTCTGATGGGAGGTTTGGGTGCAGAAACAGTGTGTATCCAGGTGAGTGCTCCCTGAGCCTTGGTCACTTCCTCTTGTCAACTGACTTGGACCTTTCCTTTTTGGGTATATTCCTAATGGCCCATATGACTATATTCAGGTTCAGAGGTTTCTTGAGTTGAGAGGCATTATTGACTGTGCCAGACCTGACTTTTCTAATGAGGGGGGGTTGGTCCTTAGGTGTGAGCCTGTTCTGGCACCCACTGTGCTGCTACCTCAGAGTAAAGCCCTTTGACCATAGAGTAGCTGACATTCATCCAAGAGACCACCTGAAAGCAATATTTACCTAAGGTAGGTGGCAGCTAAAAGGCACTACCACAGCAACAGCCTTGACAGGGGACTTTACTTCTTGTTGAGGCCACTCCATGTAGTTACAACAATAGATAGAATGTATGTAAATGTTTAAATTAAAGTTTTCCCTGCTGTCCCAAACCTACCTGCTGCACTCCCTCAGTGTCCATTAAGAAAAAAATTGTGCCAGCCTAAGGAGGTGTTCTTTGGGTGAGACTGGTTGCTTTGGAGATTTTGACTTTTGAAGACTATTGAATTTGAAACACTGATCACATGACATTGCTTTGTTCTTGGTTTGTTTCCAATTTAGGCCAGTGTGCTAGTGGCAAAACAAAACTCATGCTTAAACCATCAAAATAAGGAGATGGGACATCCTAAGAACTCAACAATATCCTGAAGAAAGAACATTTCAAGGATGGCACCCCACAAGTGTCATAGAGCCACCATTGATCATGCTCCTGAAGAAGTGAAAGGAAACAGAAATATCTCAGAATATACAGTATCAAAGAAGAATGTGTTTGGATTGATGATGATGATGATGAGTTGGCTAAAAACACTCAACAAGATGTCTGGAGCATCAGCAGCACTCATCATCAGTTGCTGTTCTTTATGGCAAGGAGGGGAATAATATCCACCCATCTGACTCACTTCACTTCAGCATCATACTTTCTAAAGGAATAGCCAGCTGGTATCAATCTGTCACCAGGAGGGACTTGGACCTGATGTCTGTTGGCATTAAAAACACAAGTGCTCCATACCAAGGTTTGTAACCCCTCAAGAGGGTACTCATCATATCAAAGGTAATGCCAGCAACACTGTCACCTTGCAAGGGGAAACCCACTGAAAGTCCACCCTCCCAGAACATGACCACAACACATCTGTCACTACAACAACTCAAGTCCAACATCAAAAATGCACCAGGAGTCATAACAAATGCAGCAGACACATGTCACTACCTTGCACTAAGACAATGGTCACTACCCAAACAAAAAATCACATGCTCACACATGGCAACAATCCTCCTCTCAATAGTATCCACCTTGGGGGCTCAGAAAACATCAGATAAGTTACTGGAGGCAACAGCTAACACAATCAAAGCAGTTGCATTCCTCCTAGAAGAGACTGATGATGTGCAAAACACCAACCAAACAACTGCCCAATTACTCTCTGCTACACCCAACACTGAAACACCAACCCAAATAAAGGAGTCCATTAACAACCTCAGATCAACTATGCAGGAACAGATGGAAACCCTCCAAAAGTGTTAGAGGAAATTAAAGCAACACTGACCCCCCAACATATGGTAACCAGTCAGACAAACTCTAACCCAGAATACTCCTACAGAGACACACTACAGAACAACCAACACCCTGCACACCTCCCACCAGCAAACATCCACAAAGCCAGACTGCAAAACAGGATCAATATTGATGCTTGCCAAATTCTCAATGAAATATAAACTGATGGCAAAAACCCCATAAAGGATGACAACTCTGCAGACAGCAAATCAACAAATTGCTGCTAACCACTGGCTTGCAAACAGAGACAGAGATGACACACCCCCCTTGAACACTATCATATGGGCAATCACCCAATGCTGCAACAAGAAACTCCTGTTGATGCCAACATGTTGACTGCCACTCACTGGAGTTCATCTTTTTCAAGGGGGGGCAACTTGGGTCTGAGTTGCAGTGTGACTCAGACCTTACCACCCTTTTCAGATCAGTGAAAATTTTGCTTGACATTGACTTTCCAAGGGGGGGTGACTTGGGCCTGAGTTGGACTGTGACTCAGACCTTACCACCCCCAGCAGGTCCAATGTCAAACTTGGACCCAAGACAACTTTCCACCCAGAGCGACTCAGACTGTAACAGGTCAGGCACACAGGGAATGTCACCCTTTCCCAGGATCCAGCCTTGCCCAACATCTCTGAGTCGCTCTGAGTTGCACTCATCACTCTGAGTCGCTCTGAGTCGCTCTGAGTCGCTCTGAGTCGCTCTGAGTCGCTCTTGTCACTCTGAGTCACTC
>Ga0209131_1002648_pt1 | contig 12132 bp, 9 predicted proteins | sample GraSoi_2013_40cm_FD_185826 | JGI IMG/M metagenome (GOLD analysis project Ga0209131, IMG submission 185826) | Grasslands soil microbial communities from the Angelo Coastal Reserve, California, USA - Sample 9_17_2013_40cm (SPAdes) (version 2) | ecosystem: Environmental > Terrestrial > Soil >...
TTGCGTTCTTCAGGCGTGAAGAATTTGAGGAAGGAATTCAAGTCCATTGGGGATTCGTCGGTCACGTAGTGATACATCCAATCGAAAAGCACAAAGGCAACACCTGCTTCCAATGCGGCCTTGGCAAGTGAGACTTGTTTCTCAACGGCGATGGTTAAGCCGGTGGGGTTATCAGGATTGGTGATGACGATGCCTGCGATCTTGCGTCCCTTTGATTCGGCGAACTTCACGCTTTCACGAATCGCATCTTCGGAATATGCCCAACCTTGATCAGGGTCACCGGGCGCCCAGAGGACATTCGCGCCCACGCCATATGGTCCCCAGTTGTACGTAATCCATGGGACACGCGAAACGAGGATGAGGTCGCCTTGACGTCCATGTCCCAAGGCAAGCATAGCTTGATACGCTTTGATGAGGGCATCACGTCCGCCCGCGGTGGCGAGTACATTGGCGGGTCCCCAACCTGATGACGAGTCCAGTTTCCAATATTGTTCAATTACGGACTTGCGATAAGCTTCGGTACCGAAAGGCATATCGTAGGAAGTCCCATGCTCGATCTGAAGTTGAAGCGCACGTTCGAGAATCGCTTTGGGAGTCCCCGGCAGAGATACACCCCCGTCACCTTGTGAGGCGTCGAAAACCTTCCCATCAGGATTCTTTTCCTTATACACCTTCAAAGATTTATTGATGACAAACATGCGTGAAGGCGGAATATCGATCATTTGCTTGAGATGGTCGCTGACAGGAATGAGATTCTTCTCGTCAACAGCAAGGACGGGTGTGGCGTTGGAAATCATGGTTTCTCCTTATTAAGAAAAACGCCCCGAATGTCGGGGCGTTTGGTTTTTCTATTTACGATGAATGGACTTCTTCATGTTCACCTGATAAATACCAACGCCCCGTCACTGCATGTGTGCGAGTTGTACGATTGGTATTATTAGTATCATTTACAAGTTGACTGAACATTGCGCGCAAGGATACCACCGTGAATCATAAGAGTCAAGCAGGAAGCCGTGGACCGCGCTTGAGAAACAATAAGAATCCAACGAAGCTCAAACCAGCGCTTAACCATAATGCTCCACCCAGTCCAATATAGTTGGCAAGCCAGGTTCCCAGCAACGGCGCCAAAATCATGGAAATGTATTGCGTGGATTGTGCAAATGAAACGAACATCGCACTGTATTCAATCGGAAAGGTCCTCATCAACTCATCAAAGAAGACCAAGTCGATCCCGGCTTGAAAGAGTCCAGCGATGCCTGAATACAGAATAATCATATTGATATTTGTGGTAGCCGCACTTAATGCTGGATAAAAAATCATACCGAAAGTTGTGGCAAGCAAAACAAGCCGGCTGCCACGTCGGCGGGTGAGCCAGGGCCATAGAAAATAACCAACCAACATAATCAGGGTCGTCATCATGGTGACCGTGCCGATCTGACCATCGGTTGCATGCACCGCACGCACAAGATACAACGGCATGATCGGCTGAACCAAAACCAACGCAGAAAAATATATAAATCGTTTGGACACAAAAGAGACAAACGCCGGGTTCGCTCGTAAAAGCGTCACATAATTTCGCAAACCATCGACGGATGAGCCACTAAACGCGGACGGTGGCGTTTGATCCGCTACGCGAATCTGGTTTGAAAAATAGAAACTCACAAAGCCACCTACAGATAAGACCAAAAACATAATTGCATAGTTCAAAGGAAAAGCAATCAAGTCAATCAAGCGCGTGACGATAAACGTGCCGATCACACCTGTCAAACCAAAGATTGCCCAGCGACGACTCAATAAATCATACCGTCCCTCAGGCCCGGCCACGGCATTCATCACAACCGAAAAAGCCACTGCCACGGCAGTCTGCGGGATGGTCGCTAGCGCCCAGATCACTAACGTTGCAATGATCACATATTTCTGCGCGATCATTAGAGTCAATATACCCGTCAACGCAAAGCACATGATCACTAGCAAACGCGAAAGTCCATACCATGGCACAACATTTCGCCGGGTTTGCAAAAACCGTCCCACAATGATCGCAAGAAATAAGCCAGTCATACCCGGCATGGAAGAAAGCAAGCCCACTTGAAAATTGGTCGCACCCAGGCGGGTTAGAAACACAGGCAAGTATGGCGCAGAGACATTGGAAATGCTAACGCCGATCCCATCAAGTTGCACATTGCGGAAATTTCTTTTTTGGATCTGGATTTCGTTTTCAATGGTCGGAATTCATATTTGGATTCTCGATAGAGAAATGGATTATAACCTTGCGGTAAAATCGGCAGATGATTGAAATCCGCCGCATCAAATCTAACGAGTGGCTTACTGCTAAACGAGTGGTCTATCGCGTCGCCCATGCCATTTTCAACGACCAACGCGCGTTGGAAGAGTCGATTGCATATTACGAATCCCAAAATGAACTCAAGGAGATGGACAATATTCAAAAGAATTATTTCGAGAGCGGCGGGATATTTTTGGTTATGACTGAAAATGATGAGCTCATATGCACTGGTGCCATTCGCAAACTGAAAGATGATGTTTGCGAACTCAAAAGATTATGGCTGCTGCCGGAATATCACGGTCAAGGTTTAGGCTATCACATGCTACAAGAGTTGCTAACCTTCGCTAAAGAAAAAGGCTACAAGCGAATCTGGCTCGAGACTGATCCTGTAGCGCAAGGCCGTGCGCTGGAATTTTATAAACGATTGGGATTTTATGAGATTCCAAGTTATACAGATCATGGTGGTGAATTAGCTATGGAGTTGGTCTTAAAGTGGCAGTCACCTTAAAGGTGACTGTCATTTCTTAAAATTTCACAGCTTTCAACCATTCTGGTAATTGACCGATCAGTTGCTTCATGATCTCTTTAGAGCGTTCGTTGAAGACTTCAATATTATCGTACGCTTCACTGCCTTTTTCACTGACGATATCGCTCACAGTGCGCAAAATCAACAGACGTGCATTATTTTTCCGTGCCACCCAAGCCAGAGCGGCAGACTCCCAATCTGCGGCGATTACGCCTTGTGATTTGAGGAAGGGGGTTCTATCTGGAAGCAGATCGCTATCAGCCGAGGCGATGATTCCGCGTCGGACAGGAAAAGGATCGGGTTCAGCGAGCCAACTTAGGTCAAGAGCAGAGGCGTAGTAGTCCAAAACACTCACAGTTTCCATGAGCTCTACGATGTCATACATGAAGGTCCGCTCGACCAAAATCACATTGCCTTGCTGCACAACTCCGTCAAAGCCACCGCAAGTGCCTAAGTTGATCACAAGGTCAGGCGAATAAACATCCAATATATGTTGAAGCGCGCCTGCTGAAGCCGTCTTTCCCCATCCAGTATGAAAGTATGTAATTGGCATATCATCAAGAACCATCTGAAAACATTCGCCATAGGCATAATGCTCAATCTTAGCATTCGGATAGACTGGTTTCACAGCAGCCCACTCAGCGTTCGCAGAAATGACAACGGCAATTTTCATTGGCTCGCTCCTTCAACTTTCATTATTAAAACGTATCAGATTGTAATCGGTATATTACTGTTGTATAATCACCTGCATGCCTGAATGGATCGGTAAAACAATTGGGAAAGTTAGGATTGACAAATACCTGGCCCGCGGGGGCATGGCTGAGGTCTATTTAGGTTTTCATCTTTCGCTTGAACGGCCTGTGGCAGTTAAAGTTTTACACAGTTACATTGAAGAAGATCCCGGTCTCATGGCGCGTTTTCAGCGTGAGGCAAAAGTAGTTGCGGGGTTGCGGCACCCCAATATCGTACAAATTTTCGATTTCGATGCAACTGAGGGTCATCCTTATATCGTTATGGAATATTTAAAGGGACCCACGCTCTCAACGTATCTAAGGGGCCTCCATGAACGTAATGAGAGAATTCCAACCCATCAAGTGGCACGTCTCCTTAAGGTACTGACTTCAGCTCTCGACTATGCTCACAGTCAGGGCATGATTCATCGCGATATTAAACCAGGCAATATTATGTTGCATGGCACAGCGGATGAGATTCCACTCGATAAGCCGCTTACCAATGATGTTGATGCGGTACTGACCGATTTTGGGTTGGTGCGCGTTGAGCATGCGGCTTCACAAACTGCATCGGGCATGGTAAGCGGCACACCTTCATACATGTCACCGGAGCAGGCGCGTGGTGACAAGACTGATCATCGAACGGATATTTATTCGTTGGGGGTCGTATTATATGAAATGTTGGCGGGGCGAGTACCCTTTGAAGCAGATACTTCCATGTCGGTGCTCTACATGCAGATCAACGAACCGCCTCCACCTATACCCGGTGTATCTCCCGAGGTGCAGGCGGTGATGAACCGTGCGCTGGCAAAAAATCCGAATGACCGTTACCAAACCTGCCGCGAAATGGCTGTCGACTTTTTTCTGGCACTGGGCATGACCACCGAGGCTGAGACGATCATCAACTCGATGCCAGCTGGGATGAAGGACATTAGCATTCAACAGACCGTTACCGCTGCTCGCAAACCACAAAAAGCCCCCTCCTCACGGAAACCATTATGGATTGGTGCGGGTGTCATTGCGGTCATTTTTCTGATTGTTGTTGCAATCGGGGCCCTGAAAGTATTTTCCAGTTTATCGCCAAGTTCCAATGCAACAGAAATACAAAGCCCGGCAAGCACTGATCCAGGAACAATGCCTGCAACAGCAGCAGTCAACAGTGGACTACCCAGTTCGGATGGCATGGTGAAAATACCAGCCGACACTTACGAAGTTGGGACAACAACACCACAAGACGAATTTCACAGCGCACCTACGAGCATAACCCTATCCGATTTTTGGATTGACAAATACCAAACCACAAACGCAGAATTCCAAGAATATCTGACCGCAACTGGAGGCCAGCCACCAGAGATCTGGCCGGGTAAGAGCTTAAATCAGCCTGTCAGAGGTGTGACTTGGGATCAGGCTGCAGCATACTGTACCTGGAAAAATAAACGCCTGCCCAAAGAAGCAGAATGGGAAGCGGCAGGTCGTGGATCTGGTCCTAGTCCACAGGAATATCCTTGGGGAGATGATTATAACAAGTCAGCCGATCTGCCCGTTGACGATACTTATGATGTAGGTACACAATCATTTAATCAAAGTCCATTCGGGGTATTTGATCTGGTTGGAAATGTTTGGGAGTGGGTTGGAGAGCCTTACACCAATATACAAACAGGATTTCACATCCTGCGTGGAGGCCGTTATGGAAATGCACAAGACTTATCATATCGAGTTTCCGCTGCTTCCAATGATCCAGCCTATATAAAGTTTGTAGGCTTTCGCTGCGCAGCTGACAAGGTAAAGTAAAGGAGAAAGACCATGAGCAAGCAACGCACCTTCGGCACAAATTGGATATTATCTGCCCTACTTATCGTATTTATTACAGTTGGATGCGCTGGCAAAGCGAACGAACCCACATCGGCACCAACAGCCGCACCAGCTGCGGCTTCTTCACCAACTGCAGCAACTACTGAAGCCGCAGCCATAACACCTACCACTGCACCAGTTGTAGACAAAAATGTTTTGTATCAAGATGAGTTCACAAATCCTGCCAGCGGGTGGCCCGAAGAGAAATTTGATAATTATTTTGTTGGCTATCATGAACCTGAGTATTATCACGTGGAAATCTCCAGTCCGAACTATAAAACTACAGTTTTCGAGCCCACTAAACAAACATTCGAAGATGCAACCATCCAAGCCAAAGTATTTACTGTCTCAAAGAAAACAGCAGCTACAGGCGATTTCAATTATGGCGTAGCATTCCGCCGCTCCGGCGATCAATATTATGTCTTTAGCATTTCGCCACGCACCAAGAAATGGTATGTGCTAAAAAGTTCACCCACGTCACTTACTACAGTAAAAGAAGGCACTGAAGCCAGTATTCACGATCTAGATGCTGCGGATATTTTGCGGGTGGATACCCAGGGTGCGAATTTCACCTTTTATATCAACGATAAGTTGGTTGGTCAGCTCACGGATAAAGATTATGCTAAAGGTGAAGTCGGTTTATATGTCCAAACCTTCGACGCTACGAATGTGCACATCCATTTCGACACGTTATCTGTTCTAAAACTTGAAGCATTGCAATCGCTTGAGTCGACTGCAACTTTACTATACAAGGATGATTTTACAAATCCTGCCAGCGGCTGGTCTGAGAAAAAATTTGACAATTACTTTATTGGCTATCACGAACCTGAGTATTATCACGTGGAAATCTCCAGCCCGAACTATAAAACTACAGTTTTCGAACCCACCAAAAAAAGTTTGGGTGATTTCTCGATGGAAGTGAAAGTATTTACGGTTTCCAAAAAGACTGCAGCTACTGGCGATTTTGAGTATGGACCCGTTTTCCGTCGTTCAGGTGACCAGTATTACACCTTTACGATTTCTCCACGCACCAAGAAATGGACCTTCCTCAAAAGTTCCCCCAGTGAATTGAAAGTATTGGCAGAAGGTACAGAATCAGGTATCAATAATTTGGATATTGCAGATGTGCTGCGTGTGGATGCCCAAGGCTCAAAATTTTTCCTGCGCATTAACGATCAACTGGTAGGGCAGGTGACTGACGCTGATTATGCCAGTGGCGAAGTTGGCTTTTTCGTTCAAACTTTCGATGCCACGAATGTGCACGTTCACTTTGATTCGATTGCAATCAGTGATTTCATTGCGCCGCTGGTTTGCAACATCAATGCATTGACCTTAAATGTCAGAAGTGGTCCGGGAACATCATTCGCCCCATCCAACCATCTAACCAAGGGCGATACAGTCATACCGGTTGGTCGCTCTACAGATGACACCTGGATTCAAGTCCGATTGGATAACAGCACTGACCCAGGCTGGGTCTATAATGATAAGGGATTCATAACCTGCAGTTCAGATATTCAGCTCCTGCCAGTGACCAATCCATAAACAGATAATTCCATAAGGTAAACATTCATCAAGGTTTGGCAGATGTTCAATATGATCTGCCAAACCTTTTGTTTAACCACAAAATACTACCTGTGCGGTTCATTCTTTTAACATTTCAGATTGTGTGTCCTTAATGTAGTATTGTATAATTCCTTTATGCCTAATCTTACAGGTAAAATGCTTGGCAAAGTCCGTGTGGATATGTTCCTCGCGCGTGGGGGTATGGCAGATGTATTCATCGGAACACATACCACTCTGCAACGTGCAGTAGCAATCAAGTTCCTCAAAGGCGATCTTCAAGAAGACCCAGATTTACGAGAACGTTTTGAACGTGAAGCGCGCGTGATCGCGATGTTACGACATCCAAACATTGTTCAAGTGTTTGATTTCGACACATACGAGAATCAGCCTTATCTCGTGATGGAATATGTGCCTGGCACCTCGCTGGGTACCTACCTGCGTGAACTCCACAAAAATAATGGGCGACTTGAGATTAATCAGATCAATAATTTGCTGGGCAAACTGGCAAGCGCTTTGAAATATGCCCACGATAACGATGTGATCCATCGCGACATCAAACCAGCAAACATTCTGCTAACCTCCCGCGCAAATCCAATCGCAGCTGGTAAACCACTCGCGGAAGACGTGGAACCGATCATCACCGATTTTGGTTTAGTCCGCTTCACGCAATCGGCGACTAAACAAACCAGCACCGGCGTCATTACCGGCACGCCCGTTTACATGAGTCCCGAACAGGCGCGCGGTGATCGCGTGGATGCGCGCACTGATGTTTACTCCCTCGGTGTAACAGTTTACGAAATGCTGGCAGGGCGTGTCCCATTCGAATCAGACTCTACGCTCAGCCTGCTTCACATGCAAGTCTATAATCCACCTCCGCCAATCGAAGGGATTTCATCCGATCTACAGGATGTAATGAATCGCGCTTTAGCCAAAAACGCAGATGACCGCTTCGCGACTCCGATTGAGTTTGCTGAGGCTTTCGAAAAAGCTATCTTAGGGACAACGGAAGCAGCCACCATTCTATTCCCCAGTTCATTCTCTAAGACAAATACGCAACCACGTATTCCTGAAATAACTGTTGAACAGAAAAATAAATCCTACCGACCAATTGTCATCGGCACAATGAGCGTCGTCGTTCTATTAGTAGCAATCATTTTTGTTTCACGGAACCAGACAACACCACCTACGTCACCTCAATCCACAATTGCCACAACAAGCCAAATGGATATGACAATGGGTGCATCCATATCCGCAGTTGCTGCCGGCGGAATAACGGCAGTCGGGCTATTGCGTTTTCAAGATGGAACCGCCCATGCCGACCAGGTCACTATCACTACTTCAGGAATGGCGCTGCCACCAAAGGGCAGTCAGTATCAGGCCTGGCTGATCGAAGATGACGGCGAACAACGCATCAGCCTCGGCGTGATCAAGTTCGATCCGGATAATAAAGGCGCGTTGACTTTTGTAGATCCGCAAGGCAGAAATTTGGTTGGTATTTATCACGCACTGGAGATCACAGTCGAAACCGACCCGGATGACAATCCCAACCCATCTACTCAGGTCGCCTTCTCAGTCACCCTGCCAGATGAAGGATATATGCACGTGCGCCATTTATTGTTTGAATTTAGCGGCACCCCAAATAAGACCGGCTTCATCCGCGGACTGGATGCTGATACAAAATTGATCAACGACTCTGCCAATAGAATGCTCTCAGCGCTTGAATCCAAAAACGAAGCAGGCATCCGTTTGCAAGCAGAGGAAATGCTGAATATTTTGGTTGGCAATCAAAATTCTGATTATCTGGATTGGAACAAAGATGGAAAGACCGATGACCCAGGCGATGGATTTGGTCTTTTGCTAAATGGCTCCAACCTGGGCTATATCCAGGGCACGTTTACGCACGCAAATTTATCATTGACATCACCAGATGCCACAGAAAACATGAAAGTTCATGGTGAGCATGTTAAGATCGCTGCAACCAATGTTGGTGATTGGGCTGCGCAACTTCAACCCTTACTGATCTCGATTCTTAATGCCCCGGCAGGGATTGATATTGAAAGCACTGTTCGTCAGGCAGTAGCGCTTGCCAGCCAGATCAGAAATGGCGTGGATATTAACGGCAATGAAATCATCGAACCGATTCCCGGTGAAGGCGGATCCATCACCGCTTATCAACACGCCTACTACATAGCTGACATGTCCATCCTGCCGTAAAACAAAGTTACTTCAACACTTCTGCTAAAGTTCTCCCCCCAAATAATTCCCCTGGAATATCATTCGTTTTATATACTTCCCACGTTTCCGCGTGGACGAGTTCTTCCTCTGGCTTAAGGTCGACAAGCGCGCCAAGACTTTCCAACTCGATCATGCGATTTGTTGTATAAACTTCAGCATTACATCCATGATCAGGATATTCTTCATCGCGGTGCACACTAAAATGTTTTACAAAAAACACATCCTCGAAGATATAGCCCAGCCAGCCATGCGTATTGAAGTACCCAAGTTTAAAGGCACGCTTTGTATCATCGGATGAAATCTGAATAAGCTCGCGACCAAGTTTCAGGCGTGCGTCATCCCAACTGCTATACGACCAAAGCGCAAAATTACGGTTCGGCAAAAAACCGTCCTTGTCCACTGTTCCAACAGATTGCGGCAACAGGGCAATGCTATTTGGGCGCAACATGGTGATCGCACAAGGAGCCAGGCGAATAGGTTCAGACCCATGATTTTTGATCATATGCTTGATCACAATAAATGGACGCTCAGGACTGATCTTTATAGAGATCGTTTTCCGGGTATGTGTTTCTGGCTCAACACCTCCTATTAATGTGAGACCATTTTGGTCTGCTCTTACAGTGGTCCCAAGATTGTCTGGAAAATACGTTTGGGATACTAATTTGGGCGCAAACCAAAGGCGATGCCCACCATAATAACGATATCGACCCAGTGCAGTTCGGGCTGTCGCATCGGGCGTCTCTGCCAAAATATTCTCTCCCAGCCAGGTTGGGATCAACCGTACAATGCGCGGACCAGCGGTTGCGAGACATTCCAATTGGAAATGCTCATTCTCAAGAATGACTGTTTCGTGACGATAAAAATCTCCGCTGCGCATACGATGATTTTACCGCACTCAATTCAAACTTTAGTATGACAAATGGGTGGTCAAAATATCCATACAGGCGGATAGTATAATTAATCGCATGAAAACAAAACAGCCAAATTCCAAAATGTGTTTTTTTTGCGGGCTTGAAAATCCAATTGGATTGCACCTGCACATTTACGAAGTGGAACCCGGTGTGATCGAAACCACCTACATCGCACCTGAACATTTTCAAGGATACCCTGGCGTTTTACACGGCGGCATTGTCGGCGCACTCATTGACGAGATCTCGGCACGCGCCCAGATGGGCAGCGATCCAAATGATCCGCGCTTCATGTTTACAGCAAAGCTGGAAGTGAAGTATCGCCAAAATGTGCCGACTGGAAAATTACTAAAGATCGTTGGCAAAGCCGGGAAGTCAAAATCAAAATCGGCTGAAGCGTGGGCGGGAATTTACGATGCAGAAACCAATGAATTGCTCGCAGAGGGCAACACGTTGTTGATCAACGTTCCAGATGAACAGTTTGATAGATCCAAATTGAACGAATTGGGATGGAGAGTATATCCTGAATAATCAGGTTAGTCAGAAAGCCTGCCTATGGATGAAATAGAACTCCTGCGCGGCGCAGCTTCCAGCGCAAATGCGTTTGCTGGGTTATTTCGCCTGCATATAACGCGCGTATATCGCTATCACATGGCATACGTCAGCATTATGAAAGATGCCGAAGATCTAACCGCGCAAACATTTATGACGGCACTGGATGAGTTCCGCTCTTTTCGTGGAAGCGGTTCGTTTGCTCCATGGCTGATGGCTATCGCTTCCAAAAAACGGCTCAATGATATTCGAGGGAGCAGGCGCGAACTGCCCGATGATGCCATACTTTACTATCAAAGTTCGAGCCTACCTACTGACAGGGCCGCCACGCAGCGCAAGGAAATGGAAGCAACGACGCGCACGCTGAAACAGATTTCTCCGGATCACGCAGAAGCGATCATCCTAATGATCTTCGGCGACTTAACCAGTTCAGAAGTCAGCCAGGTTCTCAAACGAAGCACTGGCACAACCACGATGCTCATCGGACAAAGCATTCAGGATTTACGTATGCGCTCCTCCCTGGCCCCAGGCGAGGATTCAAGAACGATTGATGCCGATGCAGAGGTCGCGGACCTCGCCGAAAAACTGACGGCTATCGCCAATCAGATCACGCCCGATCCAAATTTCATCTCTGAACTCGAACAGGCTCTGGTGGCAAAGCACGTGCCCAAAACAAAATCGACATTTTCTCTGCAACAGATTGCGTCTTTGGCAGGCTGGGCGCTGCTTATCGGGATGGGAGTTTTCCTCCTAAATTGGAGGGTCATACCCACCTCCACATTCATAAAGCCAACGATCGCCAATATAAAGTCCACTGCGTTAACAGCGGCTGTATCGGGTGAAGTTACATCCAGACCATCCCCGACCAGAAGACCCACAGCCACCCATATTCCAACTTTTGAATATATCGTTCAAGCGGGTGACACCTGCACATACATCGCCGATCATTATGCTGTGACGATTGAGCAGTTGATTCTTCTAAACAACTTGAATAGTTCCTGCGATATCTTTATCGATCAAACACTTGTTATTCCTATTACGGCAACCTCCACCCCATCCGACTGACAAACTCAGCAATTCCCAATGCGGGAAACCCAGCTCTGCCAAATATTTCCCTGTTACTTTTCACCGCCTCCTGCAACTTAATACTGTGCGCACTTCACACAGGAGGTTTATGACTACCTTAATGACAACGCAATCTGAAAGCCCGTTCATGGATGAAATTCAACTTGCGCGCGATGCGGTTTCAAATGTGAACGCGTTTGCAGAACTTTATCGCTTGCATATCACGCGTGTGTATCGTTATCACATGGCGTATACTGGCAACGTGAAAGATGCCGAAGACCTCACATCACAAACGTTTATGGCGGCGCTGGAGGGCATCAAGTCATTTCGCGGATCAAGTTCCTTCGCAGCGTGGATCATGGGAATCGCTTCAAAGAAGAGACTCATGTTCTTTCGCGGGAGCAGGCCCGAGATCCCGTT
>Ga0209131_1002651_pt1 | contig 12125 bp, 6 predicted proteins | sample GraSoi_2013_40cm_FD_185826 | JGI IMG/M metagenome (GOLD analysis project Ga0209131, IMG submission 185826) | Grasslands soil microbial communities from the Angelo Coastal Reserve, California, USA - Sample 9_17_2013_40cm (SPAdes) (version 2) | ecosystem: Environmental > Terrestrial > Soil >...
TGTGGTTTGGATCGCTGGGTTACTCTGCGGTTTATTGGTACATGTTCAAGCTGAAGATTGCGTTGTTTGCGATCTTCTTCGTGCTCACAGTGATAATTTTGCGCGGCAGCTTTTGGGTGATCGAGCGTGCTTTCGCATCGATTGCCTTTGACCGCCGCACGATCTTCGTCAACCAGCAGCCGGTCAACTTTTCGCCTTCACGCGTGCTCAGGCCTCTGGCCTGGATCGTTTCGGTGCTGGGAGGGTTGGTCTTTGGGCTCGGAATGCGGGATGCGTGGCGCAGTTTTGCCCTGTATTTCCATAGTTCAACCGGCGACTTTTCTGATCCGATTTTTAACCGGCCGCTGGGGTTCTATCTGTTTACGCTGCCGGTTTACGAAACCTTAAGCACGTGGTTGCTTTATCTGTCTATTCTGATTCTCGCCGGTGCGGTTATCTACTCGCTCCTGGCGGTCACGCAGCAGGGCTTATCTACTGCCGGCGATCTCGCTAAAGCGCGCAAGCTCAGCCTGGCTACAGCCTCATGCGCGCTGGCTGTCTTTCTGGTGATTCTGGCCTGGCGGCTTCTGCTTTCGCGATATCCGTATCTCTGGGATGACCATCAGACATTTTCCGGAGTCACCTATGTAGAAGCGAATTACCTTCTGCCCGCATTGCGTTGGGTCGCAATCGCCATGATCCTCGGCGCGGCGATCTCACTGGTGAATGCCTTCGCGATGCGCAGGGTGCGGGTCCTGATCGTCGCCGTGGCGATTCCGCTGTTGGTTTATGTGATTGGCGCGGTGTTAGTCCCAGCGTACGTAACCAACTTTATCGTGAAGCCGAACGAGTTGGGTCGCGAGTCTCCTTATATTGAACACAACATCACTTCGACCCGGCGAGCATTCGGTATCGATCGCATCGAGCAAAGAAACTTTGAAGCCGACACGTCGATCGAAGCTTTTGATATCCAGAATAATCGCGCCACGCTCGACAATATTCGCCTCTGGGATTGGCGCGCGCTGCAGGACACTTTGAAACAAATCCAGGCAATTCGGACCTACTATGACTTTCCGGATGTGGACGTTGATCGTTATCAAATAGGCGGGCAGGGACGTCAGGTAATGATCGCCGCTCGCGAGTTAAACGATACGAAATTGCCGGAAGCGTCGCGCAACTGGATCAACCAGAAATTGATCTACACGCACGGCTACGGTGTCACCATGAACACGGCCAACGGCTTCACGCCGGAAGGCATGCCGCGTTTCCTGCTTTCCAACATGCCGATCGAAGCCGCCGCTCCCGAGATCAAAGTCACGCGACCGCAGATCTACTTTGGGCAGGAAACCAACACCGACGTCTATGTGAAAACCAAGCAGAAAGAGTTTGACTTTCCCCAGGGCGAGTCGAATACCTACACCAGCTATGAAGGATCCGGGGGAATCAGGATAGGAAGCGGCGTACGCCGGCTACTGTTGTCATGGGCCCTTGGCGATCTGAGTAAGTTGCCGTTCTCTGACGATATAAGCTCCGAAAGCCGCGTGATGATTCACCGTAACATCCGGGAAATCGTCGACGGGCTCGCGCCGTTTCTGATTTACGATCGAGATCCGTATATCGTGGTGGGTAACGACGGCGGGCTTTACTGGATGATCGATGCTTTTACCGAGGCATCGAATTATCCGTACTCGCGCCATCACAAGGTCGACAATAACGAGATTAATTACATCCGCAACAGCGTCAAGGTTGTCATCGACGCGTATAACGGCACAGTCCATTTCTATGTTTTCGATCCGCAGGATCCTCTGATTGTCGCGTATCGCGCGACGTTTCCCAATCTCTTTCAGGATGCCAGTCAAATGCCGGCTGACCTGCGCGCACATGTTCGTTATCCGGAGACCCTCGTGCGGACGCAGGGTGAGGTCTTTGGGCTCTATCACACCCAGAGTCCGAAAGTGCTCTTTCAACAGGAGGACGTTTGGAGCGTGGCCCAGCAAGTAGTGGTGGACGATCAGGACAAGAAACAGATCCAGCCAATCGATCCTTATTATGTACTGATGCAGTTGCCCGGCGAGCAACAGAAGAGCGAGTTTGCTTTGATTCTGCCGTTTACACCCGCCAGCCGAAACAACATGATTGGCTGGATGGCCGGCCGCAGTGATGGCGACAACTACGGCAAGCTTCTGGTTTACGATTTTCCCAAGTCGCGTCTGATTGACGGGCCCCTGCAAATCGAAGCGCGCATCGATCAAAACGCACAACTCTCAGGCCAGTTCAGTCTCTGGAACCAACAAGGCTCGCGCGTGGTGCGGGGGCATCTCTTGGTCATTCCGATTGGCCGGTCGCTGCTCTATGTCGAGCCGATCTATCTCAGGGCCGAAAGCAGCCCGATGCCTGAATTGCGTTTGGTAGTGCTGGCTACCCAAGAGCGTCTGGCCTACGGCGCCAGCTTCGAAGAAGCACTCAAGAGTCTATTCGGTGAAGTCGCGCCGGCCGCAACGGATAAGAAGGCCGAGCAGAAAGCTGAACCCAAGGGTGAACAGCCAAAACCAAAAGCCGGCGCGTCGCCCCAGCCGTCACCGACAACTCAAACCGCGGGCACGCCCAACGTGCAGCAGCTAATTATTCGCGCGATTCAGGAGTTTGAAGAATATCAGCGGCTAACTTCCGAAGGTAAGCTGGGGGAGGCCGGTAAAAAACTCGAAGATCACAAACGCACGCTGGAAGAGTTGAAGAAAGCCACCAGCAAACCCTAGCGGCACAGACTTCAGGAAGCCTGATCAAGTGCCTTCGACATCACAGACAGAAGTCTGTAGTGCTTAGTTACTTGAGATTTTCCTGCAGCTTTTTAACTTCCGCGACCGCCTCGTTGTATTCCGGCTCGTATCCCGCCGCGGGTTTCATCGCGAGCAACGCGTCGATCTGCTTACGAGCATCCTCGTTCCGATGCGCCTCGACATACGCTGCCGCTAGTTCAGACCGCAGCAGCGCATTGTGGGGTCCCAATTTCAATCCCTTTTCCAAGTACTGAATCGACTGCTGGATATCACCACCCATGAATCCGGGCGCTTCGAGATACAGTTGGCCCAGAGCCAAATAGGCGCTCGCATCCTGATAGCCTTCATCCAGCTTAAGGACGGTCTGCATCTCGTGCTTTATGTCGTCGAATTCTGAGAGTCCTGCCAGCATGCTCGTCTTTGCCTGGCCACCATAATTTGCGCCCAGCCAGAAGTGCCCTTCGGGTCTGCTATCAGCCAATTTCACCGCCAGCTTTCCCGCTTCAATGCCATCATGAAATGCCTTGTCCCGCTCGGCAGTATCGGGACTGTGGTCTCCAAGGTAATAGTTGAACTTTGCCAGGCGCCAGGCGAGTTCATAGTTCCCCTGGTCCTCTGCCTGGGCCAGTCGCAAAACGACAACTGCCTGACGCACCTTTACCAGATCCTGTCGCCCGGCAAAGAGTTGCTCCGCCTGAGCAACAGCCTCGGCGGCGGGATGCATCGCAGCCGTTTCCGCCGCGGTGGGCGCCACCTTGCGGCATGAAATCCCAGGGAGCAGCAGTGCGCCCAGGAGGAGGAAATCGCCTATTTTACAGGCGTTCTTGAGAAAGCGAGCTGGCTGATCCTCACTATTGTCTAGTTGATTCATACACGGTCCTCTTGGCCTTTCACTTCGTCACCAGAATAGGGTATATTGGCGCGCTCGAACAACAGGCGAACACGGAGGGGCTTGGTGGTAGCGGCAGCATTCTACGATCTCGAGGGAACTTTAGTCAGTACGAACCTGGTTCACACGCTGGGCTTCTATGCTCGCAACCAACCCAATCTGGTGCGCAGTTTCACCAAGAGTGCCGCAACCCTTCTCAGTGTTCCTTTGTTCGCTGTCAGCGATCAGTATAGCCGAAAAGTCTTCAACGATCTTTTCTTCAAGCGATACAAAGGAGAGACCGAGGATCGCATGCGGTTCTTTGCTGACGAGTTGTTTGAAAAAGTGTTGAGGCCCGCGGTCTTCCCCGGCACGTTCGAGCTGATCGAAAAGTCACGGAGTATCGGTCTCCGTCAGGTAGTCGTAACGGGCGCGCTCGAGGTTTCGGTAAAGCCTCTAATGGAGTATCTGGGAATCACGGACTATGTAGCGAACCGTCTGGAATTCGTTAAAGGCGTAGCGACCGGGCGTTTGTTACCGCCGGTGCTGGCGGCTGCGACTAAGGCTTCGTGGATTCGAACCTTCGCCGAACGCGAAGGCATCAACCTTAGCGAGTCTTTTGCTTACTCGGACAGCATGAGCGATTTGCCAATGCTTTCGATCGTTGGTCATCCGGCCGTGGTGAATCCGGATTTTCGCTTGCGGCAAACCGCGCTGCATCACGATTGGCCGATTTTGAATTTGAAGTAGCCCAGACTTCAGTCTGTGATTCTTCGAGCCGGCTCACAGATTAAAATCTGTGCCACATAAAACTTATGTCCCTACAACTAAGACGCAAAACACACGAATCGATCGTCTACATCGACAGCGACAGCGCGCCGCGCATCATGCCGTCGGGCGAAGACTTCATTCTCGAAGATTTGCCGGTCGGCACCCGAGTCCTTTATTCCAATCCGCCGATGAAGGGCTTGCCAAATCGTGAGGCGGCGATCCGCTATGCGCTAAACCACCCACTCGGTTGCGATCCGCTCTTTGCGCAACTCGAGCCAGGCATGAAAGTCACCATCGCGGTCGACGACATCAGCCTTCCTTTACCGCCAATGGCCACGCCGGACATTCGCCAGACAGTGCTCGAAATAGTGCTGGACATGCTGGCCGGGCACGGCGTGGACGACGTGCACATAATCATCGCCAATTCTCTGCACCGGAAGATGACGGCCTGGGAAATGAAACGGATGGTGGGGCAGAAGATTTTCGATGAGTTCTATCCCGATCGTTATTACAACCACGATGCCGAATGGAAGGAAGGACTAATCAAGCTGGGCGAAACCCGTCACAAAGAACCTTTGACGATCAACCGCCGCGCTGCTGAAAGCGATCTGCTCATCTATGCCAACATCAACTTTGTTCCTATGGACGGCGGGCACAAATCGGTGGCCGTCGGTCTTTGCGATTACGAATCGTTGCGTGCGCATCACGAGCCGCAAACCATACGTGATTCCGACAGCTACATGGATCCGGCACGTTCAGAGTTGAGCAACAAGTGCGGGCGACTAGGTAAGATCGTCGACGAGCACTTGAATGTCTTTCATATCGAGACCTCGATCAACAATCGCATGTACAAAGGCGATATGGATTTTCTCCTCAAGAACGAGGACGACTTCAGCGCTTTTGATCGCATGAAGTTCGAAGCCATGCGCTACACGATGAGCAAGCTGCCCCGCACCGCCCGGCGTAAAATGCTGCACTCAATGCCGGCGCAATACGAGATGACCGCGTGCTTTGCCGGCAAGACAGAACCGGTGCATACGAAGATCCTCGAGAAGGGTTTCCAGCAATACGCCATTCCGGTGCGCGGTCAATGCGAAATTCTGATTACCGGGATTCCCGATATTTCACCATATAACGTGTACTCGATTTTGAATCCGTTGCTGGTTCAGGTAATGGGTCTGGGTTATCACTTCAATTTCTATCGCAATAAGCCGCTGTTGAGAAAGGGCGGCGTGCTGATTATTCATCACCCTTGTTACGATCAGTTCGATCACAACTTCCATCCCAGCTATATCGAATTTTTTAATCGCCTGCTGCCGGAATCTCGCGATGCGTTCTATCTGCGCGACAAGTACGAGCGCGAGTTCGCAAACAATCCGAGCTATGTCGAAATGTACCGGCGCGGCAACGCTTATCACGGCGCCCATCCATTCTTCATGTGGTACTGGGGCGAGAATGGTCGCCAACACGTAGGCAAAGTGATCGCCGCGGGCGCTGAGAATGCACACGTGCCCGCCATGTTGGGCTGGGAACGTGCTGACAATCTAACGGAAGCAATCGCGATGGCGCGAACTTACATGGGTAACTCGGCCGAAATCACGATGCTGCACCAGCCGATGATTGGCATCGCTGATATGGAATAAGGAATTTGTATTTTAGGTGAATCGAGCAGTGGATGATTAGCAATATCCCAACCAGCATGTTTGTGCGAGCAATCGCCTTTGGCGGCACAGCCGTTTTTTCGCTGGCGATCATGAATAGCTTGCCGCTCGTCAGGCAGCAGCGACAACGAGCTTTTGCCGAGGCGACGATGGACGGAAACCTGAGTCGCGTGCGGTGGCTTCATTTCGCCGGCGCCAGAGTCAACGCGCGTGGTGATTGCTGCATGCCGCTCTTTCTGGCGGCAGGACAGGGCGACATAAAGGTAGTTCGCTATCTGCTGGATGAAGGAGCAGACATTAACGCCCGCGAAAAGCTGGGTCATACCGCGCTGGCCGAAGCGGCCTATTACGGGCGTGTCGACGTGGTTAAGGAATTATTACTTCGTGGCGCCGATATCAACGCTATCACTGACGATGGCACCGCCCTCGACATTGCGGTTGCCAGGAAAAACACCGAAACGGCAGACTTACTTAAGCATCGAGGAGGCAAGACCGCCTCTGAGATCAGCACCGGCAGTTAGCGTTTGGAGTTCCGCCTTTTAGGCGGGAAGGCGCTTTATCAAGTCATGACAACGAAGCTTTCACCAACCGAAATCTACAGGGACCGGCGAGTCTTCCTGATTGGCAGCACAGGTTTTCTCGGCAAGGTTACGCTGAGCATGCTGCTGCACCGCTTTCCCAATGTCGGCCGAGTCTATGTCACGGTGCGCGCTCGCTCGCAGGAAGAATCCGAAACCCGTTTCTGGAATAACGTCATCACCGCCCCGCCCTTCGATCCTTTGCGTGAGCGCTATGGCAGCGCGATGGAAGGTTTCATCCGCGACAAAGTGGTGGTAGTCGGTGGAGATATCGCCGAGGTCAACCTGGGCTTTAGCGATGAAGCGGCGCAGCGGATTGCCGACGACCTGGATATCATCATCAACTCTGCCGGCAACGTTACTTTCAATCCGACTCTGGAAAGCGGTCTGCGCACCAATGTCGTAGGCACGCAAAACGTAATCGCGTTTACCAGACGCATGCAGCGGCCCTGTCTGGTTCATATCTCCACCTGTTTCGTGGCCGGAAACCGGTCCGGAGCAATCTGGGAAAACGATGAGGTCCTCGGATATTTTCCCCGGCGCGGCGAGCTCAAAGGCGTGGAGTTTTCGGTTGAGCAGGAAATCAAAGACTGCGCGAAGATGTCTGAGCGCGCGCGCGAAGAAGCCAAGGACGCGATGCGCGTCGCGCAATTTCGTGAACTGGCGCGCAAGCGTCTGAACGAAGAAATGCGCGATGGAGATGATCCCGATGCACTCGGTCTGGCGGTGGCCCGCGAACGAAAGGTCTGGACTCGCAACCGTCTGACCGAACTCGGCATTGAGCGGGCCAAGTTCTGGGGCTGGCCCAATATCTATACGTACGCCAAGGCGCTGGGCGAACAACTGGTCGCCGCCGAAACCGGAATCGTGCGCAGCATTGTCCGTCCCAGCATCGTCGAATCCGCGAAAAGCTATCCGTTTCCCGGCTGGAACGAGGGCTTCACTACCACGGCGCCAATCATCTTCATGGCCTTGAAAGGCCAGCGCCAGATTCCTGCGAACAAAAAGTTAATCCTGGACATTACGCCGGTCGATCAGGTTGCCGCGGTGATGCTGGCAGTTGCGGCGCAAGCTTCCGTGGAGGAACCGCGCCTGGTGCATCAGGCCTCTACCGGTGATGTGAATCCCAACAACATGGAACGCATCATCTCTCTGGTTGGCATGTACCGGCGGCAGCAGGAACAGCAAAAAGAGGATGGTCTGAAGCTCTTTCACGAAATCAGCGCGCGCATTGAACCATGGGCCGTCTCGCCCGAACGTTTCGAAGCTGCCTCGATTCCGATGATGAACAAGACGGCGAAGAAGGCCTCTTCGCTACTCGACTGGGCCCGACCGCGCTGGGGCGGCGGCCGTTATGAAGGCGTCATCAACCGCATGCGTCAGACCGTCGATCGAGTCGAAGAGCAAACGCGCGAAGGGAAAGAAGCCTTTGAGATGTTCCTGCCCTTCACAGTTGAGAATGCTTACGTCTTTCGGGCGGACAACATCCGCGCGCTGTGGGAACGCATTCGGGAAGACGAGCAACAACTGCTGACCTGGAACCCCGAGTCAATCGACTGGTACGACTACTGGCTGCACATTCACCTGCCCGGATTGAAGAAGTGGGTGCTGCCCACGCTCGAAGAAGATATGCGCGCGCAGCCGAAGCGAATTTACACCTATCGCGATCTGCTCGAGATGTTTGAGACCACTACCAAGCGTCATGCGACGCGCGTGGCCATGCGCATCGAACGCGATGGACATAAGGAACAATACACGTACACAGACCTGCGCGAACTGGCCACGCGCGCGGCCGGCTTCTTTGCCAGTCACGGGATCAAGTCCGGGGATCGCGTGATGTTGTTCAGTCAAAACGCGCCAGAGTGGGGGATGACTTACTTCGGAGTGCTGCGGACCGGCGCCACCTGCATACCAACCGATCCTGAGAGTTCAACCGATGAGGTCGTGAACTTTGCGCGGGCTGGTGACGCTTCTGGCATCGTGATTAGCGCGAAGCTGAAAGAAGAAAGATCAGAGCTGTCAGAAAAGTTAAAGGCGGCCGGACTTGGACACGTAAAGCTGTGGACCTTTGCGGAAGTATTCGAGTTGCCGGACGAGCAGACCGAAGATGAGCGCATCGCGTTATTGCCGCAACGTGTCACCGCGCAATCCGTCGCTTCGCTTATTTTTACGTCGGGCACGACCGGCCGTCCCAAAGGCGTGATGCTTTCGCATCGCAATCTGACCAGCATGGTCTCGATGCTTTCATCCGTCTTTGACATGGACACCAGCGACGGAGTTTTGTCCGTGCTGCCCCTGCATCATACGTTTGAATTCTCGACCGGTTTTCTCACTCCGCTCAGTCGCGGAGCGCAGATCACTTATCTGCCTGAGTTGAGTAGCGAGCACCTCGCGAAAGCAATTAAGAATGGACACGTCACCGGCATGGTCGGCGTGCCCGCGCTCTGGGAGTTGCTGCACCGGCGCATCAAGACTCGCCTGCACGATCGCGGTAGAGTGGTCGGCGAGACCGCTGACCTGCTGATGAGATTCAATGCCTGGCTGCGCGACAAGACGCCTTTGAACTTTGGCCAATTGCTTTTCTATCCGATTCACGAAGGCATGGGTGGCCGGATACGTTATTTCATCAGTGGCGGATCGGCTTTGAATGACAAGGTGCAACGCGACTTTCAGGGACTCGGATTCACGATTCTGGAGGGTTACGGTTTGACCGAAGCCTCGCCGGTCTTGACCGTTACGCGGCCGGACAATCGAATGTTTGCGGGTACGGTCGGCAAGTCTTTACCAGGTGTTGAGGTCAGGATCAGCGAGCCCGACACGAGTGGCGTCGGTGAAGTTATAGCGCGTGGTCCAAATGTGATGCTCGGCTATTTTGCTAATGAAGAGGCGACCCGGGAGGCGCTGGTCGATCGCTGGCTTTACACCGGCGACCTGGGACGTATCGACGACGAAGGAAATCTATATCTCGTCGGGCGTTCCAAAGACATCATCGTCGACACAAATGGGAAGAACGTCTATCCGGACGAAGTGGAAGAGGTCTATCAGGACTCTCCTTATATCAAAGAGCTGAGCGTGATCGGCTTGCCCGACGGCATCGGCGAGAAAGTCGCCTGCATCGTCGTGCCCGATGAAGAGTATGACATTGCGCTTTCGCGCGCCGAGGTGCGGCAAAAAATTGAAGAGCATTTCCGTGAAGTTTCGGCCACGCTGCCTTACTACAAACGGGTCAAGCTGCTTCAGTTCACGGATGAAGAACTGCCACGCACTGCGACGCGCAAGGTCAAACGGCGAGAGGTGCTGGAACTGATGCAAAAGATTCAGGAAGGCGTGCGAGCAGCCCAGGAACCCGCGGGCGAAGAAATTACGAGTGACGCAGCCTGGCTGATCGACATCGTCGCTTCAGTTTCGAACCGCTCGCAGGATGAAGTTTCGATCAATTCGCGGCTTCCTGATCTGGGTTTTGACAGCTTGATGTTTGTGGAACTCGCTACCGCAATCGAAAACGCGGGCGGCGCGCTGATTGCGCCCGAGCGTCTTAATGAAGTGCAGGACGTGCGCGAACTTTTAAGCGTGGTTAATCGCCAGGGCAGCCAGTCTTCGCGACGCGAAGCCACCCGCCTGCGGTTGGATCCGGAAAAGAGCGATGACGAGATTCACATTCCACAATTTCTGCGCACGGTCGGCAACAAGGGCGTCGAATTGATGCAGCGCGCTTTGTACGAACGTCTCTTGCGCACGAAATACGAAGGTCGAACCAACGTCCCTTATCACACAAACTTCATCGTCGCCGCGAATCACAGTTCGCACCTCGACATGGGTCTGGTAAAGATGGCCCTGGGCGATGCCGGCGAGGACCTGGTGGCGCTGGCGGCGGCGGACTATTTCTTTGACACAAAATACAAGCGCGCTTACATGGAGAATTTTACCAACCTCGTGCCGATGGAGCGCACCGGATCGCTGAGACAGTCCTTGCGACACGCGCGCTCGTTTCTGGATCGAGGCTTCAACGCGCTGATCTTTCCTGAAGGCACGCGCTCGATAAGCGGGAACATGGCTGATTTCAAGCCGGTGATTGGGTATCTGGCGCTGGCGTCGCGCGTCGGGATCCTGCCGATTTACCTGGACGGAACCTACGCGGCCTTTCCCAAGGGATCGACGATCTTGAAGAGCCGCGACGTGGGCGCGCGCATCGGCCGCTTCCTGCCGGCCGAAGAGCTCGAAGAGATGACGCGCGGCATGGCCCGCGCTGAAGCCTATAGACTAATAGCCGCCCGCGTGCGTCATGACATCGTCAATCTCCGTGATCGCACCAACGTTAAGTTCGACGCGAAAGCTCTGCGGGCCCAATGGAAAGCTGAACGTCGCAGCGCGCGTTTAGAGGCGGGCGACGCAGAATTTGTGACCGCGGAAGTTAGTTAAAGTGATGAGTCATGAGTACTGAGTGATAAGCGCAACCCTTTTCTCGCACAAAAGGAGGAACTGATGGCGAAGAAGATCGAACGGTTTGAAGATTTCATCGCGTGGCAGAAGGCGCGAAGACTAACGTCTAATATTTACAAAGTAAGCAACATAGGAAAGTTTGCGAGGGATTTCGGTCTAAAGGATCAAATTCGACGTGCAGGAGTGTCGGTAATGTCTAACATTGCAGAAGGCTTCGAGCGCGGCCGCCCAACCGAGTTCCATCAATTCCTTTCAATAGCGAAGGGCTCTTGCGCGGAGTTGCGTTCGCAGCTCTACGTCGCACTGGATGTAGGCTACATAGCCGGCGATGATTTTCGTATCCTGATGAGCGAAGCGATCGAAGTTGGTCAGATAGTTGGTGGTTTGCGCGCTTCCGTGGAGCGCAGACGAGATATCCAGCGAGTCTGACTTTTTGCTCATCACTCAGTACTCATTACTCATCACTTTTGTATGGTTACTAAATCAAAGAAGCGCACCGCGCAAATCGTGCCCAAGAAGAGCACGAAAAAACACGCTGCCATTGTTAAGAAGGTCCCGCCGACAACGCTGATCACCGGCGGCACGGGTTTTCTCGGTTCGCATCTGGTTCATCAACTGATCGAATCGGGCGCCAGGGACATTCGGGTCATGGCCACTTCGATTCCCGAGTGGTTGACAGGCCTGGGTGTGGACACCATCGAAGGTTCGGTTACCAATGATGAAGATGTGGCCCGCGCAGTGGAAGGCGTCAACGAGATTTATCACCTGGCGGGAAAGGTCTCTCGGGAAAAGGACGACTCGCGAGAGATGTACAGGCTGCATGTCGATGGCACCCGGATGCTGTGCGACGCCGCGCGCCAGGCGGGGGTAAAGACGATCGTGCTGGCTTCCAGCAGCGGCACCATAGCGGTGACTGACAAGGGCGACATAGTCCCCGACGAAAAATATCCACCGCCGCTGGATATCATCGCCCGTTGGCCTTATTACGCCAGCAAGGCTTATCAGGAGATGGCCGCGCTGGAACGATTTAATGGCAAGGGTCACCGCCTGG
>Ga0209131_1002652_pt1 | contig 12124 bp, 12 predicted proteins | sample GraSoi_2013_40cm_FD_185826 | JGI IMG/M metagenome (GOLD analysis project Ga0209131, IMG submission 185826) | Grasslands soil microbial communities from the Angelo Coastal Reserve, California, USA - Sample 9_17_2013_40cm (SPAdes) (version 2) | ecosystem: Environmental > Terrestrial > Soil >...
AGGTCTTTCGCGTCGAATACCCGATCCGTTTTTCGCATTGCGATCCCGCGGGCCAGGTCTACTTTCCGCGCTTCTTCGATCTGCTGCATGATGCGATCGAGGACTGGTTCAACGTCGGGCTGCAGGAGCGCTTCTCCGATTTCCTGATGAAGCAGCAGCTCGGCACGCCGACGGTCGGCACGCAATGCGACTTCCTCAGTCCGGCGCGCTTCGGCGATACGCTCGCCATCGAACTTTCGATCCTGCGTCTGGGCCACAGCTCCATCGAACTCGGATTCAATGCCAGCATCGACGGACGCGCCTGCCTGAAATGCCGCCACACCATCTGCATTTTCTCCAAGGAAACCGCGAAGGCCGTTCCCATTCCGGAAGCACTGCGCAACCGCATGCAGGACTACGTTGTCGCCGCGATATAGTCACCTCATCCCAACCTTCTCCCCTGAGCGGAGAAGGAGATGAAATGCAGGAACGAAGTGCAAGAACGCGACGAATGGTCGCCTGCTGTTCCATCTCCCTCTCCCCCGGTTACGGGGGAGAGGGTTGGGGTAAGGGGCGGTTATGACAGGGAACTTTCCCGTTCGGGGCTTGCCATACGCATACGACGCTTCCCCCGGAGTATGCAATGAATACCGATATCCTGAAAATCACCGCACTGACCTTGTTCGTCGCCCTTTTGCTGGCGGCCGGTTGCAGCAGTGTCTTTTGCCGCCGATAACAGCGACAAGACCGCCGGGCAAAAATTGGACGAAACGTCACAATCGATCAAGAACTATTCGGCCGAGAAGCGCGACGAGGCGCTGAAGAGCGCCAAGAAGGTCCTGGCGGATGCCGACGCGCGCATCGATCACTTCGAAAACAAAATGAGCAAGAACTGGGACAAGATGGATGCGTCGGCGCGCAAGCACGCACAGGAAACGATGAGGACCCTGCGTCGCCAGCGCCAGGACCTGTCCCAGAGCTACGGCGAATTGAAACGCAGCTCCTCGAACGCCTGGGATGAAGTCAAGGGCGGCTTCTCGAAAAGCTACGACGCGTTGCGCGACTCCTTTTCGAAGGCGGCGAAGGAATTTTAAGTACCGCGACGAGGTAGGGTCGTGACGAGGTGAAACTCGTGACGAGATAGGACCGTGACGAAGTGAAATACTGGCCGGGCCTATCCAGAATTTTGTGTGTGAGGCATACCATGTCATTTGAAAGGGACAAGTATGCCGAAGCCAGTGAGGAAGATGCAGAAAGCCAACGCGGCCGCGCAAGCGGCGGTGTTGCCCAAGATAACGCCCGCGTTGCTTGACGAGTTGGTCAAAGGCCCGATGACGGCGGAGGCGGTCGAAGACGTCTCGCGGGCGTTCAAGAAGGCGCTGATCGAACGCGCCCTGGGTGCGGAGATGAGTCACCACCTGGGCTATGCCGCCGGTGCCGACAAGCCGCCCTCGGCGACCAACCACCGCAATGGCAAGAGCGGCAAGACCGTGCTCACCGACGACGGACCGCTGCGCATCGAGGTGCCGCGCGACCGTGAAGGCGAGTTCGAACCCAGGCTCATCGGCAAGCACGAGCGGCATTTCACCGGGTTCGACGACAAGATCATCGCCTTGTACGCGCGTGGCATGACGGTACGCGAAATCCAGGCCTTCCTGGCCGAGATGTACGCCACCGAGGTCACCCCGGAATTCATCAGCACCGTCACCGACGCGGTGCTCGCGGAGATTACGACCTGGCAGTCCCGGCCGCTCGAGCCGATGTACCCGGTGATCTTCTTCGATGCCCTGCGGGTGAAGATCCGCGAGGACAACGTGGTGCGCAACAAGGCGGTCTACCTGGCGCTGGGCGTACAGCCCGACGGCACCCGCGACATCCTCGGGCTGTGGATCGAGAACACCGAAGGGGCGAAATTCTGGATGAAGGTGTTCAACGACTTGTCGACCCGCGGGGTGGCCGACATCCTGATCGCGGTCACCGATGGCTTGAAAGGCATGGGCGAAGCCCTGGCCGTGGTCTATCCGGCCACCACGCTGCAGACTTGCCTCGTGCACCTGATCCGGAACAGCCTGGATTATGTGGGCTGGAAGGAGCGCAAGCGTCTGGCCGCGGCGATCAGGCCGATCTACACGGCCGCCAGTGCCGAGGCGGCCGAGGCCGAGTTGGACGGCTTCGAGGCCGGGCCGTGGGGTCAGAAATTCCCGACCGTCGCCGCATCGTGGCGCCGCGCGTGGACGAACGTGATTCCGTTCTTTGCGTTTCCCCCGGCGGTGCGCCGGGTGATCTACACCACCAACGCGATCGAGAGTGTGAACGCGCGGCTGCGCAAGATCATCAAGACGCGTGGCCATTTCCCCTCCGACGAAGCAGCAGCCAAACTGATCTGGCTGGCGCTGCGCAACATCACTGCCGATTGGGGCCGCCCGGCGCGCGACTGGAAGGAGGCGATGAATCAATTCGCAATCCTTTATCAGGACCGCTTCACGCGGGTGCAAGCGTAAAATGTTTCATCCAGCCTCACACACAGAATTCCGGACACTCCCTACTGGCCCGGGAAACCGGGCTTTTGTTTGCGCCGTATGCGGCGAATCTCATCACGAGCTTTACCTCGTCACGAGCCTTACCCCGTCACGACCCCACCTCGTCACGAGCCCCATCTCGTAACGGCTCCACCTCGTCACGAACCCCTGCTTTGCCAGAGGCATGCCGCCCACAGTATTATTGCTTGGCACTGATCGGGGGTTATTGACGCAACCTCTCCCGATGACGCCGGATCGACCGGAATTGGCGGCCTACATATATGAAACAGACCCCGATACACGGCCGTTTCAACCCCGATGTACTCGCCATCATGCCCAAGAACGCGTCCCGCGTTGTCGAGGCGCACTTGCCAGTGTGCAGGCACGTCCGTGGCGTGCATTCCCAACGCGCAGCACTGGAGCTTCCAGGCGAGACCGAGTAGCGGAATGTTCACCTACGAGGATGACGGGCTTTTCGATCGCACTCACATAAGGTGGTTCACCAAAACGACGATCGGGGATTTGTTTAAATCCTCAGGCTTTAGAATCATCGAGGGAATGGAACGCGTCTTCGACGAACCTTTTCGCGAGGAAGTATTGGTGGGAATAAAGGCACTGGCCGAAGCAACGGGAGCCGACGTCCAGCAGGCCGTCCACAATGCCAGGCCGTTGCAGTGGGTCGTCCGCGCAACACCAGCCTAGATTACGGCAGGCACACCCCGCAGTCCCTTCCCGATCGCCCGTCAGTCGGATCCCTTCCGCTACCGAGCCGTCCCGCCTTGTGCTAAAGTACGTGCATATGCACGCTTTATGGATTTTGCATCGATGAGTACCGTCACGGCGAGCCGCCCGAAACCTGCGCGCGCCGCAATCGCCCGTGCCACGGATATCCCGCATCCGGTTGCCTGCACCGGCGCGAGGCTGCGCCGGCTGACCCGGCGCGTCACCGCGTTCTACGAACACCACATGCGCGCCACCGGCCTGAAGCTTTCGCAGTATTCGCTGCTGGCGCAGCTGTCCGACACGCCGCAGTCGCTGACCGCATTGGCCGACCGCATGGAAATCGACCGCACGACCCTCACGCGCAGCCTCCAACCGCTGCTCGAACAGGCCCTGGTCGGCGAATCGTCCGGTGCGGATGCACGCCAGCGATTGTTCGTGCTGACCGCGGACGGCCTGAGCCTGCGTACGTCCGCGCGCAAACAATGGCGGCAGGCGCAGCTCGCGCTCGAAGAACACCTCGGCCGCGATTTTGTCGCCAATCTCCACACCCAGCTCGAACAGGCGCTGTCGCGCCTCAAGCCCGCCCTTCCCGAGGATAACTAGCCATGTCTTCCCGCAACGAATCCCGGTCCTACTGGTTCATCGTCCTGCTTGCCGCCGCGCTGTTGATGGTCACCATGGGGTCGCGACAGTCCCAGGGCTTGTTTCTGTCGCCGCTCAATACCTCCACCGGGCTCGGCATCGCCACCATCAGCCTGGCCATGGCCATAGGCCAGTTCGTCTGGGGCGCGGTGCAGCCGATCGCGGGGGCGATCGCCGACCGCTACGGTCCGGGGCGCGTGCTCGTCGGCGGCATCCTGCTGCTGTCGCTCGGATCGGCGATCACGCCGTTCATGACGACTTCCGCGGGATTGATTTTCTCGCTCGGCATCCTGATCGCGGCGGGCTCGGGTGCCGGCAGCTTCTCGGTCCTGATCGGATCGGCGGCGCGGCACATGCCGCCGGAAAAACGCGGCATGGCCGCCGGCATCATCAATGCAGGCGGATCTTTCGGACAATTCGTATTCGCGCCGATCACGCAGGGACTGATCAGCGCGCTCGGCTGGATGGGCGCAATGTGGTCGATAGCGGCAATCGCGCTCGGCGCATTGCCGATCACGCGCGCGCTGCGCGGCAAACCGGCCACCGCGGCCGAACAAGCGCGCTCGGTGGCGGGCAATCCCGCCGACAAGGGCATGAAGGCCGCGCTGCGCGACGCGATGAAGGACCGCAGTTATCTGCTGCTGCACGCCGGTTTTTTCACTTGCGGATTCCACATCGCCTTCCTGGTCACGCACCTGCCGGGCGAAGTGCAGTTGTGCGGACTTTCGGCGCAGGTAGCCAGCTGGTCGCTGGCCATCATCGGCCTGTCGAACATCGTCGGCAGCCTGCTGGCCGGCTGGGGGACGCAAAGATACCGCAGCAAATTCATTCTGTTCTGGATGTACGGCTCGCGTGCGGTCCTGATCCTGCTCTATCTCGCCGCGCCGAAAACCCCGTCGACGTTCTATCTTTTCGCCGTGGGCCTCGGGCTGACCTGGCTTGCGACCGTGCCGCCCACGGCCGCCATTGTCGGCAAACTGTTCGGCACGCGCTATCTGGCCACCCTGTTCGGCCTGACCCTGCTGTCGCACCAGATCGGCGCCTTCCTCGGCGCATGGCTGGGCGGGCTCGCCGTCGTCAACCTCGGCGACTACACGGTCATGTGGTACCTCGATGCCGGGCTCGCCGCCGTCGCAGCCCTGGTCAACCTGCCGATCCGCGAAGCGCCCATCGCCCCGAGGCTGCAGACGGCCTGAGCTTTACGATTTCGGCGAATCGCGTAACATTCCCGATTGGCGCCAATCGGCAGGCGCGATGCGGATTTTTTCATGGCTGAAGAAGGCAACTGGGCTTTCCCCAAGGGCGTGCAACCGCAGCAGGGCGAATTGCGGTTCGACCTCGACTCCGTGCTCGACGCAGTCGTGCTGCTGCGCTCGGAAATTCCGGACGACGCCTTTACGGCTTCCATCCTCGGCACGGAACGCGCCGGCAACGGCATCGTCATTCGCGACGACGGCCTCGTCCTCACCATCGGCTATCTCATTACCGAAGCCCGCAACATCTGGCTGACCACCAACAGCGGGCTGGCAATCGCGGGGTATCCGCTGGCTTACGACCAGGCCACCGGATTCGGACTGGTTCAGCCGCTCGGCCGTCTCAATGTGCCTGCGCTGCCGCGCGGCAGCGCAACCTCCTGCGCGGTCGGCGACAACGTCATCGTCATCGGCAACGGCGGGCGCGCGCATGCATTGAAAGCGAAAATCATCGCCAAACGCGAATTCGCCGGTTACTGGGAATACGTACTCGACGAGGCTTTGTTCACCGCCCCCGCGCATCCGCAGTGGGGAGGCGCCGCGGTGGTCGGAATGGATGGCCGCTTGCTGGGTATCGGCTCGCTGCTCGTGGAAGAAGCGCACGACGGCAAGCAGGCACAGGGCAACATGATCGTGCCGATCGACCTGCTCGAACCGATTCTGGACGACATGCTGAAGCTGGGACGTTCGAGCCGCGCGCCGCGTCCCTGGCTGGGAATGTACGCGGCGGACAGCGGCGGCCAGATCATTGTCGGCGGGCTGGCCGATGACGGCCCGGCGCAGCGCGCGGGCATCCGCCAGGGCGACATGGTCCTCGAAGTCGAGGGCCAGCGTGTTGCATCGCTGGCTGACCTGTTCCGCAGAATATGGCGGCTCGGCCCGGCCGGCACGGAGATTCCGCTGACCCTGGCGCGCGAAGGCTCCCTGCTCAACGTGCGCCTGCAATCAGTCGACCGCAACGAAGTCCTGAAGAAGCCCCAGCTGCACTAGACCACCAGCCACCCGCCCTCCCACCCGCCTCACCCCAGCCCTCTCCCCCCGTGAGGGCGGAGAGGGCTGGGGTGAGGTGGGTGGGTGCATCAGCCGAAACCGAACCGCGCCGGCAGCCAGAGCGAAAATGCCGGCACGAACACCAGCACCAGGAGTGCGACGAACAGCACCGCAAGATATTTCGCCATCGGCCGCACCACGTCTTTCAACTCGGTGCCGGTGATCGAGCAGGTCGCGAACAAACCCAGCCCGACTGGTGGCGAAAACAGGCCGAATCCCATCGCCACCACCATGACGGTACCGAAATGCAGCGGCGAGACGCCGAGCTGCAACGCGATCGGGGTGAGCAACGGCCCGAATATGATCAGCGCCGGCGCACCCTCGAGAATCGCGCCGAAGGCGATCATCAGCAGGGTCGAGGCGAGCACGAAGCCGTCCGCGCCGAAGCGGTGCCCCAGGTCCATCATGAACCCGGAGAGCTGCTGCGGGATCTGCTGGATGGTCAGCGCGAAGGACACGCTGGAAGCCGCCGCGACGATGAACAGGATGCTGCCGGCCATCGAGGCCGAACGCACGAACAGGCGCAGCACGCTGCGCGCGCTCAGTTCACGGAACGCCAGCCCGCCCACGATCAGCGCATAGGCGACCGCGAAGGCGGACACTTCCGTCGACGTCGCAATGCCCGACGTCACGCCCTTTCCTATCATCGCGATCATGACCAGCCCGACCAGCGCGCCGCCTATCAGCGGCACCAGGGCCCTGCGCTTTTCGAACGCGGCGTCGGGATCGATGCGCGAACCGAAGGCGTACGCGACCAGCGCGAGCGAAAGCGCCATGAACGCCGCCGGCACCAGGCCGGCGATGAACAACCCGCCGATGGAAATGTTGGCGACGAATCCCATGATGATCATGTTGATGCATGGCGGGATGGTTTCCGCCATGACTGCCGACGCGGCCAACAGGCCCGCCGGCATGATGATCCCGCCGACGGCCGCGACATCGGCGAGCTTCGACCCGGACACGCCCGAGAAAAATGCGGTCGCCGTGATGATGATCAGGTTCAGCCCGCCGCGTACGCGCCCCATCATGCGCAACAGCAGCTCGATCAGCCGGGAGGACATGCCGTTTGCCTCCATCAGCAGGCCGGCCAGCACGAAGAAGGGGATCGCCAGCAACACGAAATGATCCATGCCGGACAACACCTGCTGCGAATACACCAGCATCGGCAGCGAAGGATCGGCGAGAAAGTAAAGCAACGCGGAAAATGCGAGCGCGAACGCGATCGGCAAACCGGCGACGATGCTCAGCACGAAGCCGGTGGCGAGCAGTATCAGCGGCGTGACCGCCTGCGCGGGCAAGGCGGCATTCCACGCCCAGACCGCGCCGGACAACATGGCGGCAAGGACGAGTGTGCCCCAGACGGTTTTGCCGGGGCCGTCCAGCGCACTGGCAATGCCAAACGCAAGCATGAGCGCGCTGCCGATCACGACCGGGCCTATGTAGATCCATTGCGGCAGTCCGATCGGCGTGGTTTGTCCGCGCGAATCGGCGAACAGCGCGCAGGAGGACAGCAGCAGCGCGACCGCCACCACGACGACGATCCAGTGGCAGAGCTGGATCAGCACCACACGCCAGGAGGCGGGAAACAGGTTGCGGAAACTGTCGATGCCCACGTGCTGCGCTCGCGCCAGTGTCGTCGCCGCACCGAGGAAAACCTGCATGCCCATCAGGGCGCGCGCGATCTCTTCCGCCCAATCGACCGGATCGTGCAGGAAGTAGCGCCACACGACCGAGCACAATACGACCAGGACGTCGGCCGCGAGCACGATGGCCGCGAAGATTTCCGTCCCAGCCAGCAGTCCGCCAAGTGCACGGTGCGCGAAACGCGGCCTGGCGAACTGGGAGACGTAGACGGCGTTGTCTTTCATTCCGCGCCCCCGTTTCGCCTCCCGCCTAGCGTGCGGCGGCGACTGCCTGGAACAGCGGTTTGGTAGGCGGATACTGGCTGGCAAACGCCGGCCAGAGCTGCGTTTCCATCTGCTTGCGCAGCGCGTCGCGCTCTGGCTTGGCCATGGGATGGAAAGCAATGCCGAGCTTCTTCAACTCCGCGAACGCTGCACTTCCTTTCTCTGCCGCCTGCGCGCGTTGATACAGGCTCGCCTCCTGCGCCGCCTGCAGGAAGGCCGGGCGGATGTCCGCGGGAATCCGGTCGAGCCCGCGCTTGCCGATCACGGCGACCATGGGCGGGAACAGATGCTCGGTCAGGAAACAATGTTTCGTGACTTCATAGAGCTTGGTAGCGAGCACGGTCGAGGCATCGTGCTCGAAGCCGTCGACAACGCCTGTCTGCACGGCGGTATAGAGTTCGTTGAACGGAATCGGCGTCGGCACCGCACCCATCAATTTGAACGTGTCGATGAAGGCGCTGGTCGGCAACACGCGCAGTTTCACACCCTTCAACTCCGCCAGCGACGTTATCGGCGTCTTGGTATAGACGCTGCGCGCCGCAAAATGCGATCCCCATCCCATGACCGTGCAACCGGTGCGGCCGCGCAGGATTTCTGCAAGGCTGGCGCCGACTCCGCCGTCGAGCGCCTTCGCCATGTGCGCATAGCTGTCGAACAGATAACCCAGGTCGAGCATGCCGAATTCAGGCGTGACCGTGGCCCAGATCGAGGAACCGGTCAGCATGATGTCGATCGATCCGACCTTGACCTGCTGCACCACATCGGCTTCCTTGCCGAGCTGGCTGTTCGGGAAAAAATCGGCCGCGATCCGGGAACCCGCCGCGGTTTTCAGATTGGCGGCGAAACGCTGGTACCAGATGTAATGCGCGGAATTCTGGTCGGCAGTGAGCGACGAGGAAATACGCAACGCGATCGCGTTCTCCCCGCGAGCACGCATCGGAATTCCCGCCGAAATCAGCGCCGCCGTTGCGCAAGTGCCTGCGACAAGGCGGCGACGCGAAACTGATGTGCTCATGTCCTTTTCCCCCATGATGGATTGCGTTGCCTGCCGTCAGGCACAGGCGGATGCCTTTATCTGACCGCGCCTGCTTCTGCCGAGCAGCATCATGGCAATCGCCATGTTCACCAGATTGAACGCGATGCCGTTCATGAATGCCACCCGGTACGAACCGGTCAGGTCGAAGATCACGCCGGACATCCAGCCGCCCAGGGCCATGCCGACCATCGTTGCCGTGAGCACGATGCCGATGCGCGTCCCCGCTTCCTTCGGCGAGAAGTACTCGCGGATGATGATGGCGTAGGAAGGCACGATGCCACCCTGGAACAGACCGAACAAGGCCGAGATGACAAACAGCGAGGCGAGTCCGTCGAACGGCAGGAACAGGAACAGCGCGAAGCACTGCATGCTCGATCCTATGAGCAGCGTGCGCAATCCGCCGATGCGGTCGGAGATCCAGCCGAAGATGAGGCGGCTGACAATCCCGCATGCGAGCAGCAACGACAGCATCTGCGCACCGCGCGCCGCGCCATAACCAAGATCCCCGCAATAGGCGACCAGGTGCACCTGCGGCATGGACATGGCGACGCAACAACCGATGCCCGCGATGATCAACAGGTTCTGCAATGCCAGTGGCGGCATCCCCAGCGGACGGACGCGCACTGCCAGCTCTTGCGTGGATACGGTCACGGCATCGTGTTCCGCCGGTGCGCGCCTGCGCAGCGTCAGAACGAGGGGAATCATGGTGACGGCACAGAAAATGGAAATGCCGAACAGGGTACGCCGCCATCCGCTCGTCTCGATGAAATGCTGGATCACCGACGGCCACAGGGTACCGGCCATGTAGTTGCCGCTGGCAATGATGGCCACGGCGATGCCGCGCCGGCGGGCGAACCAGTGCGACATGTCCGCCAGCAGCGGGGAAAAGGTCGCCGAACTGCCGAAGCCGATGAGCAGGCCGTGGGCGACGGAATATTGCCAGAGCGTCGACGCCGAGCCGGCCGCGGCGTAACCGAAGATCAGACAGAAAATGCCGATGAGGACGGGCGGCAGGACACCGAAGCGATCCGACATCCGCCCCAGCACCAGGGTGCCGACACCGAATCCGAGCATGGTCAGCATATAGGGCAACGAAGCATCCGCACGTGCGACGCCGAACTCGGCCTGCACCGCGGGCAGCGCCACGACCACCGACCACATGCCCACGCCGCCGATCGTCGAAAGGATCAGCGCCAGCACCAGCCGTGTCCATGCGTAAGTGGAATCCACCCCGCCATGCGTCGCGGCATTATTGTTTTTTTGTTCGTTCCTCACCGGGGAGGATTGTGCCTGAAATGCCGTGACGGCGTGACGATCGTGACGGTCGTGACGGGGTAAAACCAGATCACCAGAATTTGACCTTCAGCGCCTGAGCCGACTTTGCGTGTACCGATATTCGCCTGAATTTCCGATGGATTACGTCGTCACGACCGTCACGCCGTCACGATCGTCACGATCGTCACGGCCCTTCCGACATTACGTTACAAAACTCCATCAACCAGCGGCGCTCTAACGCGTTAGAGCAGGCAGCACCGTTTGTCTGAACCTAATGTGAGGAGGGGTAAGGTCATGAAGAAGCTATCGATCGCCGTTGCGTCCGTGTTGGCGGTTGCCCAGTTAAACGCTCATGCATTCGAAGCGCTGGCCAATGTGGTCGGCGTATCGCCGATTACCGAACAGGTGAACCGCCCGACGCAACAGTGCTGGACTGAAACGCAGCAGGTCACCCAGGCCGTACCGCAGGAACGCAATTATCTCGGCGCCATCATCGGCGGTGTCGCAGGCGGTTTATTGGGCTCCCAGGTCGGCCGCGGCAATGGCCGGATAGCGGGCGCCGCGGTGGGTGCCGGCGTCGGCGCTGTCGCCGGCGACGCCGTTGCCAACCAGAACAACGGCAATACCACGGTCACCACCGCGGCACCGGTCCAGCGCTGCCGCCAGGTGGACAACTTCCAGGCCGTTACCACCGGCTACATGGTGACCTACGAATACGACGGCCAGCGCTTCTCCACCCGGCTGCCCTACAACCCGGGCAACCAGTTGAAGGTGAACGTCGCGGTGACGCCGCGTTAATCCATGTCAAGGGAAACAGCCATGTCATCCGCTCGAATCATGTCGTCCGCCAGAATCTTGTCATCGAACAGTTTTGCCGTAAAGGCTGCGATTGCAGCCTTGCTTGCCCTGTTGTGCGTGGCGGGAACCCCTCGTCCCGTCCACGCCGACCAGGGTGGCTATCGCCAACGTGAATTCCGCGAACATGAATTCCGCGAACACGAATTCCACCGCGATGAATTTCGCGATTCGCGCTACCACCACGATCACTACTATCCGCCGCGCGGCTTCCGCTTCAGCGTGCTGCCGCCGCATCCGCGCCTGATAGTGCACGGCGGACAGCAGTTCTATTTCTCCGGCGGAGTCTGGTATCGGCCGGTGAACAACGCTTACGTCGTCGTGCGTCCACCCTTCGGTATCATCGTTCCGGTTCTGCCGCCGTTCTATACGCGGGTATGGGTCGGACCTTATCCGTATTACTACGCCAACGATGTTTATTACGTGCGCAGTCCGCAGGGTTACGCCGTAGTGGACCAACCTCCGGGCACGATCGCGATGGCACCGCCACCGGGAATGGCCGTTCCGCCCGACGACGCCGTCACCGAACTGGGCCCGGTCAACAACGGCGTTCAACAGAACGCGCCGATGCCGCCGGTCAGCGCCGCACCTCCGCTGCCTCCCCAACCTGTGGCGCCTCCGGTAACTGTGGCCCAAGGCGGCGGGAATCAGTTGTTCATCTATCCCCGCCAGGGACAGAACGCCGATCAGCAAAACCGTGATCGCGGCGAATGCAACAAATGGGCTGCCAGTCAGACCGGACAGGATCCTGCGAACACAGGCGGACAAATGGTTCCGGATTATCAGCGGGCGCTCGGCGCTTGCCTGGACGGGCGCGGATATACGGTGAAGTGAGAGAAACCGTGAATGCCGTGACTACGTGAATGCCGTGACATCTCTAACGCA